>NPID01001669.1_pt1 | contig 45699 bp, 49 predicted proteins | sample 8637491 | NCBI WGS metagenome assembly NPID01 (sample SAMN07420843, study PRJNA396082) | bioreactor metagenome | isolation source: sample BA6 brine-fed electro-methanogenic bioreactor BA | place: Japan: Kochi | collected 2016-06-14 | reverse complement strand
TGGCCCCTGAGCTGCTTTCTCTTCCAGAGTCTGTTCTTCAGGAGATTTCTGATTACCCTGACCTGTGGATACAATATTGTTTCTTACCATGCCTGCAATGATGCTTTTTAAATCCTGTGCCGATTCCGCACCACTAATATTTTTAATAATCATGTTTTCACGCTGTTGGATGGTGGAATCAATATCGCTTATTTGTTTGTTTAAATTCTCGGCCAGTTTGAAATGGTATTGCCCGGCATCTTTCAAACCTTCAAGAGCTTTCATCTGAGCTTCCAGAGGGAGCTGTCTGGCTTTCTGAACAGCCAGGTTAGTCTGCTGTGCTATTTCATTCAGCTTTGCTTGATTAAGCTGGTCTCTCCAGTTCATTTCAGATTGCATATTTTCCAGCTTAAGCTCTTCAACCATATCCTGTTGTAACCCCCCATGGAATTGCATCAGAAGTTCCGGTGGTAATTGTGCCCCTGAGCCAATCATTTCCTGATAAAAAGCTGCTGAACGATCAAAAGGGTCTTCAATATCAGAAGTCTTTTGAAAAGCATCTGCAGCAATCTGTTTGAGTTGTTCCTGCTGGGCTTGCTGCTCCATCTGAGCATCGAACTGTTGCTGTTGCATACCAAGGCGTTCCTGCTCCATACCAAGACGTTGCTGTTGCATACCCTGATTTTCAAGGGCCAACATGTTCTGAAAATCTTGTTGTTCTTGCTGCATCTGTCTTTGCTGCTGAACGTCCTGCCGGTTTTCCCGCATCTGACCAGCCTGGAGTAAGGCGTTAGAAAAGTCGCCCATAGGATTGGGCAGCTGGATAGCTGGAGCTTGCGCATACTGTAAAAGAGGTATATTAATAGCCATTAGATTCCCCCAATCCCTGACATACCCATCATCATAGGCATACCATAATTCTGATAGTTGCTCTGGGCTATAGGTGTCAAATTTCTCTGGGGCTGCTGGCCGCCACCGCTAAAAGCACCCATACCAAACAAACTAATACCAGTGTTAAGAAGCTGATTCAGGGGATTGGGTTGTTGTGCTCTGGCAATTCCCATATTCATGGCAGACTGACCTCCGGCTATCTGGGAGTTGGCTATATTTGAACCAATACCCATATTAACATTACCCAGATTCATACCCAGATTTTGCTGTAAATTCGCTAATAACTGAGCTAATTGCATATCCTGACCAGCCAATACGCTACCCTCTTGCATATATAAATTACCGAGATTCTGGCCGAAATTGCCTCGATTCTGGGCAAGAGCCTGAGTTTGACCCATACCTGCATTAGTAGCACCCACACCTGTCTGCATAGCAATATTGCTAAGATTTCCTCCAGTTTGTGCAAGAAGTTGAGCCAAGGCATTACCTTGGTTCTGTGATAAGTTACCCAGAACTTGCCCCTGTTGAGCTTCAAGGTTGCCAAGAGATTGCCCTGCTTGCAGACCCATTCCAGCCATATTGTAAAGACTGGATAGTTGCCGCTGGCTTTCTTCAGCACCGAGACGGCTCAGATTTTCAGATCGTATCTGTGCAGAAGCAGGAACATTTTGTAGACCCATTGCGTTCATCTGGGCTGTAAGCTCTTTATCCATCTGTTCTTTTTGCCACTGATACATAGGACTGGCTTTGACATCATACGAACCGGCTCCAGGCAAACCCTGAGCAGCGGCAAGCCTATCTGCAGCACCAAGCATAGTTTCAGTAGCTTGTCTGTAAGGTTCTCTAGCTGCTTGAGCTTCACCAAAACCTTGTTGAACATCTCGCCTTGCCCCTTCATAACCGGAAGTTAAAGCTTCTTGAGAACGATTAAGATAATCTTCAGTAATTTCCTGTGCAGCTCTACCTGTATCTTGAATTTGATCAATTACGTTTCCATAACCTTCATTCAGGAGGTTTTCTATATTCTGGGTATTCTCAGTGATAGCTTGTATGGCATTCTGGATACCTTCGGAAACACGGCTACCTGCTCGCCCATACCCAGTCTGTAATTCCTGCTGGGCTTTACTGGCATATTCCCGCAAATCAGCCATAGTTTTTATACCATATTCCTTCATGGTTTCAACAGCTCGTTGATTAGCAGCCCGCATAGCTGCAGCACCTTGTTCATAATGTTTTGCTGCTTTTTTACCTGTTAAATCTGTCCCAAGGAAACTGTCTACTACATCAAATAAACCCATAGTTTATCCCCCTTACCTTTATTCTATCATAAAACTGATAAGAAGTTAATTCTTTAAAACTGTAAATAATCTAAAAACTGTTTGTGCAATATCCCCATTAGTATATACCACCCTGAAATATTTACAGCCAGCCTGAACATCAAAAAGATTTTTAGTCCTGGGGTCACCAGCCAAGTTAGTGAACTTATCGATGACATCCCAATTCGTCCCATCGCATGATTGTTGTAGCTCCAGTCCGTCTACAGCACTATCAACATCTGAATAAACGGATACAAAAATGGTAGTAAAGTTAAGAATATCTGCAGGAGTGCCTGTAAATACTTCAGCAGCGCCCAGAAGTGCGTCAGTGCTATTGCCTCCATCAACTTCATTACCAGGCAAAACAATACGTAATCTATTCTGAGAATCAACATCAGCCAGATAACCCGAATTACCTTTTAATTTAAACTCGTCTATATAACTCACGTAAGCCTCCATTCCGCACCATCACAGTAGAAAACAGCTGTTGAATTTAAAGGTAAAGTTTGAGTAGCCTCGCCATGAATAGTGTCCCCTGGTCGTGGTATTAAAACAACTTCTGTAGAAGATTTATTTGCTACTGTCAACTTACGGCCCACATTTTCATTCGCTTTTGGAAATGTTATCCGGGCATTATTTAATGTCACTCTTAATAACCCATCGGTATCCTGCACTAAGTATGGAACAGAAGGGACTGTAGTAATCCGATACCTTACATCTTTGTTGGTTAAAGTCTGCTTTTCAGTAGTCCCAACCACTTCATCCACACCATGTGCTGCTGTAGGATTGTCCACTTCTTCGCCATGCTTCAGATTGTTGATTGTATTATTCTCCGCATCAATAGTTTTGTTGGTCAGTGTCTGCTCTTCATCTGCCCCAATTACTTCCCCTACACCATGTGCTGCTGTAGGATTGTCCACTTCTTCGCCATGCTTGAGATTGATTATATCATTGTTATCTGCATCTATGGTTTTATGGGTCAGAGTCTGTTCTTCAGTAGTGCCCACAATCTCATCTACACCATGTGCTGCTGCGGGATTATCAACCTCTTCACCATGCTTCAGATTGCTGATTGTATTATTCTCCGCATCAATAGTTTTGTTTACCAGTGTCTGTTCATCTGAAACCCCTACAACAGGTGTGCTAACACCATGTGCTGTTTTCGCACCTATATGATTAGAAATAGCTTCATGTGAATTATCACCACCATTATTCTCCAAGTCATTGTGATCTACAGTAGTCACCTCACCGCCGGTAGACAGAGCGGAAAGGGCTTGATACATTCTATCAAGCCACTGATCGAGTTCTCTACCCTGCATACCGGGTCGGGGTGGTCTTATCTCAACTGCCATCGTTTTCTCCGCTGCCTTTCAGATATTCGTAAATGGACGATATTGTCACAGGAACGCTGGAACTGACCACTATTTCATACTGTCGGGCCTTGTATTGACCCAGCTTAAATAGCCTCCTGAATATATCTGTTTCACCTTCAACACCGAGAGGAATCGTTCTGTAAGCTGACCATTTGCCTTTATTATCATCTCTCCAACGTATCTGGAGCATGGGGTTAGGAATATATGTAGATTCAGGCTCCGGCTCAGGTGTCAACTTATACACAGCCACGTAAGTAGCATCTTCCGTCAAAGTTTCCGGTAAGGTTTCTATAAGAACATCATCTTTATACCACCCTACAAAGGTATACCCTTCAGCTGGAGTCTGGGAAAACGTCAGAACAGTCCCTTCATCTGCTGTAACAGAAGTACCACCATTTACTGTAGCTGAACCACCGGATTCTGGGTCAGTTTCTACTGAAACAGTATATTGTATTGGTTCAACAAGAATTGAACATTGGAGTTCCGGGTAAGTCCCTTCTACTAATGTCCAGGTGTCCACTGAGTCCCAACTAGAATATAGTGAGACTTCTTTTAATTCTCCATCAGTTTTAGGCAAACTCTCATTTATAGGGTCGTCTGTAATATTCTCACCTGACCTATAGAAGAGAGATTCCCAATAAGTTTGTTGCACCGAAGGTAATTCACCAGTGTTACCTATGACAGGGGACGTAGCCGTAACCACTGAATAACATCTGGTTATCCTGAGTATATCTACCAGAGCATAACCTATACGCCCTGAAATACCCCCAGCACGAGAATTTGCATTTGGACAATTGATACTTCCCCTGAAAAAGCAATCCTGGGCCAGAACCAAACGGTTAGGTTGCTCAGACCCCTCCCCGAATATCCCCCCTGCATAAGCTTTATATGTAGCAGAGCAACTCAATTCTACGTCCACAGCACTACACTTTTGCAAGCTGGAGTCACTGGCAGACCCAACCACACCACCTATAACTGAGGTGCTTACAGTATTAACAGTGCCATTTCTAAAGTGGGAACAGTTGAGTAACACCGTGGACAGGCCATCATACGGGGGCAAGTATGCTGTGTTTGTGATTCCCAGGATACCCCCGGCAGACGTTGTGCCCCTCACAGAACACCTGCGACACAGTACGTTTGTTATACCACTAGGTGACAAACCAGAAGTGGTCTTAGTAACTTTCCCCACAACCATACCAGCTTGATACCCAACTACAGAACTGTCCTCAATAATAACATTGCTTATCTGGCCTCCATCAGCCACATAAGCAAATAAACCACGGGGATTTATGCCAGATATGGGTATAGTCAAGTTACTTATAGTGTGTTTTTTGCCATCAAATGTGCCCGTGAAGGGGTTTCCTTCCGATGAGCATAATGGGGTAAAGCTAGCTTCGCCCGCCCCGTCTATGTCTTCGACTAATTCGTAATCTCCATTAGCGGGGTAAGCTATATCATTACCTATAAGTTGTAACTCTTCGAGTGAAGATATTTCTATAATTGCCATTATCCTTCACCTCGCTTCAATCTTAAATGCAACTCTCTGCATCGTTTTTCATCTGGTGTATTATGGTCGATAACCGCTGTTAAAATTTTCATGCGGATAAATACGGAACCGTCAGATTGATAATTCTTGACCACCTGATAGACTTTACCATCAAAGCCACCTACGTAATGCCCACCCCAAGATTTCGCTTGAGCGCCTGAAGCCCCTAGAAATTTCTGATATCTTTTCTTGTCATTATCCCAGGTTTCCCAGCGATACCAGAGGTTAGTCTCGGTGTCGAACACAAAGGTTTTTTGATCAGTATAAAAGTTGAGGATATAAAATCGTTCATACAATTTAAAAGCGGTTACATCTTCATAAAATTCAAGACTATACAGAGCCAATTCAATAGGTTTGGAAATAACCTTCGGGGTTCTCCCCTCCAGAATAACAACCTGTTTGTTGGGATTAAGGTATATCCACGTGTTTAACATTTTCTGTAAAACAGTTCGATTAACTACGCCTGTTTCGATAGAAGAGCCAGACAGAGTTCTGAATGGAACTGTTGAGTCCCCTGTTACAAACTGGCTTTCAGCCGATTCTCTACCAAGGACAAATAATTCTTCCCATCCAGCTTGTAAAGTAATAATATCATCAGGGCTGGTTGAAGCATCCAAGAAAAATGCACTCCAGTTAGGCGGGGCTGTCCTAGGGTCTGTTGGCCCGTAAGTAGCATAGTAGAATCTTTGGGTATTTAATTCAGAGACAATGAAATAACCTTTAAGGTAAGTTAAACCTGTAATCTGGCTGGGTAAATTAGAATCTGTAACACGAGTAGCTGTAGAAGCAGAACCATCCCACCAGAGAATACCCAAGCCAGTGCTGATGTGGACTCCATGCTCATCTGCTGCAAACATAGCAGGTGTATTATAGCCAAGAATTTTATCTGCACTTGCAACAGGAGTTATATCTGACCAATTACCGGTTGCACTGGTAAGCGCAAATAATTGGCCGCCACAAACTGCCAGAAGCGTCCTGCCAGCTTCCCACCAATACAAGTCTACCCTGGCATTCGTATTATCAAAAGTTTTAAAAGGTCTCAAACCCGGTCTGGTCTTGATACATGGTTCACCTGATAAATTCTCTACGTAACCATTAATAATTTCAAGAATACCTTTATTTGCTTCGGCTGCATCAGCACCGAACATCTGAGGCCCTATTAAATTTAACTTCGGCATAATTACACCTTAATGTTTAATAATATAATTTACAGTAAAATGAGCGGGTTCTGTTACTTCACCTGGTCTGGCCGTCCCATATAAACCGGCATAATCATTTACTACACCTTCGGTTGGTTTTTTAATATTACCAAAGAGCGGATTTGATGGCCCACCAGCGTCAACTGTACCTGGCGTACCATCTTCATACGTATGATCGTGCCCCTGAAACTGATCAGTTTCAAAGCTCCCTGCTGTAGAACCTGAATATGCGTTACCGGCTCCAGTAGTAATACCAGAATAAACATTAGTTCCAGCACCTTTTAAAAACATACCACGTAAATCTGGGAGCCTAAAATTATTTATACCTTCTGTTCCATCATTATAAGCTGTGCCTATGACATCTAATAAATCTTCATAAGTAGTTCTGCTAACAGCCTGTCCATTACAAATAAGCCAACCAGTGGGGGCTGCTGCTGTAGAAGGCCACATCATAATTGCCCCTGTGGGTGCTGTTCCCGAAAGACTTGCGAACTCTACACCAGTTTCCCCTGAATTTACAGTTACAGCTTTTCCAGCATTACCAATGTATGTAGTAGGTGTGACCGTATCCAAATCCAAAAAACTGATTAACTTATCCGAGTCTACAACCTCCAGACCATCAGATGTTGAATTTACTTTTACAAGAAAACCGGCAGCGCCCGTATAAGAGGCGGGTGTGTCAGATAGGGCCAGAAAATTCGTATAAGTTGAGGGGGTTGTAAGAGTATCTACATCAGTAAACTCAACCGAACCATCTCCATCTGTATTAACAGAGAGAACGTAGTTATTTGAACCCGCATAAGTGATAGGTGTATCAACCAGATCAAGAAAACTAGAATCTTCAATATAACTGTTAAAGGTCTTAAACTCCAGAGCATCTCCTGTAGAATTACTTGTGACAATCAGATCATTCCCAGAATACCCTGATGGAGTGTCAACCAGGTCAGTAAAGGTCAGAGTAGCCACTGTTGCTCCCAGATCAGTTATCAAACCTTCTGTAGTAGTTATTTCCGTGTCTACATAAAGCTTTGTTGCAGCATCTTGGTTAGCTGTGGGGTCTGCTAAGTTGTACAATTTATACCCTGCTGCATCTACATTCTGTGTAAAAGTAGTGAAAGAAGTGGTATCGACAATATTCTGATAATCAAGTCCTGTATCAGACCAGACAGTCGTGCCGGAAGCATTCGTGACTGTTACATCTACAACACCATCCACAAACACAACAGCCCGTCCATAAGCATCTAGCACAACGGGGTTGGTCGATTCAGACACCTTATCCCTGTCCAGGTAAACCGTTTCAGAACTAGTCGTGCCCGAATCATAGAAGTAAACCAGACCGCCGTTAAGAGGCTCATCGGTCTCGGGGTCGCGCATACCAGACAGGAGGAAATCTACCTGCAAGGCGGTGGTTGCGGTAAAGCCTGTAGCTGCTACAGAAAGCAGCACAAGCACAAAAATTAATTTAACAATAAGCCGGTTCAATCCTGTTGTCATGTTTTGTCTCCTGTTGGTCACGTAAGTTAATGGAAAGCTGCTCTTTGGCCAGCCGGTAAAGTCTAAATATCTTGGCTTCGTCTATCTCATACTCTTCAGCTTGCTTGGCTGCCAGAGCATAAATAAGGAAGTCATACCATTCTTGAGGAACATCAGGTATCTCACCTTGTCCATTAAAATCAGCTGGCTTCTTTACTTCGGTGTAGAAGAGCTGGTAAGTTTCATCAGGTAATTCTCTCAAAACTATCTTGTGGCCGTATCGGTCAAAATAAAGGGCATCAGGTTTACCCAATTCCCATTTATTTACCATGCTGTCTTTTTCAAATCTGTCCATCAGGGCCAGTTCAGTATCATAATCGTCTTCTCGAATATAGGCAAATTCAATACCTACAACATCGTTCTCAAGCTCTATCTCACCGCCACTTTCATAATCCGTAGCCAAAGCCCAGGCTGATGGTGCAGTGTCCGAAGCGGTTGAAGCATACCAGAATTCTTCCCATCTGTTACCAACACCCGGCTCGTTTACCGCTTCACTTGTATGATTCTTGAGACAGTAATACGTAGTGTCATTGTGCGTTACAGAGTCAGGGCTACTTATTTGGGTGGAAGTCGGGTTTAATAGCCAAAGGTGTTTCCCGTATCTGCGTAACCCTTTGAGTATCAAATTCAAATCATCTATAGCAGAATTAAACATTTCTGCAGTCAGAACTTCATCATCAGTCCAGACTCCGAGGCGTTTAAGAGCTTTCTTAACAATTTGCACGAAGGTCATTGTAAAGCTGGTAGTCATAATATTCTCCTAAAACAAAGCCGGTTACGCAATGTAACCGGCCCTGTAATTAAAGGATTTTACCTGGGTGACAGATCAAGTGACACAGGTAGAGTGTAGACATCGGAAATCGTAATTGTAGCCGATGCAGGTGCAGCAACACTGGTTGTGTTCGGAGTGAAGACACCTGGGTCGTCACAAACAACTTTTACCAGACCAATCAAGGTTTTACCTGTCTCAGGCATAGGCACTTTCAAGTATGCAGAGTTAGTCACAATCGGGCCTTGAATTGTGGTGTAAGCTCCAGAACTATCAGCGCAAAGGCCAAAGTAACACATTTCAGCATCATCCAGAGCAATGTGCCCCGCTGAGAACTCAATAGTGTCAGTGGCTGTCAGAGTTACATGCGTATTATTTGCTACCACTACGGGGGTGTTGGTAACCGTCAGGTAAGTCGTAGCAGAACCAACCCCGGCTGCACCGAGGGCAACGTGGTTCGCGGTGTAAACAAGTTCTTTTCTCAGCTGGTAAACATCGTATGGTTTCGCTGCTCTCTCTGTAATCTGCCCTGCATACAGAGAAGCAAAGAAGGCCATAAGCATTACCAGAGCTATTGCAACAAACCTTTTCATTACGATTCTACCGCCGTTTCTGCTGCGGTCTTGGCAATAATGATACCCTGGACAGCAACGGAGATAACTGCTGCTTCCGCATCAGCACCGCCTACGGTGAGATACAGAATGCTGTCTTCGCCATAGAATTTATCGTTGGCTTCCAGAGACTGCGTAGCACCGTCAGAGGTAGTTGAGGCATTGTCCGCTTTAATATCGGTAAGAGTCTGGGCAGTCAGAAACTGAGTAGCACTCGCAGAGTCGCCAACAGCGATAGTAACGGAAGCTTCAGTGGTATGAACAGCAAGAGCGACACGTTCAACCAGCATACCTTTCGGGATTCTGAGAGCGTGAACAACATCACCATTCTCAGCTTTCTTCTTTGAGAAGTCAATCACATTCTGTAAAACCTGCTGCTGGTGTTCCATTCTGTTATAGACAGCCGGTGGCAGGAATTTTGTTATCGTAGCCATATTTTCCTCCTGGTTAAATGGGAGGGTTCCCCCTCCCCATTAGGTTACTCGTTGTTTACAACATCAGTAACAGCAACATACAGACCGGCAGAACCGTAGTCCTCTTTGCTTCCTGATTCAGTAAATTTGAATTTAACCTTTTCAGTTTTGGCGATGAATTTACGTCCGATAGAACGTTCTTCATCATAACCATGCTTGAGCTGGATAGTTTCAGGTCGTCTACCCCAGGCCCATACTGAAGAAGCAGCACCCAGCAATACGCCGGTGCAGTAGTAAACGCCATTGGCATTCTGCTCAATCTTGATGTTTTCGTGTTCAATGATGATAACACCATCGATAACGGCAACAGCATCCTGGAAGATTGGGTTTTCAGGGCCACGTTCACGAGCTTCTTTTACATAGCTCTGGTATTCCGAATTGTTTTTGAGATCATAACAAGCATAAGGATGAACCAGGGCCACGAAATATTTACGGCCATTAATCTTAACCTGCTTGGCAGGGTAAGTTTTTCTGGCATTTGAACCTTCAGCCCAACCAGCTTTCATAACAGCATTCGCACGGCGCATAAGGACTGGCGAAAGTTTGTCAGTAAGAGTCAGGGCTGCAGCAGAAGCTTTACCACCACCATAGATGATTCTGCTCGGGCTATCCTGGATAGCTTCAAACCAGAGATCATCCATCATTTCAGAACCCCATTGCTCGATAGCACGGGCATTCTCATCATCTACGGAGAAGAAAGGTCTTTGAGAAGAAAGGCCAGTTTTCCAGCGGAAACCTGTTTTGTATTCTTCCAGATTCACATCATGAGTGAAGTTAAGGATTTTCCCTTCCTTACCTTCCAGACTCAGACCATCGGAACCTTTGATTACTGGGGCTTCAGCTCTTGGGAAGATAGTGAAACGAACACGGTCACCATCGCCTTTGAGAAGTTCCTCTTTCTCATAGATAAGGTAGTCTGAACCCTTACCCATATACTTGGAGATAAACATTTCCTTGCGGGTTTCTCTCCACGAGTTTTCATCCCATAACTTGACTGTTACAGGGTCGTTAGTTGTAATGCCATAGCTTGCCATGTATTACCCTCTTTCTTGTTTAAGTCGTTTCTTGAGTTGGGCTTCAATCTCTTTATCAGAGAGTTTGTGAAACTTAACAGGGTCTTCTATAAGAGATTCTCCCGGCGTTGAAGTCTCGCCAGTCTGTGCTCTTACAGCAGGAGCCTGTTTATTCACTTTTCCAAGCCGTTCAAGTGCTTTGCCTGGGGCTTTCTTTAACTGCTCAATCTGGGCTTTAAGCTCCATTACTTCTTTGTAATGGGACAAGCGTTTGTTGAGGTTATAAACCACAAGCGGATTTTGCATGAAAACTTGGGAGGCAAATTGCTCTGCATCCGTAGGAGAAACACCATCTTCCTTAACCATCATTTCTTTAATTGCACCGATATTGCTGTTAAGCTCAGGGGTATATTTGCTGTGAAAATCCATGTTCTGCGTTATCATGGCAGTTCTTTGAAGTTCCTGAGTTTTGGCTTCGATCTGCTGCATCTGCTCTTTGTGCTGGTGTAACTTTTCAGTAGCAGCTACAGGGTCGGCATCGTATTCTTCCTGGGTAGGTTTTGCAGTAACTTTCCTACGCAAATCTCCCAATTCATTGCTCTGCCGGCCATAAAGAGATTGCAGATGTTTAAGCTGCTTTTCAAGCTGCTGCTTCTCAGCCAGAAGGGTATCTTTACTTTTCTCAGCAGATTGTCCTTCATCGGGGTCTGCTTCCGAATTGTCAAGATCGACCTTAGTCCCATCAGTATCCACTGGTGGTGCGGGTTCATCTGAAGCCAGTGCGGTTGTTTCAGATTCCACGCTACCGGGTGTGTCTACTTTCGTTTTGTCAGCTGGTGCGGGTTGTGCTGGTTCAGGGTCAGGATTACTGATGCTATCTTCCAAGTTGTCGATAACCTCGCCTTTGCTGGCACGGCTCAGAAGCTCATCCATTTTCTCCTGCGGAAAATCCGAGAAATCTTTATTCACAGGCATTGCATGTGGTTGTTCCAAAATCATGGAGCCATCGTTATTCATTGCTGTGAACCTCCTTGAATATTATTTGTCTGTGCAGAACCGCCTGGCGGTAATCGCCCTGCTTTCTGCATTTCAGTCTGAAATTTAAGCTTCTCCATTTCCATCTGCTGCTGTGCCAGTGCAGCCATTACTTTGGCCCACTTGCCTTTATTAGGTAAACTGGAGAGTTCTACTAACAGCTCAGGTGGAACCGGAACGCCCATCTGCTTGGCTTCAAGCCACATTCTCAGGGTTGCCTCCTTCATTGTCGGGCTGAGAGGCTGTTCGCCTATAACAATGTCATACTCAGCCATATCTTTGGTTTCAAGAAGTTTAATTATATTCTGCAAAGCTGCCTGATCTTCTTCGGGAGTTCTCTGCTGAGGCAAAGGCTGCTGGCCAATCATCAAATCAGAGAGCCGGTTCGGGTCAGAAGCTTCAGATAAAACTATACGTGCAAGACGCTCAGGAGTAAAATATTCCTGGAGCATAAGGAAAGCTTTCTGGAAAACGGTCTGCTTTGCCAGAATAAAATTATCGAAAACCCTTTCGTTGCCCACAAGACCAGCTTGTCTTTGAACCAGATTGGCCTTACCGGACTGATATTGGCTTTGGTTCCCTGCAAGGCCGGGGTTAATATTCGTAATAGACTGCATATTCTGGGTATTAGTTTCCTGAATAGTGAACAGTTCTCTGGGGAAGTTCGGATTCTGCTTGGGAATAGGCGGTCGGGTTACATCATTAATTTCCTGATTGTGCCCTGGTGTGCTGGCATTCTGCTGGAAGTCTCTCTTTTGTTTTTCACTGGTAAAGGTTTCAGGTTCATGGAAGAAACCTGGTGAAAGAGTTGTGTTGGCAGCATCTATAATCTGAGAGCTGCGCTTATTAATTTCCCTCTGGTTGTCCTTCATGAACTCAACTTTGCCGTTCCAGCCTTCAGTTCCATCATATTTATAGATATAATAAGGAACGAGGGAGAAACCATCATAAGGTCTATCTGGATAGAAGTCCCTGATAAGGCTGGTTCCAACTGTAACTATGATTCTTATCCGTTCTCTTGGTAATTCAAGCACCTGCAGGTCTTCAATGGTCTTTGCTTTGGCTGCTTCAGAGTCAGTCAGTTCCTGTTGGAGTGACATATCACCATTGAGCACGATATTAGCAGTTCGGAACTCCTTAATTTCATGTTCAATGAGCCTGATTCTATTGTGGTTTTTGTCATATATCTCATTTTCAGAGGCATACTTGGTATCGATATAGGTTCTGGAGCCTTCAACCTGTTCCAGTTCCTGAGTAGCTTCACGCGGATAGTTAGTAGATATATCTACAAGCTGCTTTATTTCGTCCGCTTTTTCAGGATACTTGGCTTTGGCTTCAGCAATAGACAGCCACTTGGCTTTGTGAGCGTGGGTTGCATCGGAACCATCCAGTTCTTCGTGCTGACCAAAATAACCATCAGCCCAGGGGAACCGCTCAATAACAATATCACCCTGTGGGTTCTTATTCTGAGTGAGACAGATGTGGAAAAGCCCCCTGCCTGTAATAACCCCATCATCAAATACTCTTATTTCCTGAACAGGTAGCCTTGTGCGTTTTGAAACCCACAATAATCCGGCAGTTGCAATATCGGCAACACCTTCATCGGAACCTTCAACAGGGAGCGCACGGGGGTCTAACCTGTTTTGTCTAGCCAGACCGGAAAGAACATCAACCTGACTTGCGACAAAATTAAGTGTCTGGCAAGCACGTTTCTTTGCCTTGAGAGCTTGTTTAACAGCAGGTTCCCATTGGTCACCTTTGAAAAACTTCATAGACTCTCTGGCCCGTTCGCGTGGTTTTTCTTCAAGAGTTGCTGCTCGTTTGAAAAGCTGTAAGCCTTTCTCAACGGCTTCTATATCGGACTTCTTCTCGGGTTCGGCTGGTAGGGCTTCACCAACATCTTCAAGATAATGTTTGTGGCCGTCTGCTTCACCAATAACAATGACAGGGTTTCCTTCCGGGTCTGCTATCAGAGCTACAGGGTGGTCGTGATTCTTATCAACCGAAGTTACAAATCTGTCCTGGGCTACATCAATATAGACCAGGTGCCAGTGTTTCTCTTGCTTGGTTGTTTTAAAAATCTGTGCCATACTCTTAATTTATCACAAAACTGATAATTGTGTAAAGGTTTATTGAGAAAATGTCAGATCGACATCCAGGAAGTATTCTCTTTGCTCTCAAACATTTCATCGAAAGCACGATCATAAGCATCTTTCTTCTTTGCACTAAGCTTTTCATCAAGGTTCTTAAATGCACCATCGGGGGCATCGGTAGTTACAAGCAGGGCTTCCAGCAGATTAGGTGACTTTAATCCTCTGGATTTCATCTTCATTTTTCCTTCAATTTTAATCTTACCTGTCGAATCACTATCCTGCTCTTCTCTTCGCATGACCGTTGCTTCATTTACCAGCTTTCTGGTCAGTTTATGTTTACGTGGAATTGAGATCAGGCCCTTTTCAAAAAGTTTACGCACCTTCCAGTAAAGCTCATCTCTGAGTCGGAAGAACTTTTTACGTGAATCCTTTGGCTTATTAGAAACATCAACACCCCGGACTTTGCCTGGGAATCTTTTATTAAGCAGATCATAAACACCAGCACCGTTGCCAATCATATCTACAAACATCAGGTCACATTCCCAACCGATGAATACTTCGGCAGCGGCATCAGCCAGTTCCTGAGTATCGAGCTTGCGGAACTCCAGCATATCTTTGATTACAAAGTGGTCACGAATAATAACACCGGCAGGGTCGCCACCCTGTCTACTCGGGTCAAGCCCCATAATCCTCATCTGCTTTGGGTCTGGAGTAATATCTCTATCAATGGCCAGATCAATCCATTCTTTTGGTATAAGGGTATTTTCGCTCTGTTCAGGGGGTAAGCCCAGAACGTTAACCCGGTATTCAGCCGATTCTTCGCCATAAACTTCTTTAATCTGTTCTATCTGTTTTCTATCAACATTCTCCGAATCGCGCGAATCCCAATGCAATTTAACCCAATACTTAGAACGGATTTCATACTGCGTTTCATAAGCATACCCGTAATTTTTGGATGGATTGTAGATCATCAGGATAAAATTAACGGGACTGGTTAATGTGGTATCAAGAGAAGTTAGAACTGGCTGAGGAACACCGTCAGCCTCATCGACACCAATCATCATGAAGTCTTCATGCAGACCATCCATGCTCTTGGCTTGCTTGGTTTCCTTTGAATCCTTCGGGGCTGTCTTTAATTTGGCCCACCAGCTTTTACCTTCTGAGTTGGGGGTTTTGGGGTCTTTAACATAAATCTTATCTGAGAGAATAACAATATCATCTTTGAAGACGAACCTGGGGTTTCCCTCATCATCCACCGCATTAGCCCACTTAGCAATCTCTGCCATTAGAACATCTTTCATGTGGTCTTTTGACGGGCCTGTCAGAGGTATCCTGGAGTTATAAAAACAGATCAGAAACCAAAGGACACACCAGGCCAGAAAAGCATCCTTGCCTGTCCCTTTACCTGACATAATGGATAAACCTATCTTCTCAACATAAGACTCTTCTTCCTCAGTAAGCTCTTCGCCTTTCCATTTTTTGAATTTGGCATTAACAAGCTTGCTGAGTTCCATCGCACCTTCACGCTGCTGCTGCGTAACATTTGGAATGCCCAAAGCTTCCTTAAAGAAAAGGAAAGCGGACATCTGCCACCTGAATATGAGGTCTACGCCTTTATTTCTTAGGCTTTCTACGCTCTGTGGCGATTGAGATACAGCTGATAAGCGAGAGTTGTTTAACATTGTCGGTTGATTCCTCCCTTAGAAGTCGCATAGTTCTGACCAAAGTATCTACATGCCTGAGCCTGTGCTCAGTTTTCATGTTACGAATCTGCTCAGGAGTCAAGTCTAACAAATGATGAATCTGATCTTGAATTTTGTCAGCCAAATCTTTTTCAGAGAGCTTTTCTTCCAGAGTTTTCGTACCTTCTTCAGCCTCAATCTGGACTTCGGGGGTATAATCTCTCTGCAGTTCCAGGGCTTGAATAAACTCAGGGTATTCTTCTCTAAGCTTCTTCAAGCGCAAACATACAGTGTTCTTGGTTCCAAGACCCAGCTTAACCGCAATAGCAGAATAACTAAGCTCATCAACAATAGCGAGCCTGGCCATTCTCAGATCATCTATTGGTTTGGTTGATTTCCTTCGTCCCATATTTTTATATTATCATATAAGTGATAGCTTGTCTACATTTTAGGACGGTGTGGTAAATTTACCACATTTTTTACGCAGAACCCAATTTTGATATATACGCGCGGTTTTCTGCCCACCCCCACTCCCCCCGTCTTGTCTTCAGCTGCCCATTGTCTGATTGCCTGTCTGATGCTTGCCTGGTAGCTGCTTGACTATTATCTGCTTGCCTGGTTATTACATGCTTTGCTAAGACGTTGATTATCAGCTGGTTACAGACTACTGGTTTACATAATATATATTATCAGCCCATGACTTTCCAGTGGTAGAGCGGGTTTTGCCATTTGTGAAACGACAGAGGGCAATTATAAATAATTATTTATCTTTAATCACAAAGTAAAAACATGGACACTCCCGATATCGTGGAAATAATAGTTCAATGTTAAAGTATTATCGTGCTGTGATATCTTAAGAGTAGGATCAAATTACCCAGGATAGCCAAATAAAATAAATATAAAAAATAAATAAAATAATAGTTGACATAAATATAATTATCAGTTATATTTATTTATGTGAACGAAAAATAAATTTTTGGAGGTTTTGAAATGAAACGTTTGACACCGAATAGAAAAACGTTTGTACAGACGCTGTTCCAGCCGCAAGGCACTACTTATATGGTAGGGTGCGATGGTTTTTACGCGACCTACTTGAAGGGTCGCAATGTCGTTATTATTGAGGCTGAAAGTCTCAATGACATGACTTTTGACGATGATAACCGGCCAATGCCGGGCTGGATAAAAAAAGTCGTCCAGTTAGGCGACTTTAACCAATATCTTGATCAGATTTTAGACCAAAATAGTTTTGACATTAAAGGCCGCGGGATCGAGGGGTATGACGCGGCAGAGCAATTCCCCGGCATAGTGATAGACTCTCACAAGCCGAGAGAGTTTTGGAATAGACAGAATCCTCTCAAGCTAGGAGCAAATAAGCTGTCGAAAGAATTGGCAGACTTAGAGAGAGAGATTTTTAATATGGGGAATTAAAGACTCCTCTACTTACCGCATAAGCAGGCGGTAAAAAGGCTGATAACACAGTTATCTTAATTGATAGCTGTGTTTTTTGTTTTCAATCTAATAAATTTTTGGAGGTTTTGAAATGAAGATCAGAGTATGTAAAGAGAATCAGGAACGAATTGAACGGACGTTAAAAGCTGTAAATGGCAAAGCTACAGCACACACAATAACTAGTTACTACAATATCGAGTGGATAACCAGAGCAGCAAAACAAAAAATACAGACAGCTTTGGGGAGTATAAAAGCTGGTAAAGGCGTGGTATTGCACTTTGTAAGCGGTGAGAGAGTAGCTAATAGCTATAGATACTGCCGCAAGGCTACGCATGTAGTTTTGCAGTTTAACGTAAAACTTGAGGCGTTTTTAGTCTCTGTATCGCCTGCTACAATTTACAAAGACGGCGGCAGAGCGTGGATTGAGTACACAGACGAGCAAAAAGAAAGAATTAAAGAACTGGCTCTAACAAAAGCAAAAAGATTTTAAAATGATTAATACAGCTTTAACAGCACTGTCATTGTTTTACCTGGTAGTTTGTTTGCAAGTGATACCAGCTGTCGTCTTGCAAACTATTTTTGTTGTCGCGCTAATGATTATCATTAGCAAACTTAACTAATAGAAAGGTATTGAGATTATGAGAAAAATTGAACGAATCAAAAAGAATATTGAGAATGACAAAGAGATAATGAAGAGTATTAACAAAGAAAGTTGCTATAGCATTGATACCCTTATAAGCGATATACAGACTTACATTAAAGCTGTGAAGAGTGGCAGAATACTTTACAGCGTTGAGTCAGTCAGCCGGTCAGGGATGACACGGCAAATTAAGGTTTTAAGCTGTGAGAAGTCTGGTAAGGGATGTAGAACTAGACACTATTACAGACAGTATATCACGATGTTTAAAGTTTTGGGATACAGCATAAAACGCGGCTGGAGTGGCACTGTCAGAGTGTTTGGTTGTGGGATGAATATGTTATTTCACGTAAATTATTGTCTAATGCACAAGTTTTGCAGGCTTAGCTTTATCAGTAAAAAACAATGCGCTGTATTAGCGCAACAAGTAAATTAAGAAAAGAAAGGTAAAGAATTATGAAAATTAGAACACGCGAATTAACAAAAGTCCTAGAAGTAGTTATTAAGAAAAGTTCGGCAATACACATGCAAGAAAGCGGCCATTTGCATATCCGGCTGTTTCACAACGTGGATAGTGAATTACAGGCGGATATTATACTGCCTGACCTGGGGCCTGGCGACGCGGCAATAAGTGCTGTGCAACTTGAAACTGCACAAGTTAAAAAGATTGCAAAGTTGCTTAAAACTGTAAAAGCAGACTTAACAGAGATTATAACAGCTGAAAACAACATAATCTTTAAAGCAGGTAGCAAAGAGCTATCAATACCGGCCGATACTTCGTTTGTCGATTGTCTATCTGATACTCTGGATGAACATCAAGTGATTAGTTGCCGGGCTGATCAGTTGGCCGGTATTTATGACAAAGTAAAAAGCATAAAAGATAAGTATATGAGTAATAACGCGGCTAGTAGACTGCATTTTAACAAAGAAAACAATACTTGCTTTGCTACAGATTGCAAACGTCTACTACAAATAGACTTGCCGCAAGATTTTAATATTATCAAGAATTTTTCCGAAACTGAAGACAATAAAAATAATATTAGCTACGACGCGCTACAGCTCTTATCTGAAATTAACAAAGCTGGCATCGGCGGGAATCATTGCCAGATTTACAGATTGAGAGATAATCTTATAATATCCCTGGGTTGTGTAACAATTCAGGAAAAGTTCGCTGATTTACGTTCACCGGACGCAACACGGGTTATTCCCGATAAAAACTTGTCGAACATTGTTTTTAACAACAAAGCTTTGCAGCAAGTCTTAAATACTCATAAAAACGTGTCAGAGTTTATACATATAGATATTAACCGATGTAACACTGATTTATGCAGTTTTGAGAGTATAAAGACAATAGACAATACTTTGCGTTTCGGCTTAAAAGTAACAGATAACATTGAAAGCAGAAGCAACTTGTCTGGCTTCCCTTTTGAAATTGCTTTCAGCAATAAGTTTTTACTTGAAGGCTTAAAGTTATTTAACACTGATAATATCTGTTTGCAAGTGTCAAGCGAAACTTATCCAGCAAAACTGCAAAGTGATGATTTAACTTATGTATTAATGCCTGCAACTTATATTAAGCATAAACACGTGTGAATAATGGAAGGTAAAATTATGGATGATAACATTGAAAAATTGTTACATGAAGCGAATAAAGCGATACTGCAAGGCGATGAGCAAAGAGCAAAAGAGCTGATAGAGCTTATAAAGATTTATAGCAACTGACAAGCTGATTAACAAAACCGTTAAGATTATTCTTAGCGGTTTTTTCTTTTGCCGATAAATTGGCCAACAATTTACATACCTGGTAAGGTGTAATTAATTGGCCGGAAACGGGGCAAGGTTGGACGCAAATTGATGTCAAGGGCAAAGTATACCAGATAATATTTTAAAACGTCTAATAGGCGCAAAACTGCATTGTAACAGTTTGTGAAATTATTAACAAAGTGTTATGTAACCTTGAACCGGCCAAAGGCAAATTTGCCAGGGAACTGGAACCGGCAGAATACACATAAGAGCTGCACGTAGGATACGTGGCGCAAATTCGCATAGCCACAAGCTCAGGGGCTGATTGTGCTACGGAACCAGCCATTAACAGCCACCGGCTAGACTTTTGCCACAGCTTGAGCCGCTTTGCTACAGCGATTGGTCACAGATGCCACACCCTTGCCACCTATTTGCCACAGCTGTAAGCTGCATCAGCACTACGATTGGTCAGTGTTGCCACCGATTTCCCATATTTACATAAAGGAATTTTTACATTATTAATTATTTATATTATTATATATTAGTAGTGTCTTGTAAATCAGTGGCATCTGTGACCAATTACGGTTCCCTTGCGGGTTTTCGGTGTGGCAAATCGGTGACATGCTCTGGCAAATCAGTGGCAAATTTCCAAAATTACATGGAATTTTCTCAGATTGACGTATTGGAGTAAACAAGGTGGTTTATACCACAATACAATGTGCTTTATATAGCTTAATTGAAATATATTCGGTCACAGCAGGTTTAAAGATTGATAACTCATATAATCCAACTTGCTCTATTAGACTATACAATCGGGACTCTGAATTAAGATAATATTAAGCTCTATGAAACACTTGACTTTGGTATAATATTTATATACACTTAGGTTATACAATCCACACAAGGAGTTATATTTATGGAATTTACGGAACTGGGGCCTAAATTTTTTCGAGCTATACGGGTAGCTTCTGGTAGAAGCCAAGCTCAGGTGGCAGATGAAGCAAAATGCTCTCGTAGCCAGATTAATCAGCTGGAACACGCTGGCCGGAACATGAACTTGAATACTTTTGTGCGTTTAATGGAGTCTCTGGGTATTGTCCTGGAAGTTAAACTAACTTCTGATTATATCCCAAGTGAGAAACCAGATGGTATCGTGTCTGCATCAACGGTAACCAAGGAGACTTATTTAGGTAGAATGTCAGAAGACGCAAGGCTGAGGGGTAGACCCTTACCTGCTTACAGAGTTCAACAGATATTAAAAGAACACAAACAACTGTGCGCTTTGGCAATTATTTTTGGGGAGCCAATAGCGGATGAGAACAGAAGGGAATATGATATATGAATCTCAATGCAAAAGTAAAAGCGTTACGGGAACTCAGGGGTTTCACTCAGAAAAGTGTGGCAGAAGCAGCGGGTATAACACAGCCTTATTTAGTCGCGATTGAAAAAGGCAGAGTAAACCCACAAGATAAGGTCTTTGTGAACTTATTTGAAGTAATGGGGATTGATTTGGTCATTTCCAAGCACCTTGTCTGGGGGCGAGAAGCACAGGAAGACTTCACTGGCATGGATTTGAAACATGCCCTGAAAAAACAAGCTGATTACGTAGCTGAGAAATATACAGGTAGCCCTGTGGCTAACCTGCCTGAAAAGTTAGCAAGAGAAGCATTCAAGCATTGGGAAGAAGAACATGCAAAAATATGTTACACAGCTCTCCTGACAGATAAGCCGATACACCCAGATAATTTAAAGTTATATAAACTTATTAAATGAAGTATTCCAGAAATCAGTGGCATCTATGACCTAAACCGCTGTTAATCGCAGTTCCAGGTGTGGCAAATCGGTGACAAACTGTGGCAAATCAGTGGCAAATAAAAAGAGCCGGTATAGCAATTATACCGGCTCTTTATTATCCTTTATTTGCTACGAAATTTATAACTTCTGCCAGACCCAACTTTTCCATGCAATATTTATAGAGCTGTGGGTGTGTCTGGGCCATAAGCTCAAACCTATTCAGGTGGCCTTCCAGATGTAGCCCGAACATACAGAACATGCAGCCAGTCCGGGTATAGCCCATATCATATATCTTACTATAAGGCAGGTTGTATTTGTGGATATAGTCCCATACGTCCTTCTCAAGCCAGAAGGACACGGGCATACACTTCTCTTTACCTTCCCTCAGTTTTATACAGCCGTGCTCCAGGTATTGCCGGGTTCTTCCGTTGCTTTCACCAGCCATGGTGCCTATGATGGGTCTACGACCAGACTTCTTGGCGTAATGATCTAAAGGTTGCTTTTTCATAATGTCGCAGCAAGCATCAGATATTTTGAATGGCGCGTCTACTAGAAACTGCCATTTCTTGCTGATCATGCCTTTCTTTCCATTCGGCCAGCCATTTAGCCCCCGGTATTTCTGCACGGGATCGGAGGTATTTCGGTATCTGCTTATTGCTCTTGCTTGGTCTTTACTCACCACAGGATACCCGTATTTATCTATGACTTGGTTAAATGGCATTTTCGGCTTAAGCCAAATTACATTTTCTATGGTTTTCACAAAGTCCCTTATTTCAGAATATTCAAGTCCGGTATCAACAAAGACAGCAGGAACTTCAGGATAAAGTTTTCTAACGAGATCAAGCAGCACTGTTGAATCCTTACCACCGGAAAAACTGACGTAAACCTGGCCCTGCATGGCCTGGTAATACGCCCGAATCCGGTTGTCAGTCATTTGCTCTTTTATCTCTAACGGGCAGCCTTGCCGCTGCTTTAGTTGCCAAGGTTGTATTTTCATGTCAGAAAGACCCCCATTGCTCGGCCATCGCTTTCGCAATGCCGGGATAGGTTCTGCTCCGAAGCATGGCCCGGTCTGCAGAAGGCCCGAGCCTATTCTGGCCGCTGGCAGTCTGGTTACCCCAACGTCTTTTCGCCTTGTTTATGCCCAGGCAGTTAGGGCAGCTATATTTCCCCACACCCGGCTCCAGCTCTTTGCCGCAACAATAAAGCTTACCTTCAACTATCTCTGTTGGCTGTAATGGAGGCAAACCTTTAAGCCAGAGGCAGGTTTTCTTGCTGGCATCATCGCCGAACATGTAGGGCTGGATATATTGATCTGGCTTTCTGATGGCCCGACTTAAAGCTCCCACTGGATTCTCTATGGCGATCTTTGGGCAATCAGCGTCCCATATCGCCTTGGCAAAATCTATTGCGTCCCAAGTGAGCTGAGGGTCGCGAAGTCCTCTGGTTGTCCAGTGCATCCCGGAGGCACAAAGATAGGTGCAATCCGGGAAAGCAATAAGCATATCCCAGCCGCAATTCAAAAGAGGCAAAACGTCCTGCTGGATGTGCCATTCAGGGTGGCCGCCCGAACATGGTTTCAGGTCGCAGCTGTAAGCTTCATGCCCAAGGGCGCGAAAAGCCTTGCATACTGCCTGACTCTCTTCACAAGCTATAAGTATTTTCATGTTACTCCTTGAATCGGATACCAGAGTAGCCTCTGACACCCTTCTGTCTGCTTCGCACAGCTCCCCATATTCTGCCAAGCATGGGTAGAACTTTTTGGGGTGTAGCTGCATTGCCAAGCTCGTCCACAGGTATCTTATTGATTATATCGTCCGAAGCAATGAAAGCTCCAGGAACAGCTTCAAAAGCATCATAAACCCAGGCATAAACCGGGTCATTACCAGCAAGGGCAGTTTTCTTCTTTGCTATTAATTCTGCTGGCTCAGAGATACCTTCGACCAGTGCTCTACGTAAACCTTGGAGAAGCCAGCAGATAATACCGGCCCTGCGCTCAGGTTTGCACCAGTAAGTAGGTGTCATGCGCTCAGTCTGGTCAGTCCGGCCAGTATCTGCTATGGGCTTGCGGAACTCAAATACTTTGTATCGCTGTTCAGCTGCACCACTCAAATCTTTAAGCCTCTGCATTTCATTACAGGTGGATATTATCTTTGCTGTAACTGGCAGAGATACGGATTTATGAAACTTTGGCTCGACAACCATCGTCCCGCTGGTATAGGATTTCATGAAAGCTTCCCATTTGGAAGTGAACTCTGAATCGTTGCTGACATTGGCAAACTTGTTAATCAGAGGAGTGCTGGCGAACTTATCATGAACCAGGCGATCTTCAGTTACAAATGTGGAGCCAACCAGACCAGCAGGAGCACAAGCAATGGCAGTGGCCAGAGTTGTCTTCCCGCTGTGCTTGGTTCCCCATAGAACTATCTGGCCACGAAGAACCACATGGGGCTGAAGGATAAGTGAACAGATTTTCTGAAAATAAGCCCGTTCAACATTATCAGGTATAGCGTATGTAACCAGTTCTTCAAACTCTTTGCATCTAACATCCATACCACCGAAAGGAACCGTTACTCTTGGCCCAAAGATGATGCTGTCAGGCATCCGGGTAAATTCCGGAGTGTCCAGGTTTAATACTCCATCTGCAAAGACTACTTCATTGGCCGTGACATGGTAAGGCTCCCAATGACCATCCCAAACTCCACCGACTCTACGCAAATAGGTCGTAGCCTCCTGAACATGCTCCATACTGGGTGTGGCCAGCTGATTGGTCAGCACCTTAAAAACGCTATTCTCGGTATTGCAACCCCTGAGCTTGTTACATAGGGCCAGCATGGAAGTAGTCACGACTTCCCAACCTCTTTCAGGAGTGAATGACCAAAGTTCCCCTGCGTGCCATGCAAGGGGCTTACCCCACTGCTCAACGGCCTGGATAGCTACGTTATAATCATTCTTCTTTTTATTTTTACCACTGGCTTTCTTTGAGCTTTGCTTGACCAGCTTCTCCGCTTTGGTAGCGCCAGCTTTAATAACTGCATTACCCATGATGTCCATTTCAAGTTCATGTTCCATTGAATAGTCCCCTTATATCCTGATATGACCATATTGTATGGCCGTCCGCGTAACTCCAGACACTGATCTGGTTCGGAGATATATCAATGTAACCATTTACATTGCCATTGCCGCTGCAGCTACTGGCTGTCTTAACCGCTTCACCTGCTTCACGCAGAACCGCTACCACATCACCTATGTAAATCGGAGTTGATTTACCTGGGTGGGCTGGCAAAATCTTTTTGGATATAAACAAATCAATCCAACGCTTAATATTACCAGAAACTTCTACAGGTTCACGGGCTGGCAGACAAACAGGTGCAGCGGACTCAGGGGCAATAATATCTGGAACCAGAACATAGTTGCTCTGTGAAATTATAGCATTTTTTCCACCAGTAAGCCAAAACATACGTCTGTCTGCTTTGCAAACGTGGATACCGAATCGCTCTACATTCTGAACCAAAGACTTTGTGATTGATTTCACTAACTTGTTTGCCTGGGCTGTGCAGCACTTTACAGGCTCCAGGAGCACATACAGCAGATGTATCCCAGCACCGGAGCAGCTTGTCCGTAGCATAGAACATGGATTTTTCTGTGTCCAGTCGATGAAGAATTGCACCAGGTCTACTCCAGGATTATCATCCGCATCAATATCCAGGCCAACCCAGGCAATTTCACATGGTGAGTCGGGCTGGACAGGCTTCGTCCAGTGTTCAAAAGCCAGTTGAGTGCAGCCCTTAATGGGTGCACTGGCTATAACTTTACTCACATATTCATATTGTAGTTTCTTCTTACCCGGAACCCAGAGTAATGCTCGTTTGTCAGTCCGGGCAAAACCCATTTGAGGGTTCCAGTTCGAGTTGCGAAATAAGAAATCTATTAAATTATCAATGTTCATTTTTCCTCCAGAATCTAATGTGTGTCGACTGAGTGGGTTTTACGCCTCTATGGATATGGTCGCCAGATCGCCGTGGTCAAAGGTTAGTTTCATTTATTAAGCCTCCTAAGTTAAAATCTGCGCTGCTTCTTCGAGTGCTAGGCGCTGTCTTGCTGTCTCAAAATATTCTGGCACCTTTTCTATTCCGATAAAGTTTCTGTTGGTTTTTACGCAAGCTACGCCTGTCGTGCCGCTGCCCATCGTGAAGTCTAACACCGTTTCGCCTTCGTTGGTGTAGGTTTTTATCAGGTATTCAAGCAAGGCTACGGGCTTTTGCGTTGGGTGTAATCTGGCGGTATCGCTGCCGAATTGCAATATGGATTTCGGGTATCCTGTTTTTGTTTGAACGTAGTCGCTTTGGTTCTTCTTCCTTGGTCGGTGGTCTGAATACCCTTTTCCTCTGCATATTTTTTCACAGTCGACTAACCCCTGGGGATTGTAAATCATACGGTTTTTTGCGTTTTTAGACGTTCCGCCGCAACTAAAAACTACAATATCTTCGTGCTCCGTTAAAAACCTGTAAGGCGCTTGTGCGAAATGGCCCACCTTAGATTTTTTCCAAATCAGGCCATATTTAAACATCTTAACATTGCTCATTATCAACGCGCTTGTAAAAGGTTGAGAGCCAAAAAGCACAATAGCTCCATTCAGCTTTATAATCCGCTTCAACTGCTCCCACATCGGAGCAAATGGTATGACTGAATCCCACTTGCAGACAGTCGTGCCATACGGCGGATCGGTGATAATAGCGGCTATACTCCCACTTTCAATCGCTTTCATTTTCTCAATACAATCACCTTGTAAAAGTTTTATCATTTATTAAGCCTCCTGAGATCGTTTTGTAAGGATTGAATGTGCATCCTGAGTTTCGGATTGTTTACAACATAAGTGAGGCTTTCCAAGTCTCTCAGCTTCGCTCTGAGATCGATGATGAGCATGTCTCGCTCCATCAATTCTGTTCTTAAGCGTTCCAGTTCCTGGTCTATTAGCATTTATTTTTTCCTCCAGAATCGAACAGCCACCGGCTGCGCCGGTTTTACCCACCCTGATAGACTATGTTTCTTAAGATGGTTTAGAAGCCGCCCCTCGGGGCTTAAGCCCATTATAGTAGCGGTTATACATATAGTATCGTCTTTGTCGGCCCACTTCCAGCCTGCAAAAACGAACTCGCCTTCCGTAAGTTCTGCTATTTTCATCGTGGATTGCCAGTGTGCTGAAATAGCATGTTCATCAATGCTAAAAAAGCCCTTTTCGTCCACATTAAATTCTACAAATTCACCTGCTTCTTGCGGCTCAGGTTCTACTTCCCATATCAGGTCGAGTGCTTGCCGGAATGTAACTTCCGGCAGATTCTTTCGGTCTTCAATCGACTCAGGCTGAAAACTGCAAATCAAGTCGCCACCATCGCAGAGTATAACCTTATTGTCCACGCGAATATCTTTGGCTTCCAAAAACCCCTTATCCAGCAGGGCATTTATTATCTGCTGACAGCGACTTAACGTGCCTGTTAAGACTTTAAAGTTCAATTTAGATTTTTTCATTTCTTGCCCCTCCCGCCGCTTTGAGAGCGGCCTGTGCTGATCTGACTTTATGAACAATAGGAATATTGTGCCTCCTGCCGGTTGCGCTTGAATGAAGCCAGTATTTATCCGTAGCATCCAAAGCCTCCCGCATCTGCTCAATGAGCTTGTCTTGATTTCTAATCACGTCTTCAAAGGATTTGAGCTTACTATAGTCTTCCATGAAAACATTTTTTAATCTGACTGAGTCTTCAGTTTGTTCCTTTTTCAGCCGCTCAGTCTCAGCCCGCGCCTCGGCAAGCTCCGTTGCGAGCTGCTCTGCAAACTTGGCTTCGACAACATGGTGTTTCTTTTCTGCGTCATAGCATTGGATGTATTGCGGAATGATGAATCGGGCATCGTCTGTTCTTGGTGTATTAATCATAAAAACTCCTTTTCTAATTTATACTTCTATGTTATATTATAAAACCATAAAATGATTTTAGCAAGGTTTAATTTTATTTTAATATTTTCTTGACAAATCTTTTATTATGTTTTATTATTAATTTCAGGAGGTAGGAAACAAAATGACTGACACAATCGAAGCACTGGCACAGAACCTAAGAGTTCGGGCTACGAAGTATGAAGATTATCAGGCGCTTAAAGAGCGCATTGATCACGTAGCCAATATTGACCGGAGAAACTTCCCCAATACAGTATTCAAGTTGCTTGAACTTGGACTGGAACAATGGGAAATTCTTAATAAACCTGAAGGAGAAGAAGACTAAATGAACATGATGGAAGGCTTACTCAAAGAGATTAAAGAAACAAGTGGTGTGGACAAAAAGGTTACATATGCCTGTCAGAGCTGCACGTATACCTATGAAAGCCCGGAACCCCTGGAAGCTTGCCCCAAGTGCAAGAAAGAAGTTTACCAGTGGCCAGGGGAAACTGTTGTCGAAGCAATGAACAAAGCCAAAAGAGCTGCACGATTAAGCTCTGGCCAGCCTGCAACTGAACCAACTACAACTGAACCAACTACAACTGAACCAACTACAACTGAACCGGCTAAAAGCGAACTGGCCAAAGATGCAATCAAATCTGAACGTGAACAGTTAATAGCAATCCTGGACAGCAAGAATATCAACTATTCCAAGCGTCTTGGAAATAAAAAGTTGAAGGAGTTGGTTGAAAATGCAGACAGTAAGCCAGAAACTAACACTGAGCCTGTTCAGACTACTGAAAAACCTATTCAACCCAAAACAGAAGAACCCACAATCACGGTTAAAGTCGAGAAAGCCCCAGAACCTGCCAAAACTGAAGTAGTTCAGAAAGCTAATGAGCCAGTTGAAGATGAGCTGGAACAGAAAAGCCCAGAAGAAAAAGCAGAAGAACGTTTTGCCAAAATTCAGGCTTTTATTAAAAAGCACAGACTGACCGAACATACACCAACACCTATTGGCACAGCCAAGGTTCAGACTTACGGCATAACTATCTGGACAGACGGTAGACCGGCCTATCGCTTCATGGAACCCTTTGAAACCCCGGAATCGTTTGCAAAGGTCTATGATGCACTCAGAGCTGAACAGCCAGCAGCTATGGTTGATGTAATCCGCTGCTCTGATATGAGCGATGATGAACTGTCAGAGCTGGTATTCAAGGGTTCTATCATAGCGAGTCTTGTTGCACCTGGTGGTGGCTTGCAGTCAGTGGAAAAGCATAGTAAAGTAAAAATTGGTGCTTTAAGCACACCAAAGGGCTATATTCGTTTTGTAGTCCTCGATCAAATTTAAGGAGAAAATAATGGCACTACCAAATCCCGGAGCAGAAGCGATCAGACGTGGTGAAAATCTCATTACTAAGGCTGAAGAACATGAAGCCAATAAAAATCCAGGTTTAAATCTGGAGCAGATTAATGAAATATTTCTGCAGCATGAAGATGCTATGAGAAATATTCCCGTTCTCAGACGTGGCGATATTGTAAAGCTCAATGACCTGGGCAGACTTATCGACTTCGATACTGATCGTCTTGATCAGGTTCAACCCGAACAGCTGCTCATGGTTCTTATGACTGGTAAAGAAGCCCTGAATCTCACAGGTGACCCGTTCAGGGATTGCATTATGAACTATATCAATAAGGAGGGTAAACTCAAAGTTCTGGCACTCGGTTCCAGATTTCTGGAAAAAGTTCGTTCATTTAATCAAAAGAAAGAAGGAAAATAACTAATGTCAAAAGTAAAAAGTGAAAACCTACCCGCAAAAGTGGAAGATAACATGCTGGCACAGCTCAAAGCTGACCCTGCAGCTGTAGATGAAGGGCTGATTACTCCATCAGCAGGTGCGTTCTATCCTTTCCTGGAAATGGTCTTCCCGATCATGATCAACCCGGAAAAGCCACACTATAAGGGCCACGAGTATAACCTCGGCTTTGTATCCGGCGGCAAGTTTGAAGCTCTGCCGGCAGGAACTATCCTGACTATGTTTGACTCTCGAAATGCAATCAAAAGAGTTTACCAGGATGATAACGGTCAGGAGACCAACGAATACTGTGCTGCAAAGATCACCAGAAATGGTGTTGAGTTTGCCAATTCTGCAGAACGCTTTGAAGCCCTCAAAGAAGAAGCTCAGGACAGGAGCAACCGTTCAGTGAATCTTGGAACCAGCTCTGTTGTAGTTGCTCTTTATCCTGATGGTCGCGCTGTGGTGTTGAACTTCTCAGCCTTCAAGACTGTTAACGGCTACCTGTTCAATTATTTACAGCCAGCCAAGCTCCAGAACGGTGTCGGTCTTCAGATTAACATTGACAACCACGAATGCAACCTTACCAAGTCCAAAACCACAGGTTACTATTACCCCGATGGCAAGAAGTTCAAACAGTGGGAGCACGTTACACTTGAAAAAGAACAGTCCAAAGCTGCTCTTAACGCTCTTCAGAAAACAGCTGAAGAATATGACAACTGGCTGAAAGCCTAACTGAAAGGACAAACCATGAACACAGAAATTAATGAACTTATCGACCAGGTTACAGAACAGGCTCAGAACATCATTGACGATGCGCCGAAAGCAAAGGCCGGAAACAAAGCTGCGGCCAGACGTATGCGAAAAGCAACTCTGGAGCTTGGCAATCGTTGTGGTAAAGAGTTCCGGGCCAAAAGTGTCCACCTGATTGGCTAAATAATTCATAGGCACTGTAGCTCAATAGGTAGAGCGCCTGATTGTGGGTCAGGTGGTTGGGGGTTCAATTCCCCTCAGTGTCCTTGTTTAAATTCAGTTAAGGAGAAGGTTATGAGTAAAACAAGAGCTGATATGGAACAGGAATTAGAGCAGACCGTGGCTGCTATTGAGGACTGCCGGAGGTGTATGGAGGAACATTCAGCGATAATTTTTACGTTACAAAAGGCTAGAGACAAAATTCTAAAGCAACTTAGAAACGTAACCACGTTAGGGGGTTTGAAGCCGGGGGACAAGTTTGTCGAGAAGCCCTATCAAGCCGGTGAAGCTTCAAGGATAATGCAGGTATTGGACATGACAGATCAATTCTCCAGTTTTCTACAGCTCCCTGAAGGCCGGGTGCCTGTGCTGTATGTAGACACTTGTAAAATAGGCTACAGAAACGTTAACGCAGAAGTCAAGCGGATAGAAGAATAATGTTAAAGCTCGTAACGATAAAAGACAAGCAGATTACAAGGTATAAACAGCCTGAGAATTTTATTGCAGGTGGGCAATATTATCGATTCTTTGGTAGACCGACTCAAGAGCAAAAGAAATGCTTTGAGCTGATTGCAGCAGGCGGTGAGGGTTACCCATTTATGTGGTTGGCTCCAGCGGAACCCTGGGTTAAGCGATTAGCAGATGGTCAGCTCTTTCCTGAACCAACAATCAATGAAGAACCGGACTGGAACTTGTTGGGTACCAACCCTAAGCTGCTCAGGAATTGGCAGAGACAACTGGCAAGAGAGGTCTGGAACCATTTACGCTCTGGCATGAGATATGGCCGGGGCTGGATTGCAAAGCTTGGTGCCGGTAAAACGTTGGCCGGTCTGGTTGTAGCCCAACTGTTTGAACCGGATGAGGTTCTGGTTCTGGCTGATAGATATTTGTACTCGACCTGGGAGCAACAAGCAGAAGAATGGGGTTTAAACTGTCCCATTCTTTCTACGTATGAAAGCTGTCACAAGGTTAAGAATAACATTAAGTGCCTGATAAACGATGAATGCAATCGCCATAAGAACCCTGATGCACAGCGAACTAACAGGGCGGCGGAAATTGCGGCAAACTGTGAAGTGGTTCTGAGCTTCACGGGGATACCCACTGGAGGTAAAGGGCCAATGGATTTCCGTTGGCTGCGTGTTCCTTGTCCAGGTTCAGTTCCCGCTACGGAGAATGCCTGGAAGTTTCTGTTCGGTCTTGATACTGATTTGAAAGAAGTTGGCCCAAACAAAGCTTATATTACGACTGAATGGGATGAAGAAAAAGTATCAGACTTCATTGCTCCGTTTATCAGAACAGTAGACCCGGCAGAGATAAATGCTGAATTACCTGAAATAACTGAGCGTTACATCCCCTGCCCGTTACCAAAAGAATTTGACCTGGTTAAATCTGGTGGCGCTACAGCCAAAGGAACACACAAGAAACTCAGCCAGATCAGGCAGATTACAGATGGTTTTGTCTATGATGATAATGATAAACCTATCCGGGTAAACAATCCTAAGCTCAAGGTTGTCAGACAGTTTGTAGAAGACCTGGGTGAGCCGGTAATTCTGGTTAGCAACTGGAGAGAAGGCATTGAGCTTCTTAAAGAAGAGTTTGCAGATTATACCCCATCTGTAATTGCAGGCGGAACCAAGGATTTTAAAGCCCAGATAGAAGCTTTCCAAGCTGGTCTCACTGGCATGATGATTCTTAATGCAGGTTTCTCCAAGGGCATGAACCTCCAGAAAGTTTGCAGAACTGTATGTTTCTTATCTGTCAGTTCCAAACCTGATGATTATCAGCAAATGGTTGGCAGGGTTTATCGTCCGGGCCAGAAGAATGCTGTTCAGGTCGTGCATTTCTGCTGTGAGGGTTCTCTGGACAGGCACATAATCAAACTGGTTCAAAATCACCGGGACGTATCTGAAGATTTCATCGAACAACTGCTCCTGGAGGAACTGGCAAAGTTATGATTTTATTCCACGATTCTGAAACAGTAGGCTTGCTGGATACGGTCATATATGATATTATACTTACGGAGGTATAATATGATAAATAGAGTATGTGTTATTTGCGGTAAAAGGTTCAAAGTATTTCCCCGAACAATTAGAAATGGTCATGGTTTATATTGTAGCTTACAGTGTAAAGGTGTCGGTAGTCGGTCTAAGAAGAGTGTATTTACATACAAGGGTTATAATGTTTATGAAGTAGCTACAGGTTATTATATGCTTGTCTTAGGGCGTAGTAACGAGAGACTATTTCATGTGTTCTTGATGGAAGAGCACTTAGGAAAACCCCTACCAAAAGGTTATGAAGTGCATCATATAGATGGGAATAAGCATAACAATAATATAGAGAACTTAGAGTTGGTCACCCGGAAAGAACATTGCAGAAAACATGCTGATTTACGGTTGAAAGCTTATGGTGGAGTGCCCGGTAGGGATAAATATTGTGCAGATTGCAAGACAGTTAAGCTTTTAGACGATTTCCCCAAAGATAAAACAAAATCAGATGGCCGACATGGTTTTTGTAAGGCATGTTCCTGTAGACGATCAAGGGAATATAAGCTAAGGAAAAAATATGAGAATACTTTGGAATGACACTGAAACAGTTGGTTTACAAGGAAATGTAAAGCTTATCCAATACTCTGTGGATACGGGGCCAGTTATATTTATAAAACTGTTTAGGGGTTGGAAACAGAATACACTTGTAAAACAGCAACTATACAAGTTTTTTGAGTTACTGGACAAACCCGATACGATTTATTGTGGTTTCAATATACAATTCGATCTCCACAAACTATATGGTCTTAAACATGAGTTGATGGGTTATGAGCTGACAAGCAATGCCAGACCCGTGAAACCTTTCAAGTGCAAAGTGTTGGACTTACAGGTTCATGCAATGCTTAAATCGCCTCTGGCCCCTTTCGCTTTTAACCGCTCCAGCACACGTAGCGTAGCCATCGTCAGGCGCATACCAAAAGTTGCCCAGGATTATGTGGCCGGTAAGGTTCTGGAAAAGCTCAAGCCACTCATACCTGCCAGCTACTCAATCAAGATCGGAGTTCACAAGGATAAGAATAAAGACCTTGTTAGTTTATCGTTCAAGGTTGAAGGTAGACTGTCATTAAAGAAGCTTATGGAAGAGTATGGAATTGAAACCATCAAGCTGGCTGATGTGTGGCCTCTGCCAGAAAAAGGCACAGAGCGTCCCTGGCACCCATATCCTGAGCCACAAGTTCATGATCACATTGAACATCATTGTGATATTGTCATGAGCAATCCCAAAAGCAAGTTTTACACCTACTCCAAGCTGGATATTCTTTACTTGAAAGTGCTTTATGAAAAGCTTGGCAGACCTGAGCCGGATTACAATTCGTCTTGTTGTCACAACCTTGCATACTGCCGATACTTCGGGTTTGATGTAGATAAAGAAGCCTTGGGTAAAGCAGAAGAATACTATGGAAATATTGTTGAGAGCATTGAAAAGAAGATTGCAGGTGTGAACCTGAGAAGTTCTACTCAACGTCTGGCATTGCTCAAACCCCATTTCCCTCTGCTTGCTTCCACCAACAAAGCTACATTAAAGAAGTTGTCAGAAGACCCAAGTCAGGGTGGCCAGCTGGCCGAAGCCATGCTTAATTATGGGCCAGCTCGACAAAGATTGTTGCAGATCAAGAAAGTTAAAGAAGTGTTAACAGGCAAAGCTCACCCAGACTTACGCTGCATGGGCACAGCTACAAACAGAATGGCTGGCACAGGTGGATTCAACTGGCAGGGTGTCGGCGGTGTGGATGAACACGAAGTTGATATTGATATTAATGAACTGGATGAAATTCCAGAAGAACTTCTCGAAGCCTGGCAACAAGGTGAGGAAGGGGAGTTTAACCGTAAAGAAAAAGTTGGCCTGCGCCATGCAATTTTGACACCTTGTGTTGGCGACTGGTCAAGCTTTGAGGTTCGCATTGCTGCTTCAGTCTATCAGGATAAGCAGTTACAGGAAGATTTGAAGAATGGTGTTGATTTACATACCATGGGGACTGTCAGCTTCCACCCGGAGTATAAAAACTCCGGCATAAGCTATGAACAGTTCAAGGCAGGCTACCATGATAATCTGGCTTGGGATAAAGCCCGTAAAGGTATCAAATCAGTTATCTTTGGTTCCTTCTATTTCTGCACGGCCCATTCTGTTGCAAATTCTCTGGGTATTCTGGAAGGGGAAGCTCAGAAGATTCTGGACGGTTTGTATACCCGTTACTCTGGCATGAAAGTTTACCGTAAAGCAATTGAAGATGCTTTCTTAACAGCGGATGTAGAAACCTGGAGAAAAGAATCGGTTGCCCGGATGCAGAGAAGCTTGAAAGATTTAACAGGCTTTGAAAGGCGATGGGATTTTGAAGCTGATGTGGCTACGGCTCTATGGGAATTAGGCCATAGCCAAGTTCGGACAGGCAAAGATGGTATGGTTGTCCGGTCAGCTCAGAAAGGTAGACAAACAATTAATGGAGCTGTCCGCTCTGCTTTACTTGGCTCTGCCATTGCAATCCAAGCAGCAGTCAGCAGACAGGCAGGGAACATGAAGATTCAGGCTACAGGAGCCAGCTTAAACAAGCAGCTCCAGGCAAGAATATGGGAGGAAATGAAACTCCCCACATTGCAGATTCACGATGAGCTGTTCCCGCCACACCACCCAAACTTCGATTACGACAAATACAAAGAGATTGTGGAGAGCTTTGAGCAAGAGGCAAGTAAGATTGTTCCTATGCTCAAATTTGATTTCGGACTGACAGAGCGTTGGTCAGATAAATAAAGGAGAACACATGACAGATCAGACAAACAGGGTTTCGCATTACTCATTCAGCTCATTGAAGAGCTTCAAAAACTGCCCCTATTCATGGTGGTTGGACAAGGTGCTGGGCCAGAAACTACCAAGCAGTGCCGCTGCAAGCTTCGGTTCACAATTCGACCAGCTGGTTGCACACAAGCTGGGGTTAGAACCCTCTGATACTCGTGGCGATGATAAGCCTATCACAGAAGTCACGCTCTGTGAAGGTGTGGAGGAAGCGGTGGACATATACCTGCTCCAGGACTTCTCGCCCAAGTTTGCTGTAGCAGCTCAGAAAAAAATAACCATTGACCCGGTACAGTGGGCAATCATGGGTGAAAGCTTTGGCCTATCTCTGGAAATAAGTAAGCCTTTCATAGGTTATATTGATCTTATGGAAAGACAAGGGCTTCAGCGAAAGATTATAGACTTGAAGACCAGCAAGCGCAAGGGTATGAGAGCTGAGTGGGCAGAGCAGATAATCACATACTGTCTGGCTGAACAGTGCCCACGTGGTGAAGTGCATCTTCTTACAACCACAAAGACTCCGGCGGTTTACCGCTATCCTGTAATTATCACGGACGAAACGAAAGCCTGGGTTATGGCCAACATGACCTACTATGCAAACCAGATGGAGAAAGCACTGGCAGAAGGTTCAGGTGAGAACCTGCCCCGCAACCCTGATTATTGGTGCTCATGGTGTCCAGCTTGTCTGGAGTGTCCTGCAAAGGCAGCTGCCCTATGATAGAAACAATGATGATAAGCCCAGAGAAATGGAAAAGGTTTTCCGAGATATTGCTAAACAATTTCACTGGACAATACCACCTGAACGTGGTAAGATTAAGTCATAGCCTTCTCTAATCTCAAGTGGCCCCACGTTTTTTGTGGGGTTTTTCTTTGGCACAGTTATTCGGACAATTCATTGAAACATAAGGACAGCCCCTACATTTGCTATAGGGGCTGTCCTTTTTGCTGTTCTTAATTGCCTGAGCGTATTTCTTCCCGTTCTGGTTTACCAGTTCTTCAAAAGGACTTACCAATTTCGCTCCCTTCCACCACCTATATCCAAATGAACCATTCTCCAGCTGGCCGGATAACTTCTATAACCTATGCCTTTGAACAGACCAAACCTTCTGGCCAGAGTTGCTACGTTAGCTTTGGGTATCACAGACCAGACAGCCCGACCATCAACTATCTCAAGCACCTTGAAGTAACAATCAACTGCAACACCGGGGCCTTCATCAAGCCTTGTTGCGCCCATGTGATAGCTGGTATCTTCCGGGTCACCACTGACAGCTGTGTGTTTACGTTTGCATCTGGCACCACCGGTAATTATGATTTTGATTTCACTGCTGTAGTAAGCCTCAAGGTAATAGACAAAGGCTTGTAGAATGATCGCAAGCTTATCTGAGGTAGTTTTACCACATCCACAGGAGCAGTTAAGCTCTGTGGGGTGGAAGTTTTCCAGCCCTACTGTTAGTTTATCTTGACTCATGATTATCCTTTTTTGGCCCGTAAATGCGGTAAGCATCATCGGGGTGCCGTTCAACGTGAATCTGTTTGAGAGTTGTTATATCCTCAGTGTTTCCCGCTATCATGGCTTTTATTTCCTCGAAGAATTTTATCAGTTTGTAGTAAATTGTGGCCACCCCTATGGCAATGGCTATAGAGGGCACATACTCCAACAGAATCCTCATCGTTACTGCATCTGGCATGGTTATTAAAGTCTCCATTCGGGAATTTGTTAAGAGCAAATAGCACTACAATGAGAACTATTAAATCGCCCATGTATTTCACCTCGTCTAATTAAAACATTAAAAAGCTGTGTATAACCAGCTACGTATCCGATTAAACAAAACCACATACCACTTGGCTTTGTAGACTTCAAAGGCACAAACCCAGAGTTTTTTCTTGCCGATCAGTTCGCGCTCGAACATCAGCTTAAATTCGCTGTTCGGTATGTAAATTGGCTCATCTGAGTCCAGCCAGTAAACGCGGTGAAAGTTCTCACCCAAGGCATTCTCTTGTATACCGTCCCAGACAACCCAATGCTGGACTAGTAGCGATTTCTTAACCAGCACACCAACCTTGCCGGGTGTCGCTGTGCCGTCTGTTAATTGCTCCCAGGTTAAGTTTCGTTTCCAGAAACCCAATCTGGCCAAGCCCCGGTAAACATTCCATGGATTGCTGAATATCGGCGATTCCAACATACCGGGCAAATCAATATGATTTAATGCCGACGCTGCTTTGTCGTAACTGACATCGCAGAGATTAGCCAGCAAAGGCACATGGCAATCGTTGGTTTCTTGTTGCTTGACTATCATCGCTTAAAACCTCTTCGTAAGTTTTCTGAAATATGTCAGGCTTGCAAGGGTAGTAGTACCCCGGCACATCTTCCGAGATAATCCAATCGCCGAAACGAACGATGGCGATTTCGCCATGGATAGTAGTTACTTTTAAAATAGGGACTCCATCTTCAAAGTCCGCAGCCACCTGACCAGTCAAACACTGAAAAACCCTATCCTTGGTTTTATCGGTAAACTGAACCGCCTCGACAACAACCGGTCGTTTTCTATACTTACCCATCCCACCACCGCCTAATTGCCAATATCGCTAATGCCCATAACTTGTAATGCACCACAGCCCCAACGGCCATGCTAATATAAAGCACGACCGAAACAACGGGCGAAGATAGCTTGAAAGCTCCGGTCATTTCCGCAAGATAGCCAAGCGCGAAGAATACCGGAATAGCCACCGGCCAACCAGCGAGCATACCACCAAGGAACAAGACAAGGGCACCCACATCAATTACCGGGCCATGTCCGGCCCTTGGGTTATTCATTCTCATTGATAATTTCTCCGGTTTCTATTGCAAAACCTTGAGCGCTGCATTTTGGGCACTCTAGCTGCTTAAGTAGGGTGTCCCGTGGTCTTGTTGCTATCCAACGATGTAGGCAACTGAAGCACATGACTTCACTAACTTTGTGCGGTCTCTTGCTGTCTATCTGTGTTATGCTCATTTTCGCCGCCCCCAATCATTGAGCCACCCCAGAAACAAGAGAACGCCGCTTACCGCTCCCAAAATTCCGCTGAGAAGACATAAAAGAAAGTAAACCATTTAAAATCCCCAATCCAGCCAAATCGCCCACTCCCCACCGGGATTATACCCAACAGAGAGCGGGCCGTAACGTTTAATATCTAAGGGGTCTTTGAACCTGAACCGGTTGAGTTCAGGCCGAGGAGCTTCCCCAACTGCACCGCCAACTGCTCATCAATCCAAGCATCTAAGTCTTTCTTGTAGAAGCCCGCAAGATTAATCAGGCGTGGCTTAATCCTGACTTTTGCATTGTGCTTAATTTCTGCAATTTCTTCTTTTGACAATTTACCGTCCATCAGTGCCGTTGCTATATCTGCTGACATTTCCGTTATCTGCTCAGCCAGTCCGTCAGCTACAACGCTTGAGCCTCTAAAGTGTAAATGTTGCTTGAGCCATGAGCTTAAAAGCGGCTTCATTTCGTCACGGATGAACACCCGCAACTCAAGTGCCACTGCCCCAAGAGCCATGCCAATTAAACCGACAACGCCAGCACCTATTTTTTGCCATAAGCTCACTGGTTCCTGTGCGGGTGCATCTGCCGTAATAGCCGGAACATACCCATCGGGCACGCTTGCTGGCTCCTGCCCCATAACGGGGCTGATTAAGAGAATTGTTAAGAGAATTGTTAGAAGTGTGTTTTTCATTAAGTTTTGCAAATCCATTTTTAATTCCTTTCTTTTTACTCTATATACCAAACCATTATTACTATTGGTTTTGATAAAATATTAGAGCTGTTAGCCGCGCTATTTATTACGGCAAAATTTACGCCGCCAGAGTCAAGGACGAAGGTGTATTCATATCCGGCAGCGCCTACATTTGTGCTTTCGGGAAATATCGCACCGTTTGTGGCGTGCCTTACCAAACAAGCAGAACTTACTATTTTAGCGCCTGTTAGCCCGTGAGCAATGTTGACACTCCCTCCCTCGGTGGCTGCGGTGGTGCCTGTGAGTAATTTTGTTTTTACCGCTGTTGCCGAATCTCCCAACGCAGTAAACCCATACATTTTAGCGGAGCCACCTACTTGCACTCGGTATGTTAAATCGTCCGTAGAGGTGGCCAACAATATATTACCTTGTGTAGATGGATTTATGGCAAGGGTTTTCCCGGTTGTCAGTGCGGCGTTTAGGGCCTGTATTCTCGCGTAAGTTCCATCATTCCCTATACCTACATAGTCGGCGCCGGACAACCCGCCCCTGAGTAAAGCAGAATAGAACCCCGAAGAATCTCCGAATAAAGTCCCCGTGTAAAGTGAGTTGCCAGCAACCTGTAGCTTATAATCACCCGCATCGGTAGATGTAGCAATTAACATTTCCTGATTAGCGTTGACCCGCCATGCCTCGATTCCGGCAGTAGACAGGCTTAATATATCATCAGTAGCCCTATAAATACCCGTATCAGTATCATCAGCAAAAGTAATACTTGGTGCTGCTGCTGTGCCGTCTGCCGCTAATAAATCGCCGGCTATTTCAAGGTCGCCCGTAAAACTCGCATTAACGCCGGTCAGGTCACCACCAATCGTGACATCGCCGCCAACATCTAAATCAGTGGTAATAGAAGCAAAAACAGCTCTGACTCTGTTTGGGAAGTCAACCAAATCAGCTGCGTTGCCTCCATCAGTCCGTATCGCTCCGGGGTCATAGGGGCCGAACTGAGCTGCATAGCCAACGGAACAGATTAATACCAAAAATAAAATTAATAACTTCTTCATTAGTTGCCCGCCTCCACTACGCTTAAATCAACCGTTTCAGAGCATATTAAACTCACAGTAACGCTTGTAGGAACATCGAGCTTAACCCAATCCTGGACTAACGTGCCATTCGTGCCAATAACAGCTGCACCATCTATAGAGAACCAAAAAGGGGCTGCTGTTACGTCCTGGGTTTTAATGATGATATATTTTCTATCACCTGTAATTTCAGTAGTGATATTCTGAGCTACACCAGCGGCCAGGTTAACCGTTTGCTGCTGGAAATCTGTGGGCTGTTCAATAGCGTCCATTAGACCTATGGTTTCAGAAGCAAGTTCTATTTCTGCCTGATTATCTGTGTTGAGAACAGCTCTTGTAGCCGAACCTGCTGCGTCCTGAAAGCTGGGTATAGCCTCAATAGTTGCATCTTCTAAATAAACATTCAGGGCACCAGAACCCACAACGGCTAAGGGTCTCCAGGTAGCACTGGCATTATCCCAGCCTAAGTTGGCCCCAGATGGCCGGGGCATGGATTTTCCGTTAGGCCACGCAAAAGCCATAGCCACGGAAAGAAAGATTAAAACAATAGACAAAACAAAAGATTTTTTCATAATTACCTCCGCCCTTATTCTACTTCAAAAAGCCCCGTTTAAGCAACTCTACCTGTTGTGCAGTAGAGCGATGCAGAAACTCAGCTACTCGCCTGTCCATAGACTTGTTCACGCTCAAATTCTCAATATAAGTTGATAATCTTTGTGGAACTCGTTCAAATATTTCCATCTCCGATACAGATAGGGGTTTAAGATCAATCAACTTTTTCATTACGTCCTGGACTTTCTCAGGACTTTCTTGTCCGCTGCCATAGAGGGCTGCAAACTCATTACCAATTTCTTTAAGGGTAACACTGACTTTATCCCGATACTGATCAAGTTCACGCAGTTGCAGGTTTGCTTCATCCACATGCCCCTGAGAAGATACTTTCAACATGCCTGCTCTGAGAACTGCTTGGCTGAAGGGGAAATCGTAGCCAGCTTTGAGCTTGGCAGCGATCCATTCCAACCTCCCCTCAGGTTCACGGGGGTATGTGTCATTAGGGTTATCGGGACGCAATCTATAGATCACAGAAGTAGGTGAGAGCTGATTATACCAACGTCTAAGTAAGGGTTTCCACTTAGCTGCACCGCCAGCACCAAACTCTTCTTTGCTTACAACTGTGCCGCCCTTCCATTCATCATAAGGGTTACCTCCGGCCAGAACTTCCAGAACTTCACTGAAGATACCTATAGCAGGAGTATACGGGGGTTCCGCTGCTTCGAGCAATGCTCCACCAGCTTCCTGAGCTGCACCACCCAAAGAGTCCAACCAACCAAATCTGTGGCTTGAAAGATTCCGGCCAATCCGCATACCTACTTTCTTAAACAAGGTGGTCATTTCATCTTGAGGTAAGCGCAGATAGACAGACTCATTCTCCGGTGTCAGGGCTATTGGAATGCAGATAGAATTTTCTTTATCATAGATGGGTATACCTTTCCAGATATAATTCAGATCGGCCAGGGCTGGATTATTTTTCTTAAATTCTTCATCATCGTCTACAGCCCGTATGAGCATATCCAGGACAACATAAGTTGTGGCCAAAGGGATAGTTGCAGCCATGAGCCTCTTTGCGGAAACCGCTTTACTCTTTTTCATGAGTCTTATATCTTCATACATGCCCTGCACTCTTGGATTGTAGAAGATATAGATTGAGGAAAGCATGGGGTGATATGCCCCTTTACGCATGAAGTTAGGAGAGCCAGCCATACGAACCATGACGTTAGCTTCTTCCTGCGACATTTGCTTCCTATCTACAAAAGGCTGGTAGTAACGATACGCAGCTCTCTTTGTAAGTCGTTCAGCTGCTCTACCATATTTATCTGTGAAAGCAGAATACCAGCCAAAGATACGTGTAGGAATATTCCGGCCAATATAATCCATGACTGCTTTACCAAGTAAACCTTGTCGCTGGAACTGCTCTTCTGTTTTGGCTCTTTCACTCTGGATAAACCTTTTCTGGATTACCCTGTAACCACTATCCTCACTTATATCCCCCGCCCTGAAATCATAGTCAGACAGAGGTAAACCTTTCTTGAGCATTTCCTTCAGCTCTTCCTGAAGCTTGGTTCTGGCTTGTTCATTACCAGAGACACCTGCAAAGGTGTCATATATTACACCTGCATAGGCAGGGATAGCCCCCAGACCCATACTTTCTCCAGTAGGGTCATAAGTGTTTTTCCAGAGCCTGCTAAAATCTCTTATAGGGTTTTTCAGGAAAACAAAAGCGGGGTTCATGGTTGTCCAGAGCTGTCTGAAGTATGGTGAGTATTCCCCCATAGCCCGGTAGAAACTGGTCATAGAGTCTTTTTGAGCATACTCAATACCTCTGACAAACTCAGAAGGAATAATGTATCCTTTGTCCTCGCCATTGTCCCTGTAAGTGACCAATGAGTAAGCATTATCTTTGGGTGCATTATACTGGCCATTTCGCTTCTTAACTTCTGTTTTGAGTTCAGAAGGCAGCTTGGCAACCATGGATTGTTTCACTCCATTGAGGTGAGCTGTCCAGAGTAAGCGTGTGCCCATTTCCACTGTAGCAGCCAAAGGGTTGCGTGGCATCTTCAGAGTTCCGAATTGCTCTGCCAATCGTGGAGCCGATTGTTTGAACCATTGAGCTTCCAAAGCTTTCTGATACACACTATAGGTTGCATAGGTGGTTCTGGCCGCCAGAGCTTTATATTCATTGTCGCTCAGGAAACCGTTATCTCTCAAGGTTGTCAGAACATTTTCGTCCCAGGTTTTGAAGAATGCCTGCCCCATCTTGTCTAGCTCCGTTGCATACTTGGCAAAGATTCTATTCTCACGTAAAACCTTCTGAGCTTCTTCAGCTGTTTGTGACAAACCGGGGAAGTTGAACAGGGGAACTTTATAAGTTTCAGTTACCTCCTTACCCTCAGCGTCTTTAAAAGTGGCTGTGATAGTTTTAGTTCTGCCCTGGTTGGCAATATGCTTTTCCATCATGTAATAGCCCAAATGTCGTTCCGCCCCATCACGACCGAAGCTGGGGTTGTCTCTCATAATCTGTCTAAGCACGGGTTCTACTACAGCATGAACCTCTTCTATAAAGACCTGAGTCATTGCAGATATATTCATGAGTTTGTCCAGCTTATCTTCATGTTGCAGTCTGAGCTGTTCATTACCAGTTTTCTCAATAACGGCCAGAGCTTTATAATTCTGGTTGACAAAATTCTGTAAGAAAGAATGGTATTTATTATTGACCCAGCCAAAACCAACCTGAGCAATAGGGTCTTTCTCAGCTTTATCCTTCGCAAACTTACTATCTTCCTGTTGCATATATCTCAGGATTCGCTGCATACGGGCTTCATAATCGGACTGGTGCTCAAACGCAGAAGCGATAGTCTGTCTAACTTCAGGATTCTGATCGAGATAGTTGTCAAAAACTCTTGAAAGGTTGGGAGCTTTTACATCAGCCACACTCAGAATTTCATCACCTTCACGATACTGGAGATTGAGAAGCTTGGCTGTCATGAAGTCAGCAAACATTTCCTGATTATAGTGTGGCCCCATCATAACGTTTAAACCTTTATTACGGAGATTAGCTACCACATCTTTGTTTTTAAAACCGCGAACAGCTGCAGATACAGCTTTGAGTTCCTGCCTTAATTCCGGTATGTAAACCATACCTCTTGAGGCCAGAGTGTCAGAGATTTTACGGCCCAGGATTCTTTTCTTAGCTGTTTGAACATAATCATTATAGCTGGCATCTTTACCCTTCCTGATACCCGCTGCTTTCGCTTCGTCACGGGCTTCTGCACGGGCCTCTTTGTAGAGCATATCTCTTTCTGTTTTATCAATACCCACAACGCCCTGATCAACCAGCATATCCTGCCAATGCCTTTCAACACGATTCTGAGCATCTATATCCCAGGACTTACCCTGAGCTTTATATTCAGCTTCAACGTTCTCTACAAACTCCTGTTGCTTCTGGAGTATGAACGGATTTTCCTGTTCAAATTTACCCGGGTTACGGAGCAGAGCATTCTGGGTCTGGCCATATCCTGTTAAAATTTTGGTGAACTCATTTGTGAATATCCTTTTCCATTCGCTTTTGGGTAGGTTATTACCAATACTTAAAAGCAAATGGCTTACTTCATGTGTAGCAGCTACAGCAGCCAGAATTGGGTTCTTCTTCAAGGCCCAATCCAAGGCTATTTTACCTGGCCGCCCTTCTTTATCAAATGTAACAAAACCATAAGCGCCTTTTAAATCTTTACCGATCTTGGAGTTAAAATAACCTTTGGCACCCTCGATAACATCTTGAGCAATCTGCAGAGAAACACCCATACTCATATTATTAGGGCCAAGTTCGACCTCAGAGCCTCTTATACCCAGCAAGGCATCGGGAACTATCTGTTTCCGTGTGATAGTAGTCTGTTTACCACTTGGCAGTTCAACGGTGACAGTTCCTTCTTCAATATTCTCAGAAACAAAAGAAGCTTCCTGCATACCCTGAATACCATACTTCTTCAAAGTAGGTGTAACCCCCAGAGTTGCTGAAGTTCCTTTTGTATTATACTTAACGTTAATGAAAACCTTGTCACCCGGCTCATAAACGGTTTCAGCCTGTTCGTTCTTGATCTGTTTATCCATATCAGCATTCAGGGTAACCGCTGTAGGTGAAACAGGCCTTTCGGCCATGTGCAGCTCTAATTCCGCATCAGGATTATCTTTGATTGCAGTTTTTACCTGAGCTTTGGTTTGTTCAACACTAACCTCATCATCAACTGGTAAAGGGGTAAAAGCACCCTCCTGAACAGCGTTCTCAACAAAAGTTTCTTTGTTAAAATCGGCCAGAGCTTTTTCAATGGCCTGTATTCTAGCTGCTTGTGCCCGATTATTCAAAACCTTACCAGCAGGTGCAGAAATGAAAGGCATGATTGTTGCAGAAACCATAGTGGTAAATGCAGTATCTTTCATTGCTTCACCAAGCCGAAATTGTGGGTCAGCACCTGGGCCAGTTTCAAAGTATCTATCCAGTAAGCCTTGCTGAACACCTGTTGTCATAACTTCTGAGGCTATCTCTTCCAGATAATACCGGGTAGCATTCTTGAAAAAGCTGCCACCACCTTCTGTAAATACCTTCGATAGCGTCTTAGCTGGTATATATTCCATAACGGTTTCAGTTAACCCGGATAGAACGCCTTTGGCCACACCACCTAATCGAGAACCCTCACCTTCGACAATATGCTCTCCCATAGCCTGACTACCAGCCAGAACACCCATACCTATAGCTGTGAGAGCTGCCGGGCCTGTAACTGGATTTAAACCTATCGCCGGGGCAGCTAATACCGCTGTGCCAAACATGGCCGCATTCTCCAGAGCTGATGAAACACCACCCTGGATATATTGCTTTAATTTATCTTCTTGACCTACAACCGAAGTAGCTTCACGTTCCCATTCAGCAACAGCCTTGTAGGGTTCTTCAACACCAAAAGGAGTTCCAAGAGCTGTGACACCTTTGGCAACTGAACGGGTCATAGCGGCAGGGGCATCAAGCAAAACATCTGACATAGGCGCTGAAGAGAACTGACTTACAATCCCTTTAATGGTTCCGGGACTTTCTTGTTCCAGAATATAAGCATCAGGATCAGCTGTATAAATAATCTCTTCCAGCAAAGCCGGGTTTTCATAGATGCTAGGTAAGGCTTGCTCCCGGTCAGGAAGATTTACGTAATCCTCCCCGATCAGCTCTGTCAGGAATATATCTAAGGGTTTGAATTTTTCGTCCATTATCTATTCCGGTCTCCAATTTCCTGCCCTATCTGTTCGGGGGTTATACGACCAACTTGGTTGGATGAAGCCTGAGTTACCATTAGCTTTCAGAACATTAGCAACCTTAGCAGCGGCATTGGCAGTGGCACTCTTCCTTCTTCGTTTGCCTAAGTCCTTCTGGCCTTCTATACGAGCACTCTCATTCATACCGCCCACAAGTTTATTTATGCCCCCAATAAGATCACCCACAATAGTAGGTGCTTGCGTGGTCTGCGCTTGTTGATTATACATATTACCCAATTCAGCCATAGGTATACCTTGAGATTCATAGTATTTATTCTGTAAAAGAGTGCCATGTGTTTGGTATGCTCGCTGTTGATTCAACAGCCGTTCCTTCTCTGCTTTGAGTGGGTCAAGATATTGCTTCTCCACAAATTGCCTGAACTGAGT
>NPID01001975.1_pt1 | contig 45774 bp, 42 predicted proteins | sample 8637491 | NCBI WGS metagenome assembly NPID01 (sample SAMN07420843, study PRJNA396082) | bioreactor metagenome | isolation source: sample BA6 brine-fed electro-methanogenic bioreactor BA | place: Japan: Kochi | collected 2016-06-14 | reverse complement strand
AACCGGACACTACTGACTTTTTTGCCGGCTTGGGCAAAGAGTAGGGCGCCTGTCGGGGCGCGTCCCGACGGTTCTCCAAGATTTGGACTCTACTGAATGGTTACGAACCGACAACGGAATCCTGGGCGTATTGCGCGCCCTGAAAAACCACCGGCCTGCCGAAATTCGACAGGCCGGTGGTTGGTCGGGGCTATTGGGGAAGATCAGGGCAGAAGGTTTCCGTTGGCGTCGAACTTGACCAGGAAACCGTCATCGGGGGAGGCCCCGTCAGCGTTCGCTCCGGGGCCGGCCAGATCCCCCTGGGTGATTCCGGCAACGAAGAGGTCGCCGCCGGGGGCCAGAGTCAGGCGGGTTGAAAAATCCCACTTCACGGTGCCGAAGGTGGAGGTCCAGACCGGCGCCGACGCCGCCCCCAGCGTCGCGGCGTCGAATTTGGCCAGGTAGGCATCGCCCTCGCCGAGCTGAGCGTTCCCTTCCAGAGCCCCGTCGGTTTCGCCGGTGATGTAAAGGTTGTCCTGGCTGTCGAGGACGATACCGCCGAAGGCATCGTCGAAAAGCGGGGTGCCGAACTGCTTCACTTCTGGGGTTCCGGTTCCGCCGATGAACTTGGCAATGAAAATGTCGTCGTTGTCGCCGACTGCCCCGGTGAGGATATCGCCGTTGGTCTGCCCCCCGACATAGATGTTGCCCGCGGCATCCACGGCAATTCCGGTGCCGAAATCATCGACGGCCGAGAATTCATCGACGGTCGAGGCGACCTGCAGGTAGGGACCGATCCGGGTTCCGTCAACCCCACTGAAAACCGCCACGTAGAAGTCGGCGTTAATCCGCGTCGCGCCGGAAGAGAGCAGCCCGCCGGTAGCGCCGGTCACGTAGACCTTTCCAGAAGCACCGATATCCAGCGCGAAGGCATCATCCGCCCCGTCCGTTCCATATTGCCGGACCCACACCTGGTTTCCGTCGTTGTCCAGCTTGAGCACGAACGCATCGGACCCAGCCGGGTCGCCGTCAGGGTCGCCGAAGTCGCCCTCGGTCAAACCGACCACATAGACGTTGCCACTGGCATCGAGCTTCATGCTGTTCACCACGTCGGTTTTCCCGGTACCGAACTGCCTGACCCAGACATCCTTGCCGGCGGGGTCGTACTTGATCACGAACCCGTCGGAGAAATCCGTAATGCCGTCCGGCGCGGTGCCGATCCCGGCGAAATTCCCAGCCGTGTTGCCGGCCACGTAGATGTTCCCCTTTTTGTCGACGGCGACGGCGAAGGCGTCATCGTCAACTCCGGTGCCGTCCTGAAGGAACAGGCTCGCTACGCCATCGGGGCTGTATTTGGCCACGAAGAAGTCGAATTCCCCGGGTAGTGGTCCGCTACCGGTTTCCAGATCGTTCGAGGTGTCGCCGACGACATAGACGTTACCGGCGTCGTCGGTGGTGACTCCCCAGGCCTCGTCAATCTCGACATCACCGATCTGGATGGTGCCGCCCCAGGCCAGGTCTGCGGTGGTGAACTCGAAGGTGAACGGGCTGGCCAGGGCGTTGCCCGCCAGGTCCCTGGCACCGGTGGTGATGGTGGCGGTATAGGTGATGCCGGGGGCCAGCCCTATGGTGGGGGTGAATACGGCCTGATTGCCCGCCAGCGTCACCGTCCCGTGCAGATCCCCCACGGTGAAGGTCGCCGGGGTCAGGCTGGCCGGATCCATCGCCTCGTCGAAATCGACGGTAATCGCCGAAGCGATGCTCACGTTCGGCAGTCCGTCGGCCGGATCGGTTGCGGTGACGGTCGGGGCGGTGGTATCGACCAGGCTGCCGGTGGTGAACCGCCAGACGTAATCCTCGGCCAGGGCGTTTCCGGAGAGATCCTGAACCCCGGTGGTGAGCCGCGCTTCGATGGTCGTATCGGCCGGCAGATCGGCGGTCGGGGTAAAGGTGGCGAGAGTGCCGCTGAGGCTGACCGTGCCGGCGATGTCGACCGACGGAGACTTGGTCACGTCCTGCAGGGTGAAGGTGGTGGCGGGGCTTTCAATCGTCGCTGCGGCGATCGTCTCATCGAAGGAGGCAATGACCAGCGTGTTCTGGGAGATCCCTGTCGCGCCGTCCGCGGGGATGGTGTTGGCCACCGTTGGCGGCACCAGCTCGGCGGCGCCGGTGGTGAACGTCCAGACAAAGTCCTGGGCCAGCGGATTACCGGCGAGATCCTTGGCGGCGGTGGAGATCCGCGCTTCGATCGGGGTGTTCGGGGGCAAGGCGGTGGTCGGGGTAAAGGTCGCAACCAGCCCGGAGAAGGTGACCGTCCCGGCAATAGCGACCGGAGCCGCCGGAATGGACACATTCTGCAGGGTAAAAGCTGTCGCCGGGCTTTCAATGGTCGCCGGGGCGATCACTTCGCTGAACGTAGCGGTCACCGCCGAATCGACGCCCACATCCCCAGCGCCGCCGGCCGGGGTCGTGGAATTCACGGTCGGCGCGATGGTGTCGGGGGCAGCCCCGGTGGAAAAACCCCAGACGAAATCGGCCGCGAGATTGTTGCCGGCGGAATCCTGGACATCGCTGGAGATGGTGGCCTGAAACTGGGCGTTCTCGGCCAGGGGGGTGTTAGGGGTGAAGGTTGCCACCGCGCCGCTGAGACTCACCAAGCCGGTAATGACCACCGGCGCGGCCGGGTTGGTGATGTTAAGTACCGTGAAGTTGCTGGCGGGGCTGACGATGGAGGCGGCATCGATCGCCTCGCTGAAAACCGCATTAATGGCGGTATTGGTCGCAATCCCGGTTGCGCCGTCAACGGGGGTGGTGGAGGATACCTCGGGGGCAACCAGGTCCGAACCGGTCCCGCCTTTCAGCGGCGACGGGCCGTCGGAGCTGGTCCCGCCACCGCATCCGGACAGCGAAAAAACCACCAAAAGCAGCGATAAGCCAAAAACCACGTTCCTGAAAGACATCAGAAAGTTCTCCCTTTTTCCAATTGAAGCCAGTAGACGAAATGAGTCGAATTGATCCCGGTGAATACGTTCGGGGCAAAATCCGGGAGGGGAATGGCCCTTATCCGCAAGCATCGGCAAAAGGCGGACATCGGGCTACGCAAGAGTTGAGCGGGGAAGGCCTGCCTCCCTCCGTGGCAGGTTAGCGTTCAGCAGTGATTTCCGGACAAAACCGGATGTTTCAGGATTCCTGCAATGATTCTTCAATGTAGACGTGAGAACGGCATCCTGTCAAGGCGCGAGACTCGTAACGGCGCTGCTGCCCTGGCAACGGCGAAGGATCCCGGGTTCAGCCGCACACCCCGCAGCGCCGGCAGCCGGCTGAGCAGCGCGGCGTAAACTTGCCGGCCAGGGCCCGCTGATATTCCTGCCAGAGATAATCGCGGTCAATTCCCTGGTCGATGACGCTCCAGGGCAAAAGCTCATCACGAACCCGCTGCCGGGTCACGTAAAATGCCGGATCGAGACCAACGGTGCGACAGGCCGCCTTGAGATTTTTACCCTCTGCCAGGGGCTGCAGCACCTGAGCCACCCGTCGATCCCCCCGGGAAAGAAAGGCCTGCAGCACCGCCGAGCGCAGCGATTCGAAAATGACCTCGGTATTGGGCATGCGAGCAACCGTCGAGCGGATCTGCCGGATCTTCTTCTCCAGGGATTTTTCCCCCTCCATCGGACTCCATTGCAACGGGGTAAAGGGCTTGGGAATGAACGGGTTGACCGACAGGGTCAGGTTGCCGAGCCGGCCCCGTTTTCGCCCCTCGCTCAGCCAGACCTCGCGGATTTTTCCGACCAGCTCCAGCATCCCATCGATGTCGTCCTGGGTTTCGGTGGGCAGCCCGATCAGAAAATACAACTTGAGATTGGGGATGCCGCCCGCCGCCAGGGCCTGCACCGCGGCCAGGATCTGGGACTCGTCGATCCCCTTGTTGATCAGGTCCCGCATTCGCTGGCTGCCGGCCTCGGGGGCCAGGGCCACCGTCCGGTGCCCCGATTCGGCCAGCGCCGCCACTTCTTCGGCGTTCAGCGAATCGATGCGCAAACTGGAGACGGAGATCTTGCCCTCTCTGTGGCTGATGGCTGCGTTCAGCTCCTCGATCTGCCGGTAATCGGAAACCGCCGCCCCCACCAGCCCCACTTTGTCGCGGTGGCAAAGCCCCTGGTCGATCTGCTCGATGAGGTTATCCAGGCCGCGCTCACGCGGCGGGAGGTAGAGAAAACCCGCGGCACAGAACCGACAGCCCCGGGAACAGCCCCGGGATACCTCGGTCAGGGCCATGTCCCCGAATTCGGTCTCTTCGGTGTAGATGAACGAGCGGCTGGGCGCCTCGTCGAGGTCGGCGACCCACTGGCGCCGGACCTGGTGCGGCGCGCCGGCAAGCGGCCGGCAGTGGTCCAGGGTCCCGTCAGCGCGGTAGGCCAGCGCGTACCGGGAAGGCACGTATACGCCCGGCAGGCCGGCCAGCATCGGCAACAGCTCCGCTCTTGGCGATTCCTGCCGGGTGAGGGTCTCGAGGAGCTCGGGGAGGATGACCTCGGCTTCGCCGACGGCAAACAGGTCCATGATTTCGGCCAGCGGCTCGGGATTGAGAAAGGCGCAAACCCCTCCGCACATCACCAGGGGATGGCGCTCGTCCCGGTCGGCTGCAAGCAGGGGGAGTCGTCCCAACTCGGCGAGGGTCGGTAGATGGAGATAATCGTTCTCGAAGGGGATGGAGAAGGCGACCAGGTCGAAATCTTCGAGGAACCGGCCCGACTCCAGGGAAAACAGCGGATAGCCGGTCTTCCGGTGCTCCTCCAGATCCTCGGCATCGGGGAGGAAGAACCGCTCGCACAGGGTGTCCTCCCGGGCGTTGAGCAGTTGATAGACGGTGAGAAAGCCGAGGTTGCTCATGGCGTGGTGATAGGTGTTCGGATAAACCAGGGCCACCGACAGCCTTCCCCCCCAGGGGTTTGCCCGGCAGCCGATTTCGGCATCAAGCCGTCTGCGCGCCTTTTCGATGAGCTTTCGGGACATGGCTGATTTTATCCTCGGGTTTCGCTTTCCGACCGGGAGCTTGGAGGCCCTTCGATACTACAAAGGATATGGGGCGCTTGACAAATGGCAAATCGGCGCCCGGAAAAAAAGAGGGACCGCACTAGGCGGTCCCCTGGACGAGGGAGTCGTCGCTGCATACCCCTAATGGCGGACACTGCCCTTGGTCCGCCGGGCGGAGAACCGGCGGTCGGGCAGGCCAAGAGGCGTCCCTCAAAGCCATTTGGGAAAGGGGGGAATCCCCCGTTCCCGGGGTCATCAAAGGTGGCGCGATCCGGAGGAGGGGCCGGAACCTCGCAGCCACCCGTCATCATGCAAGCAGGCTAGTCGACGCGCCTGCGCAGAAACGTCGGGATATCGTATTCCTGATCGTCGTCATGCATCGAGGAGCGGCCCCCGCGGGGGAGCTCTCTCTGCTTTTCCCGGATGAACGTCGGCAGGTCGCGATCCACCTTGCCCATGACCGACGTCCGGCTGGCCAGGTCCTCGGCCGGCCGCTTGCCCTTTTCGAAGGAGGCGCCAAACCCGGTGGCAATCGCGGTGACCTTGAGACGATCGCCCATTTCTTCGTTGATCACCAGACCGATGATGATGTTGGCGTCCTCATGAACCTTTTCGTGGATGATCCGAGAGACTTCGTCAAACTCTTCCATGGTCATGCTCGAGGAGCCGGTGATGTTGACCAGCACCCCTTTGGCCCCGGAGATGTCGATATCCTCAAGCAAGGGGCTGCTGATCGCCTGCTGGGCCGCCTCGGCCGCCCGCTTTTCGCCTTCGCCCATGCCGATACCCATCATCGCCATGCCGCGCTCGCTCATGATCGCCTTGACGTCGGCAAAGTCGACATTGATCATCCCCTCGGTGGTGATCAGATCGGAGATGCCCTGCACCGCCTGGCGCAGGACGTCGTCGGCCGGCTTGAAGGCATCGAGGATGCTCATGTTCTTGCCGGCCAGCCCCAGCAGCCGGTCGTTGGGGATGACAATCAGCGAGTCGACCACCTTCTTCAGGCACTCGACCCCGTCGTCGGCCTTCTTCAACCGCTGCTTCCCCTCGCGGGTGAAGGGCTTGGTCACCACCCCGACGGTCAGCGCTCCGAGCTCCCGGGCCACCTCGGCGATCACCGGTGCGGCGCCGGTGCCGGTGCCGCCGCCCAGCCCCGAAGCGATGAAAACCATGTCGGCGCCGTCCAGCACTTCGGCCAGCCGGGCGCGGTCCTCGAGGGCGGCCTCCCGGCCGATTTCCGGATTGGCGCCGGCCCCAAGCCCCTTGGTCAGCTTGCCGCCGAGCTGGATCTTCATCGGCGCCCGGCTGCGCTTGAGCGCCTGGGCATCGGTGTTGGCCGCGAAAAATTCCACACCCTCGACGCAGGACTCGATCATGGTGTTGACCGCGTTACCGCCACCGCCGCCCACGCCGATTACCTTGATTCTGGCCGTCTGGTCGATACTTTCATCAAATTCAAACATGACTCCCTCCGATCGCATTTGCAGCCGGGGTTTCTCCGCAACCCCGACCTGGGTTGACTTCCTCGCCGAACGCCGAACTCAGAAAAATTCGCCGAACCATTCCTTCATCCGGCGGATAACCTTATCGAATACATTTTCCTGGCCGATCTTGAAATTGCTGATCTGCAGGTTTTTGCTGCCGTACTTGACCAGGCCCACCCCCGTGGCGTAGATGGGGGAATTGACCACGTCGGTAAGCCCGCCGATGTCCCGGGGTACGCCGCGACGCACCGGCAGGTTGAAGATCTGTTCGGCCAGCTCGGGCATCCCCGGAAGGATGCAGGTGCCGCCGGTGATGACCACCCCGGACGCGATCACATCCTCGAATCCGCTCTTGACGATCTCCCGGTTGGCCAGGGTGAAGATCTCCTCCACCCGGGGCTCGAGAATCTCGGCCAGCAGCTGGCGGGAAAGAATCCGCGGCTCGCGCCCGCCCACCGAGGGAACCTCGATGGTTTCGTCCTTACCCACCATGGAGGTCAGACTGCAACCGTACTGTTGTTTGATTTTTTCGGCCTCCGCCATGGGCGTGCGCAGGCCGACGGCGATGTCGTTGGTCAGATGATTGCCGCCCAGCGACAGTACCGAGGTGTGCTTGATGGCCCCATCGACAAAAATCGCGATATCGGTGGTGCCGCCGCCGATGTCGATGAGGGCCACGCCCAGTTCCTTCTCGTCCGGGGAAAGAACCGCCTCCGAGGAGGCCAGCTGCTCCAGCACGATGTCGCCGACGTCGACCCCGGCGCGATTGCAGCTTTTGATGATGTTCTGGGCGCTGGCCACCGCGCCGGTGACAATATGGACCTTGGCCTCAAGGCGCACCCCGCTCATGCCCAGGGGCTCCTTGATGCCATCCTGGTCGTCGATGATGAATTCCTGGGGTAGGATGTGGATCACCTCGCGATCCATGGGGATGGCAATGGCCTTGGCGGCGTCGATAACCCGGCGGACATCTTCGTTGGTCACCTCGCGGTTCTTGATGGCGATGACCCCCTGGGAGTTCATCCCCTTGATATGGCCTCCGGCGATCCCGGCGAAAACCGACTTGATTTCGCACCCGGCCATCAGCTCGGCTTCGCGCAGGGCCTTCTGGATGGCCGCCACGGTGCTCTCGATGTTGATGACCACGCCCTTGCGAAGGCCCTTGGAGGGACTGGTGCCGATCCCCACAATATCCAGCCCCTCATCGGTAAGGCTGCCGATGATGGCGCAGATCTTCGTGGTACCGATGTCCAATCCGACGATCAGGTTCTCCCGTTTATTGCTCATTGCTCTTCCTTTCCCCCTTATGATCCGGTTGCCGTTCGGATACAAAATCTATCAAAAAAAATGAAATCTTTTTCAGAGGGCCGGGCTACCCCTTGCCCAGCAGGGTTCTGGCGTCCACCTTGACGATGATCCGGTCAAGGACGTTAAGGTCGATGTACTTGAGCCCGGCCAGACGCGGTTCCAGCTCGGGATAAATGTGTTCCAGACGGTTCAGCTTGGTTTGGAAATTTCCGAATCCCATTTTCACCGGCACTCCGCCGACGTAGGTATAAAGCACCAGGCCCTCGGCGGGATCAACCTGCAGTTCAGAAACCTTTTCCAGATTGAACCGACCACGGCCCGAAAGTTCGCCAAGGAGCTCCATCGCGTCGGCCAGCATCCCTCTGGCCTCCTCGGGCTTCTCCAGCATGAACTTGCGGTCGATGCCGGTGATCACCGGATAGTCGAGGCTGTCCTCGGGAACCAGTACTTTGAAGATCTCACCCGTCTCATCGACATAGTACAGGTATCCCAGGTTGATGATCGCTCTCGGCTCCCGTTCGCTGACCCGGATCAGTACCTCGCGAGGAAAGGCCCGTTCGACCCGGGCAACAGCGACCCAGGGATCCTCGGCGATTTTGCGGCCGATCATCTCCAGATCGAGGTCGAAAATGTTACTGCCCGGCTGAATATCCGACAGTTCCAGGACATCGGCCTTGCTGACCCGTCGTTCGCCGGCGACCCGGATCTGGTCAACGTTGAAAAAACCGGAAGTGAACAACATCTGACCAGCCAGGAATCCTCCGCTGAGCAGCAGGGCAAGTGAGCCCAGACGCACGGTTACCGAGATCAGCCGATGGAAAAACTTTCTCCAGTCCCGGGACTGCTTTTTCTCCCGCTTGCGCCGGTTGACCTTGACCTTGGTCGTTTTGGGGGACTTCAGATCCCGCATGCTCACCCTCGAATAACGCCCTGGGTCACGCCGTCGCGGCCCCAGCGCCAGCCTATTTACCCAGACCGGCATCCTCCAGAATCTGCAAGGCAAGTTCGCTGAAGGAGATTCCCTCCTTGAGCGCCGCCTTAGGCAACAGGCTGGTTTCGGTCATGCCCGGAATCGTGTTCACCTCCAGGCAATAGAATTCACGTTCCCTCACCATGAAATCGACCCGGGCTGCGCCACGGCAGCCGAGAATCCGGCAGGCATCCACCGCCACCTGTTGAATCCGGTCGTAGAGAGCTCCTTCGAGAGGAGCCGGCAGGAGATATTCGGTCTGCCCCGCGGTGTACTTGGCCTGAAAGTCGTAGAAGCCGCTCTTGGGAATCACCTGAATAATCGGCAGCGGACGACCGTTGAGCACGCTGACCGTGACCTCCACCCCCTGGATACAGTCCTCGACCAGAACCAGGTCGTCACACTCGAGAGCCGCCTCGACCCCCTGCTTAAGGTCAGCAGCGCTGCGCACGATGCTGACCCCGATGGTCGAACCTTCGCGGGCCGGCTTGACCACCAGGGGAAAATGACGGCAGCGCTGCCGCAGCACGGCATAATCATCGCCCCGCGCAAAAGCCTCAAAGCCCGGAGTGGGCAGCTCGTGGTAAAGCATGAGTTTCTTGGCTGTCACCTTGTCCATGGCGACGCTCGAAGCCAGGACCCCGCTGCCGGTATAAGGGATGCCGAGAATCTCCAGCAAACCCTGTACCGTCCCATCCTCGCCATAGCGCCCATGCAGGGCGATAAAGGCCACCTCGACACCTTCCCCAACCAGGCTCGCGGCCAGGTCGCGGCCGGCATCGATACCCACCGCCAGGTAACCGGCCTGCTGCAGGGAGTTCAAGACCGCACGGCCCGTGCGCAGCGAAATCTCCCGTTCGGCTGACAGCCCCCCCATCAGCACCCCGATCTTTTTATTTTTGAGCTCCTGTCGAGTCATCATTGGTTTGCCCAGAAGCCGGAAAGTTGACACAAAAGTCAATAATTCCGTTTCGCTCTGACGATTCCGTCCGGACCTTAGGGGGCACCAGGCCCCCGGGCCAAGTCAGTCCGCGTCCTGCAACAGCTTGATCAACTGTTCCCCCACCTGCCAAACGTTACCGGCTCCGAGGGTTATGACGATGTCACCCGGCCTGATCACCGATCTCAGGTGGGCGGCAATGGCGTTGAAATCGGAGATGTAATGTACATCCTTGTGGCCGTGCTCGGTGATCCCCCGGGTCAGCGCTTCGCTGTTCACCTCCGGATCCGGTTCCTCGCCGGCCGCATAGATGTCGGTGACGATCAGGTGATCAGCCTGGTAAAAGGCGGTTTCGAAATCCTCCTTCAGGGCCCTGGTGCGGCTGTAACGATGAGGCTGAAACACCGCGATCACCCGGCGATCCCACCCTGAGCGGGCGGCCGCAAGGGTCGCCTTGATTTCCACGGGATGATGACCGTAATCGTCCACCACCATAATCCCCTGCTCGTCGAACTTGACCTGGAAGCGGCGCTGCACCCCGCCGAAATCCCGGAACCCCTCGGCGATCGTGGCAAAGGGAAGATCCAGTTCCATCGCCACCGCCACGGCGGCCAGGGCATTTAGCACGTTATGGCGGCCGGGCATGCGGAAGGAGATGGTTCCCAGCGTTTCATCCCGGTGATGAACCTTGAACGAGGTCATCCCCTGCCGGTGTTCGATGGCGGTGGCCCGGACATCCGCCTGGCTCGACAGGCCATAGGTGGTGAAGCGCTTCCGAACCCGGGGAATGATTTCCTGAATGTTGGGATCATCCAGGCAGAGAACCGCCAGCCCATAGAAGGGAACCTTGTTGATGAAATCGACAAAGGTATCCTTGATCTGGGCCAGGTCCCGGTAATAGTCGAGGTGGTCGGCGTCGATATTGGTGACGATGGCAATGGTGGGCGACAGATGCAGAAACGAACCGTCTGATTCGTCGGCTTCGGCCACCAGAAATTTCCCCTGTCCCAGTTTGGCATTGGAGCCAAGCAGATCGAGCCGCCCGCCGATGACCGAAGTCGGGTCGATGCCGCCATGGGAAAGAACGGTCGCCACCATGCTGGTGGTCGTCGTCTTGCCGTGGGTTCCAGCCACCGCGATGCCGTATTTCATGCGCATCAGTTCGGCCAGCATTTCGGCGCGGGGGATGACGGGAATCAGCCGCCGGTGCGCCTCGTACACTTCGGGATTATCGGCCCTGACCGCTGTCGAGGTAACCACGACATCGGCCTCGCCCAGGTTCTCTCCCCGGTGCCCATAGTGAATGGTGCCCCCCAGCTCCGTCAGGCGGCGGGTGATTTCCGACTCCCTCAGGTCGGACCCGGAAACCTGGTAGCCGAGATTGAGCAGCACCTCGGCGATTCCGCTCATGCCGATGCCGCCGATGCCGATAAAATGAATGGTGCGAATCTTTCCGTACATAAAAAACCTGTGGTCAGTGGTCAGTGGTCAGTGGGCAGAAAAAAGCCCCTTCACCCGTCACGGATTCCTCATTACGGTGTTCGGGCAATCGCCCGACACTCTTTCAATATCCGGTCCGCTGCGCCTCGCTTGCCCAGGGACTTGGCCGCCCCCGCCATGGCCGAGAGCCGGTCGGGGTTCTTGAGCAGGTCAAGGGTCATCCGCGCCAGGTGAGCGGGACCGAGTTCGGACTGGGAGATCATCAGGGCCGCTCCCTTGCGGGCCAGGGCCGAGGCATTGGCGGTCTGGTGATCGGCGGCCGCGTAAGGATAAGGCACCAGGATCGCCGGCCGGCCGCAGGCGGTCAATTCGGCGATGGTGGTCGCTCCGGCCCGGCACAGGACCAGGTGGGCCCTGGCGTAGGCCCCGGCCATATCCTGGATGAACGGAACCACTGAATCCGGATCCCAGCCGGCCTGCCGATATCCTTCGCGGGTCCGCTCCAGATCCTCGCTGCCGGTTTGATGCAGAATGGCCAGCCGGCCCTTGAGTTCACTGAGCAGCGGCAGGGTCGCCACCAGGGTGTCGTTGATCGCCCGGGCTCCGCGGCTGCCGCCAAACACCAGCAGCAGTGGCTCCTCGCTGGGAGCCGGGGGGCAGTCATCCATTCCCCGGCGCAGCGGATTGCCGGTCAACACCGTGCGGCCGCGGTGAAAGCTGCGGTCGCATTCGCTGAAGGAGAGACAGACGCGATCGACCCATCGGGCCAGCAACCGGTTGGTTAACCCCGGGCAGGCGTTCTGCTCATGGATCAGGATCGGATAGCCTTTCAGCCGGGCGGCCAGCAGGGCCGGTCCCGAGGCGTAGCCGCCTACCCCGACCACCACGTCCGGGCGAAACCTGCCGAGAATCCGCAGCGATTGAAACGTGCTCTTTATCAGCTGGGGCAACAGACTTATTTTCCCCAGGATGCCCTTGCCGACAAAGCCGCCGATATCGATGGTTTTCAGTGGCAGGCCGAGCTCGGGCAGGGTCCGTGCCTCTATGCCGGTGTCCGTCCCCACGAACAACACCTCCGAACCAGGTTCGGTCTCAAGCAAACGCTGGGCCAAAGCCACCGCCGGGAAAAGATGTCCGCCGGTTCCGCCGCCGGCAAGCAACAGTTTCATCGCACCTCCCCGGGAGCCTGGCTGGAGACATTGAGCAAAATGCCCACCGCCAACAGGGTGCAAAGCAGGCTGGTCCCACCGTAGGAGAGAAACGGCAGGGCCAGGCCCTTGGTCGGCAGCATGCCCAGAACCACGGCGATATTGACAAAGGCCTCGAGGCCGAGCAGCACGGACATGCCAAAGGCCAGGTACCGGCCGAAATCGTCCGGAGCGCTCAAGGCGGTGCGCATTCCGCGCATGATCAACACCAGGAACATGGCGCTCACGACCAGGACCCCGGCAAATCCCAGCTCTTCGCCAACCACGGAAAAGATAAAGTCGGTGTGGGCCTCGGGCAGATAGAAGAGTTTCTGCTTCCCCTCGCCCAGCCCGTTGCCGACCAGTCCGCCGGTGCCGAAGGCGATCCAGCTCTGGATGATCTGGAAGCCGGTGTTGGTCGGATCCTCCCAGGGATTGAGAAAGGCCAGGATGCGTCTGCGCCGATAATCGACGTTCATGACCAGAAAATACAGAAACGGCAGCGCCAGAATCACCAGGGAGCAGAGGTAGCTCAAACGGGTACCCGCCACCAGCAGCATCACCATGGCCACTGCCCCCAGGGTCATAGCGCTGCCCAGGTCGGGTTGCAGCAACACCAGGCAAAGCAGCAGGGCCAGCACCACCATGTAGGGAATGAAGCCGAGCTTGAAGCTTTTGATCTTTTCTTTTTTCTTGGCCAGCGAATGAGCCATGTACAGAACCAGCCCCAGCTTGGCCAGTTCCGACGGCTGGATGGAAACCGGGCCGAGGCGGATCCAGCGGGACGCACCGCCGGCACTGGAGCCGACCCCGGGGATCAGTACCGCTACCAACAGCACCGCACACAGCAGCAGAAAGGGCACCGCCAGGCGCCGCAGGCGGTGATAATCGAGCTGCATGGCAGCCGCCATGACCAGGAACCCTCCCAAGGCGTAAATCCCCTGGCGCTTGAGAAAATAGAATCCGTCGGCGTAGCGCTTGGCGGCCATGATCGAGGACGAGGAATAGACCATGACCACGCCGAAGCAGGTCAGGGCCACCGCCAGCAGGAGAATCGAATTGTCGAATCCCTTTCTCAATTCCATCGTCTAAACCGCTTTTTTCTCCGGCAGATCAAGAACCGCACGGGTGAATAGCTCGCCGCGTTCCTCGAAGTTCTTGAACATGTCAAAGCTGGAACATCCCGGCGACAGCAACACCGAGCCGCCGACGGGAGTCAACTCGCGAGCCTTGAGTACCGCATCATTCAGGGAGTCGGCGCGCACCGTGTGGGTCAGAGTGCCCAGGGCCCGGGCCATACGCTCGGCGGCCTGACCGATGAGAATCAGATGGGCGACCCTTTCCTTCACCAAGTCGGCCAGCAGCCCGTAATCCCCTCCCTTGTCCTTGCCCCCGGCGATCAGAGTCACCGGAGCGCTCAGGCCGGCGAGACTCTTGACCACGCTGCCGACGTTGGTTCCCTTGGAATCGTTGTACCAGGTGACCTCGTCCAGCACCCGCACCGGAACCATCCGATGCTCCAGGCCGGCGAAGGCGCGAACCGCGCTCCAGGCGATTGCCGGTGGGCAGCCTTCGAGCAGCGGGGGAATCATTGCGGCCATGACATTTTCGATGTTATGCATTCCCTTGAGCTGCATCTCGGCAACCTGGAACCGATGTTCGGAATCCCCCATCCGCCAGACGATTTCCCCCTTAGCGTAGCCCATCCCTTCGGCGAGCAAACGACTGCTCGAGAATCGCACGATGCGCGCCCGGCAGCCCGCAGCCGCCTCAACCACCAGGGAGTCGTCCGCGTTGAGAACGGCCACATCGGCGGCGGTCTGGTTTATGAATATCCTGGCCTTGGCGGCGACGTACCCGGCCATGTCCCGATAGCGGTCGAGATGGTCCTCGGAAACATTGAGCAACAGGGCGTAGCGCGGGCGGAAATCACGAATCGCCTCGAGCTGGAAGGACGAAAGCTCGGCCACCAGCCAGTCCCAACCCTGCTTCGCTGCCGCCTCGATAAGGGGCGTTCCGAGGTTGCCGCCGACGAAGGTCTGCTTGCCCCAGGCGCAAAAGATTTCCCCCATTACCGTGGTGGTCGTCGATTTGCCGTTGGTGCCGGTAATCGCCACCAGCGGCGCCGTCAGTTCCCGGTAGGCCAACTCGATCTCGCCGAGGATCGGCACGCCATTTTCCGCGGCAGCCGCCACCGCCGGCACACTGAGCGGAACCCCCGGGCTGATGGCCACCAGATCGGCCTTTTCGAAAAAAGCCACGGTGTGTCCGCCCAGATCGAGTCGAACCCCCAGCCGCTCGAGCTCTTCCAGGCGATCGATCCGCTCGGCCGATCGGTTGTCCGACAAGGTCACCAGAGCACCGCGTCGGCAGAAATAATCGGCGAGGGCCAGACCGGTCCTGCCCCCTCCGACGATCACCACCTGTTTTTGGGTAAAGTCGGCCACCGTTGGTTACCTCAGCTTCAGGGTGGACAGGGCCACCAGTGCCAGAATGATGCTGATGATCCAGAACCGCACGATGATTTTCGGCTCCGGCCACCCCTTGAGTTCGAAATGGTGGTGAATCGGGGCCATGCGGAAGATCCGCTTGCCCCACAGACGAAAAGAGGTCACCTGGAAAATCACCGAAAGCGCTTCCATGACAAAGATCCCGCCGACGATGACCAGCACGATCTCCTGCTTGGTGATTACCGCAATAGTCCCGAGTGCGCCGCCCAGCGAAAGACTTCCGACATCGCCCATGAAAACCTGGGCCGGATAGGTATTGAACCAGAGAAAGCCGAGCCCGGCACCGACCATGGCGCCACACAGCACGGACAGCTCGCCAGCCCCCTGAACGCTGCTGATCTGCAGATAATCGGAGAGACGGGCGTTGCCGGCCAGGTAAGCAAAGAGCAGGTAGGTGCCCGAGGCGATGATTATCGGCCCGATCGCCAGGCCGTCAAGGCCGTCGGTCAGGTTGACCGCATTGCTCGCCCCAACAATTACCACCATCGCGAAGGGAATATAGAAAACTCCCAGATCCGGCAGCAGCGTTTTAAAAAATGGGACCGCCAGGGTGGTCTGGAAAGGTGGATAGAGATAGAGAGCGACTCCTACCAGCAAGGCGATCAGCAACTGCCAGAACATTTTCTGCCGCGCCGAAAGGCCGTCGCTGTTGCGCAGTCGGACCTTTCTGAAATCGTCGAAGAAACCTATTGCACCATAACCGATGACGACCATCAGAGTCATCCAGATGTAAATGTTGGTCAGATCCGCCCACAGCAGGGTCGGCAGGACGATGGCCAGCAGGATCAGCGTCCCGCCCATGGTCGGCGTCCCTTCCTTCTTGAAATGCGATTCGGGGCCCACCTTGCGGATGCTCTGGCCGATCTGCAGACGGGACAGCTTGCTGATCAGCCAGGGGCCCAGGATGAACGATATAACCAGCGCCGTGATGGTGGCGTAAATGGTCCTGAAGGTGATGAAGCGAAAGATGTACAGGGCCGAAAACTCGGTATGCAGGGGATACAGCAGGTGATAAAGCATTCGGTCTCCCCTAGTAACTGCCGACGGCCAGGCACGATTCCTGTTCCCGCAGCGCTCCGCTGACTTTTTCCATGCGCATCCCCCGCGACCCCTTGACCAGCACGCGGTCCCCCGGCTGCAGTAGCTCCCGCAGCCGGGCGGTCGCTTCCTCGTGGGAACCCACCACCAACACCTGGCTGGCAGCCATCCCGCCGAGACGGGCCCCCTCGGCCGTGGATTCGGCCATTCTGCCAAGCAGAACCAACAGGTCCAGGCGGCCCGCCGCCACCCGGCCGACTTCGCGATGCAGGTCGCCGGCAACCTCTCCCAGTTCGAGCATATCTCCAAGCACGGCAAGCCGGCGCCCTTCCCCGCCCATTTCGTCAAGGGCCTGCAAGGCCGCTTTAACGGCCAGGGGGTTGGCGTTGTAGGTATCCTCCAGCAGCACGACCCCGTCCCGGAGTTCGATCGTTTCCATGCGGCCGGCACCGGTGCGGAAACGCTCCAGACCCCGGACAATCAACTCGGAGTCCACCCCGAGGGCGACCGCCGCCGCCGCCGCGGCCAGGGCATTCAGCACATTGTGGCGACCAGCCAAATGCAGCTTGACCGGGAAAATCCCGGCGGGCAGTACCAGCCGGAACATCACCGTATCCCGGGCGACCCGAACCTCCTCGGCACGAACTTCGGCCTGATCGGCGGTGCCGAAAAGCAGCCGGCGCACCCCGTTGGCCACCGGAATCTGCGCCACCCTGGCATCGTCGGCATTGATAACCGCGGTGCCACCCACGCGCAGGGCGGCGAACAACTCTCCCTTGGCCCGCGCTACCCCGTCCAGGCCGTGCAGGGTCTCCAGGTGGGCTTCGGCGACGTTCGTGATGACCCCAACCCCGGGGGCGGCAATCTCAGCCAGCCGGGCGATTTCGCCCCGGGCACTCATGCCCATTTCGAGGATGGCCCAGCGGTGTTCGTCCTCGAGCCGGAACAGGGTATGGGGGAGGCCGACGAGATTGTTGAAATTCCCCTCGGTTTTGAGACCCTTGCCGGCCAGCGACAGGATGCCGCCGAGCATTTCCTTGGTGGTGGTCTTGCCTGAAGACCCGGTCACCGCCACCACCGGACCGGTAAACGCGCGCCGGACCTCGGCCGCCAGATCACCCAGCGCCCGCAGGGTATCCTCGACCTGAATCACCGGCACCGGCAGCCCGGCGATAATCTCTTCGCTGAGGCAGGCGGCAGCGCCGTTGCGCAGGGCGCGGACCAGAAAGTCATGGCCATCGAAATTGGGACCCCGCAAGGGGATGAACAGTTCGCCCTGCTTGATCGTCCGGCTGTCCGTCGAAATTCCGACGATGGTGCCTTTGGCCCCGGCCGGCGTCAATCTTCCGTCGGTGACCTGGGCGATTTTCTGGATATCCATAATCATAGGGACGCCTCCCGCCTGGCCAGAGCCATGCGCAGTTCTTCCCGGTCGTCAAAGTGAAAACGCTCACGGCCGATGATCTGGTAGTCTTCGTGCCCCTTCCCGGCCACCAGCAGCAGATCGCCGGGCTGGACCAGGTCTGTCGCCAGATTGATGGCTTCGCGCCGGTCCGTTACCGCAACGTAGCCCGTCGCGCGAGGGTCGGCCAGCTGCTCCCGGGGGCATTCCCGGGGCAGGACACGCACCACGCCGGCACGAACCTCCTCGAGGATTGTCTGGGGGTCTTCGGTTCGAGGATTATCCGAGGTAAGCACCACCAGGTCGGAAAGGCGTGCGGCCACCTCCCCCATCGCCGGACGTTTGGTCCGGTCGCGATCGCCGCCGCAGCCGAACACCGTGATAATCCGCCGCGGAGCCAGTGCCGTCAACGTCTCCAGCACCTTCTCCAGGGCATCCCGGGTATGCGCGTAATCGACCAGGATCAGGGCTCCCAGCCGGTTATCGATCCGCTCAAGCCGTCCCGGCACCGGCGGGGCCTCGCGCAAACCTTCAGCCACCGTTTCCGGATCGATCCCCAGCGCCAGCGCGGCTCCGGCGGCACAGAGCAGGTTCTGCAGATTGAATTTTCCCACCAGTTTCGAATTCAGAGAAAAGCTCCCCATGGGGCTGTCCACCATGCCGACGATTCCGTCCAGAGAAGTCTGGTATTCCCGGGGGCGAATGCGCGCACCGGACGCGGTCCCGCAGGTCAGGGGCGACTCGAAACGCGCTGCCAGCTGCACGCCGTAGGGATCGTCGACATTGATTACCGCCCCCTCGCCGCGGCTACCCGGCAGACGGTCGAAGAGCAGGCTTTTGCTTGCGAAATAAGCATCCATATCGCGATGGTAATCAAGATGCTCGGGGGTAAGATTGGTAAACACCCCGACATCGAACCGGACGCCGTCGGTCCGCGATTGCTCCAGGGCATGGGAGGACGCTTCCATGACCAAGGCATCGGCGCCCTGTTTTCTGAATTCGGCCAGGGTGCGCAGCAGGTCGACCGATTCCGGGGTCGTATGAAGAGCGGAAAGACAGTGCCCCCCCAAGCGGTAATTGATGGTTCCAAAGACTGCGGGAACCTTTCCGGCGGCGCGCAGAATCGATTCCAGCAGATACGTCACGGTCGTCTTGCCGTTGGTCCCGGTAACTCCCACCACAGGGATATCCGCAGTTGGCTCGTTGAAAAACGCCGCCGCCGCGTGGGCCATGGTCCGCCGCGTGTTGTCGACCTGCACTCCGGTCACCCCGGCCGGCAGAGCTATGCGCTCCTCCATGAAGACCGCCTTGGCGCCGCGGGCTATTGCATCTTCGATAAAACGATGGCCGTCGGCAGTCTCCCCCCGCAAAGCAAAAAAGGCCCCTCCCGGCACCACCGTTCGCGAGTCGTAATGCAGACCCGTGATTTCGGTATCCGTTGGGCCCTTCACCTGCAGCGGGGACAGCGTTTTTAGAAGCGTGTAAATCTTCATAGAATCGTGCATTTTCCTCTCCCCGCCGACAAATGTCAAAAGGAAATTTTCTAGATCGGCGGAGCCAGCTTAACCCAGGCCTCTCGGGAGTAGTTGAGTGGTCTGCCGGGTGCCGGCGACTGTTCCACAACCCGGCCATGCCCCTGGAGTCGTACGTTAACCCCGGTCTGCTCCATGGCCTGCAGAGCCTGCCGGTAGCTCAATCCTGTAAAATCCGGCATATTCGGCGAATCGCCCGGCGCGCCGTCGAATCGCGCGACGGCTGCCTGCGAGACTGGCATCGACACCTCCATCACCGCGGGCAGGGGGGCCTGTTGCAAGGGTTGGGTCGGGGACACCTTCAAGTGACGCAGTCCCTGGGAGGCGATCCTGGAAAAAATCGGCGCTGCCACCAGCCCGCCGTAAGTCTGTCCTTCGGGTTCGTCCACCACCACCACCACCACCAGGCGCGGAGCTTCCGCCGGAACGAACCCGACAAAGGAGGCCACCCGCTTGTCGACCGAGTATCCGCCGGTCACCGGGTCGACTTTCTGGGCAGTTCCGGTCTTTCCGGCGACCTTGAAGCCGGGCACGGCGCCGAGGGTACCGGTCCCGCCCTCCTCGGTGACCATGACCATCATATCCCGCACCATCCTGGCCACCTCTTCCGAAACCACCTTGCGTACCGCCCGGGGGTGGGGATTGGAAACGACTTCCCCCTGGTTGCTGACGACCTTGCTGACCACCTTGGCGTTCATCAGATAGCCGCCGTTGGCGACAGCACCCACCGCCCTGGCCAGCTGCAGAGGCGTCACCGTCAACCCCTGGCCGAAAGAGATCGCGGCCAGATCGATCTCGAACCATTTTGAAGGTTCCCGCAACAGTCCCGACACTTCCCCCGGCAGATCGATCCCGGTGGATTGGCCGAATCCGAAGCCGGTCAGATACTGGTAGGTCCGCTCGCGCTCGAGCGCTTTGCCGATTTTGGCCGAGCCGATATTGGAACTGAACTTGACGACATCCTGAAGCGTCAGATCCTGATAGCGGTGATGATCGTGAATTACCTTGCCGCCAACGCGAAACGAACCGTTCTCGCAATCGATCTTCTGCCCCCAGCGAGCCACCCCTTCGTTCAGCGCCGCCGCTACCACAAAGGGCTTCAGGGTGGAACCGGGCTCAAAAGTGTCGCAGATTGCCCGATTGCGCCACTGGCTGGGTCGGTACTTGCCGAACGCATTCGGGTTATAGTCGGGCTGACTCGCCATCGCCAGAACCTCACCGGTCCAGGGGTCCATGACGACGACGGTACCGGCCCGGGCACGGACCTGCCGCACCCCGGCGGCAAGTTCCTTTTCAGCGATATACTGGAGGTTTTTGTCGATGGTCAGAAACAGGCTGTTGCCCTTCGAAGCCCCCTGCACCAGGCTGTCCCCCGACCCAATTCCCCTGCCCAGGGCATCCCGTTCGATAACCAGGTATCCCCCCTGACCGAGAAGGACCGAGTCGTATTCGAGCTCAACGCCTTCAAGCCCTGCGGGGTCGATGCCGGTGAAACCGACGACCTGCGCGCCGAGCTCGGAGTTGGGATAAAACCGCCGGTGTTCCTTGATGAAGTTGACCCCATCGAGGTCGAGAGCCTTGACCATCTCGCTTTCGCGAGGCGACACCTGACGTTTCAGCCACAGAAAGCCGCGATTGGAGGTCAGCTTGGCCTTGACCGAAGCATAGGGAAGGGAAAGGGTCCTGGCGAGAGTCCTGGCTGAAGTCCCCGAATCGACCACCTTTTTCGGCTCGATGTAGATGGAGTCAACCTCGATGCTCAATGCCAGCTCCTCGCCGTTGCGATCGTAGATCGTACCCCGCTGGGGAGTCAGGGGGATTACCTTCTGGTGCTGCCGCTCAGCCCGTTTGCGCCATTCGTCCTCGCCCAGCACCTGAAGCTGGAAGGCCCTGACCACCACCAGCCCGAAGGCTACCACGAAGCAGAGCGCCACCAGCCATATCCTGAATCGAAGCCATCTCTCCGGACGTTCCATCAATCGACGATGATCACCTGCTCGGGGGTTGGCAAGCGAAGTCCCAGCTCATTTTTGGCCATCCTTTCGATCCGCAGCGGATTTCGCAGGCTGGCAACCTCCAGACGCAGCCGTTGAGATTCCTGGGCCAGCTGTCGCAGCCTGCTCTCATGACTGGATATGGAGTATTCCAGATTGACCGCTTCGATTCTGGACCAGACGAAAAACAGGGCAGCCACCATAATGACGGGGGCGAAGATCAACAGGGAAACGACCCGGGGCCGGCGCAGGGAGAAGCCATTGATTTTGGGAAGGGATTTTAACGTGATATCGGACATGGCACCCTCCGAAACTACAACAGAAAATCGAATCAGCCCAACCTGCTGACGGCCCGGAGCACCGCGCTCCGGGACCGGGGGTTGCGCTCCAACTCCGCACTGGAAGCCCTGACCGCCTTGCGGCTGAGCCCCTCTACCCGCGGCACCCTCCCGCAAACGCATACCGGAAGCCGCGGCGGACAGGTGCAGCGCTGGGCCTCCTCCAGGAAAATCCGCTTGACGATGCGGTCTTCCAGGGAATGAAAACTGATCACCACCAGCCGGCCGCCAGGCTTCAGCAGGTCGATGCCGCGGGAGACCCCCCGCCGCACCTGTTCAAGCTCCTCGTTCACCTCGATCCGCAGCGCCTGAAAAACCCGGGTGGCCGGATGGATCCTGGAAGGTGCGTGTCCTCCCGGAACGGTGTCCCGGACCAGTTCGGCCAGCTGCCGGGTGGTGGTCAGCGGCTGCTCCCCCCTGACCTTTACGATCCGTCGGGCGATACGCTTGGCATAGCGCTCTTCACCGTACTCGCGGAAAATCCGGGTCAGTTCTTCGGCTGAATAACTCTCCACCACCTCGGCGGCGGTCAGCCCAGCGGTGGGGTCCATCCGCATATCGAGGGGAGCTTCGCCGCGAAAGGAAAACCCTCGCTCCACCGCATCGAGCTGATGACTTGACACCCCGAGGTCGAGCAGCATGCCATCCAAGGCGGAGATTCCAAGCTCAACCAGCACCTGGTCGATCTCGGCAAAAGGACGATGGATCAGGGTGGCTCGATCGCCGAAAGGCTGCAGCACCGCCCTGGCCTTGGCAAGGGCTGCGGGATCCCGATCCAGCCCCACCAGCCGCCCGTCGGGACTGGACGCCTCGAGGATCAAACGGGCATGCCCACCGCCACCGACGGTTCCGTCAAGATAGATACCGCCGGATTTAGGCTGGAGAAGCTCCAACACCTCATCCGGCATGACCGAAAGATGAACGAACCCGGCATCGCCCAAGGATCAGAATCCCATCTCGGCGAAAGCCTGTTCGTCGGACTTGAGAATCTCTTTGGACTTGCTGGTGACTTCGGCGTACTTGACCTGGCTGTAGATCTCGATCTTTTCGAGCATGCCAACGACCACCACATCTTTCTCCAGCCCCGCGTCGGTACGCAGGGCCTGGGGCAACTGGATCCGCCCCTGCTTATCGAAGGTGCATTCAACGGCCGGCGCGATCATCAGGCGGATCGCCGCACTTTTTTTCGGGCCCGGAGCCCACTCCTTGACGCTCTGGACAATATCCTGCCAACTCGAGGGCGGATAAGCGGTCAGGCCGTCTTCCAGATTCTTGGTGACAATCAACCGGTCATCGCTGTAGGCGTCATTGAGCACCTCCCTGAATTTAGCGGGAATGCTCGCCCTCCCCTTGGGGTCGATGGAATTTTTGAATTCACCTTGGAAGAACATTTCGACCCTTACTTGACACCAAATGACACCTTTTTACACTTTTTTGCAAAACTATAGCGATACCCCCACCCCTTGTCAAGGCAAATTTCCAGTTTTTTAAGGGCTTAGATCTGATCCGGAAACGAAAAAAGCACCCCGGAAAAGGGTGCTTCGAAAAGAGCTGGCGGACTGGTGGGGTAAATCTACGGGGAATGCTGCGGCAGGGTCATTTCGATCTCTTCGACCCGTCGATCGACGACTTTTTTCACCACGAAAACCGTGCCATCGGATTCGCAGCGATCCCCCTCCTGGGGAATCGCCCCCAGGACCCGCAGCAGAAAACCAGCCAGCGTATTGGCATGTTCTTCGGAGAGATCCAGGCCAAACCGACGGTTGATCGTACGCAAAGAAGCGCTGCCGTCCACCAGGTAGTGCCCGGGGGCGGTTTCGCGGAACAGAACCTCCTCGACATCGTATTCGTCCTGGATCTCGCCGACGATCTCCTCGAAGATATCCTCGAGGGTCGCGATCCCTTCGACGCCGCCGTACTCGTCCACCACCACCGCCAGGTGGATCTGCCGACGGCGGAAAGATTGCAGCAGGGTTTCAATGCGTTTCGAGTCGGGAACGAAATAGGGCGGACGGGCAATCTCCCGCAAGGAGAACTCTTCGCGTCGGTCGACATAGCGGAGAATGTCCTTCGAATGGATAATCCCCACCACGTTATCCAGACTCCCCTCGTAGACCGGAAAACGGGAATGGCGGGCCTCCTGCACCAGCGGCAAAACATCCTCGAAGGCAGCGCCGACCTCGATCCCGATGACTTCGGTGCGGGGAATCATGACGTCGCGCACCCGGGTCTGCGAAAGTTCGAATACCCCGTGGAGCATTTTACGCTGGTCCTTGGCCACCACCCCGGTCTGCTCGCCCACGGTGATCAGAGTCCGGATTTCATCTTCGGAGATGATCGGCCGATCATCCTCCTTGCGGCTCAGCAAGCGGGTAAGAGACCGGGAAAAGGCCGTTACCAGCCAGATCACCGGAGCCAGCAGGATCATCACCAGCAGAATTGGCCGCAACACCAAAAAGGAGATCCGTTCGGGATACTTGGCGGAGTACGTTTTGGGGGAGACCTCGGCCAGCAGCAGCAACAGCGGAGTGAGCACCAGGATCGTGACCAGCTCCCCGTTTTCGCCGTAAAAGTGGACAAACAGGCCCGTGGCAAAAACCGAGATGGCGATATTCACCAGGTTGTTACCGACCAGAATGGCACTCAACAGCCGATCCGGATGCCCCAGAAGCTCTTCGAGCGTCTGGGCTCCCCGGCGCTTTTTCTGCACCAGGTACTTGACCCGCAGCCGATCAATGGCCATCAGGGCGGTTTCAGATCCGGAGAAAAACGCCGAGAGAATGAACAGGACGACAAGGATAATAATGCGAAAAAGCTGGTCTTCCACAGAGGTTTCTCCAGGTTGGATTGGTTGGAAGTTTACCCGATGGGCCGTCAGATTACAAACCCTTTAGCACTGCCGAAACCACCGGATATTGAACCGGCGCGTCCCCTATGCTATAAATCCGGGTCAAATCCCCTTGCCCTGCCCGGCCGCTGCCGTGGAGGCGACTTCAAAGGACCGACATGGACCAGGAACAAGCCAGGCGGCGCCATGCCGAGCTGAGCAGCCAACTCCACCACCACAACTATCGCTACTACGTTCTCGACAGCCCGGAAATCCAGGACACCGAGTACGATCGACTGCTGCGGGAGCTGCAGGATCTCGAGAAAGCCTTTCCCTGGCTGATCACAGCCGACTCCCCCAGCCAGCGGGTCGGCGCCCCCCCTCTGGAAAGATTCGAACCGGTGCGCCATACCCTCCCCATGCTCTCCCTGGAAAATGCTTTCAACGACGAAGAGATGCGGGAGTTCGATGCAAGAACCAAGCGATTTCTGTCAACCAGCGACGATATCGAATACGTCTGCGAAATGAAAATGGACGGGGTGGCGGTCGAACTCGTTTACCAGGATGGCCGTCTCGGGATCGGCTCAACCCGCGGCGACGGGATCACCGGGGAGAACATCACTGAAAACCTCAAAACCATTCCGTCGATTCCGCTGGTCCTGCGACCGCCCTGTCCTGCGACCCTCGAGGTTCGCGGCGAAGTCTACATGGACCTCGCGGACTTTCGCAACCTCAATCGGGAACGCGAAGAGGAGGGACAACCGACCTTCGCCAATCCCAGAAACGCCACCGCCGGCAGCCTGAGGCAGCTCGATTCGGCCATCACCGCCAAGCGGCCGCTGAAAATATTCTGCTACGGGGTCGGAACGGTGAACGATTCCGATGCCGACCACCATTACGGACGCCTGGAAAAACTGCAGCAGTGGGGGCTACGCGTCAACCTCGCCGCGACCCGCCGACTGCTGGGCATCGAAGCGGTGCTGGACCATTACCGGAACCTGCTCGAAGAGCGCGAGACCCTTCCCTTTGAAATCGACGGCATGGTCGTCAAGGTCAACGACCTGGCCCTGCAGCGGGAGCTGGGCGAAAAGTCCCGCTCGCCGCGCTGGGCCATTGCCTACAAGTTTCCGCCCCGCCAGGCGGTTACGGTCATCGACGATATCCAGCTGCAGGTCGGGCGCACCGGCGCCATCACGCCGGTTGCCCACCTCCGACCGGTCGAAGTCAGTGGGGTTACCGTCTCGCGGGCCAGCCTGCACAACTGGGACGAAATCGCCCGCCTCGATGCCCGCATCGGCGACCATGTCGTGGTGGAACGGGCCGGCGACGTCATCCCCGACGTGGTCCGGGTGCTGACCGAGAAACGGGCCGGCGGTGAACGCCGGGTCACGATTCCCGAAGCCTGTCCGGTCTGCGGCTCCCCGGTTGCCCGGCTGGAGGGCGAAGTGGTGCCCCGTTGCCAAGGGCTCTCCTGCGCCGCCCAGCTCAAGGAATCGATCAAGCACTTCGCCGCCCGTGGCGGCATGGATATCGAAGGGCTCGGCGACCGTTATATCGACCAGTTGCTCAAGCTCGGCAAGGTCGAGAGCGTGGCCGACCTCTACGCCCTGACCAAAGAGGACCTCTTCGAGTTCGAGCGCATGGGCGACAAACTGGCCGAAAACCTGCTCGGTGCTATCGAGCGGAGCAAGCAACGCCCTCTCTCCCGCTTCCTCAACGCCCTCGGTCTGCGCCACGTCGGGCAACACATCGCCAAGGTCCTAGCACTGCAGTTCGGCTCTCTGGATGAACTGGCCAGTGCGTCCAAAGAAGAACTGCTGGCGGTCCACGAGGTCGGCCCCCAGGTTGCCGACAGCGTGGTAAACTTTTTCCACTCCCCGCGCAACCGGGAAGTCCTCGCTGCCCTGAAGGCCAGCGGAGTAACCCCGGGGTCAGAACAGCGCCGGGCCGGCGGGCCCCTCTCGGGGAAGACCTTTGTCTTCACCGGGGCGCTCAGCCTCTTTTCCCGCAAGCAGGCCCAGGAGATGGTCGAGCGGCTTGGGGCCCGGGCCGCCGGTTCGGTCAGCAGGAAAACCGATTTCGTGGTCGCTGGAGCGGAGGCGGGCAGCAAGCTCGAACGTGCCAGGGAACTGGGAATCGAGGTACTCAGCGAAGAGGATTTTCTGCAAATGATGGAAAAGGAGAATGACCGATGAGACAGATCCGCGCCACCGTTCGCATCACGGGGAGGGTTCAGGGGGTCAATTTCCGCTATTTTACCCGGCGCACCGCCCGGGAGCACAACCTGACCGGCTGGGTGCGCAACCTGCCCAACGGCGACGTCGAAGCGGTCTTCGAGGGACGGGAGTCGGAGATCCGCAAGGTTCTCGACTGGTGCCGCAGCGGCCCCAGCGCCGCGCGGGTGGATGAAATTCTGATCGACTGGGAGGACTTTCACGGCGAGTTCGAATCCTTCGAGATCCACCGCTGAACAACCGACTGGAATCACCAGGCAACCGGACCGCGTTGCGACGGTCGCCGAATGCCCTCAATCCTCTGCGCCCCGGCCCCCGCCTCCCGGTCGCTCTTTCTCTTTCAGGGCCAGACTCTGCCGATAGACCTCGCTGCCGGGCAGACCGAACTGCCTGGCCACCTCCTTGACGATCTGCCGCATCGGCAGGTCGGTTTCGTTCCGCCAGCGCCGCAGGGCCTCGCTTACCGACTCGGTGGGTCTTTCTTCCCCGGCGGCCGGGGCAATCAGCAGGACGATCTCCCCCCGCACCCGCCCCGCCTCAAAATGAGCCAGCGCCTCGGCAGCTGCGCCCCGAAACAGCTCCTCGTGCACCTTGGTCAGCTCCCGGGCCACCGCAACCAGCCGCTCTCGCCCCAGCTCGGCGATCAGATCCCTGAGGCTCGCCAGCAGCCGGTGCGGGGCTTCGAAAAACACCAGGGTTCGCGGATCGCCCTGCAGAGCCTTGAACAGCTTGCGCCGGGCCTGGCTTTTGGCCGGCAAAAACCCCTCGAAAGCGAATCGGTCCACCGGCAGCCCGGAGATGGAAAGGGCCGCGACGACTGCCGAGGGGCCCGGGACGGTGGCGACCTCGATCCCCTCATCCCGACAGCGACGGACCAGCAGATATCCCGGATCGGAAATGGCCGGGGTACCGGCGTCGGAGATCAGCGCGACGTCTTTGCCCTGGCGCAGGGCCTGCAGAATCCGTTCGCCCTTGGTCGCCTCGTTATGCTCGAAATAGGAGGTCAGCGGGGTGGTGACGCCGTAATGTCCGAACAGCCTGCGGCTATGGCGGGTGTCTTCAGCAGCCACCAGATCGACCTCCCTGAGGATGCGCAAGGCCCGAAAGGTGAGATCCTCAAGGTTGCCGATGGGCGTGGCGACGAGATACAGGGTCCCTGGTTTATTCATGACTCGTTGAAATTCGATTAGGGGTAATGACATCCCGGGGGGGGATGCAGCGGATCAGGGGAGCCGGTCTCTGTCGATTGCCGCCAGGTCTTTCAACCAGAGTTCGACACTTGCGTCGCTCGGCATCCGCCAATCGCCGCGGGGCGAAAGGACCACACTGCCGACCTTGGGGCCGTCGGGAAGACAGGACCGCTTGAACTGCTGGGAGAAGAATCGGCGATAGAAATTCTTGAGCCAGTGAAGGATTTCGCTGGCGGGGTAGTCATCGGCAAACGCCACCCGGGCCAGAAAAAAAATTTTGCTCGGGGCGTACTGCAGACGAATGGCGTGATAGAGGAAAAAATCATGCAGGCGGTAAGGCCCGATATGGTCCTCGGTAACCTGGCCGATCTCCCCGTTCTCGTCTGGCGGCAGCAGTTCCGGCGAAACCGGGGTAGCGCAGATATCCAGGAGGATGGCGGTGGTCTCCCCGGAAAATTCAGCCTCGGCGCACCAGGAGACGAGGTACCGCACCAGGGTTTTGGGCACCCCGGAATTGACCGCATACATCGACATGTGGTCGCCGTTATAGGTACACCATCCCAAAGCCAGCTCGGAAAGATCGCCGGTGCCGATCACCAGCCCGCCGACCTGATTGGCGATATCCATGAGGATCTGGGTTCTTTCCCGGGCCTGGGAATTCTCGTAGGTGATATCGTGTTGTTTTTCGTCATGCCCGATATCCTGAAAGTGCCGGCGGACCGCCTGGTCGATGGCAACGACCCGCAGGGTAACCCCCAGCTGTCTCGAGAGCCCCTCGGCATTGCACCGGGTTCGGGACGTGGTGCCGAACCCGGGCATGGTCACCGCGACAATCCCCTTGCGGGCAAGCCCAAGCTTGTCGAAAGCCTTGACCGCAACCAGCAGGGCCAGGGTCGAGTCGAGCCCCCCGGAGATGCCGATAACTACCCTGGCCGCGCCGGTGTGGCGCAAACGTTTGGCCAGGCCGGTCGTCTGCAGGGCGAAGATCTCCCGGCAGCGGCAGGAGCGCTCGCGATCGTCCGGCGGGACGAAGGGGGCGGTCGAAACCTTCCGCAACAACTCCCTGGCGGGGACTTCCTGATGCGCAAAGAAGATCGTGCGCGGTTGCACCGCCGGCGAGTCGCCAAAGCTGTTGTTTTTCCGCCGCTCGTTGACCAGACGTTCGATGTCGAGGTCGGCCAGGGCCAACTGGGTCTCGAACCGGAAGCGATCGGTTTCCGCCAGAACGACACCATTTTCGGCGATCAGGGAATGGCCGGAAAAGACCAGGTCGGTGCTCGACTCACCGGGGCCCGCCGAAGCGTAAGCATAGGCGGCCAGGCAGCGGGCCGACTGGGATCTGACCAGGTCCCGACGGTAGCCTTCCTTGCCCAGCGTCTCGGGACTGGCGGAAAGATTGATCAGGACCGTCGCGCCGGCAGCGGCCAATTCGCCGCTCGGCGGATTGGCCACCCAGGCGTCCTCGCAGATTTCGACCCCAACCACGCATTCGGGCAGGGCCAGGTTTTGAAATAGCAGATCGGTGCCGAAGGGAATGTGCCTGTCACCCCACGTCAGTAACCCTGCCCTGCCCTCTCGGGCGGATGAAAACCAGCGCTCCTCGTAAAATTCCTGGGTGTTGGGAAGGAAGGTCTTGGGCACCACGCCAAGGATCTGTCCATGGGAGATGAAGACGGCGCAGTTGAACAGACGGCCGTCTTGGGCAACGGGCGCACCCACGATCATCGTTGCCTGCACTTCATCGGTAATGTCGGCGAGTTGGAGGAGGGCCTCGCGAGCCTTATCGATGAGCAGGGACTGAAAAAACAAGTCGCCGCAGGTGTAACCCGTCACACAGAGTTCGGGAAAGACCAGAAAACGGCAGTCGCGGGCGAGGGCTTCGGCCATCGCCGCGTGGATTTTCTCGAGGTTGAAATCGACATCGGCCACCCGGAGCTCGGGGGTCGCGACGCCGATGCGCAGAAATCCCATGCTGGAAAGAGAAGGAACAGCAATGCTCATGGGGAAAACTCCCGGCTGGACAGCGATACTCCATGGACAACCTGGTTGCAATGATAATCAGGTTGCGTCTAAAAGGCAAACCGTTTGCCGGGCAACCGACCGGGCCCGAGCGATCGATCCTCGATCAGGCACCGAAGGCGTCCGGGATATGAACAATCTCCGGCTCTTGGGCAGCAAGGCACACCGCAAGCACATCGAAGCGGGGCTGCAGACCGCGTCCCCGGCCCTCCCCCAGATACCACTGAGCGGTGCGCAGAATCTGGCGCTGTTTGGTCGGGCCAACCGCCTCCTGGGGTGTTCCGAAAGCGCGGCTGCGACGGGTTTTGACCTCGACGAAGACCAGGTTCTTGCCCTGGCGGGCGATGATATCGATTTCCCCCACCGGCGTGCGGAAGTTGCGTTCGAGGATCTTCATGCCTCGGCGTCGCAGGTAGCGGACCGCCAGATCCTCGCCCCACTGGCCAAGCGAAAGCCGCTCCCGGGTCATGGCTCGGCCAGGTGTTCCCTAACCCCGCCGAAGGTTCGGCGATGGATGGGCGAGGGGCCAAGTTCGGCAATCGACGCAAGATGTTCGGCACTGCCGTAGCCCTTGTGCCTGGCAAAGCCGTAACCGGGAAAGCGCACGTCATAGGCAACCATCATCCGGTCCCGCACTACCTTGGCCACAATGGAGGCCGCGGCCACCGACAGGGAACGGGAGTCGCCCTTTTTCAAGGTCTTCTGTGCCATCGGCAGCGAAAGCGGCGTGATGCCGTCGATCAGCAGATAGTCGGCGGGAACCTTGAGCCGTTGGACCGCCAGGCTCATCGCGCCTAGAGTGGCCTGCAGGATGTTATGCCGATCGATTTCTTCGGCACCGGCGACCCCAAGACCGATGGCCCGGGCCTGGCTGCGGATAAGCGGAAACAGCTGCTCCCGCCGGGCGGGAGTAAGCTTTTTTGAATCGGTCAATCCGGGCAGGTCGAAACGCTCCGGCAGAATCACCGCAGCCGCCACCACCGGTCCGGCCAGCGGCCCGCGGCCGGCCTCATCGATGCCGGCTACCGCCCGGTATCCCTGACTGGCGAGAAGGCGTTCAAAATGAAGAGGGGAAACCTCTTTGGCAGGAAACAGTTCGAGGGTCACGCGGCGGCCTCCGAGAAACAACAATCAGCCCCAATCCTATGACTCTGCATAAAAAAAGCCCCGGCGGCCGCCGGGGCTTATGGACCAGAAGATCAGGCCAGGCGCTTTTCGCGAATGCGGGCAGCCTTGCCGTAAAGCTTGCGCAGGTAGTAAAGCTTGGCCCGGCGAACCTGGCCGATGGTCACCACCTCGATTTTGTCCACGTTAGGAGCATGGAGAGAGAAGATCCTCTCCACCCCTACGCCGTTGGAGACTTTGCGGACGGTAAAGGTCGAACCCAGGCCGCGATTGACCCGCTTGATGCAGACGCCCTGGAAGACCTGGATGCGCTGCTTGTCGCCTTCGACGATCCGGACATGCACCTTCAGGGTGTCGCCGGCCTTGAAGGGCGGAATATTCTTCCGGATCTGTTCCATGCTGATACGATCAACGATGTTCATTGTTTCCTCCTCTATACCTATAATGTCTATGAATTTCGGGCCGAAGCCGGTTCGTCCAGGGACCGGTTGCAGCGGTTGCTATTTTATTGTCTCTCCCCGAGCAGGCGATCCAGAATGATGGCGACCGCAGCGCGCACGGGCAAATGGTTGTAATCGGAACCGCCCCGGATCGGCTCGAGCACCGTCCAGCCCTGTTCAAAAATCTCAGGGGCAAGACCCCAGCCCGTACCGAACACCAGGAAAAGAGGCTGCCGATTGCGCGCCTCGCGACAGGCATCGAAACCAACCCCATCCTCGCGATTGGCACCGGTCAAGACCGGCCTGGCGGCAACGCCGGTCGCTTCCTCCCAGTCCGCCATGGCCTCCTGCAGGGTTCCGGTAACCCTGACCAGGCTCAGAGCCTCTCCCCGATGGGGTTTGTAGGAGGCCCCGAAGCCCTCCTGCCAATGACCGAGGATTCTCTCGACCAACTGAGCCTGATCGACCACCGGAGTGACCACGTAAAACCTGCCGACGCCGTACGTTCTGGCAACGCGCGCGATGTCGTGCAGATCGAGGTTGGTGACCGCCGTCGTAACCCGGTCACCGCGTCGATCAATCACCGGATGATGCACCAGGGCTACCGCCACAGGCTGATGGTTCATGAAGCCGAATCCCGCGCTTGCCGCTGCAGTTGCTCGAGCACCCGGCGATCCTCCTCGCTCAGCGTAGCTTCGGCAAGCAGGTCAGGCCGCCGCCGCAGGGTCCGCTTGAGCTGCTCACGCCGGCGCCAGCGGGCAATCTCGGCATGGTTGCCGGAAAGCAGCACCTCCGGCACCCGTTGTCCCGCAAACTCGGCGGGTCGGGTGTAGTGCGGATACTCCAGTAGTCCATCGGAGAATGAATCCCCGGCAGCGCTAGTGCAGCTCCCAAGAACATCTGGGACCAGACGCGCGATGGCGTCGATCATGACCATGGCGGCCAGTTCCCCGCCGGTAAGAACAAAATCGCCGACCGAGTATTCGGCATCGGCCAGGGAGCGAATGCGTTCGTCGAACCCTTCGTAGCGGCCGCACAGAAAGATCAGCCCTTCCTCGCGAGCCAGCAGCTGAGCATCCCGCTGCCGGAAGGGTTGGCCCTGAGGACTCATCAGAAGAACCTTGGCCGACGGCCGGCGGGTCCGAAGTTCGGCCACCGCCCGAGCCACCGGCTCAGGTTTCATGACCATACCGGCGCCCCCCCCATAGGGAGCATCGTCGGTAACCTTGTGCCGGCCTTCGGCCCAGTCCCTGAGGTTGTGAGCCGCGATGCCGATCAATCCCCTATCGACTGCCTTGCCCAGGATACTGTCGGCGAAAGGGGAATCGAACATCGCCGGGAATAGAGTTAAAACATCAAACGTCATTGGCTTCGGGAACCAGCCCCTCCGGCAAATCGACGTCCATCCGCCGGGACTCCAGGTCAACGCGAAGCACCATCGCGGCCACGGCCGGAACCAGCACCTCTCCGTACCGTCCGCGCACGACATAAACATCATGGGCCGCGGTGGTGAACATCTCTTCCAGGGTTCCCAGCTCGCCGCGGGTGCGGTCGACCACGGTCATCCCTTCGAGCTGATACCAGTAATACTCATCCTCTTCAAGTTCAGCCAGGTCCCCGAATGCCATGAGAACCTCCCACCCCACCAGGTGCTGAACCTCATCAATGCTCTCCAGCCCGACGAGACGCAACAACACCTGCCCTTTATGCATCTTGGCACGGGCCGGCACATGACGGACAATTTCCCGCTCCGGGTGGCGAAAATACAATTCCCGGGCCTCGAGCAGTGACGTCGAATCATCAGTGCTGGGACGAATCTTCAGGTCTCCACGCAAACCGTGGGTACCCTTAACCACCCCGACACAGAACAATTCATTGGGATCAGTCGCCATTACTCCATAATCTGGAGGGTGGCACGCTTGTTTTCCCGGGTGGCCTTGGCGTTCAACAGGGTGCGCATGGCCTTGGCGGTGCGCCCCTGTTTGCCTATAATCCGGCCCATGTCTTCCTGGGCGGCAGCGAGCTTGATGAGAATACCACCATCCTCTCCCTGCTCCTCGGAGATCGTAACCGCATCGGGGTTTTCCACGAGGGATTTAGCGATGAATTCGATGAGTTCTTTCATGGAGTCCGTCCTTCCGGAGACAGGATGAGCCCGCGTCGGATACCGGAGGAGAATCTTTACGCCTTTTCGGGCTGCTTGAATTTGGCCCAGATCCCCTGGGTACGCAGCAGCGTCCGCACGGTATCGGTAGGCTGGGCGCCCTTCTGCAGCCACTCTAGGGTGCGATCCTCCTTCAGGGCAACCATGGGAGGGTCTTGCTTGGGATCGTACTGGCCCAGATTCTCAATGAAACGACCATCGCGCGGATAGCGCTCATCGGCAACCACCACCTGGTAAAAGGGTTTTTTCTTGGCGCCGCCGCGGGCCAGTCTGATTTTTACTGACATCTCTTGTTCCTCCTGGGTGTTTCTGAACGGGTTTCCCGTTACTGTATGCTGGTGATCTATGTTTAATGATTCGACTTCGGAAGAGCCGCGGGCAGCCTCCCGCCATTGCCAGCCCTTACCGATCATCGACCGTTTCAAGTATACCTGAAAAAACTGCCGCCGAAGCCTCGGATCTAAAACGGCAACCCGCCGCCTCGCCCCATCAACCCCTTGAGGCCTTTGGGGCCCATCTGCTGCATCTTCTTCATCATCTTCTGTGCCTCGGTGAAACGCTTGAGCAGTTGATTGACGTCCTGCACCGTGGTGCCGCTTCCCTTGGCAATCCGCAGCCGCCGCGAGCCGTTGAGGATTTTGTGGTTGCGCCGTTCCTGGGCGGTCATGGAGTTGATGATCGCCTCGATCTTTTTCAACTCCTTGTCGGGCAACTGCATTCCCTTCACCTGCTTCATGGCTTTGCCGGCGCCGGGAATCAGCTTGAGGATCGACTCCATGGAGCCCATTTTCTTGATCGACTGCAGCTGATCCCGGAAGGTTTCAAGAGTGAACCCTTCCTTGCGCAGGCGCTGTTCCATGGAGGCCGCCTGCTCCTTGTCGATGGCCGACTCGGCTTTTTCGATCAGGGACAGCACGTCGCCCATGCCCAGGATACGCTGGGCCATGCGGTCGGGATGGAAGACCTCGAGGGCATCCATTTTCTCGCCCATGCCGACAAGCTTGATCGGCTTGCCGGTCACCGCCCGGATCGACAGGGCGGCACCGCCACGGGCGTCGCCGTCGAGCTTGGTCAGGATCACCCCGGTGATGTCAAGCTGCGCATCGAAGCTCTCTGCCACATTCACGGCGTCCTGGCCGGTCATGGCGTCGGCGACCAGAAGAATCTCTTTCGGCGCCAGCGACGCCTTGATCCGGGCAAGCTCCCCCATCAGGGCTTCGTCGATGTGCAGGCGTCCGGCGGTATCCAGAATCAGGGTGTCAAAGCCATTGAGTTCAGCGTACTTGCGGGCCGCCTCGCAGATCGCCACGGGGTCCTGACCGGGCTGGGTATCGTAAACGTCGATCCCCAACTGACGGCCCACCGTCTTGAGCTGATCGATGGCCGCCGGGCGATAAATATCCGCCGGCACCAGCAGCGGATTGCGTTTCTGCTTGCGCAACTGCCGGGCCAGCTTGCCGCAGGTGGTGGTTTTACCGGCCCCCTGGAGGCCGCACAACATGATCGGAACCGGCGGCCGGGCCGCCAGATCGAGCTGATTGTCGGCCCCCTCGCCCATCAGCCGGCCGAGTTCGTCGCGAACGATCTTGATGACCTGCTGCGCGGGCGTCAGGCTCTTGAGGACGTCCTGCCCCACCGCCCGCTCGCGGACCGCGGCAACGAAGTCCTTGACGACCTTGAAGTTGACATCGGCCTCAAGGAGGACAAGGCGCACCTCACGGAGGGCCTCCTGAATGTTGTCCTCGGTCAGCCGGCCCTGGCCACGCAGCTTCTTAAAGACCGAATCGAATTTTTCCGTCAGGTTGTCAAACATAACTTCTTACGCAAAAAACCCTTCGATTCTCGCAAAATAGGCACTATAGTTAAGCCCCCCTACCTTGTCAAGGGAAAAACCGCTAAAACCAGGGCCCCTCCCTCGCCGCCGGACAGGGCGGGAAAAACGCCGAAAGCCGGGCAGTTCAGTCCGCTCCCGGATCGGGGGCAACGGGAACCTGAAGATAGTCCTTGCCTTCCCGCCGGTAGAGTTCTGCAGGGAGAAGATTTTCACTCGAGAGGATGTCGATGACCCTTTCGTGTTCGGCCCGGTCAAAGCGAATGGCCAGACCGCAGTCCGAGGTCAACTGCCTGGGGACCGGTATCAGCAGGATCTCGGCCCCGCGAGCCTTGAGAAGCTTTTCAACCTTCATCACCCGGTGGATGGAATGAAAGATGGCAATAAAATCGTGTTCCCGGACCATGTGGTCTTTCCTTCGGTTTAACCTTGATCCGCGAGTCCCCGGCGGCAAATAGCACAAGCCATTGACCTGTCTAAGCAATCAAAAAATCACCGCTTAACCTGTGGGTGAAGCTCAGATTTTTTGAATTACTTATTCAGGCCAAGCACTTACACTCCTTATCCACCATGGACTCACGGATCAAAGTTTTAATTTAAACCCATGATGCCATGATTGACAAGGGGCTGCAAGGACGCTTCGTTGACACGAGCGGATAATTCCGGGTAGTATTTTGACTCAGCCATTTCAAGCCGGGCATCGGCGGTCGAACGGGGACTTGCCCCTTGATGCGTTCGGCGCCACGCCGCGAAAGGATCACCTTGAACGCTCCCCATGCCCTGAGCCTCGCCGCACTGCTCTTTTTCGCTTTTCTGGCGAACCTCCCCCTCGGATTCATGCGGGAGTCGTCCCCCAGATACTCGGTACGCTGGTTCGTCTATATCCATCTATCCATTCCCTTCATCGTCGCTTATCGCCTGGCCGAGGGATTCGGTTGGGAAATCGTGCCCTTTACCATTGCCTGCGCGGTGGCCGGGCAGATTGTGGGGGGCCGGGTGCGGCGGTGGAAAAACCATTGAAGCGCCATGAACGCCCCCGCATGAAAAAGGCCGCCTCCGCGGGCGACCTGGTTCAACAACTGCTGCAACAGCATGGCCTGGAAGGCAAGCTGAGAGAATACCGCGCCTGGCAGGTCTGGGACGATGTGGTCGGCCCGCAGATCGCCCTTCGGGCCCGACCGGTCAGGGTCCGGGAAGGGGTTCTCGAGGTGCGGGTCGATCAGCCGGTCTGGATGCAGCAACTGCAGTTGCTCAAACCGAAGATCCTCGCCCGCCTCAACGAGCGTCTCGGCGAGGCGGTACTCAAGGACATCTTTCTGCGCCGCGGCCGCGTCGAATCCAGCCCGACCACGCCCCGGGAAAGCGGTCCGCCGCCCTGGAAAAACGCCACGCTCTCCGAGCAGGAACAGGCCGAGATCGACGCGACGCTCGCCTCCCTCGCCGATCCCGAACTCAAGCGCCACCTGCGAAAAATCCTCATTCGCCAGAAGCAGGTGGAAAAAACCCGGGCAAGCGACTGAGCCCCGCTCAGCCCTTTCCCTCTCGGTAAATCCTCATCACTTCCGGCGAATAGGCATCCCCCTGATAAACCACCAGCGGCGGCTCAACCTTCAGCCCGGGGCCGCCCCGGCGACGGCCCTCCACCAGCACCAGCCGGGCGTCCTGCCCCGCCCTGGAATGCACGCAGCGCAGACGCTTCGGCTCGAGAGCCGCCTGGCGCATACCGGCAAACAGTTCGGCGAGCCGTTCGGCCAGATAGACGATGTAAAAGCGGCCGCCATCCCGGAGCAGGAAGGCCGCCGCCGCCAGAAAGTCCTCCAGCCCCCCGGCCAGCTCATGCCGCGCTGCGGCCCGCTCGGCCAGAGGTGCCTGGCGCCCGCTGCCTGGGCGCCGAAAGGGAGGGTTGCTCAGCACCACGTCGAATGCCTGAGGCGCCAGCAGCCCTTTCAGCCGGCGCAGATCGGCCTGAAAAATTTCCAGCCGGCTTTCCAGCCCATTGAGATGCGTGCTGCGCCGGGCCCGATCGGCCATCTCCGCCTGGATCTCCACCCCGATGATGCGGCCGGTCCGGCAAAGCCGGGCCAGGAGCAGCGGAATGATCCCGCAACCGGTGCCGAGGTCGGCCACCGCCTCGCCGGGGTTCACCTCGGCAAAGTCGCACAGAAGCACCGGATCGAGCGAGAACCGGTAACCAGCCTTTTTCTGGATGATCCTCAGCCCTCCCAGGCGCAGATCGTCGACGGTTTCGTCGGGATGGACCAGCCTGTCGGTCAAAATCTGCTCCCCATCGCCGGGCCAGTGCCGGCTTCGCGGCTCCTCGGCCTGCTCTTCGAGCGCCGGGTCCGAGCCGGCCTCGGCGCGCCCCGCCTGCCGTAAGGCCTTCCAGGGCCTCGGAGCCCTTCACAAAAGAAAAAAGCCGGGGTTTTCCCCGGCTCGTCAGAACACCTTCTGGACGCGGACCTCCCAGCGCTGCTCTTCCCGCTCGGGCAGTGTATCCCCCGCACTTCGCTCCCCGTAGGAATAGTCAAGAGCGATCTGAACCTTCTCGAAGTCCAGTCCGGCGGTCAGGTACCAGGTCAGAGCCCCGGTATCTTCGGGGGTGCGATAGTCATACTGGACCCGGCCGCCGAGTATGGTGTATCGGGTCGGGAAATAATCCCCGACCAGGACTAAGACGGTCGCCGTCTGGCGGGCGCCGCCCGCGGCCATGAACTCTTCGTATTCGAGTTCCTGCCTGAGCTCGGCGATCTTCCGCACGATACCATTTGTCTTGAAGAAACTGTAGCGCAAATCCTGCTCGGCCAGCAGATGCGTCGAAGAGCCGGAATCCTGGTCCCGCCATTCGTATTCGACCCGCAGGTTGCCCTCCCAGGCCCGCCCGGGAAAGTAGCGCAGGTTGGTGCGATTCAGATAGCTGGCGGCGCCGCTGTCAGAGACTTCATTTCCGCCAAGAATCCCGGCGCCGATCCCGGCGTCGGTAAGCTCATGATCGCCGATGACCAGCTGATTGCTTATGCTGGCCAAAAAGACCCGGCTGTCATAGCGCAGGAGATGATTCACGATGAACTGGTTGCCGCCGCGCTCCGGGGCGGACAGAACATCGTAGACCAGTTCCACCCGGTTGGAGATGCGAAGGGGGCTGCGATGCTCCCCGAACCAGGTCGTGGTGGAGCGGAACACGTCCCCCTCGCGCTGTTCCAGGCTGTTGTCGGACAGGGTCAGGCCCAGGTCGCTCTTGGGGAGGATGAAACGAACCACGGTGCGGTCGAGGGCCCCGGTTCCGTAAAGAAAGTCCTGCTCGATACCGGTGCGCAGCGCGCTGGTGAGGTCCGTTTCGACGCGCCCCCTGAGACTCTGCTCCCAGAAATCCGTCTCCAGGCCGCCGTCGCCGGTCCCCTCAAAGCGGGCCAGCGAATAGCTGCCGAACACGTCGTATCGGGGACGATAAATCCGGTTGGAATAGATTTCGACGCCGGCTCTTGCCGCGTACCCCTCGCCCCGGTCGCCCCCCTTGACCTCGGCCTCCAGGTCCGGAGAAACGACGTAGCGTCCCTGCCGAAACAGATCGACCCGCGAGGAAGCGAAAAGCACATCTTCGTCCTGTTCTAATCCGGTGGCGAAAGTGACCTCCTGGTCCTTGGCGCTGATCAGCCGCAGGCGCCATGAGGTATTGCGATTCAGTTCGCCGCTCAGAAACTGGGGCAACTCCAGAGTTTTTCTCAGGGTGCCGACCTCGCGGACTCGGTTGTAGGTGTTGAACGAGGTCGCCTGCCAGTTGGAACGCCTGGCGCTGGCGAACAGGTTGGCGTCGAAGCGCTTGACCGCAGAATCTTCAACTCTGGACCGCTCCCCGGTGGTGTACGAACCGTCGGCGGAGACCTTGATCCAGTTGGTGAAATTGATCCACCGGCGCTGGTAGGTTTGATCGACTGTCCCGAGCATGTAGGAGGTTTCCTCGTAGTTTTCGAGCGCATTGAGGAAATCCTTGTGTTCGAAGACCCGGTAGTGGAACCAGTTGTCCTTTTTGTTCAGGGAGATGAAAGCCAGATCGCGGTCGCGGTAATGCTGGGGCACGGTGCTCTTGAGATCCTTGGCGTAGACTTCGGAGTAATCGAGCAGCAGTTGCGGAAACGGGGAAAGCAGGTCGCGGTACCGCCCCTGGTAGCTGCCGTTGCGAACGCCCAGGGTCAGGGTGGCGCCGGTCTGAATCACCTGCCCGTTCTGAATCCCGGTAATGGGATAATCGGGAATGAACGAGTCGGTGGAACGATTGTCGAAAAGGGTTTCGACCGTCTGCCGCGAAAAGGTCGAGCGGGTCAGGTCGTGAGAGTAGAGACGGAGGTGGAACGGCAGCCCGCCGGGCGCCAGGACCAGGTCGCCGCGATAGAGAATCTTGCCGGCATCGGCATCGAAATCTTCGCCGTTGAACTCCGAGCCCAGCGAGGACCACTCGTAGCCGAGGGCCAGGTCGTATTCCCCGCCCCGGCCACCGAAGAGCTCTCCCTTGCGATCGTAAAGCAGGGAGTATTGTTGGGCAAAATAGGCTGCATCCAGGACCGTATCGCCATTCTCCGTGGCCCGCTGCTCGCCGTAGCGAAGCTCGACCGAGCCCGAAAGGGCTCCGTCGGCGGCCCAAGCCGCCTGAGGGCCAACCAGGGCCAATCCCAGGAGAAATGTCAGAAGGGTCCTCAATGCCATGGGTTGTCCGCAATTAAAGATTGTCCATTTAAACCCGCGCGGGGCCAGGGATTACCCGCCCCGCAATCTAGATATTTGCAATATGCACGCCACCTCAAAACCGCCCGCGGTCACGGGATAGAGTACCGATTCAGCCGGCGGATTTCAGACTGACATGGTCATTTAACCCTCGGGGGCCGTCGAATCGCCAGCCGGCGCCAATCGGCAGCCAAGCCCTTTCCAGCAGCGCGGCGCGCAGCAAAAAAGGCGGGAGAATCTTCCCCGCCTTTTTTACTCCAGGAGATCTGCGGCCCAAGTGGCGTGACCGTTGAGACAGAGCCTGATATCAATATCGCACCATGGCTAAGGGCGACGGGGCGGTCGGGGCCAGGGCCAGGGCCAGGCGCCGCCCCTTGCCGTTACCGCTCAATACTTCCGCGGGCGCACCTGCCACGCGTCGATGCCCGGGTCCTGGCCTTACTTGTTGTGACACGCCAGGCAGAGGGCCGAGGCATTGTTCGATATCCGCAGGAAGGGGGCGGTCCCGGCAGCAAAAGTTCCGGGTTCGTGGACGGCATGGCAGCTCGAGCACCACATCTCGTTCGCCCCCGCGCCGTAGAAGACGGCGCCGTTGGTCTTGGCCGTGGCCAGCGGATACAGACCGGTTTCGGCCGCGTCCTGCTCGGCGGCATTATAGTCAAAGCCCACAGGATGGTCGTTGGTCAGGGAGTTGACGCCGTCCAGAAGCAGGGCGGTGCTACCGGCACCGATATTCGCCATGTCGTAGACTGGTGGTTTAGCATCGCCTGCCACCGGGTTTTTCAGTGCGTTGGTGATTGAGGCCCCATCATGGCAGGACATGCAGAGCGGCACATCGGAGCCCGCGGCGGCGGCGTGGGCAGTGGCGGTGGCGGTCAGGGTGGCGCTCGTATAATAGGTATAGGTGGTAACATCCGGCATCCCGGTGCGGTTCCACAGCGGGGCATTGGTGACCGTGAGATCCCCCTGGTGCGGCGTGTGGCAGAATGCGCAGATCCGGTCCAGATTGGTGTCGGTGTGCTGCTCCAGCCCTTGCCGAGTGTAGGTAACGTTGGATGAAGAGAGGTCGTGGGCCGAGTTTTTAATGGCGGCGACCGCGACCACCGGGGGCGCCGCCAGGGCCAGGGCCAGGGCTGCGGCCAGAATCCATCGAATCTTCATTTTCTTCCTCCTTGTGGTTGATACAGCCGTGGTTAATGTTCGTCGCCGGCCACCAAGGGCACGAGACGGTTGACGATTATCGTTAGCGAAGGCAGGCGATCCTTGCCCCTAGGTCTTGCAGACATCATACCAACACCGTGGGATGGCCGGCCCCTTCCGTCCCACCCAACTTCATTAAAAATATACCTTCAATAATATCAAGCATCTGGGATCGATCTCCCGGAAGCAGCCAAGCGCCGCACCGCACCGGATGAACCCCGACGGCCGGTCATTTCGCCGCAAAAAAAAGCCAGCCCGTGAAAGGGCTGGCTCGGATCGGCAGGGCGGAGGGACAAAACCGGCGACCGTTACTGGTTGAGGACTTTGCCTTGCAGCTCGCGCATTCTGGCTTTTTGTTCCTCGATAAGCGCCGGGTCGATCGGATGGTCTTTCAGGTGGGCGGCGGAGAGATACTGCCATTCGCTGAAACGGCGCAGCAACTGATCGACAACATACATCCGGTCCTTGCCATCGATGGCGATGCCGCCGGGCAGGGAAAAGCCCATGGCATGCCCCGTTTTCCCCAGGCCGGTCAGCAGAAGAAACGTCCCGTCCGGCTTGAACGAAAGCACCGCGGCCTTGCGCGCATCGGTGACGTGGAGATGGCCCTCGCTGTCGAAGGCGAGGTCTTTGGGCAGTTCGAACTGGGAGGCATCCAGCCCCTGGGAGCCGAACTTGTAGAGGAATTTCCCGTTGCCGTCAAAGACCTGAATCCGGAAGTTGAACATATCCGCGACGAAAACCTTGCCGTCGGGGGCGACGGCGACCCCCTGCGGGGCATAAAAGGCGCCGTCGCCCAGGCCGGGTTCCCCGAAACGGAAGAGCTGCCGGCCGTCCATGTCGAAGACGACCACCTTCGCCCCTTTGGCATCGGTGACATAAATCCGCTGCAGGGCATCGTTGACCGCGACAAAGGCCGGCTTGTCGAAAGAGTCGGGATTGCCGATGCTGTGCAGCGGACTCCGGTCGCGGCCAAAGACCAGAACCGCCTTCTGCCCGGCATCGGCGACATACAGGCGCCCCTGCCGGTCGACCGCCATGCCGAGGGGCTCCTTGAAGGTGCCGCCGGCCCCGAGCGGGATCACCTGCGCGGCATTCATGTCGAAGACCAGCACCTGGTGCTTGACGTTATCGGAGACATAAACGTTCCCCTGGCCGTCGGAGGCGATATCGAAAGGTTTGCCCAGAGCAAACTCGAAATCCTCCCCGGCAAGTGCCCTCATGGCGCTGCTCACCGACGAGCGCTTGAAATCGTTGGCCGAGTAATAGACGTTAAGCCATTCGAAGCGCGGCTCGTTGGGGGGGGGCGGCCAGAAAAACCGCTCGGCGGGACGGGCACAGCCGGTCAGGGCAAGGAGCGACAACAGGAAAACAATGGGCCTGAAAGCAATGCGTTTTTTCATATCCGACTCCTGGATAAATGGGGCTGGGGGTTTCTCACCGTGGTGATGCGTTGGGCGCCAGTTATTTTTTGTGACACAATTGGCAAAGCGCAAAGCGGCTGGCGATCCCCCGCTGGAAATACTGGGAGGAGGCGCCGCCGTGGGGGTCATGGCAACTGACGCAGGTGAAGGGCACGCCGGGCATCACCGGATTTTCCGGCGCCTGCAGGGGGTGGCTCTTGCCGCCGACGCCGCGCACCACGTGGATGGTCCTGGTAACCTCCTCATGGCAGCCGAGGCAGAGTTCGTTGACCGGCGCCACCAACTGCCCGTAGCTGTCGCTGGCATGGGGATCGTGGCAGACCTGGCAGAGCCCGGCCGCGATGGGCCCGTGAACGAAGGGCTTGGCCCGCATGTCCTGGATCTTGTCCTCGTGGCATTCGGCGCACAGGGGCGCCTCCTGGAGACGGGGCCGATACTTGACCGGCCGGCTGTCGGCGAGGTGGCAGTAGGTGCACTGGTAGACCCCGGCCGGGCCGTGGACATACTTCATGTTCAGGCGTCGGGCATGGCAGGATCCGCAGGGGTTGGCCGCCGCCGAATCGGCGGCCAGTTCGGCCGGGTCAGGGTTCATGTTGTGGCAGCGCACGCAGAGGGCCTCGCGCCCGGCAACATGCATGGCAAAGGGTTGATAGCCCTGCGGCGGCGAGGCGCCGGGGCTGGCGAGAAAAAATACATCGGCCGTCGCGCTGGCGACCTTTTCGCCGCCGACATATCCCTCGACCTTGATGAGGTTTTGACCCGGGTCGAACTCGGGCGCCACGATCAGGAAATCCCCGAACGCCGCCCGGTATTCGGGACTGGAAATGTTGAGGATCTCGCTTTTGGCGCCGCCGAATTCGATGGCGATGCCTTCAAGCTGGGGTTTCTCCCCGCCCTTGATGATCAGGTAATTGGATCGCGAAACGTATGTCTTGTCGGCCGGATAGAGCACCTCGAGCGACCAGGCGGCGGCCGTCGAAAACAGGGCGACCAGCAGCAGGCCCGTGGCTACCATATTCCGCAGGGTATTTTGCTTCACTCGAAACCTCCCATGGAAGGTGAACCATTTCCCGGCAGACCGGGTTGCTGGTTTCACGGTCGGCTCTTCGCCTGAGTCTTTAAAACCTAGTACCCCGACGGGGCCGCCCCCTGCCCGGGCAGAATCGGATGCTCGGAAAGGTAGCGGGCGTTGAGGTACTGATACCGATGGACCAGCCCGTTAAGGGCATCAACGATCCAAATGGCGTCGTTCTCGTCGACATCGATCCCCTGGGGCAGATAAAAACCACCGGGACTGACCTTGCCCTCGACCATCAGGGCCTCGCCGCCGACGGTCAGCAGATGGCGTCCCTGGAGATCGAAGATCACGAAACGGTTGGCCATCGAATCGGTGACGTAGACGTGTCCCGAGGGACTGACCGCGATCGCCTTGGCGATGCGGAACGACCCCAGGGCCGTGCCCCGTTCGCCGAAGGAGCGAAGAAACCTGCCAGCGGGATCGAAGACCTGGACCCGGGCGTTAAGAGCGTCGAGGACATACAGGTTGCCCGCGGCATCCACCTCGGCGTCGGCGGGAAAGTTGAACTGCCCGGGCTCCCCGCCCCGTTCGCCGATGGTTCCGAGAAAACCGCCCTCGGGGTCGAAAACCGCCACCCGATGGGCTCCAGTATCCACCACGTACAACCGCTGCCTGGCGCTGTCGACGGCCAGTCCGGTCGGCCGGGACAGTTGGCCGGCGCCGAAGGATTTCAGTGGTTTCTCGTCGGCTCCGAACAGATAGACCTTGGCCTCCTGGGAATCGGTCACGTAAACCCGGCCCGCGGCATCCACGGTCAGTCCGCCGGGAAACTTGAAAGGCGGCCGGGGGCGGTCGGGGATCCTCAAGGTACGGACTTCCTCCCGGACGAAATCGAAAACAAAAACTTCGCGCAACACCGCATCGGTGACGAACACTCGGCCGCCGCCGTCCGAAGCCACGTCGTGGGGTCGGTTGAAGAGCTTTTGCGGCTTTCTGGTTCCCAGCAGCGCGTCAGCCAGCCAGTCGCCGTCGCCCTGCCTGGCGTCCTGTTCGGTCTGCAGAAAACCAATGTATTCGATACGGGGCTGTCCGCCGCCCATGGGCCAGAAAAACCGCTGGTGCTCCCTGGCCTGCGGCGCGCAGCCGGCCAGCAGGGCCAGCAGAACCAGAAAGGTTCCCGAGCGGGAGGTGCGATCAGGAAGCGATAGCTTTTTCATTTAGATCCATACCCGAAACCGGAGATTGGGGGAACAGGCCGCTGCGGCCCGGCCGAAAGGCCTGGTTCAGTAAGTGGAGTTAACCCGTTTCTGTTCTCGGAGAATCCGCACCGGGTTGATCCGGTCGTAGGTCTTGGGCTTGTGGCAACCGACATAACAGGTGGCCCCATTGGCCGTCGGCTGAAAGTTGATCGGGATCTCCCAATTGCCGAACCCGGGCACGCTGCTCAGGATCAGCTTGTTCTGATCGGCCCCGTGAACCCCGTGGCAGCTTTTGCAGACCCGCCCCTTCCGCGGCTTGTTGACGTGGAGCAGGTGAAGGTTGAAATCGCCGTTGCGAAAGTTGGTGGCCTCAGAGGTCCGCTCGTACAAAAAGGCCCTTTCGTCATGGCAGTTGAAGCACAGGGCGAAGTTTTCATGCTCATAGGGCGTGTAAAGATCTTTGGGGTAGAATTTTTTGAGAAGAGGCTTGAATTCGGAGCCGTGGGGCTGGTGGCATTCCCAGCAGCGCCCCTGAGCCACCGGTTCATGCTGAGCCCTGCTGTTTTTGATGGTCCGCTGCACGCCGCCATGGCAATAGAAACAGATTTTATTGCCATCTCCCCGCAGCAGGAAGGGATTATCGGAAGCGTGGGGAGCATGACAGTAATCACAGCGTCCGGAACGAACCGGGCCGTGCAGGATCGGTGCGTTGCCGATATCGTCGTGACATTGACGGCAGAGCGCCCCGCCCTTTTCTACCAGAATGAACCCATTCCCTTTGCCGGGATGCTTGACACCGGTGCTCTCATGACAGCTGTCGCATTCGCCTTCGGCCACAGGACTGTGCACCGTTTCGCCCTGAACCAGACGGAAATGACAATCGGCGGTGACACAACCGGTATCGGCGAAAGCCTCGGAGAAGACCAGGAAAACGGCCAGAACGGCGAAAGGGAGAAGGGCAAAGACCGGTTTCCAATTCATGGCGTGTTCCTTGTGAGCAAATAGCAAAGTCCTGATCGCGATTCCGCGGGTCGCCGGGGCGACCGGGCCGCCCCCGCAATTTCCGGCAATACAGGGAGACTTGCCGGACGCCCTTGCCTGCCGGAGGATCCGGAAGGAAGCCGGTGCGGGGACGAGGTGCCGATCAGGACTTATTGCAATCTTTGCGCCATGAATTACGCTATGAGCGGTTAGCCTCCGTAGGAATGCAGTCCCGAGAGGACCAGGT
>NPID01000249.1_pt2 | contig 45851 bp, 34 predicted proteins | sample 8637491 | NCBI WGS metagenome assembly NPID01 (sample SAMN07420843, study PRJNA396082) | bioreactor metagenome | isolation source: sample BA6 brine-fed electro-methanogenic bioreactor BA | place: Japan: Kochi | collected 2016-06-14 | reverse complement strand
GCAGGAGCGAAGTTTTCATTATACATGGCTTGTGTATTAAGGAGGTCTTTACCTTTTATGCGCACCCCACGCGCCCCACTACGGAGAGAGGGGGATTCGAACCCCCGGTACTCGTGAGAGCACAACGGTTTTCGAGACCGCCCCATTCGACCGCTCTGGCATCTCTCCGTGGGGAAAGAAAGCTGGTAAATTGGGACTGTCAAGGGAAATTATTGGAGGGCTTTTTGGAGGACCTCCTTCATTGTGGCGACTGGTATAAAGGCGATTTCTTCTCTTATCTGTTTTGGAATTTCCTGTATGTCCTTCTCGTTGTCCTTTGGTATGATTACTGTGTTGAGACCTATTCTGTGGGCTGCGAGGGATTTTTCTTTGAGTCCTCCTATTGGCATCACATCTCCTCTTAGGGTTATCTCGCCTGTCATTGCTAGATTGCTTTTGAAGGTTCGACCTGTGAAGAGGCTGGCCAGAGCTGTTGCCATTGTTATGCCTGCAGAGGGACCATCTTTGGGGGTTGCGCCCTCAGGGACATGGATGTGAATGTCAACTGAATCAAAGTCGTCTTTTATTTTTAGGTGATCGGCCTGAGAGCGGATGTATGAGAAGGCTGTGTTTGCTGATTCCTGCATAACCTTGCCCAGGCTGCCGGTGAGTTTAAGGTTACCGTGTCCGGGCATTTTTATTGCTTCGATCAGTAGCACTCTTCCCCCTACCTGTGTCCAGGCAAGACCTATAGATACTCCCGGAGTATCTATCTTTCTGACCTCATCTGGCATGAATTTAACTGGTCCGAGATATTCACCTACATTTCTCTTTGTGAGTCTTTCGGTCTCAATCTCCTGAATGACTATCCTTCTGGCAACTTTTCTGCAGACACTGGAGATTGTGCGTTCGAGATTTCTTAGTCCTGCTTCTCTTGTGTATCCGTCTATAATTTCGTAGACGGAGGCATCTGTAAAGGAGAGAAGGGGCTTGCCTGATTTGAGCAGAGAGTCTTCAAGATAACGCTCAACATCGGTACCGAGTTGCAGGTTGAAGGAGTAAAGATATTCTTCGATTTCCTCGACTATCTGTGTTGTGATCCCGGGTATTTCCAGTAGTTCTTTTTTATTAGCCTGTGCGAGATCCGGTGTGGATTTGATCGACGCCTTATCGAGAATTTTCTGTGCATCAGGGGAGAATAGTTCGAGCTCAAGTTTTGACTCAAGGGCCTCGACGATTTCCCTGAATCTCTCACCTGCAACAAGACCGTTGTTTTCCAGTTGTTTTGGGATCAAGTATCTTTTGGCTATATTCAGCTTATCGTAGCGTGTATATCCTGGTATACGTATCATTTCCATTCTGTCGAGAAGAACCCTTGGTATGGGGTCCAGATAGTTGGCAGTTGCTATGAACATGACATTGGAGAGGTCGAAGGGGACTTCGAGATAGTGGTCAGAGAAAGAGAAATTCTGCTCGGGATCAAGTACTTCGAGAAGGGCACTTGCAGGGTCACCTCTGAAGTCCTGCCCTATTTTGTCGATTTCATCAAGCATGAAGACGGGATTAACAGTGCCGCAGGACTTAATGCCCTGTATGACTCTTCCGGGGAGTGCGCCTACATAGGTCCTTCTGTGACCTCTGATCTCTGCCTCGTCCTTGACACCGCCCAGGCTCATCCGGTAGAAATTTCTGTTCATGCTGCGGGCTATGGAGCGACCGAGAGAGGTCTTGCCCACACCCGGAGGACCGATCAGAAGAAGTATCGGGCTTCGGACATCTGGATTTAGCTTGAGAACCGATAAGTATTCGAGGATTCTGTCCTTTGCATCTTCGAGACCATAGTGATCTTCGTCCAGTATTTGCTGGGCGAGTTTGAGATCAATTGTGTCCTCGGTTCTTATGCTCCATGGAAGCTCAATAAGCCAGTCGAGATATGTTGCGGTCACTGAATACTCTGAGGATGCCGGATTCATCTTCGAGAGACGGTCAAGTTGCTTGTAGGCCTGTGCCTCTGCCTCCTCGGGCATACCGGCCTCTTTTATCTTCTTGTCGAGATCTTCGATTTCCTGATTATTGTCGTCGAGTCCGAGTTCCTTTTGTATTGTCTTCAGCTGCTGACGGAGATAGTATTCCTTCTGTGATTTCTCGATCTCTGTGCTTGTTTCCTTTTTGATTGACTGAGTCAGACCTACGACATTGATCTCCCTGCGAAGGACTTCAGTGAGCTTCCTGAGTCTTGTTTCCACATTGAGTTCTGAGAGAAATTCCTGCTTTATCTCATTGGGTACGCTCAGATTGGAAACTATCATATCTGAAAGGCGTGAAGCATCATAGACAGAAGAGATAGCCACTGCAAGTTCCTCGGTTGTTTTGCCGGTGAGAGTCATAAGCTCAGCAAACTGCTCTTTGACCATTCTTACCAGAGCTTCCTCGGTTGCACTATTGCCGTGTTCTTCTTTGAGCTTCTTCACTTGACCGGAAAAATAGGGTTCTTCCTGTTCGAACTCTACGATTTTGACCCTGTCGAGACTCTGACAAAGAAATCGGAGGGATCCGTCAGGAAAGCGTAGAAGCTTCAGGATAATTGCCTCGGTACCTATAGCATAGAAATCCTCTTTGCCTGCTTGAACTATATCTTTGTCATTGAGTGAGAAAAGGGCAATGTGTTTATCGCCTGCAAGGGCGTCATCAATGAGCTTAATGGAATTATCATCTTTTATTACAAGTGGGAGCAAAAGCCCCGGAAATGCTACTACATCCTTCATAGGAAGGAATGGAAGGTTTTTATTTTTACCCATTTTCACTTCCTATTCTACCTCAACCTTGATAGTTGAAGATTGTGTTCTTGTGACTTCAATTTTCAGGAAACCATTTACGTACCTTGCAGATATCTTACCCCCAACAAATTCTCTGGGCAGGTGAATATTTCTCTCGAAGGGACCATAGTTGATTTCCATGTTAAGGAAGGTAGACCTTTCCTCAATAACCATTTCATCACGCTCTCCCTCGATTCTCAGAAGATTGCCATCCTGGGTGATTTTGATCTTGTCCCTTGATATGCCTGCAATCTCGCTTAGGATAATCAGCTTATCATCGGTGTGGAAGACATCGGTTGGGGGGTGCCATCTTGATATCATCTTATCGAGAACACCTGAGTTTAGGTGGGAAAAGCTGGCGAAAATCCTCAGATGCTCGTCCTCAACTTTTTTGGAATCCTTCAATTGAACAATCTGCATTTCATTTCTCCTTGAGTTCTTCGAAAATATGGGCGATGAGCTCTGAGAGTGTACCATCAGAATCTGCCGCTACCTTGAGAATCTTCTCGAGACTGGCTGGTTCGAGCGCATCGGGAAGGCACATGTCAGTAATAATTGAGAAGCCAAGGACACGCATACCAGCGTGAACTGCAACTATAGCTTCAGGAACTGTAGACATACCAACGGCATCTGCTCCTATTCTCCTCAGAAATCTATATTCGGCAGGTGTTTCGAGATTCGGTCCCATGAGACCAACATAGACACCCTGCTTTAACGGAATCTTCAGTTCAAGTGCTTTTTCGAGGGCCAATTGACGCAGTTTTTTTGTATAGGTGTCAGACATATCTGGAAAGCGCACACCAAGGTCGGGATCATTCTGTCCTCTGAGGGGATTATCGCCTGTGAGGTTGATGTGATCGGAGATCATCATTATATCACCCGCTTGAAAAAGAGGGTTCAACCCTCCGGAGGCATTGGAAACAATGAGGGTTTCCGCACCGAGGGCCTTCATAACACGAATTGGATAAGTAACTGTTTTCATGTCATATCCCTCGTATGAATGGAATCGGCCCTTCATCGCAACAATCGGTACTCCAGCTATTGTGCCGTGTATCAATTCGCCTGTATGGCTTTCAACTGTAGGTTCGGCAAAATGGGGGATTTGATTGTAGGGAATTCTGCCCTTTATCTCAATTTTTTCAAGCAATCCGGAAAGCCCTGTTCCCAGTACTATTCCTACCTTCGGCCTTTGGATACCTTTTAAAACCGGCAATGTTTCCTTCAGCTGCTCTTTTATTCTTAACATGATTCCTCCGTTATTTTATTCCTGGCTTCTTATCCGGAAGTTGGTGGTTGCCTTTGCCCATTCGCTTTCGGCAACCGGATCCTCGATTCTTTCGTCCTTCGCAATGCTGGAAGTGACCTTCTCGGCTTTCCTGGACTCCATACTCTCTTCAAAATCATCCATATTCCGAAGAGAATGCTGTATCATTCTCTCGAATTTCTTTCGATAGCCCTTTGCTATGTCTGTTATTTCATATAAAATTGATTTCCGTCGCATTATCTCGCGCTGATAACCTTCCATTATGGACTGGGCCTCTTCCTCGGCCCTCTCTACCATGCTCTTTGCTGTTTGTCTGCCCTTTGCAACAATCAATTCTGCCTTCTCCCTGGCAAGTTCGAGGGTTTCCTTGACTGATTCATTATCCTCGCGATATTTGCCGATTCTCTTCTCGCTTTCCGCGAGTTCCAGTCTGATATGATCCATTTCACGTCTAAGATCATCGACACCCTGGGCGAGTTGCTTCAGGAAGAAGTCTACCTCTTCCCTTTTATATCCCCACAGCCCTTTTTTGAAGGTCTTTGCGCTTATGTCACGAGGTGATAGAGCCATTATTTCTCCAGAATTTTGACAAGTGTTCCAAAGTCATCTATAGAAAGTTCTTCTGGTCTTTTTGTAAGATAATGTGTTCTAAGCGAATTTGGCAAATATTCTTTCAGGCTTTTTCTAAGCATCTTTCTCCTCTGTCCAAAGGACTTTTTGACAATAGCCTGAAACAGATCCGTATGGGCTACAATGGGTTCCTTACGTGGAACCATGTGAATCAGGGCTGAGTCAACATCAGGCTGTGGTCTGAAAAGACCCCTGCCGACCTTCATCAGCCGTCTGATATGCCATCTATTGCCTAGGAGTACCGTTGGAATGCCATAATCCTTTGTGCCGGGTTTCGCGACAAGTCTCTCTGCCACTTCAAGCTGAATCAGCAGAAATGCCTGAGAAACAAAGGGTATATTTTTGTCAATATAATCGAGAATCGGTGAAGTTATATGATATGGTATATTGCCCCATATGTCGAGTTTCGCGGCAGAATATGCGCTTAGTCGACTAAGATCAACATCAAGTATACTTTTTTGTATCAATGTCACATCATCGATATTTTGATATTCGGAAATATCCGGCTCAACAGCATATAATTTGTTGTACTTATGTGCAAGTCTTTCCGTAAGAGTGCCGGGCCCAGCCCCAATCTCGACGGCAGTATCAGATAATGCTTCCTGCGATGCTATCCTGTCCATGGTGTTCATGTCGTGGATGAATACCCGTGACTCCCCCCTCATAGGTAGCCCGATACCAAAGAGTCGGGAGACATTTCTCGAGGTGATTTTATCTATCTGTTCAGAAGAAACACCTTTAATCTCTGCCAGCTTATCAACAATGAAAGGGATAAAAGACGGCTCATTGGTCTTGCCCCTGTATGGATGGGGTGTGAGATAGGGACAGTCGGTTTCAGTGAGTATCCTCTCGAGGGGAATCTTTTGAATGGATTCACTATTTCTATAGTTCTTGAAGGTGATCGGTCCACCGAGACCTACATAGAGTTTTGTTTCTTCGAGAAGCCAATCGGTGAAATCTTCATCACCGGAATATGCATGACATACTCCTTCAATTTCTCTGTAATCAGACCATAGATATTTGAATGCATCGTATGAATCTCGGAGGTGAACCACAACAGGCATGGATAGCTTTCTCGCAATCTCCAACTGCATTCTGAAGAGCTTTTCCTGTCTTTGAGGTGCAACCCTGTCTCTGTAAAAATCCAGACCTATCTCGCCGATTGCAATCGCTTTAGGGTGAAGGGCCATATGTTCCAGGCTATTCAGCGTATGTTCGATGTCCTTGTCGGAGATATCTGTGTTGGGATGAATACCACAGGCTGCCCAAACCTGGGGAAAATTCTCGGCGAGGGAAATGCTCTCGTGACTTGTTGGAATATCAATACCAATATTGATGATGGCAGAGATGCCTTTCAGGGCAGCTCTTTCTATGAGTTCAGGAACCTCTGTGTTGAGGGGTCTCAAATTAATATGGGCATGGGAATCTATCACTATTCCCTCAGTGCATCTACTACGTTCATTTTGGCAGCTTTTCTCGCCGGGGCTATGCCAAAGGTAACTCCAACAAGAAAGGAGAAGACCAGTCCGAGGACAGCAAGCTGTGGTGGGAAGAGAATTGTAATGTCCATATCTCCCTTCATGGTTGGTACAAACTGTACCCCACCCCAGACAAGTAAAATTCCAATCAGTCCTCCAAAGGCACTTATCACTACAGACTCAAAGGCAAATTGGAGAAGTATATCTCTCGAGGTAGCACCCAGTGATTTTCTTATTCCAATCTCCTTTGTCCTTTCGGATACCGTTACATACATGACATTCATAATACCGATACCTGCAACTATCAGAGCGATGGCAGAAATGGCAATCATCACAAAGTAAGCAACACCTGTAATCCTGCCTATTACATCCAGCAGCATATCTGCAGACATGAAATCGAAATTATTTTCTTCATTGAACTTCAAGCCCCTAAGCCTCCGGAGTACATCTGTTGTCTGAGCCTGTGCAAGTTCAATCTGACCTGGCTTTGCCTTGACCGTATACTGCATCCACCAGCCGTGTTTGTAGTGCTTTATAGCAGTTGTGATGGGTACAATGACCATATCATCGTTCCAATGTCCCATGCCTGCATCAATGGAATCAAGAACACCGACAACAGTGAACGGTATTCCTCCAAGTTTAATCTTCTCACCAATTGGGTCTCTTCCGTCGAACATATCGGTCAAAAGGTTTTGCCCTATTACGCAGACTGAGCGTTTTCTTTCAACATCAGTGGGGATTATGAACCTTCCAAAGTCGACCTCAAAAAGGCCAATGCCCTGCATCTTATCGGTTGTGGCTGTTATCGAGTAACCCCTGGAATTGGCATTATCCTTATAAACTGCGGCTTTGTGGTAGTTTATTGTTGGTGCAATCTTGTCTGCTGCAGTTACCTGCTCCTGTAGTGGCTTAAGGTAATCGAGTTCGAGATGGGGTCTTCGGAAAATATCCCACATTGAACTTCGGGAAACATCACCCGACATAAAACGGGTGAAGGAAAACTTCATGATATAGAATGTATCGGCACCCATACCTGAGAACTGCTTCTCAATGCTCTTCTGCATGGAATAGGCGGCTGTTCCTATGCCCACAACTGAGATAACACCTACGACAACCCCCAAAGAGGTAAGGAATGCCCTCATTTTGTGGGAAAAGATATCTTTGAGTGATGACAGTATTATGGATGCCGTTCTTTTCATAGGACTAATATTAAGGACTATCTTTAAAAATCGCAAAAGAAAAGGGGGACAAGCCCCCCTTCCATTGATATTATGATGCCATTTAGATATCTATCTCCGTTCTCGATGTTACCAATACCCAGTAGGCCTTACCGGGATAAAGTGTATCGACTCCTGCGAATGAGCCTCCCTCATACCCGAAAACAGGTGGGACTATGCCGGACTCATCTGTGAACAGATTAGCAGGTACTTCTTCTCCATCAACACCAATTAGATTCCAGCCCCTTTCCAGTATATGTCTCATGCCTGAGCTGAATCCATCTGAAATCAGAGGGATTTCTGCGCTATCGGGATATAATATCCAGAATCCAGTCCCTGCATCTGCCTCAGATATTGTCTGATAGCTTGAAGTGGTATTGCTCCATCTATAGGGTGCATCCACATGATCAGGGAAATCAGCGACAATATCCATTGTCTCTGAAAATGGAGATGATATCAAATTCCAACCCCGTTGCAGATTATATGTATACTCAACACCGCCACTACTGACAAGATCATATACTATACAAGTATCGATAACATTCTGAGGACAGTCTGCTGCCATAATTGTCATATCCGAAACATGCAAACATATCTTAATGGAGTCACCAACCGAGTAACCTGCGGGTGGGATGACAGCTGAAAACTCTCCCCTAACACTATCCGTGAACATCCACATCCGGATGGAGTTGCGGAATCTTCCCCATGTTATAAACATCTCATCTTCGTTTAAACCCGAACCTTCATCGGATGCAGTGAACGAAAAGTTTATATCCGAAACACCGTCGAATTCAATTTCAGAAGAAGGTGCTGGATTGATCTCGCCGAGTACAGGCATATCGGTGTCAAAAAAGAATGTATTTGAGAAGTCAAGGACAGTCAAACAGTCATCAATATTATAGCAGCTGTCAACAATGACCGTAACCATGTCACCGGTTTCATAGTCACCATTGAACATTATATTGAGGGTATCATCCCGATGTGTCATTGGTACCTCAGCGTCACCTGCAAATCTGGTTGTATCCACGCTTCCATCGATATGCTCTACATATCTCGAAATCCATACCCTGTCTTCGTCTATCTCCGTGAGATATGGATCGGAAATCTGAAAGAACACAGAAAGATCGGTGCAGGCCACATAGGAAGAATCCGGATATGGTGATGGAGACCATATAAATGCAGGATAACAATCTGAACCCGGGTCACCACCGGCATCACTGCTAATCACAAAGTAATTTGGGCTGTCGGGTGTACCTATGCCATAGGATTTGGTGTAGCCAGCTGCATAGTATCCTCCATCTTCTTTCTGAACGAGACTCACGAGCCTGTCATCCCGAACACCACCAACCAAATGACGCCAGACCTCAGCCCCATCATATGTGAAATTCAGAAGGAATCCATCATAGCTCAACCAGCCAGCCATAACTGCGTTGCCGTCCTCAAGTGGTACAACAGAGTGGGCAAAGTCATGACCTGCTGAGGAAAAAATATTGGTATTCAGACTATCTCCGTCAGGGCTGATGTATAGAACCCAGATATCAGGATGCAGCGGTATCATGGAGATAGCTCCCACAAAGCAATAGTTCCCTGAAGCTAGCTCACAACATGCAAAGCCCTCGTCCTGATAAATATCGCCATACTCGTTGCTCCAAAGCTGATCACCGGAATTGGATATCTTCATAGCCACAAAATTTGAATCCGATCCACCTGTAGTACTCCATGAAGTACCGGCAATAATGAATGAGCCGTCTGATGTTGTCGAGATGCCGCGACCGTTCTCATTCCAAAAATCATCTCCATAATAGTTTGTCCAAAGTGTATCGCCTGCAGAATCAATTTTCATGACATATATATCTGCACTACCGTCTGAACTGAAGCCATGTGTCTCCCCGACAATGACAAAGTTGCCATCTTCGGTTGCAGCTGCATCAAGAGGTATGTCGCTGGATATGGTTCCATATTTTTTCTGCCAGAGGCTGTCACCATCAAAAGATACTTTTCTAATGAAAACATCTTTGCCCAAAGCCCCAAAAGATTCTGTCCAGCCGATCAGAAGATAGCCATCATCTATTTCAAACCCGGCAATACCACCATCCTGATACCATTCATTGCCGACATAGTGCTCCCATTCGACCTCCCCCGTAGTAGAAAGTTTTACAAAATATGCATCAAACCAGAAGGGTGAGGGATGCTCCGACTGACCGCTTACCAGCGAACCACCGTCAGTTGTCTGTATGATATCCTCAGCTTTATCAGACCAGTCACCGCCAATATTTACCTGCCATGAAAAGACAGTCCCTGCAATAAGCAAAGCAAAAACCAGTAGATGATTAACATTTTTCATTTTGCCTCCTGAATCTGTATAATTTTTTAACCAATCTATTACTGGACATTGTGTCATGCAAGCAGTAAGTTCTCTCCAAGATTGTCCTTAACAAAAAAGTACAATATTTGAGCTTGTTTGTGAAGGGCATTTTTCTATATTTGCCCCTGTGGAGGAAAATAAATGCTAATCAGTTCCTACAGTAAAATCAATCTCTTTCTTCATGTCGGTCCGTTAATGGAATCAGGGTATCATGAGTTCTTCTCGCTTATGGTGCCCATAGACTTTTCGGATAAACTTTACCTGGAAAAATGTCACAAGAAGCAATGCACAATAAAGGTTATTGCTGATCAAAGGTTGTCCCAAAGCCAAAAAAAGGCTCTTGATATACCGCAGACAGAGAATCTTATCTATAAGGCCTGGGACATCTATCCCCAAAAAAAGAGAGGACTGACCATAGAAGTCATAAAAAATGTCCCACCAGGTGGAGGATTGGGAGGAGGGAGTGCCAATGCAGCTGCCATACTCAGATTTCTCAATGAAGACAGCGACTCCCCAATGCCCATGTCAGACCTTGAAGCTTTAGCAGCACAACTTGGTTCTGACATCCCCTTCTTTCTTCATAACAAACCCATGATTGCAAAAGGCAGAGGAGAGATTCTTGAGGATTTCAAAATGGATGTAGAGGATTTTTTTATTGTCCTGCTGATTCCAGATATGAGTATCTCAACAGCCTGGGCCTATGAAAATGTCAAAATAGACTTGACCCCATTAAAAAAACAAAATATTTTATATAAGTTGTGTTCTTTTAGGATGAAGGACATCATCGCAGGTTTCGACAATGCTTTTCGTGAGCTTTTAGAAAGGGAATTCCCATTCTATATCGAGACTCGCACTATGCTCCTAAGGAGCGGTGCTCTGCTTGCCCTCCCCTCAGGAAGTGGTAGCAGTGTCTTTGGTGTTTTCGATTCGCTTGAACGAGCACAGATGGTAGTTGATCAAAGTTGGCCGGCGCAGAGGGTCCTGACAAGGATTGTCTCGCAAAGCTGAGAGTTTTCGAAAACATCGGCTTAATGACTGACATACAAGAGACTACTTAGAAAGATGACAACAATTGGGGCGTCGTCAAATGGCAAGACACAGGGTTTTGGTCCCTGCATTTGGGGGTTCGAATCCTCCCGCCCCAGTTTTTCAGGAGCAGGTTGTGAAGCTAATAATCGGTAATGCCAGTCCGAAACTGGGCAATAAAATTGCTGCAAATCTCGGTATTACACCTGTCAATAGGATTCTTTCGAGGTTTTCAGACGGTGAGGTCAGACTGCAAATCCTCGAAAGTGTGAGGGGTGCAGACCTGTTTATAGTACAATCGCTGCAGCCCCCGGGTGAGAATCTTATGGAGCTCATGCTCTTACTGGATGCAGCGCGGAGGGCTTCTGCAAATAGAATAACCGCTGTAATCCCATATTTCGGCTACGCAAGGCAGGATAGAAAAGAAAAACCCAGGGTTCCGATCACCGCCAAGCTCATCTCTTCACTTTTGCAAAAAGCTGGGGCAAACAGAATTCTGACCATGGATCTTCACGCAGCACAAATTCAGGGATTCTTTGATATACCAGTTGACCAGCTGACATCTGACCTTGTCTTTGAGGACTTTCTCAATCACATTGTAGAGCAAACCGGGCGGGATCTTTCTGATTTTGTTGTAGTGAGTCCTGATGTGGGGGGTGTCAAACGGATTGAGGATATAGTAGAGGATATCGGTATTTCTATGGCTATTGTACATAAAAAAAGAGAAGAACCTAATACATCCAAGGCCCTTAAGGTTATTGGCGATGTTGAAGGAAAGATCGCAATCCTCCGTGATGATATGATAGACACTGGCGGAACATTAACTAAGGCATCAAGCCTACTGATGGAAAATGGCGCAGAGGATGTCTATGCTTTCTGTACCCATGCACTCCTCTCAAAAGATGCTCCGGAGAAGGTGGTACATTCGAGAATTAAAACCCTGGGAATAGCCGACACAATACCACTTTATGAGGACAAGAAATGCCTATTGGAAACAAAACATCAGCTGAAGGTTATATCTATTGCACCGCTTTTTGCAGAGGCTATTGACAATATCCATCATTCACGCTCTGTTAGCCAGCTCTTTCAGAATGATCCAAGGGGGTCAAAATGAGAATTCTCCTTGGACGGTCAAATCCGGAAATCGGCCTCAAAATTCTGAAACACTTCGGCGAGAAACCTGTTGAAAGGTTGATTACCAATTTTGCTGACGGCGAGATCAGAGTTCAGATTCTTGACAATGTCAGGGGGAAGGATCTGTTCATAGTCCAATCCCTTCAACCGCCTGCTGATAATCTCATAGAGCTTCTCTTGATTATCGATGCAGCCAGACGCTCGTCTGCAAGAAGAATAACAGTTGTTGCACCCTATTATGGATATGCAAGACAGGAAAGAAAAGAACAGCCTAGGGTTCCGATAGCAGCTAAACTGGTGGCCAATATGCTTGAGCAGGCCGGAGCAGACAGGGTTCTGACAATGGATCTTCACGCTGCCCAAATTCAGGGCTTTTTTGAGATACCCCTTGACCACCTCACCTCTGACTCAGTTTTTGATTCCTTTTCAGCTGACTACAAAGATGACAGCGAATTGGTAATCGTATCACCTGATGTTGGAGGTGTAAAGAGAATTGAAAAAGTTGCAGAGGTTCTTAATGCATCACTGGCTATTATTCATAAGAAGCGGAATGAGCCCAACCAGGCACACGCCCTTGGGATTATCGGTGATGTTGAAGGGAAAACTGCCATCCTGCGAGACGATATTATTGATACAGGTGGAACCCTGTCAAAGGCTGCCGATCTATTGAAGGAAAATGGTGCTGCGAGAGTTCTTGCCTTCTGTACTCATCCCATTCTTTCGGGAAATGCAGTGGACAATCTCTGTCAATCGAACATTGAATTACTCACAGTAACGGATACACTCCCAATTCACAGCGATATAGAGGAAAAGCTAATCAAAAACGGAATATTACGAACAATAAGTGTGGCTCATCTATTCTATGGGGCTATTGACAATATCCACCATGAAAGATCAGTCAGCACACTATTCGGAAAGAAAAACTATCTGAACTTCTAAAGGAGCAAACAATGCACACAGAACAGCTAAACGCAGTAAAAAGGGCTGCAATGTCAAAGGGCGAGAATCGCAAGCTCAGATCAAACGGGTTTGCCAGCGCAGTCCTGTACGGCAAAAAACTTGATCCAGTTCTCATCAAGGTCTCTATCCATGACTTCACCCAGATTATCACTAAGAGTCGCTCAAAGGAACACTCTCTCATCGAGCTCGATGTCGAAGGTCAGACATACAGATGTCTTATCAGAGATATTCAATTTGATCCGGTAACAGACGTTGTTGAGCATATTGACTTCCTGAATGTTCCCGAAGGTTATATCACCACATTCAAAGTCGCTGTGAATTTTATCGGTACACCTGTCGGCGTAAGCTATGGAGGTATCTTCACAACGATGATTCGCGAGCTGACACTCCGTGGAAACCCTGTAAAGGCCCCTGATGTTCTCGAAATCGATGTATCAGAAATGGAAATCGGCGGCTCAAAACATATACGTGACATATCAGTAGAGGGATTCGAGATTCTGGAGGAAGAAAGAAGAACAATCTGCTCTGTTGTTACACCTAAGACATCTTCCGCTGCACTGCTGGATGAAGATGAAGAAGAAGATGGCGAAGAAGAGGGAACAGCAGAAACTGAACAGACAAAAGAAGAATGAAGCTAAAACTGTCGGTAAAGTACCGACAGTTGTCACAAAAAGGTGTCCATGAATATGTACAGAATACTCCTTATTCTGTTTGCTGTCTCTTTGATCTTTTCTCAGATACCGCAAATAGATTCTGAACTCTTGAAGAAGTATCGCAGTATTTCAGAAACAAGAGAAAATCAGATTCAGGCGGAAGATGTCTATTCCCAAACCGAAGTGCAGACTGAGGACAGCATAGACGTAGACATCGCTCAAGAAACTCCCGATATAAAAAAAGAGAGAGAATTGGGCACCTTTGTTCAGCCTGTCATCGTCAATGACGACACAGTACAGACCCTGATAAAGGCTTTGCCACGAGAGCTGGTATTTTATGGCTCCGACCTTTTCGATAATGATTTTGATAATCAGGTAGTCACGACTAATATAATCAGCCAAGACTATGTTCTCGGTGCCGGAGACATTCTTCTAATTAATATTTGGGGAGATGTTAATGCTAACTACGAGCTGACAGTAGACTCTGAAGGCAAAATATTCATACCCAAAGCTGGCGAAATCCTTATTGCAGGAAACTCCATACGTCAGGCCGAGATAAGATTGCGCAGACTAATGTCGAGAATCTATACAAACTTCCAAATCTCCTTGAGTTTAAAGAAAATCAAGAATATAAAGGTCTATGTAATTGGAGAGGTAAAAAGACCCGGCTCATATTTCATGAGTGGTCTGTCAAATACCTTCAATGCACTTGATTTTGCAGGTGGTCCCAACGATATTGGCAGCTATAGAGATATACGGATTATCCGAAACAAGGAGACTGTCGCAACAATAGATCTTTATGAATTTCTTAGTAAGGGCACTGCTGCTGGAAACATCAATCTGACAACGAATGATATCATCTTTGTCCCCCCCCGCAAAAGCTCAGTGAAACTAAGGGGAGCTGTTCTAAATCCCGGTAAGTTCGAGATTACTGAAGACCAGACAATAGCTCAACTGCTGGAGCTTGCAGGCGGGCTAATGCCAGAGGCCAGTGAGAAGACAATCAATATTGATCGAGCCAAAGGGGCAACATACGCTACTGTTTCTATTGATATGAGTGACACCAGTTCTCAGAATACTCCCCTTATCGACGGTGATGACATTTCTGTTTTCACAAAACCTATACTCAGAAGGAATACAGTTTTTGCCAGAGGGCATATCAGTCGTGAAGGAAGCTATGCATTTGATTCTACGATGACTGTCAAACAGTTTTTCATTGAGCACAATCTGCTTCTGGAAGACACATATCGAGAACGAGTTGATATAATAAGAACAACCGAAGAAAACGAAAAAGTTCTCATCCCTGTCAATCTCAATCTTGCGCTAAGTGATGATCCACGGCATAATATAAAGTTCAAAGACAGAGATCTGGTACTTGTTTTCTCGATCTGGAATTTCCGAGAAAAAGAAACTGTTGAGATTAGGGGAAATGTCAGAAAGCCAGGCTCTTATCCCCTTTTCAAGGGGATGACAGTTCAAGATCTGGTTTTTATCGCAGGCGGACTGGACCAGAACGCAAGTATGGATCTTGCAGAACTGACAAGGGTTACCGATACCCAGAATCCTGAATCCTTTATTCTCAAAATAGAAGAGGCAATAGAAGAGAGAAACTCCCCCGAAAATATGCACTTGATGAACTCAGATATACTTTTCATTCGCTCAAATCCGCATAAAAAAACACATAGGATAGTTGAAATAACAGGCGAGGTTCTCTATCCTGGAGAATATGCAATGTTATCTGAATCTGAAAAGTTATCAAGTCTGATAGAACGAGCTGGCGGTTTCAAAGAAAGTGCTTTTCCTCAGGGAGCACTCTTCGAAAGGAATGATATATCCGAGAGGATGGAGCAACGAAATCTAAGAGACATCCTGAGCAAGACCATGCCAATTGAATATGATTCTCTTGGAAGGCAGATTTCGATAGACTACTCATTCAAAAACCTTAATAGGATAATCATTGACATCAGTGGTCTCGAAAAGGGTGACAAAGTAAATGACATCATACTTGAGCATGGAGATAAAATTCACATACCGAATGCACCATCTGGGGTCAGTGTAAAAGGTGCTGTTGCCTTCGAAGGAACGATAAAATTCAATGAAAAAGAAAAGATGAGATATTATGTTGAGGCTGCTGGTGGACTTCTTAGAAATGCAGATCGCTCAGAGATCAGAATAGTCAAATACAATGGAAAAACACTCAAGGTCAAGATGGGGTACAGCAATATTGAACCCGGTGATATAATAATCGTCCCCTTTGAGAAGATAGACAAAAAGGACTATATGAGCATTATCATGAACACCGCTTCAATTCTATCGAGTCTTGCAACAACACTTTATATCCTGATTAAACTGCAATGAAACAGTACTCAAAACAGTTGACTCTGGCCATGAATACTTTGATCGGACTCTTTAGCAAGTTTTGGCTGATCGTGTCGATAACCTTTGTTCTAACTGCTTTATCGATTGTTTTTGTTCTTGTTGTGGAACCCAGATATCAAGCTGTAGCTGTTGTTTTTCCAAATACAGAGCAAAGTTTTGATCGATTTTCTGGTATAACTTCTCTAGTAGGAATGATGGGAATGAACAAGGGTAGTGAAGGCATTTATTCTACATATTATTATCCGACGCTCGTCAAATCATTTTCTCTCGTTGACAATGTGCTGGATTCCGAAATTCAGATAGATGACTTCAAAGGTACAGTTTATGACTATCTCAAAGAATACCAGCAGATAGAGAAGCGGCATGAAGCCGTAACCTATATTCAGGAAGCTACTCATTCTGAAAATGATTTTGATTCAGGTATCTTCAAGCTTCAGGTTGAAACCAGCTCCCCTATTCTTGCGAAGATTCTTGCGAACTTGCTTATCGATAAACTCGACGAATTCAATACAAGAAACAGAAGCCACGCAGTTGCTAAGACTATGTCTCACCTCACTCAGAGAATTGATGATGCCAAAAAACAATTTGAAGCAGACCAGGAAGAATACTTGGATTTTGTAACAAGACATCAGACAAATAATCTCTCCCCCGCAGCAGAATCTAAATTGGCTCAACTGAACTCAAAACGCGAGATAAGTAAAGATATCTACATCAATCTTCTGAGACAAAGAGAACTAAATGAAATCGAGATAACAAAAAACTACCCGGTTCTGACAGTTATCGATTCTGCTCAGGTTCCGATTGAAAAAAGTTTTCCGAAGCGAAAACAGATTGTGATCTTCACATTCATGCTATCCTTCCTGTTCGCCTGCTTTCTTTCCCTTTTGATTTACAATTACGAGTCGAACAGCATACCTGAACAGAAGCAGAAAGAACTCAAAGAAGCCTTTGGTTCCATCTTTCATGGATCAAAGTAAACTCAAATGGCTTCTATTTTTCGTTTTCCTTAGTATTCTAGGGTACATCACAATAAGTGGTTATGCAACTGGCAACAGCCTGTTTATGCTCCTTCCTATACTAATATTGTCTTTTTTAGCGGTTTTCCTGATTCCATTGGAATACATTGTTCCTCTTCTTTTCATTGTCACAGTTTCTATTCCGCCATCTGTAAAGGGAATGCGCATAAGTTTCGGTTCTTTCAGCCTTTATCTGCCTGAGATTATACTCTACTCAACCCTTGCCATTTTGTCCCTTAGAGTACTGAGTGGTTCTGATAACAAATATTTGATAAGAGCAGATTTCTTTTCTCTTCTTATAATAGCCCTTTTAGCAATAGGAATATTTAATTTTTTCCGAGGTCTTTCAGGGAATGCAGTCCTTGCACGAAGACATCTACGTGCGTTTCTCTATCCACTTAGTTTCATTGTATTCAATGCCTTTCTTAGAGATCGCGAGGACATAAAAAGCTTCATAAAAATCTGGTCAGTATCAATATTTATCTATCTATTTCTCTATTACTTCATAAGATTGATACCCTCCCTCTCTGATCAGTCAACAGGTAGTTTCAGGGTACGCTTCATTGTTCAGATGGTTCCAATGTCTATTATTGTCTTCTATATCTATCGAATAGCCATTGAGAAGTTGAGTGTTAAGTCATTCATATTTCTATCGTTACCTCTTCTATTCGGATTTCCCGCCCTTATACTTTCACAGGACAGAAGCGTATGGGTATCTTTTGTAATCTCCTTTATTGCAATGTCAATTATAAATATCTTTGTTCAAAAAGGAGGTAAAAGATTCAGGTTGATCCTGATGGGAACCTTAATTGTTATCGCTGCAATTGTACTTTTCTTTCAGATTCTACCTGCTTTTTCGAGTGAGTTCAAGTACATCAATTATGTTCTGGCCGGGCGGCTCGACACATTTTATAGACTGAGTCAGGACAGAGCACTCAGAGAACGTGAAAGCATGAGAAATCTAACCATGGTCCACTACTATGCAAATCCATTACTAGGTAAGGGATTTGGTGTCTATCAATCCCATGATCTATATTCTTCACTGCTTGCATTGACTGGACTTTTGGGAACAATCCCCTTTTTAACCTTTCTTCTTGCGGGAGGGATTATATATATTATCTTGCTCTTCCGACTGGAGCGGTTCAAGGATCCGCTCCTGAGAGCATTCATTGTCAGTCAGGCAGCAGTTTATCCTGCTTGGTTGGCAATCAACTGGGTTGAACCAATTCTCTGGGGCAGACCAGTATCGGTCTTCGCCTTCATGTTCACTGTTGTAGTGGGCATAAAATTAAAACAGCAAACAGATGGGAACCATGAGCAACCATATACGCAACTTCTCGATAATAGCACACATTGATCACGGCAAATCAACACTGGCAGACAGGCTTCTTGAACTCTGTGGCGAGCTTGAGCCCGGCTCAGCCAAACAGGTCCTCGATGACATGGAACTTGAACAGGAACGTGGTATAACGATTAAAAGCCATGCTGTAAGACTTGACTATACCCACAAAGACGGAGTAAAATACGAGTTAAATCTTATAGATACACCCGGTCACGTCGACTTCAGCTACGAGGTATCCAGAAGTCTTGCAGCATGTGAGGGGGCAATACTTGTTGTCGATGCTTCACAGGGCATGGAGGCACAGACTATCTCAAACATTTATCTGGCTATGGAGAATGACCTGGTACTGATACCTGTCATCAACAAAATCGATATGCCGCAAGCCAGAACAGACGATATAGCAAACGAAGTAGCCGATTTCCTTGGTGTTGAGCCTGAAAGCTGTATCCCGATATCAGCCAAGAATAATATTGGCATTGAGGATGTAATTGAGGCCATCATTGAGCTTATTCCTCCTCCACCCCCTGCATCGGCAGATGCCGGCACAAAAGCACTCATCTTCGATTCTTTCTACGATAAATATCGTGGTGTGGTAGCCTATGTAAGGGTCGCCCAGGGTACAATCAAAAAGGGTGACACAATAAAGTTCTTCGCCACCGGAAATACCTTTGAGGTTGATGAAGTTGGCTATCTGAAACTTGAACTTAAGCAGACATCCGAGCTCTATCCTGGTGAGGTTGGCTATGTGATGGCAAATATCAAGGAGATTTCAGAGGTTAGGGTTGGTGATACAATTACTACCCTGGAGAACCAGGCCAAGAACCCACTTCCGGGTTATCAAGAGGTCAAGCCTATGGTCTATTCTGGAATTTATCCATCCTCCAATGATGAGTTTGAAGACCTTCGCGCCGCTCTTGGGAAGCTGGTCCTCAACGATGCCTCTCTGGTTTATGAGCCTGAAACATCACAGGCCCTGGGTTTTGGGTTTCGATGCGGATTTCTGGGTCTTCTACATCTTGAGATCACTCAGGAACGTCTTTCACGTGAATATGGTCTTTCCATAGTTGCCACAGTACCCAATGTGAAATACAGGGTCACAAAGGTAGACGGCGAAAGCGTAGAGATCGAAAACCCAAGCGACCTTCCTCACGAAACAATGATTGAGACAATTGAGGAGCCATTTGTAGAGGCTGAGGTTGTGACCCCAGTGGAGTTTGTCAGCCCCATAATGAATCTCATACGACCACGTAGAGGTGAATACAAGAAGACTGACTATGTCGACCCTCAGAGGGTGATGGTTGTCTTTGATATGCCACTTTCAGAGATCATCTTTGATTTCTTCGATAAGATGAAGACAGTATCAAGGGGTCATGCTTCCCTTGACTATGAGTTCACCGGATACAGGCAGAGCAACCTCGTTAAGCTGGATATCCTAATCAATGGTGAGTCTATGGATGCCCTATCTGCTATCATACATAGAGACAAAACCTATGACTGGGGCCAGAAACTGGTCTCAAAGCTCAAGGAGTTGATCCCAAGACAAATGTATGAGGTTGTGATACAGGCCGCTATTGGCAAGAGGGTAATCTCAAGGGCAAGGAATGCACCCTTAAGAAAGAATGTAACCGCTAAATGCTATGGTGGTGATATTTCGAGAAAACGCAAGCTCCTTGAAAAGCAAAAAGAGGGAAAAAAGAAGATGAAGATGGTAGGCAAGGTTGAGATACCTCAGGAAGCCTTCTTCGCAGTGCTGAAGATCGAAAGATGAAGTTCTATTTTCACAAGCTTGGCTGCCCAAAAAATGATGTTGACGGGGATACATGGATATCTCTTTTGCTCAAACATGGCTACCAGAGGGTTGATTCGCCTGAAGATAGTGACATTATTCTTGTCAATACCTGTGGATTTATTGACGAAGCTAAAGAGGAATCCATCGATGCTATTCTGTCACTTGCTGAAAACAGGGCAAAAATCTATGCTACCGGCTGTATGTCTGAGCTCTTTGGCAAAGAGATGCTCGAAGCTATGCCTGAGCTTGACGGTGTACTCGGCAACCGCAATATACCAGAGTCCTTTAGAAATCTGATTGATTCACATTCGTCTCCATTGCATTCGCTCCCTCGTGATTATGGTGATTGGTACTCCGATGATGTAGACATAAATCTGGATACTTTCCCATATGCATATCTGAAGATAGCTGAGGGCTGCTCAAATCGCTGTTCATATTGTCTTCTACCACAGATAAGGGGTGCAGAGAGATCACTACCGCCGGATAGAATAGTATCAATGGCGGAGAATTTACTTCAAAAGGGAATGAAGGAGCTGATTCTGGTTGCTCAGGACACAACACGTTATGAATACAAAGGCGTAAAGCTTCCCTATCTCATAGATATGCTGTCCGGACTGAACTACGATTATTGGCTCCGAATAATGTACACCCATCCTGCACATATCGATGATAAAGTAATTAACGCAATGTCAAAGCCCAAAGTTGTTCCTTACATAGACATGCCCATACAACATATCTCCGACAGAGTTCTGAGAGCAATGAACAGAAAAACTGATGGCAAAAGAATCCGTGATATTGTTGAACAACTGGAAAGAGCAGGCATTGCCATAAGAACAACCGTAATGACAGGCTTCCCAGGGGAAACACAGGAAGACTTCGAACAGCTTAAAGACTATGTTTCCGAAGGTCATTTCCTGCATCTTGGAGCCTTTGCCTTTTCGCCTCAGGAAGGTACGAAGGCATTTGATATCCCTGGTTTCGACATCGAAGTCGCCGAGGAAAGACGTCTTGAGATAGAAGAACTGCACAATCACATGCAGGACGAGTTCAACAATGGACTGATAGGAGAAAAGAAAATAATCCTCATCGAAACCCATGGAGAAGATGGCTCTTCCTATGGGAGGATGGCGGAGGATGCACCGGATATAGACCGTCAGGTAAGGGTCGATGGCAAAGGTAAACCCGGGGACTTCATCGAGGCTGAGATATGCGCAGAATTTGGTGGTCTTTTCGAAGCGGAAACCGATTGACACCCTTGGGGGACAAAGTTATCTTTTAGAAAAACAGGAGATTGCCTTGAGATATGTAACACTTGTCCTTCTGACCCTTTTGCTCCTTTGTGGGGTTTATTTTTATGCCCTGAATCAAGACCTGATCGTGGAATCGATATCCCTAGGATTCTATGATTTTGAATTCGTCAACCTCTATATGATTGTCTTCGGTGCGGTTCTTTTCGGTATCATCTGGGCACTGCTTGTCTTCCTTGCTCAGGAGATAAGGCTGCGCTTTAAGCTGATGCAGCTCAGAAGCGAGAATAAAAAACTCAAAAAAGAGGTAGACATACTCCGCACTCAGCCCCTTGAAGAGATAGACCCGTCAAAGTATGGAGGGGAAAATGCTTGAGTATTTAATGATTGTTGCTGTATTTGCGGTACTTTTCGGGGTTGTCATCTATTACTATGCCAAAATTGGAAAGAAGGACAGCAAAAAAAGCCAGCGGGAGCTCGTACGAGGTTTTCTGCTGATTTCAGACGGTGATATCAGGGGTGCCATAACTCATTTCAAAGAAGCTGCAAGATCTGACACAGAAAACATCGATGCATATCTTGTACTCGGCAACCTTTTGTCAGAAAGAGGGAGCTGGCAGGAGGCAGATAGAATCTTCAGCAGTCTTCTCCTACGCTCAAACCTGCCGAAAGCCCAGAGCCTTAGAACAATTAAAGCTGCCTCCGAGAATAAACTGAGAGCCGGGCAGGCAGAAAAGGCTCTGGAATATGCAAGAAAGGCAAGGGAGATCGAACAGACCCCCCGTACCCTCATTCCACTCATCAGGGCGGCTGAGGCAGTAGGCAACTGGCAGGAAGCATATTCCTCAAGGGCAGAGCTCCTTAAGATCGATAAAAAAGAGGACCACAAGGAGATTCTCGCCTGCTATCTCATGGAACAGGCGAAAACAAAGGATCCCGAAGAGGCGAAGAAGTTGTTCCACAGGGCAATGGAACTGGACACTAAGAACCCCTTCCCGTATCTTTACTCCGGCGATCTAAAGAGGGCAATGGATGATATAGATGGAGCAGTCAAAAGCTGGGAGGAGCTTGCCTTGAGATTTCCAGAGGTGGCAGACCTTGTCTTTGACAGGCTTGAAGAAGCATACTACGATAAAGGGGAGTTCAACAGCACACTTACCTTCTATCGTCAAATAGCAGAAAACGACATTTCAAAGATCCCTGCAAAGAAAGCCCTTGCAGAGATATACTTCAAGATGGGAGATTGGGAGAAAACCATCGATACGCTGAAGGACATACCTGAATCTGATCCCGAGGCAACACTCCTTAGAATCAAGATCGGTGAACCACTTGTCGATACTGCCAGGGAGATAGACAGACTTAAGGATATCCTCGAGAAGCGAGGTCATGTAATCTGCACCAAATGTGGAAATCTCACTGAAGAATATTCATATCGATGTCCGCAGTGTATGAGCTGGAACTCTCTCGCAAAAATATGATGATACTCCTTCTTCTGATAGTGACCTTAGCCCTTTCAAGTGTTCCAAATCAACTGGACAGCTATAGAAGTACCTTTAAGGATGAGCGCATACAGACTATCATGATGACCCCTGATCAGCCAGCCCTTTACGACAGCCTTGCCCAGTTGCACACTGATGAGGCCAATTTTGAGATGGGCCGGCTCTGCTTCAGTCAGGGCTTATATCAACAGGCCAAGACATATTTCAACCTCTGCCCTCCTACCAATATAAGAGATATCTATCTCATCTGGACAGCCGCCATACTTGATGAGGAGTTAGAACTTGCGAAACCCGACGGATTCAATGACTTCATGCGATTGCTCGAAAACGACACCAATCTGACAGGCTATCTTGCAAATTTCGCTGTTTCCGACAAAGCACTTGCAAAGCCAGCCGATAATAATGATATTGACAGTCGATATACTGTCCAGTTCGGTGCGTTCTCAACCCTTGAGATGGCAGAGAGACTGGAGAAAAAACTGCGTGAAAACGGTATTGTACCCAGAATAGAGCCATCGGAGGATGGCAGCCTCTATCGGGTTCGTGCAGGCAGGTTCGAAGAAAGGGAAAAGGCCGAGGATTTCGGCGATAGATTGAATATGATATATACCATTATAGACAGAGAGGGTAAACATGAATAGAAAATTTTTTTTCATAGCTCTATTTTCAATAGTTCTTTTCGGAGGTAATATCTCCGACAATGCAGGAAGCTGCTCCTACACTTTCCTGAAAAATATTCAGTCTGCAAGAAGTGAGGGGATGGCTATCAAGGGTATCGCCCTTCCAGCAGAGACCCCCTACACCCTCGACAACAATGCTCTGATACCCTATCATGGCCAGGGAATTGGGTTCTCATACAGAAATCTCTGGGGATTCGGCAATGCAGGCTCTGTCTGGTATTCCAGAAATATCGGAGAAGATCAGGGAATAAACGGTTTCATTCACTATGTCAACTACGGCACTATAGACAGAACCGACCAGGAAGGTAATATCACCGGGGAGTTCACCCCTATGGATTATGCAGTTGGTTTTGGTTATGGAAAGAGACTTTCAGGCAACCTCAAAAATCTTTCCCTTGGGGTGAGTGCAAAGATTATCGGAGAGAATGCAGACGATATGTCATCCATGGGTGTTGCCGCAGATATGGGATTACTCTATCGTTTCACAAAACAGAGGGCACAGATTGGACTGTCGGTCAAGAATGCCGGAATTCAGTTGTCTGCCTTGGACGAGGAGAAATTCCCTCTCCCACTGATGGTCGGGGCAGGTTTGTCCGGGAGAATACCGGGTCTGCCTTTCCTTGGTGCCATAGAAGCAGACTATTTTCAGGACGACGGACTTATCATTGGTCTTGGACTTGAGCTTGCTTCAATCGATAAGTTCAAACCTCGCATAGGATACTCGATTGTTCCAAAGGTCGAATCTGATCTCGCTGATGCAGAGGGGCTCCACGGTCTTTCCGCTGGATTCGGACTGGAGCTGAAGAGGTTTCAGATCGACTATGCCCTCAAGCACTATGGCGTTCTCGGTCTTTCACACAACTTTGCCATTGAGCTGGACATCTGATAACTACTCAGGCTTTTTTAGCTGATACCTGTCGATCTTTCTATAAAGTGTGGATGCATCGATTCCAAGGATCTTGGCAGCATCTGATTTCTTCCACTCGGTATTGTTTAGTGTCCAGAAAATATATGCTTTTTCAATGATCTCAAGTGTAGGCATCTCAGTCAGGGCTTCAAAGGGCTCAACTCTGGAGCCGGTTTCCAAGGGCATAGTATAGCTGTCTTCTCCGCACAGATTACCGGGCAGATGATCCATTTCGATCTCTTTGCCACCCGAAAGAACAAGCGCCTGTTCAAGGGCATTGTCAAGCTCTCGGACATTGCCTTCCCATCTGTGATTAACTAAACAGCGTTTTGCCTTCTCCGATATCTCAGGGATGGCAAGACCATGTTTATCTGAAAGCCTTTTCAGTAGTGTCTGGGTAATGGGAAGTATATCCTCACGTCTGTCTCTGAGTGGTGGAATATCTACATGAAAGACCTTGAGCCTGTAGTAAAGATCGCTACGGAAATCGCCTGTCTGGGTCATAGATTCGAGGTCAGCATTGGTAGCAGCAATGATTCTCACATCAAGCTCGACAGTCTGGGTAGAGCCTACCGGGGTGATTGTCCTGTTCTCAATGGCTCGTAGCAGCTTGACCTGAATAGCAGGTGATGTCTCCCCAATCTCATCGAGGAAGAAAGTACCTCCCTCTGCAGCCTTGAGAAGTCCCATCTTTTTCTTGCTTGCACCTGTGAATGCCCCCTTCTCATAACCAAAAAGCTCAGATTCGAGAAGAGTCTCGGGCAATGCTCCACAGTTGATGGCTATGAAAGGTTTTTCCCTTCTCTGAGACAGCTTATGGATTGCCTTGGCTAGGACATCCTTTCCTGTACCGCTCTCACCTGTTATCAAAACATTGGTATCAGTGGGGGCAATCTTTCTAAGGTAGGATTTGAGGCCATTGACCATTGGAGAACTTCCCACAAAATTATCAAGGGGATCTTTGTCCATTTCTTTTTCGAGGGTCTGCCTTAGCTTTCTATTATCCCTTTTTAACCGAGAGTTCTCCAGAGCCCTTTCGACCGAGGCACTCATCAAATCCTTTTGGAATGGCTTCGCAATATAATCGAAGGCGCCGTGCCGCAATGCACCCACAGCAGTTGTAAGGGATGTATATGCCGTCATGACGATGACGGGTATGTCTCTTTGTTTCTTACGTATCTTCTCGAGTAACTGTATTCCGTCAATATCAGGCATCTTAAGGTCTGTTATAACGAGGTCAAAACCTTCATCCAGCATCTTAAGTGCATGTTCTCCGCTGGATGTACTCTTGGGCTCATATCCTTGTCTTGAGAGCATGATTGTAAGCATCTCACACATGCTCTGTTCATCGTCTACAATCAATATTTTGGCAAGTTTGTCGTCCATCAGAATTCGGCTCCTATGCTGAAATAGTGAACAGGTTTTGCAGATGTCGAGGTAAAGTCCGTCCGCCATCCAAGCTCATAGTTTACAAGAAAGAAGGCTACTCCAGATCTAACTCCGAAGCCCATACCAGCCTTCAGATCCTTTGCCCTTCCATTTTCCATCAATTTTAGTCCAGCCGGTGAATCATCCCAAACTGTTCCCATGTCGAGAAAAATCCCCCCATTGAGGCCCTGTATCATCAGGGGTGGGAATCCCAACTGAAGATATCTTATAAAAGGGTATCGAAACTCCAGATTCATCAGAGCATAGGTGTTTCCGCTGAAGTTGAAATAGTCATATCCCCTCAGGGGAACCACCATCTTCGAATAGTACATGTCCTTGGGCGAATATATATCGTTCTCGGCTATGGTGGGATAGAACCAGTTGTCAGTCCCGCCCATCATATATCTTTTGGGATTGCTGCCACGAGCAGCACCTATAGCTAATCTGCCCGCAAATCCGAAACCGCTGCCCACATGAATGTAATACCGTACATCCCCCTCAAAGGCAATATAGGAGGGCGAGCTGTCAGAGAGTTCAGGGCTGTATTCAACAGTCAGCTTCTTCCTTGTGCCTGTAATAGGACCAGTGCTCCGCCAAAGGGCGTTGTCCTCCACAAATGACAGGCGACTGTCAAGATTCCATATACTCAGATCCGGTCTTGAGAGCGAGTCTTGGTAATATTCCCTGCGCAGCAGGAAAAGTCTATTCATGAGCTCAAGCCTGCTATACTGTGAGAAGGGATATTGCACTCCGCCTTCCACTCCTATCTTATTGTCGCGAAAGAGTGTTAAATCCGGCAATCTGTACCATGAATTCATATAGTATGCGCTTCCAACCCAATCGAAACGGTGTTTGAAGTAGCCATATCCTACATAGAGATTGGATTTATCCAGGTCAATGACCAGATCACCCATCAGGAGCAGCCTGTGATTGCCAAGAAGATCAGAAAGGGCGATATAAGACATTCCCTCAAGTCCATAATAAGTATTATATGCGACATTGACATTGGCCATATCCGTGATAAAGCGCGGTCTGTATTCCCTGTCAACGACTGTTGTGTCGGAGGCTTCAAAGCCCATGCCATTTGTGTCAGGAAATTCCAGATCAAAGAGCTGTGTCGGGGATGGCATAGAATCAGGATACTGAAGGAAGAATGATGGCTCCACATAAACCTGCTCAGGAAAATTGATCTCAAAGATATCGTAACCACCATTTGTGAAACAGCTGAAGGCGATTTTATCCCCTGTTTCACTGATGCTGAAATCCATTATGCCGGAGAGAAGATTGGTTACAGGCCTCGGCTCAGAACCCATGGAGTCGATGACCCAGATATTTCTTATGCCGTTTTCGATGGAGGCAAAATATATGCTCATATCCGAAGTAACCTCGGGATAGACAGCCTCCTTCATGCCCTCTGTTATGCTCTCCAGAGTACCAGCTGAATCAACTGTGTAAAGATTGAAATGGTAGCTCTCCCTCAAAGGTGGATATCTCCCCTCATTTTCTGAAATTCTGTCCGAAGAGAAGAGCACCTTATCGCCGTAGAAAACCGGATCTCTGTCCTCATAGAAATCATCGGTCAGTTTCGTAAGTGTCGAATCGAGAAGATTATATACATAGATATCCTTTTTACCGCCCGAAAGTGCTGATATTGCGAGTTTTGTACCGTCATCTGAAAATGAGCCGACATCGATCTGAACGAGGTCGTCCCATGCCAGCACCTCTGCCCTTTCCATCTGCTGGGTATCGTATATGATAAGGGCATCCCTCCCATCCTTTAGACCGGCATATGATATGTATCTTCCATCCTTAGACCAGCGAGACCTTGCCCTCAGAGGATGCAAAGATTCAAGGGAAGCACCTCTCTCCCCTGAATCTATCCTTTTGACATCACCTGTTATCAAATCCATAAGGAAAAGATCGGTGTAGTCCCTCCTGTCGGATACAAAAGCCATCATGGTTCCAGATGGCGACAGTGCAGGACGCATATTTATATAGCTTCGGTTTTCCTCGTGGTCTGTCAGATTTTTTCCGGTCTCAACGGGCATATCCCGCTCCGGAAAATCTCTGGCAAGGCGTCTTTTCTCATAGGCAAGCCACTCCCTGTAGAACTCCCGGGAATCCTTGCCTATTGTCTCCTCAAGAAAACGCGAAGTGCCTGGATAAGTCCTGATATTGCGAAGCAGCTCCCCCATCTTCTTGATACCATATTTGCGGGACATATATCTCATCATCGATTGCCCCTGCTTGTATACCAGATATCCGCCGAGATATTCCGGCTCATATGTATAGTCAAAGAAGATTACCTCCGACATATACATATCCGCCTCCTCTGTCCAGCCGGATGAAATATACTCCGCCTGCCCCTCTGCCACCCAGAGGGGAAATTCAAAATACCGAGTTGGGGATAGAAAACCGGACAGACTGATATCATAGAGTATGTCAAATTGGAAAAGATGGACCAGCTCATGACGAAGAACATGCCTGAAATCTTTATAGGAACCATCAAATGGCATGACCATCCTTCTGTGCAGAAGCTCTGTGAAACCACCGGTCCCCTCAGGGATTATCTGCATCAAGACATTGGTCTGTTGAAAATCTATCTTATTCGGATAGATGATAACCGGTCCCTTTTCCCTGATCTGATGACCGAAAATCTTTGTGTATTCCAGATATGCTTCCTCAAGAACCTCTACCGCAAAGTGGGCTACATCTTCAGAGCCCTCTGGATAGTGAAGTTCAAAGTTGGCAGACTCCATGATTAACCAGGTCTGATCCCTGTATTGAACCTTGTTCCTTCCGAAATATTCGTCAGCATTCAGAACAAGGATTCCCAAAATCAGCAATATATAAAGTTTTTTCATTTTTTCCTTCCCCAGGTGCTATGCCATGCATAGAGCAGGTCAAGTGCCTGTCTTGGTGTAAGATCGTCGACATTCAGCTCCTTCAGCTCGATGACCATTGGGTGATATTCAGGCTCGAACAGATTGAGCTGTACACCGTCCATGCTCTCCCTTTTTGCCTCTATTCCTGCAACCTCGGTTATGCCCTTCTCGGGTGTTTCACCCCGTTCGAGTTTCTTGAGTATTTCCGAAGCACGTATAAGAACCCTCTCAGGCAATCCGGCCAGCTTTGCAACATAGATGCCATAAGAATCATCACAGCCACCTTCTGTGATCCTGTGCATGAACTGTATCTCCTCGTCATTCTTCTTCACCATGACCTGAAAGTTTCTCACCCCTGTGTACAGCCCTTCAAGTGCTGTCATCTCGTGATAGTGGGTTGCAAATATAGTCTTTGCTGCCCTCTTGCTTTCATTGTGGAGATACTCCGTTATCGCCCATGCCAGTGAAAGACCATCGAAGGTTGATGTACCCCTGCCTATCTCATCAAGAAGGACAAGGGATCTTGGTGTGGCATTATTGAGTATATGGGCAGCCTCGATCATCTCAGTAAGGAAGGTTGATCTGCCGAGAACTATATTGTCCGAAGCACCGACTCTGCAAAACAACCTGTCTACAATGGAGAGATCAGCATATTCAGCAGGAACGAAGCAGCCAAGCTGTGCCATAATGGAAATAAGGGCAACCTGCCGCAAATATGTAGACTTACCCGACATATTCGGTCCGGTGAGGATGATAACCCTGTGTTGCTCGCTATCTATAAATGTATTATTGGGAACAAAAGCTGTTTCCCCCACAACATCCTCGACAACAGGATGTCTTCCTTCAACGATTCTGATATAGTTACTGTCATTGAATTTAGGTCTCACAAATCTTCTGCGTCTTGAGACAAAAGCAAATGAAAGAATTACATCGAGCCTGGCGATCACCCCGGAAACATCCCTTATCCTCGGACTGCTTGCAGAGAGCTTCTTCCTGAAGGAAATGAAAAAGTCCCTCTCAAGATCGACTATTCTCTCCCGTGCATTCATTATCTTGACTTCGATCTCCTTGAGCTCGGGGGTTATGAATCTTTCCTGGTTTACGAGGGTCTGTTTTCTGATGAAGTAGTCGGGAACCTTCTCGGATTGTGCCTTTGAAATCTCAATAAAATATCCAAAAACCTTGTTCTGCTTGATCTTGAGCTTGGTAATGCCCGTCTTCTGTCTGATCTCCTCTTCCTTTGATCTTATCCAGCTGTCGCCGTCCTCAATAATCTCTGTTAGCTCATCAATCTCAGGGTGTATTCCCTTTTTTATAAGATTGCCGGTGGAAATGATCAGCGGTGCGTCCTGGCGTATTGTCTCTGAAATTGACTCCCGGATATCTGTCAACGGATCGAGACTTACCTTGATTTCTTCGAGAAGTGGGGCCTTTGATGTCTTTATCATATCGAGCAGTACAGGTATATTGCCAAGGGAATCAGAAATAGCCAGCAGATCCCGTGGAGAGGCCTTTTCCATTCCCAATCTGCCGGCAAGTCTCTCAAGATCGCCGATATTTGTCAAAATCTCCCCCAGATCATCCATTAGCTTGCCAGATTCGAGAAATTCGGCAACTGCTGACAGCCGAAGATCTATTTCTCTTCTATCGACAAGGGGTCTGATTATCCAGTTCCTGATGAGCCTTTTGCCCATAGGTGATTTTGTCTCGTCAAGGGAATGTAGGAAAGTACCCTTGCCTTTGTCTCCACCTATTGTTCGAACAAGTTCGAGATTCCTGAGAGTATTGGAATCTATGACAAGATAGTCATTGTCGTCAAGGGCATTGACCATGGATATTTGGCTCATCGTGCGCATTTTCAATGCCTTGATATATGCGAGGAGCCCGCCTGTAACCTGCACCTCCAGCCCTGAGAGCTTTGTAAGACCTGCAAGCTCCTCAACGCCGAAGGTCTCCTTTATCAACTCCTCGGCACGATCTGGCTGAAAGTGCCAGTGAGGGTAATAGGATATCGCTGGTTCGGGCCTTAACTTCTTAGCCATGATTACAAACTCGTCAAAGACATCGTCGGGGAAGACAATCTCTTTGGGTTCAACGCGCTGAAGCTCGTCGAAAAGCTCTGATTTCTTCAAATCTCTGGTCCAGAACTCTCCGGTGAGAAGCTCCATTACTGCTATCGAAACTGTCTTCGGGTCTTCCGAAATCTCGGGCTGGACTGAAAGAATATATCGAGTCTCTTCCTTCTCATCGTCCATCCACTCCGTTATTGTACCCGGGGTGTGTAGCTCTGTGACCTGCCTTTCAACAATTCCCTTGGATGTCCTGGGATCACCTATCTGCTCACAGACAGCTACTTTGATCCCGGCCTTGAGCAGTTTGGCCAGATATGTCTCAGCACTGTGATAGGGAACCCCTGCCAGAGGTGTGGGGTTCTCGCCTCCGTGATTCCTTGCAGTAAGTGTTATGCCGAGAACCTCGGCCGCTGTTTTTGCATCGTCCTCAAACATCTCATAGAAGTCACCAAGCCTGAAGAAAAGAAGTGCGTCGGGGTGCTTATCCTTGATGGCATAGTATTGCTTCATCAGGGGTGTCAAATTTTCATTTTGCCTACTCATACTTACACATTATAAAACCGAAAGCAAGACTCTCAAAGGACTATCGCACTGCATGAATTATTTCAGATAAAATTTCTTTGCAAAATGCGAATGTAGAATCGAAAATTCTGTATGATAGGCTGTTGTCTTTATCAGTTCAACCTTGTATATTTATCGGGCAGAAAAAAAAGAAAGGAATGGAATGAAATACACTTTTTTAATCTTGGCTGTATTTATCACACTTTTGGGAGCAGACGAAGAACTTCTCCGAACAGCAGACCAGATGATCAAGGTCGGGGACCATCAGAAAGCAGAGATAAGACTGAGGGCTGCAATCAAGGAAGACCCGGAGAATCCCGACATACTCTGGAGACTTGGCCAGGCTCTAAACAGGAAGGCCGAAACACTCACCGGTATGGAAAGGCATGACACATTCGAGGAGGCAAGCACATACCTTTCAGTGGCAGTAAAAAGGGGGCACAAAATGCCGGAACCCCATGTAGAACTCGCCAGAACCCTCGGCTATATGGGACTTTTCAAGGATGACTGGGACAGCTATACCCTTGCAGGACGGATAAAAGAGGAACTCGACTACGCGATCAAGCAGGATGAATCCTATGCGGACGCCTATTTCATATATGGTCTTTGGAACAGATATGTTTCCACCAGATCAATGCTGGTAAGGATGCCCCATGGCCTCGGCGATGCATCAGCTGAAGAGGCACTGAGATACTTCTCTATTGCAGTTGAAAAAGAAGATGAGAATGCTCAATATCGCCTTGAGCTGGCAAAACAGCATGCAGAAATGGGTCAGAAGGACAAGGCAAAAAAAGTCCTGAAAGAAACAACAAAGATGAAAAACAATCTTTTCAATAAAGAATATATCAAACAGGCAAAACAGCTCCTGGACGCCCTGGAATGAAAAAAATACTGTTCTTAATCTGCCTTTCTTTGCTGGGGCAGACTGATGTGATCTATCTAAAAAATGGCGAAGAGATATCGGCAAATATTCGCACCATTACCGATGATGAAGTCATCTACGAAATCGGAAAAAGCGAGTCATCAATGCCAAAGGATTCACTGCTTTCGGTTGATCTCCAGAAAAAGAGAACGGGCTGGCAATGGCAATCCATTGAAGATATTGATGATACTTTTCTGCTTGAAGCACTGGACGATGAAACAGAACGCTCAGATGGCTTCACTGTCCTTAGATATTCCTGCGAAATTACAGAGGATGATGGTCTCAAGATTAAACGAAGACTCATAGGCAGAATCGAGGACCAGGGCGGCAAAGTGATGAGTCGCCAGTCCTTCGACTACCTCAAAGACTCGGATTTTGAGCTCATTCACTTCCGCAGCATATCACCTGAAGGAAGGGTATTCCACCTCGACGATGCTGCACTGGAAATTGGCTTTCCCTGGGGAAATATCCCCGAGTACAGCAATCTTGTCAGGGTAAAGGCAGCCATTGGTGAAGCAGTTGAAGGCTCCATTATCGACTTCATGTCAGAAGAAAGACATCCGATGGATATCGACAGACCATGTCGATTCGAGCTTCCCAAAAAATGGGCTATTTCCAGAGCTTCTTTTGCAATACCCAAAGATATGCCCTTTTTCATCAATGGAGACGATGACTTTTATAGTCAGAGCAGAAATGGTGACATTTTAACTCTGTCCGTTGATGATGTCCGACCTGTAAGATCTGAATCCTTTATACCCCCCCAATATTCCCTCAGACCTGAACTCATAATCGGTTTCCAGACAGATATCCCGCAACTTCAGTTGACCAAAGATATTTCATTTAACAGCCCTGACTCTGCCTGGAAATGGATGAATGAAAACATTGAGGCCAAAGGACCGGATATCGACGAATTCGGCTATAAACTCTCGGAAAATGCCGGCAGTAAAGCATATGCAAATATGCTGGAGAGGGCCCTTATTCTCAAAAGTTTACTCAAAGGCTCAGAACTCCTTCTCGCTGCAGAGGATATAGAGCCGGAGGCAGAATTCGGAAACAATATAGGACTTACTGCATTCAATATTCCTATCGTGAAGCAAGGGGACCTTTTTATCTATCCGGGTGACAGATACGATGGTCTTGGTAGGTTTCCTGTGTCGCCATCGAAGACAATCAATGCCGAGACAGGTCTTGAGGTAGAGCTACTTTCTTTCTGCGATACTCTTCTCACTGATATTTTCCTCAGCCTCGGAGAAGATGATATGCTCAAAGGCAAGATTGCCATCAAAGATAAGGGCTACTCACAGCGAGAGATAAGACAGACTCTGGAGATGACAGAAAGGCAGAGACAACTATATGCCTTCGAAAAACTTACAGCGCACTATCCCCTTGCAGATCTGGACAGTTTCAACATAGATCTAACAGACCCTGCGACTGCACTCCTGTCAATTTTTTTCAGCCAAAATGTCACAAAGCAGGGTGATTTTTTCCAGCTGACTGTCCCCGGAGAGAATGTATCGATTCCACAGAAAAGTCGCATAAACCCTGTATACATAGATAGCAATAGATTCGAGACAATGCAGCTACACATGAATTTTCCAGAAAATCTCGAACCTGTAGACCTGCCTTCTGAGTTGAAATATGACGCCGGCAATGTCATCTTTGAAAGGCATTGTTCGACGGATAATGAATGTGTAGAAATTACTGACACCTATAGACAGAGTAAAGGCTATCCGGATAAATCCTTCGTAAACATTCAGACAGAGAGAAACAAGGACATAAACCTGCTCTTCAAATATGATTAAAAGACTCCTTACATTCCTGATACTTTTCGCTGCGATTACCTTTGCAGTGAGGGAGGACATTGAGGTAAAAGAGCTTGAAATCGATAAAACCAAAGACAAAATCGAACAGATTTCTGAGCATGAGAAGACTGGTGAGATCAGGCTCGAGAGAATCAGACGTAGTCTGAATCAGGTCAAGGAAGACATTAAAAATATACAGAAGAGGTTACAAGAGATACGCGAGACTCTACAGAGATTGACAAATTTGAAGGTGGAGAAAGAGAAAAGGCTCGATGAGATTCTCGAAAAAAAGGAAGAGGCCGTTAAAAATATATACATGACAAGCGGTTTACCGGACAATCTTGCAGCCATATCGGATATGGAAATCCAGAATAGAAAACATGTCTACCTGCAGAGCATTGCCTCCTATCGAGACAGTATCTTCAAGGTCGAAAGGGCACTCAAGGACTCAATAGCCCAGCTTATCGAAGAAACAGCGAAAAGGGAAGATGAGGAAAAGGAAAATATAAAACGCAATCTCATCCTCACAGACTCCCTTAGAACCCTTGAGAGGGAGAATATCAAAGAAATTGAAAGACTCAGAGGCGAGAAGCAGGAATATATTGTTGCCCTTAAGATGCTTGAGAAGCAGCTTGAGGAACTGAGAAAACTCGGCCTTACAGAGCAGACTATAGCCGGCAAGTTTCCGGCAAAGCTCCCCTGGCCAACAGAGAGCAGGGAGATACTCCATGGTTTCGGTATGACACAAGATGCTCGCTACAATACGGAGTTCTATAACCCAGGAATAGATATAAAGGCAGAGCCAAATGAGATCGTAAGGGTCGTACACAGCGGCACTGTTACACATCTGGGCTGGGTTCGCGGTTTTGGAAATATTGTTGTGGTTAAACACCCTGAAGACTACTATACTCTATACGGTAATCTCGATAATCTATATGTCACAAAGGGTATGGAGCTAAAAATGGGTGATATGATCGGGCAGGTTTCACCTACAGGCTGGCTGGAGGGAAGCAAGCTGCATTTTGAGATAAGAAAAGGGCGTGACGAGATCAACCCGCTATACAGGTTGCAGTAGGAGGAAAATGAGAACACTCGACGAGCTATTCTTCAGAAAGACAATAGGACAATCCCTCATGAACTCGGTGAAGTCAGATAAACTTGCCAGTTCATTCCTCTTCTGGGGAAGAGAAGGCTCTGCCAAACTCTACACAGCCCTTTCACTGGCCTACACCATCAAAAAAGCGGCAGGAGACCCATATGTTGAAAAGGGATTCGAAGACCTTTCCCACCCCGACATCAATATAGTCATACCAGCCAAAAAGGAGATTACAGACGACCCTGTGAAATACAGGCAAATGATCGAGGACTTGAGCCAGAACCCAATACTCTCCCCAAAGCTCGAAGGTCAACCAAATATCCCGGTCAGCTCAATAAGGGATCTGATTAAATGGCTCTATACATCCCCAACCTATCCGGGCGGCAGGTTCGCAATTGTCCACGAAGCACATCTTATGAGATCCGAAGGTGCGAATGCCTTCCTCAAAACCCTGGAGGAACCCGCTGCGGAATCACACATTATCCTCCTCTCCACAGAGCCGGAAAGCCTTCTTCCAACCATCCGCTCCAGAACACAGTCGGTCAGTTTTCCTCCCGTAGCAGAGGAAGACATAAAGAGAATATGTATCGATGACTTCCAGATACCAACCGACAAGATTCAGGCAATAGTACATTCTTCAGGTGGTTCAATAAAGAAGGCCTTCTCCCTCAAGGATGAGACACTAAAAGAGCTGACTGATATTGAAGAGACTTTATGGAGGGCTGCGATGACAGGAAGCTTGATAGATCAGCTTGCATGGGCAAAGGACATGCCCAATGACAGGCAGCTCGTCGAAAACCTTCTCCTCGCTGCTCAGAAGACCTTCAGAAATGCCATGCTCATTAATTCCGGAAAACGCTTCGAACCACGACCTATCGAAAATGATATTGCTGAAAATATTTCTGGTGTAGATACCCATCAAAAGGGGATAGAGCTTTTCGAGGATCTGCTCTATGAGAACAAGAGAAATCCTCTGTGGAATCTATTCTGGATAAATCTGCCTTTGAGCCTTCACAATCTATTCCACCTTTGAACAAGTTTTTTATCTAACTTGACAAAAGACAGAAATCTTACTTTTTTTGGGAAACAGTGTAGCTGTATATTCAGCTAATGGAGAGAAAAGGTACCCCAACTTCCTGAGTCTGGAGAAACTCGGGATTGGCTATGCAAATCATAGCTGTTGGGATCAAAGAAGGGAAGATTTTCCGAATGGGGCGATGAGCTTGGAGAGGCTTGGGCTTCATTCTTCCCTGAAAAGAGTTAAATATCAGGTGTTGTCACCTAAACCCGGAGGAGAAATGAGAAGAATCTTAGCAATCACCTTATTCATTCCAATGGTCATAATCCTTGGACAATCGGCAAGTGATTCGCTTCCGCCCTATGCCTATAACATCACACATTCTGCACCTGTTTCCGGCGGAACAACTTACATCAGAACAGAGGTCGATACAGCCAATACCGGATATACGCCAACTATTGGCGAGGTTATATACACCACAAATAACTGGACATCAACAACTACAAGAACAGCCACCAATGTCGGTGACCCGGATGCCGAGGTTTTTGAGGCAAATATCAGCAACCCCGGTTCCGGCGAAGTTGAGTACTATGTCCACTTTGAAGACGATGAGCTGTGGGGAGGCACGTCTCCAATTTACGATGGCGGTGCGACAACCGGAATTCCTGCTAATTTCTATGTAGGTATAAATGATGGAGCAGGCACAGATTCCACACTGCCAAGTCATAGCGAGGCAAATGACCTTGACATACTCCAATACTGGTTCACAATATCAAATGACAGATTTTACGGCAAGATTCAGAATGCAACCGGTTCCTGGTTCACTATCGCTGGCGGCGGATTTTCCAGAATGCATATATACGCATATCTGCTAGCAATAACCAACCCTAACAGGGCAAATCAGGATCTGATCTATGTTATGGGATATACAGGTGAACTGGCAGCAGGTGGTATTGAGCCAGGTGTGAGCAAAGTTAATGTAGCAGAAGGCTCTATTGAAAACATTGGTGCATTTGCTTATAACATATCCGGTGATATACTCGAAATGTCTGCACCGATTTCCACATTCACCGGAGATGCTGACTTTGGTGGCACAACACCCGCTTGGGGATTCTATCAGGTTTCAGCCGCAACTTTCTATATCTCAATACCCGCCTTCTCAGTTACACCCGATGTAACAAGATTTATCGATGCCACAAAGGTCGGGAAATACTTCATCAATAATTTTTCCGATCCACAACCGTGGGCATATACCGTCGGCTCAAACACTCCTCCTACACTATCTCTTGCCGGAACAGATGGGAATCTCGCCCTTATAACGTTCACAGATTCCGACAATAATTTCCCCACTGTAGCGGAGGTCCTCATAAACGGTGTGCATGGTCCCTATGATATGCACACAGACGATTTCAGATACAACGACGGCTCCCGTTTCTCTGTTGATCCTGGTTTCTATATCGGCAGCGGAACCGAGCTCTATTTCACCTTCTCCGATGGAATGGCAACTGTCAACGAGACATATACCATGATGGACACAGACGAAGGCATTGCCCTCATGCCAAAGGAGCTGGAAATAGTCTCAAATACCCCAAATCCATTCAACCCGGCTACCGAGATTTCCTATACACTTGCTGAAGATGGATATGCCAGGCTGGAGATTTTTGACCAGAGTGGAAGACTGGTGGATATTATCGTAGAAGGCATGGAGACATCGGGACTTCATAAAGTCACTTGGAATGCATCACATAAGTCCCTCGAAAGCGGTATCTACCTCGCAAGACTTATCAGCAATGGCGAGGTCAGGACAAGAAAGATGCTCCTTATCAAATAGACATTCCGATATCATTAATTTCTAAAGCCCCCTTTTTGGGGGCTTTTTTTTCTCTTGACTATAGCAAAACTAAGATTAATTTAACTGAAGAACTGAAAACAATCAGCGATCCGATGATCAATGTAATCTCATCAAAGATCCTCTCAATGGGGAAAAGGTCAAATATGGGACTGATTGGGAGTGCCTCTGCTCAGAGAAGACTCATTTCGGGTCAAAGGAGACTAGCCTGCCTTGTCTCTCCGATTGTTTCAATCGTCAATACAGAGTTATCCCTTCAAGAAGAACGGGATACTGTATCTTTTCGGGTTCTTTGACGAAGAGTCAAATAAGAGCTATTTAATAATTTGCGGGCGTAACTCAGGTGGTAGAGTGCCAGCTTCCCAAGCTGGTTGTCGCGGGTTCGAACCCCGTCGCCCGCTTATTTTTGTCAAAAAATCACTTTAAGTGGGAGAAAGATGATCACAATAGAGAAAGTAATCAAGGACAGCCTTGCCGACAAAGCTGGAATTAAGCCACAGGATAGAATCATTTCGGTCAATAAAAATACCGTGGATGACCCAGTTGAATTCATTTTTTACACTCAGGGTGAGGTTGATATAGACCTTCACCTCCAAAAGGGAACTAAGAAGAGAAATGTCAGGCTTCATCTGTCACCTGAAAGTGAGATTGGCATTGTTCCAGAACCAATAAAGATTAAAGAGTGCACAAATGGATGCCTGTTTTGCTTTGTAGATCAACAACCCGAGGGCATGAGAGAAGTACTCTATCAGAAGGATGATGACTATCGTCTATCTTTTCTCAATGGTAACTTCATAACACTGTCCAATTTGAGAACAGCAGATCTGAACAGAATTAAGAGCATAGGTCTTTCTCCACTTTATGTTTCTGTCCATACAACTGATCACGAACTCAGACGCAAGATGCTCGGCAGAAAGAGAATACCCGATGTCATTGAACAGATGGAAACACTCATCGAATCAGGTATAAAGCTGCACACTCAGATAGTCCTTGTACCGGGCATGAACGACGGCAAGGTGCTCTTTCAAACAATCGAAGATCTTAGCAAAATGCGTCCAGATATACTCTCCCTCGGAGTTGTTCCGGTAGGTCTCTCAAAGTATAGGACAGGTTTGCTGAACCTGGACCCGGTTACCCCGGAATACGCAACTGACCTGATAAATGTACACTATGAATTACGGCGTAATAATCCGGATTTACGTGAATTCTTCTATCTCTCGGATGAATTTTTCATACAGGCAGACTACCCCATCCCGCCCAAACCCTACTATAGAGATTACCCGCAGATCGAGAATGGTATAGGCATGGTCAGGCAGTTTCTCGATCAGGTAACATCACATTCGATATCAAAGAATAACAGAAATAAAAGAATGAAGGTTCACTTAATAACAGGAGAGCTATTTGCACCTTTCCTGAAAAAATATCTACTTCCAAGGCTTAATCGTGTGTCCGGTGAGGTCCACCAGATATTCAACAGTTTCTGGGGGCGCAGCATTACAGTTGGCAACCTCCTGACTTACAAAGATATAGCCGATTCGCTTAAAAGTATTCCTAAGGGTGAACCAATTGTACTGCCACCTCGTGTTGTTAACGAAGACTGGCTTTTTCTGGACGGACAACACATTGAATCCCTATCTGAAGAGCTCAAAACAGATGTATATCTCGCCCCGGAAGACCCTGGAAAGCTCATGAAATTCCTCGAGAATCTTCCGAGTTTACAGAGACTTAGACATAATAAGGATAAGGCCCCGAACAGAGAAAGACCGAGACCTCCAAGGAAGCCCCCCTCAAAGGAAGTAAAGCCAGCAAAAGAAGAAGGCTGAGAGTTTTTCTAAGGGGTTAAGTCAAATAATTACAACTTTTTAAGCCCATCACTTAAAGATTTTTCCCTTTTCCCCTTGACAAACTCTCCCCAAAAAGCTATTTATTAGAAAACGGGGGGCCCAATAATTAAAAATAGCTGTCAGATGGAGTCTTAGACTTAATGAGTTGACATAAAGTCTGAGTAAAAGCTCCATATTGGAGAACAGGTCGAATGCCCAGACAAAGGACGCAAATCCCCCGTGTTGTTATAATCGGAAGACCTAATGTAGGTAAATCGTCTCTTTTTAATAGAATAATCGGTAAGAAAAAGGCTGTTGTAGATGATGTTCCAGGTGTAACCAGAGACGGCGTTTCCGAAATGGTAGTCTGGAACGGCAAAACCTTCGAGCTAAGTGATTCAGCAGGTGTTGCCTTTGACGATGATTTCTTCGCTCAAAGGGTTATATCTCTTGTTACAAGAGCTATTGCGAATGCTGATTTACTGCTTTTTCTCGTAGAGCCGCAGATCACACCCCTTGATACTGAAGTAGCAGAGTTGATCAGAAGATCGGAAAAGCCATATCTTTCTGTCGTCAACAAAATAGACGGTCCCGAAAAGATCAATGATGCCTCTGTTGCCTATGAACTCGGTCTTGAGGATATTCTTACTGTGTCTGCCATGTCCGGTCTTGGAACCGGCGATCTTCTCGATGAGATCACAAAAAGACTACCAAAGGTCAACATGAATGATCTCGAAAAACAGATATCTATAGCAATCGTAGGCAGGCCGAATGTCGGAAAATCCACACTTCTGAACAAAATACTCGGCGAAGAGCGGGTTATTGTAGACGACAATCCAGGAACGACAAGAGATGCAGTCGATATTCACTTCACATATTTTGGTCGCACAATAAATCTTGTTGATACTGCAGGTATACTCAGAAAACAACAGGATATACAGTACTACAGCTCTTTAAGAAGCAAAGATGCATTGAAAAGGTCTGATCTGGTCTTCCTTGTCATTGATTATAAACAGGGATTTGGCAGAGTCGAAAAATCCATTGCTAACGAGGCAATCAGATCATATAAAGGCATAGCAGTCCTCGTGAACAAGTGGGACCTCAAAGAAGAGAAAGAGACCAACACAGCAGAGAGATTGCGACAAAAATATCTAAACGATGTCCCCTTCCTCAAGTTTGCGCCCTTTATCTTCATTTCAGCAAAGACCGGAAAGAACATCAAAAGGGCTATAGACACGGCAATTGAAATTTACGACGAAAGAGATAAAAGAATACCGACACCGGAACTCAATAAGTTTTTCCGGGATATGTTCGAAGCTATGCCTTCGGGCAGAAACACCAGTTTCAAATATGCAGCACAGTCAAATACCTCTCCACCTGAGATTGTCATCTTTCACAAGAATAAGGACAAGCTCCCACCGAGCTGGAAAAATCGTGTGATCAATGCACTGAGAAAAACCTTCGGATTCAAAGGAGTTCCTATCAAGCTCGTTGTAAGGGAGGCAAGATGATCTACCCCATCATTGCTATAATACTTGCATACTTAATAGGCTCAATGCCCTTTGGATTTATAATTGTGAAACTTAAAAAGGGAATAGACATTAGAAAATCGGGCAGCGGTTCGACAGGGGCAACCAATGTGGCCAGAACACTTGGAAAAAAGTACTTCTTTATAGTCACTTTGCTGGATCTGTCCAAGGGCATAGCAGCGATCTTAATTGCCTTTTTGCTTACACAAAAACCAATTGGCAGTTGGCAAACAGTTGTTCCCGGCATCATTGCTGTACTCGGTCATATATTCCCGATATGGCTGAAACTTAAAGGCGGCAAAGGGGTTAACACAGCTATGGGAGTTTCGCTGATGCTCTTTCCAATTGGCGTTGCAAGCGGGATAATTGTTTTTCTCATTGTATTTCTTCCAACAAGAATTGTGTCCATAGCATCAATCGCTGCAGGTTTTGCCTTCTCTTTGACAATGATACCAGTCACATTTATTGGACAAAATCAATTAGAACCCGCACTATATGTATATGGTTTGTTTATGCCAGTTTTATTTCTTTATACACACAGAGATAACATAAAAAGATTGATAAAGGGAAAAGAAAACAGCTTCAAAAAAGAAGCAGGTTAGAAAATGGCCAAAAAATACACAAAGCTCTACTACTCTATCACGGAGGTGGGGAAGATTCTCGATCTTAAACCCCACATCCTGCGGTATTGGGAAACAGAATTCCCAGTGCTGCACCCGAAGAAAAACAGAGCAGGGAACAGGGCATATCGCAAAAAAGACATTGATATTGCCCAGACAATAAAATACCTGCTATACGATGAGGGCTACACCATTGAGGGAGCCCGAAAGAAGATCCAATGGCTCAAAGACCAGGATGTTGATCTGAGAACATATCCAAAGAATTCAGCATCACAGCAGAAACCTGAACTACCCCAGCTCATGGGACTTTTGCGTGATGTTCGAGACGGTCTGAAACAAATGCAAGAAATATTGGACGAAAATTGATCTTTCGCGAGGTGGAAAATCGCTATCGAGACCTATTGGGGAGAATAGAGCAAAGAAAACAACAGGTCTCAGAACTGGTCACCTTCCTTGAAGAGGAGACCAACTGGCTCTCTGCACCAGCCAGTACAAAATACCACATGTCAGAGAAACACGGTCTGCTCTATCATTCGGTTGGTGTTGCAGAGATGATCCTTAAGATTGCACCACAACTTGACCCGGTGTACACAGATGAAACACTGATCATTGTAGGGCTCTTTCACGATCTTGGCAAAGTGGGATACAGCAATAATCCCTATTACCTCCTGAACCCATCAGAGCAGAACAGGCATTACTACGGCACAAGATCCCACTACAAACCCTATATTATAAATAACGACATTGTTGCCATGTCCCACGCAATGCGATCCCTTTATCACATTCAGAAATTCGTCGATCTTACACCTGAAGAAGCACAGGCCATTATATATCACGATGGACCATACACAGAGGGCTATAGAGAAATAGCAATGAAAGAAGAGCCACTGACTCTGCTCCTGCACTTCGCAGATCTCTGGCATGCAACACAACTGGAATGAAAAGAATATTCATAGGACGAGAAAAAGAGCTTGCAACCCTCAGGGAGATGCTGGGCAAGCTGAAGGTCGGCAGCACTGTTGCACCGATCAATTTCTATGGAGAGGCAGGGATAGGAAAAACCTCACTCCTCAAGAAGATAGCAGTTTCAGCTCCCTCACTTCTTCCTGCTATCTACATCGACCTATCCGGCAAAACTCACCTGGAATTCTTTACCCAGCTCTCTGAAAAGATTGAAGAATCACTTGGTCAGAAACCCCATAGAACCCTTTCTCTGATTTCAAGAATACAGGAACTAAGTACCCTAGAACATAACGATAATTCCGACAACATAACTGAAAGAACGATGCTCCGTAAGGATATCCGGGAGCTCATTGAACTCATGCCTTCAACTGTCAGCAATGATATTGAAGAGATGATTCGCAGGCATGATTTTATCGGTTTTGCTATCCTTATAGACAACATTGATTCCAATGAAATCCTGCTCCCCGAGTTTATACTTGAGCTCAAGAGAAAACGACTGGTCCTGATTTCCGCATCTGAAAAACTACTCCCAATTGACAATGTTGAAAACCAAAGGGCAAGACCACTCACAAAAAGCGATTTCTATAGATTCCTCAGAATGAAAGGACTGTCAATAACCCCCGCACAAGATCCACCAGAGTTCACCAATGCTACAGTCCTAATACCATTCTGGGCAAATCTCCTTGCGGAAATTCTCAAAGCCGGAATCTTTCCTGAGGGAAATATAAATCTTGTAAAAGACGATCTTGCTCAACTGTATCTCTCTACTATAGCTGACAAGCAGACAATCGTTGATGAATTGAAAAAAGGAAAAACAGACCTGATTGAACCGTTGATCGATCAGTTCTCCGTAGAAGTTAGAATTGCGGATGCCTTCAAAGATTATGTTATTGAAGAACAGAGGCCCATATCTCCTGAATTAGTGTCCCAATTGCTCCTCAACACAGAAATCGACAGACCAGTCGATGAAACTGTAATCAAAGATCTTCTCGGTGCACCAGAAAACCTTCTCAAGAAAGAATTGCTACGCAGGACAAGAAAACTTTTCCATACCGCGAGATTCAGAAAACTGAGGGCCCAGAATGCCATCGAAAACAGTGATAATATCAACGACATAACTGTCAATGCCCTTGATCTGATAGATGTTTATATTGCAGAAAGTGAATACAGAAACGCTAAGGATCTTCTAAGCACCATCACAGCCAAGACCACCTACCATTCCCTGACAAATGCAACAGATTTGGATGCCAATTACGCCAAGTGTTTCCTCGTATATCAAAGAACAAGACTGTCTTCAAGGAGAGATTACGAGAAAACTCTGTCAGAGCTGGACACCCTGATCCTTTATTGGCAAAGGATGGAGCAAGAACCCGTCTCCCACTTTTTCGACCTCGAAACAAGAGAAAAGAAGGCTAAGCTCCTTTTGGAACTCGGTAGCGAAAGCACTATCATGCACCTGAAAACAACAGTTCAGAACTTCGCCAAGGAGAATGACCCATACTCTTTGTACCTTAAATCCAAACTCTATCTCTATCTTTCAAACATATCCGAGAATGAAGAAGATATACTCAAATACCAGAACGCAGCAATGTCCGCCCTTGACAGGATGCTCAAACACTCGACCCTCGATAGAGGTTCTAGAATACCAACTAAGATCACCGCTCTTCTCGAAATCGCTGAAAAACAGCTCAGAGAAGATCTCCTCGGCCCCCTCGAAAGAACATTATTCCTTATTGACAAGCTTGTTAAAGAGATTGAACACCCAGACAGATTCCCACAGATAATGTTCTTATGGGGAAAAACACTCATGTTCTCAGGGCTGTCTCTAAAAGCCCAGAACAAGAATTCTCAAGCAGCAAAACAGCTCGGTCTTGCCTCCGATATTATCGAGCAGTTTCCAAATAAAGACTATTTACTGGGCAAAATCTACTATCAGACAGCAGATGCAAATGAGAAAATGAGAGAGTTTCGACAAGCCCTGATCGCATACCAAAAAGCCGAAGCAAAAGCCAGAAGTATCCTCCGAAAAGGTGAGGATGAAAATCTCTTCGAGCTGCTGGGGACAATTCTCATCAAAAAAGGCAAAGCACTGAATATACTAGGCGAAAGCACCCCTGCCGACGAAGCACTGAGAGAGGGCATCAATATATACCAATTCCTCTATGACTTGAAGAGCAATACAAAGACCGCCCTAAACCTTGCACAATCTGTTCTATACAGAGCAACAATAAAAAACGAAAATCACGACCAATTCCTCAAACAACTAAGAAGAGCCCTTGAAATCCTGGAAAAAGAACCATATCTCCCAGAAAAAGCCCAGTCCATAATCACAGCTATCGCAAGTGCAGCCTTAAGACTGTTTAACCAGACCATCGATCATAACGACTTCACAACAGCGATGAAGGCAACTAAAATCGCAGCACGCTCTACCCTTCTCTCAGACAATCAAAAACTCAAACACAACACAATCACCCTGATCAGGAACTGGGAAAACTTCCCCCTTTCTGAACCCGACCGCCAAATCCTAACCGATTACCTGCAAAAAATCGATAAATAATCACCACAAAAAAACTTTTCCCTTGCCAAACACCCATCAACCCCATTTTTTTAGTCAGAATGGGCTAAACCCCCCGGGCGTAGGCGGTACTGAGTACTTGCTCCAAGGCTAAGCCGGGCTTTTCAAAGTGGTTGCTTTGAAAAACAGGTTTCAAGGCTGGGCGCAGGTGACATATGGTCAGGTACTACATTGAACCGGGCTTGTCAACTTAGATAACTTGAAGGTTCAAGGCTGAGTGTAGGCGGTACTGAGTACTTGCACCAAGACTAAACCGGGCTTTTCAAAGTGGTTGCTTTGAAAAACAGGTTTCAAGGCTGAGCGCTGGTGACATATGGTCAGGTACTA
>NPID01001768.1_pt1 | contig 45909 bp, 59 predicted proteins | sample 8637491 | NCBI WGS metagenome assembly NPID01 (sample SAMN07420843, study PRJNA396082) | bioreactor metagenome | isolation source: sample BA6 brine-fed electro-methanogenic bioreactor BA | place: Japan: Kochi | collected 2016-06-14 | reverse complement strand
GCTTTGCTGCCCGTATGCGGTCATCCCCCCGGAAGGACCCGTGAGGATCGCGACGTCGGCGTTCGCGGAAACCCTTTTATCTGCTCGCGCGGCATAGCCACGAGGGGGCGCGGGGGAGAGGTAGACACCGTCAATGCCACGCAGCCAACGCGGGGAGAACTCAGGGCATCCCGGCTCATCCTCGCCCCGACTCCACGCGAACAGAGAGCGGCGGGCCTGCTCAGGCTTACGCCCGCAGTAGCGGCTTGACCGGCAGTCGCGGCAATCAAGCGTCGGGCCACTCACTGTGCATCCTCCAGCAGCGCCACACGCTTGATCACCATGTATCCCAACAGATCAAGCTCTGGATCTTCCCCAGCGTCCTGTCCCTGCATCATGCGAGAGAGTTTGTCATCCATTCGCACGTTGATCTGCTCGAGGCGGTCGGCCCTGCTGAAGCAGCGCACCGGGTTGATGGCGCTGTTGCCGTAGGCTTTGTTCTTACCGATCAGGAAAGAGCGAAGATCGCTCAACACCGTGTCCAGGTTGGCGACAAACTCATCATGCCCATTGTCATGCACGTGCACATATTCCGGCTCTGGGTCTTTCGTCGTCACATCCACACGCGGCAGCGGCTCAGGCTCAGCAGGCTTGTATGCAACAGGGCGCGGCGTCTCTTCATCATCCAGGCGTTCAACCGGAGAACCCGCCATACTGTCAGAAACCGTCACCTTCTTCGCCTCGCGTTCCTCACGCAGCTCTTTGTGGTAGCAACTCCCACATTGACCACGACCCTGGATCGTAGTCACCTTCCCGCAACGGGCACACGCTCTAACCGGCTTACTCACGTCATCCTCCTTCTTCCCCTGCGCAGATCCACCCCGCGTCTTAACTGGCGGCAGATCCGGCAGCATCTTTGCCAGCGCGTCCATGTCATCCTGCTGAGGGCAGTCATGGCACACCTGGTTATTCGTCCGATATCGAGAGCAGAACCCCGGATGAATCCGAGCCTGCAGCCTCTCGCATACCGCCAGCTGGTCCTCAATCGCGCGAGAGGCTTCCATGCCCATTCCCCGCATAGTCAGCAACCATCTGCACACGCGCCTCCGTCAAAGCCTCCAGAGACTCATACTCAGCCTCACCCACCAGGCCATAGACCACCAGCAAAGCGACAACAACCAGCCACGCTCTCAAATCCATTACGACAACTCCTTAATTGTGATACGGGGGATCATCCGGAGGATTAATTCCAAGGCACAACAGCGCCACAAACCCAACAGCAGCCATCGCCAGCACAAACCAGATCATGCAGCCACCTTGCGCAGCTGCCCGACGCAGAAACACGCCTCGACAGGCCGCCCATAAACATTGACCGATGCATGCACCAGGTTAGCCTCAACCGCCTGGACCTCAGCAGTCAGTCGCACGAAAGGCCCATCGATCACCTCGACCTTGTCCCCGATCGCCAGAGTCGGCTTGCGGTTCATCGGCCAGATGATGATGTCGCGCTCCGTCGACTCAAGGTCCACATCCTCAATGTCGCGGATGTCACCCACGTCCAGGAACACATCACGGTCGCCATGCTCACGCACCAGGGCGCGAAGTTTACCGATCAGCTCAGAAGCCTTCATCGTCTCCCTCCACTCACGGCCCGGCCTTTGCTTTTCATCCGCTGGCGGGCCTTCTCGTTTCTCTCTTTCATCGCGGCCTTCATCGCCTCGCGGCCACTTGTCTTGTAAATCTCAGCAATCCGCTCCGCCTCCATCACAATGTCAGCGCCAGACGGATCACCCTTCTTGCGCCTTGGCTTCTCGTCCACACTCACACCGTCATGCTGAAGCAGTTGCTCGAGCATGCTTTCGATTCGGTCAAGGCGTTCAGAGATTGCTTGGTCCATCACGCACATTCCTTTTTATGGTGTCCGTTGCGCTCGACCTTCGCCTGTTGGCGAATGCGGATCTCAAGATGGTCCTCTTCCGTCATTGCGCCAGACTCTTTAAACTTGGCGAACATCTCCTCAACACAACGGCACGTATCAAGAATCTGCTCACAATTCGCTAGCAGTGTTTCCTTGTAGTTCGGGGTATTTTGGGGCTCTTTGACACTGAAGATGCGCGAAAGGATATCCGCAGCCTCGATCGCCTCCGCCAGCTCCTCGCGCAACTTAGCCAGGACCGCAGAAGGGTTGTCGTTGATGTTATTCAATGGGGCAAACGCTCTGGGGATAATCATCTGACAGATGGGGTTTTCCATCAGGGCATGAACAAGAATGGTCCTGTCGTCCAAGGCTTCAGAAAGCTTGATAAGAATCTCAGGCTCAGGGCCTCCCTTAATAGAGTCTGTTTCGATCTTCGAAATATAGCTTTTAGATGTGCCAACCAAACCTCCGAGCTCGGCACCGCTAAGCCCTTTTCTTTTTCTTACCTCTTTTATTTTTTGACCTATCGTCATGTCGAATCCCTCTTTCGTGAACTTTGAGTGTAAGCCTAGTCCACAAAACGTGACCTGTCAACACAAAAAACCACTAAACATGGACTGAAGTCAGGGGATATGTAGGTGTTTAGCCTGCTTAAGGGACCGTTTTAAAAGAAGTTTCTTTTTTGTGGACAAAGTTTACAAAACAAAGAAAATGTTTTATTTTTTAAGACATGGATACTCTCAATCAAGAGATTGGTCGCCGGATCAGCGAAATAAGAAAGACCCTGGACATTAACCAAACTCAGTTTGGTGAAATGCTTGGGATAGGGAAGACCACTGTATCCAAATACGAAAAAGGCGGGACAAAACGCGGGATTCCAACAGAAGATCTTGTTAAAATTGCAAAAATTGGAAACAAGTCACTTGATTGGTTAGTTACCGGGATCGAGCCTCGCTACGGACCGGAAGAAATTACGATTGAAGATGCCATTATTAAAGCCCTGCGAAGCAAGCCGGAGGTTGCTGAAAAAATTGGCCACCAGCTGATCGGTGAAAAAGAGGAGGAATACAAAAAAGAAAAAACAAGGCTCAGTCAGGATGAAGAGGAACTTATTGACCATTACCGGCATGCAGATCAACTGATCCGCAAAGCCGCGTTTGGCATGCTCAAGGACAATGCCCAGGAGTCGCGGAGAAACGACGGAGGGGGCTCAAACTCAGCGGAGGGGAATTACGCTTAGAGATGAGGCGGCTTGGGTGGAAAGTCTTATGACGCAATGAAGGGGAAAACAGTGACAGAAAACTATAAAGAATGTTCACAATGCGGATTCAAATACCACAGCCGGGCCAGCAGTTGTCCGAAGTGTCATCAGGACCAATCAGACCCAGAAAAGAAAATGCAGTGCCCATTATGCAAAACAGCCCCAATGAAAGCAACAGAAACGCCTCTAATCCAAAGCCAGATTGTTAGATTTTTCGGCATAATTATCGCCTTTCTTTCTGTTGTTGCTCTAGGGATTGGCATCTATGAACTTTCCAACGGATCTTCTTATTCGGCTGCCATCCTCTTCGCAGGAGGGATTGTCGAAGGGGCTCTTGGCTTTCTGTTAATATCGACGCGTCAGGTTTGGGGCTGCCCACGCTGTGGACATTACCTCCCTCGATTTAGCTCTTAAAAAAGAGCAGATCGAAAGGACTACAACAAATCAAGGAGGGGAAATGAAAAAAGCCATCATCATTATCGCCATGTTCGCCATCGCCAGCCCGGCCTTTTGCGCAGATCTGGTCCGCTGTTCTGGCAAAATCATAGAACCGGGCGTCTCAAAATACGACCTCACAAAATACTGCGGAGATCCCGAAGAAAAAACGATCACCGGCACTGAAAAGTACGGCAGCAAATACAACTCCTACGAACTCCAGATCGAAGAATGGATGTATCCTCGCCTGAGCTACGGCAACGACTACGTCATCACCGTCATAGGCTCCACCGTCCGCAGGGTTAAGCGGCTCGACTGATGGCTGTCCGACCCAAAAAAGACAAAGACGGCAACATCATCCCCGGCGAATTCTACATCGATGTTCGACTCAAGGGTCGCAGCGGCCCGCGTGATCGCATCCACTTTATCGGCACAGAGGTCGAGGCCCGCGACTATGAAGTCTCCCTCAAAGGTGCCAACGGACCAGGCATCGGCGCATCCGTCACCCCCACATTCATCGAGGCCATCCCTGATTTTTTACGCGACTACGGCAACCAGGTCAGCAAAAACACCATCAGCGACTTTCATTGGGCCTGGAAGCAGCTCGAAGGCTCGTTCGGCAAAATCCACATGGCCAAACTCTCCCCAGCCATCGTCGAAAAATACAAAGCCAAGCGCCTCGCAGACGGCGTAAAAAAACGCACCATCAACCGCGAGCTGTCGTACCTCAGCGCTATCATCAAGTGGGCCGAAGAAAACAAGCACATACCGCCTCTTGCGTACCGCATCAAGCGGTTTCCAAAAAAACAGACCAAATCGCCCACGCCCGCGGTTCACACCCCGCAAGAGATCCAGGCGGTCATTGATGAAGTTCCGGAAAAGAAACGCGGCATTGTCTACCTGCTCTATGACGCCGGCCTACGCCGATCAGAAGCCCTCAACCTGCAAGGCTCACAGGTCGACCTGGCACGAAAGGTCATCACCGTCGTCGGCAAGGGCGGCAAAGAACGCCTCGTGCCCATCCTCACAGAGCGGCTGCACGACGAACTCAAAAACCGCATCAAAGAAAACGGCAAAGGCTACCTCTGGGTCAACCCAGCAACCGAGCAGCCATACAAAGAGATCCGCAAACTGCTACAAAACGCCGCAGCCAGGGCAGGGGTCGACAAACGTATCTATCATCACCTGCTGCGCCACGATCACGGCACCCACTCCGCAATGGCCGAAGTCGACCCCCGAGCCGTCCAGCTCATGCTCGGTCACAGCAACCTGAGCACTACCCAGCTTTATACTCATATCGCCGGAGATTTCCTTGCAACGCAAGGGTCGAAATTTGCGAACCTTATCAAAACCGCAAAAAGCGTGGACAAAAAACAGGACGAAAAAGAGTGAAAAAACGCGAAGGTGTAAAGCGCACTTTGAATTCAGGGTCTAGTGGGCGTAGGCCCGTGGGAGTTCGAGTCTCCCCTTCGGCACCAAAAGAAATCAAGGGGTTAGCGGTTTTTCGCTAGCCCCTTTTTCTTTGATTTTTTGTCCACGTTTGTCCACATTTGTCCACACCTGTTTTGGGTGTGGACAGGCTGGTTTTTATCGGTCGCCGAACAGCACTCCGATCAGGCGGGGGAATTCGTTGTCGAGAGATTCCTGGATGCGGTCGAGGGTGGGGTCCATGACTTCGGGTTGTCCGAACATGCTGGCCATGGTGATGGTTTTGCGTTCGATGATCTGCTCTTTGTTCTTTCCGCGCATTTTGCTGCCTGGGATGCGCTCAAAAACGCCGATGTGTCCGCTGCGCATGGCGGCGATAAAGGCGTGTGGCTTGTGGGTGGTCTGTTCTCCGCGCAGGATGTCGACGAATACGCCTGATCGGCCTGTGGCTCTACGGCGCAGGGATGACCTCTGGCGGGTTGTGACGCTTCGCCCCCGGTACCACTTTGCACCGAAGTAGGTCAGCGACATGGGGCGGCCTTTTACGGTGATCATGGCGCTGCGTCCGCCGGCGGTGGCTTTAAGGGCCTGCGTGGCCCGGTTGATGTCGCTTTTTTTCATGTTCCAGCGGGCGTAGATCGCCCGCGCGGCTTCGGCTTTACCCCGGGTGATGGCGGTATTGGTCGCCATGCGGGCGGCCTTGTCCACGTTTTTCGGGTCGAGCATGTTGCGCAGGCGCTCGTAGCCTTTCAGTTCAAGCTCTCGAAACATCCCTCACACCTCGAATTCATAGCTGGGCAGGTCCGGTGCCTGCCCCTGCAGCCTGTTGCTCTGCACGAAGGCTTTGTTGCCGACCGCCACGCTTTGCCCCTGCACGGTCGATTGTCCGCCGCCAGGCCATGTAACGGTGCTGGTTCCGTCGCTATTGTGAGCGGCGACGGTGGCGATCAGCAGCGGGTCTTTGGGTAGCAGTCCGGTAAATCTTTTGTAGAGGTTGACCATGGATTTTAACTCCCGTGGTAGCGCAGCACGTCAATCTGCTGGGTGACGGTGGGTCTTTGGGCGCTCAAGCGGGTGCTTACCACCAGCCCACGCCAGTTTCCTGCGGGGTCGACCACCTCGATCAGCTTGCCCGGCTCGAGCAGGCCCGGGTTTTCCAGCAGCGGGGCGGTGATACTCTCAATACTGCGCCGGCCGCTGTCGGCCAATATCTTTTTGCCCAGGGCAAGCCCCGCTTCGGTGGCGGTGGTTAGCGGGTGGGTCTGCATCTGCGGTTGTTCGGCGCCATCCGACCCGGCCCGGCGCACGAAGCAGGTCACGCCCTGGTGCTGCCCGCTGGTATAGACTCCGCTGTACTGCGGCTGCGGCTGGTAGGCCGTGCGGCGCTCTTGCCAGGTCGGCAGCACGGCATCCACCGTCACCGCGCCCCACTCCCAGGGCATCGACGGATACCAGGGCAGCAGCCGCACCGTCTGTGCGGCCATGGCGCTGTGTACCACCCCGCCCGCGGCCTCGGCAATGGTCGCCAGCTGCTGAATGGGCGTCTGCTGCGTCACGCTGTACGCCCCGCCCGGCACCAGCCAATCCGGCAGCTGCCAGTCCAGGGTGAAGCCCGTCCCGGTCAAAGCCTCATCCGCCAGCTGCGTCGCCGTGCGCTGCGAGGTCTGCAGGGAGCTTTGCGGGCGGCTGTACGGCGCAGCCAGCGCCGCAGAGAGCGAGCGCCCGCTGATGCTGAACGCCCGCTGCCCGAAGCGGCGCTCGTCGCCGTACTCCTCAATGATAAACTGCCACACATGCCCATTGATCGACGCCTCCACCGCCACCGGCGCACCGGCAGAGGGGCGCACCAGGTCCAGATCCACCGAGCGGCGCAGCGTGGCCTGCAGCGTCCATGCCCAGCTGTCGTGGTCGGTGCCGATCTCAAGCGTTTGAATCGGGATGGGGATGTTGTCGCTCACGCGCTTTAAGCTGATGGTATTCATGATGATATAATAACTCCGGATGTCGGGGGGCGGCGCAGGCGGCGCCGGGCGGTACCAGTAAGCGTCTTTCGGCCCGTTCCACGTCCCGTCGTAGCAGATGTGCTCTCTGCCCGCCTCCTGCCCCGCGTTGAACACCAGGCTATCCCCTGCGATCTCGTACAGATCAGAGGATAAAAACCGAAAGATCAGCTCATCACCACGCGGCGCCAGGTACTGCCAGATGCACCAGCGCGGGTACCAGTACGGCCCGCTGATGATGGGAATCTCGCGATCTTTGACAGCCGGGTAGCTGTAAGGCAGGATGGCGCGGCGATCGAGGTCGTCGAGGCTGTCCCACGGCAGGCTCAGGGCGTCATCCTTCACCTCCGGGTAGGCGTAGCCCAGAGAGTGTTCATCGTCGTGTGCGCTTATTTGATCGCCCCAGGGGAGGCTCACCCTTTCGCGGTTTTTCTCTTCCGGATAGGCATAGGGCTGCTCGATCTGCGGCATCAACGCCCGCACCAGGTCCGCCCATGGAGCAACCACGCGATCCTCAAGCTTGGGGATGTGTCGCCAGCTGCTGCCCACTACCGGCGCCAGGATGCGCAACACATCCCAGGGTGATGCGATGGCGCGTTCGAGCTTCGGCGTGTCGATCCAGCCGCTGTTCACGCGCGGCTCAAGGCGCTCCTGCGGGCTCCATCCCAGGCCGATTCCGCCACGGCCGCCTACAAACGGGCGCGGCGTGTACCAGGTGGGGGCGTAATAAGCCCCGCCGGTCAGCGGCAAGGTGCCGTGCGCCCTGCCCAGATGCGCCAGTTTGCCATCGGCAATCCCGGCAAGGCTGATCTGCCCGTGCGCCTGGGCCCGGTGCGCGACGATCGCCGCAGCCGTGCCCAGAACCTGCAGCTGCCCATGTGCCGTACCCTGCAAAAAGCCGCGCAGGGTGGCGGTGCCGGCCAGGTCTATGACGCCATGCGCCTCGGCGTAGAGCTTATCGCCCGGCGGCGGCTGGCAGCCAAATAAAATGCTGTCGCCCGCGGGCGGCACGTAATCGCCCGAGACAAACCCAAACACCAGGTTCGCCCCGTGCGGCAGGGTCGAAAAGCGCAGCGCATCGCCCGACGGCGGCCAGTAAACCGGCTGGCTGGTCGCGCAAAATGTCAGGCGGCCATCACTCATGCGTTACAGGTCGTTCATCCGCCAGCTGTTGGCACCCGGCTGAAAGATAAACGTCGCCCCGCCACCCAGCACCGTTTTTGGGGCATCGAGCAGGGTGTAGCAGATCAGGTTCCCGTCTGTGGCCGCGTCAAAAATGCCCACCGCCGTCACCGTACCCCAATCGGTCAGCGGGTCGGCAAACTCGATGGCGGTGGCGTTGATGCGCCGGCCATCGGCCTGCGGTATCCAGTTGACGTCGCCCGGGTCACGCTGAATGCGGGCGTATTCTGCGGCGGCGACTTCAACCATGCCGCCCTCATCCGCAGGCGTTGCGGTTAAAAGGCCCACGTGCAGGGCGGTGGGCCGGGTGTAGGCGGTGTCGCCGAAAATGTGGGCGAGGATTTTTTGTTCCAGGTATTCGGATGCAGGCATGGGTGTTTTCCCCTTTGTGGTTCGCGGTCATGGGCGCACGCGGTGCGCCCCTACGGTGGTTCGCCGGGTCAGGTTTGCGGTGGATTGCCCTCGTCGTCCACCTGGTACACGTGGTCAAACACCATCGCGTTTCCAAATCCGGTGGGTGCGTCGTCAAAACAGGTGACGATGTAGGGGGTCGCCAGGTTCTGTTCCGGCAGCCGGGTGAACTCGAATTTCCCGTCGTCCTGCGTGACGGTGCTGATGATGTAGTCGCCCGTGCGGCGGTTGCGGACCACGACTCTGCGGCGGACCGGGGCGCCGTCGAGCAGGGTTTCTCCCTTGAGGCGGTGAGGGCGTTGTAAAGACGGAAGGGTGTGCGGGAGCCATTTGGTTGCAAGAATCACCGGTTACACCTCCCATGAGTCAGAGATATCCAGCGCAAGGTACCCCCCATATAACGATGTCGCCGATGAATTACCACTATGATGACTAGTCCAAAACAATCCAATATCTCGGCCACTAAAGCTTGTATAAATCTCAGGTGAATACCCAGAAATAAACTCATTATAAACATAGTAGGCGGGGTGCAACAGTCCCCTTAAAAATCCAATCGGGACCAGGTCAGACGCAGAAGCTGAACCCCCAACAACCAAAGGAACAATCCTTAATAATTCTTTTGAATTGTAGTAGGTTTCTCCTTCGTTTTCACTTTTAATGTAAGTGTTTCCTGCAGCAATGATTGATCTTGATGTATTGTAACTAGCGGCCCCTAAACCAAGAGATGTCGGTGAAAGTAGGCCGTCCTTATCTCTTCGAGTTTTGATAAAATTAGCACTTAAGCTTGATATTGAAGAAGGCGTGATAAGGCCAATTCCACAATTCTCAAGCGTTGCCGTCGCAGGCATACAGTCGCTTGAAGAATAATCATATAGGTGTCCGGATATAAATGAATCGCTTTCTGCAAAAAAAGATTCATACTCACCAAATCCGTGGGGACAATATCCATATCTGTTTGCAAGAAACACATACACAGTCTTCTCATCCGTAACCACAACCCACCTACCCGTTGTTGGCAGGTAATCGTCATAGTCGTTGTAAGCCCTCTTCCCAATATAGCACCATGACTCCCAGCCTACACCTGTCTCTGCGTCCGACATACTGTCAAACCCGCGCAGAATCGCCCGCCCAGAATATGTCGCGTCATGGTTGTCGTCAATCTGGTAAAACTTTCTGTCCCCCGTTAACGCCCGAAAACACGCCTTGTGATTCGTTTCCGCATAAGGCTCTTCCCACCCCGCAGCCGGTATGCTCGCGCCGATCGTCCCGGTGGCGGTCACATCGGCGATGCCTGGCGTTGAAAACGTGATCGTTCCGCTGTCTGCAGCGGTGATCTTCCATTCGGCGTTGAGTTCTGCCGGGGTCGCACCGGTAATCTCGATCACCGTACCCACCTCCAGGGTGTTGTTGGTGATGGTGGCCGTGGCGATCCCTCCCGTCACGGTGATCCCATCGATGGCAATGTTGCCGTAGCCTGCCACCAGGCAGGCGCGAATCAGTGCGGCCATGCTGCCACGGGTGGCGCTTGGGTGGGGCGGTGCGCCGGGGTCGGTGCTGCGGTAAACTCTCACGGTGCTCATGCTTTATCCTCCTCGCCTTTGGGCGGTTGTTTGGTCACGGTCAGGGGCGCAGCATGCTGCGCCCGTACAGGGTTAATTGGCGTCGCCGCGTATCTGGATGATGAAATCATCGGTCGGCTCTTCGACCGGGCCTTGCATAGTGGTGCGGGCGATCCACATGGGGGCGTTGGCGGCGCTGGTGTCAAAGCGCAGCACGTTGCCTGTCGACCAGCCTGCCCCCCAGCCTCTTGAATCGATGGTGAAGTACGGCACGTCGGTGGCCGGGTTGATCGGCGCCACGTCGCTGCCGGTGGTGCCGGAGGCAATCACCCCCAGCCGCTCGCTGATCACGTCGAACGTGGTGCTGCTGTTAAACTTGATCGCCCACCGTTGGGCAATGCTGCCCTTGTTGGTCAGCATGATCGGATAGTTTAGGTCGTCATATTTTGCGCTGGTGTCGTCGCCGCTGCGCTCATCGCGCCAGACGTTGTCCCAGGTCTTCTGGGTGAAGCTGCGCACGATGCGGGCGGCCAGGTCGCCGAAGATGATCGCCGTGCTGATCTGCGTCTCGTTGGCCGGGTAGTCGTGGGTAATCGGCCCTACGGTGCGAATCAGCCCGTTGATCTGCGCCTCTGCGATCAGCACCATGTCTTCAATACGGTGGTAGGCCACCAGCGGCTGTGTGTAGCCGGTCAGGTCCAGCGGGTCGGCAAAGGTGATGGTGCCCGCATCCAGGTCGAGGGTGTAGAGCGTTTCCGGCAGCAGCTCCCCTGCCTGGTCGCGGATGTCGACCAGCGCCAGCCCCCCACGCGAGAGGGTCACAACCTCGCCCGCGCTCATCGGGTTGGGCAGCTGCTCGTTGGCGGTATGGTGCACCACCGCAATGTTGCCCGCCTTGAAGATCGGCACCCGGCCATCGAGCGGCAGGCGAATCGGTTCGATGCCCAACAGGTCGGCATCCAGCGGCAGAAAGCTGTACACCACGCAGTTATACAGGGCTGTCTCCGGTAGTACGCCAGTGGGCTTCCAGATGTTGCCGCTTTCGTCCACGTTGTCCGCGTCGTACCAGGGCTCGTCTTCGTTGCCCGCAGCCACCACCATCTCGCCAAAGGCCAGCCGCACCACGCCCACGGTGGTGTCGATGGTGCCATCGATCAGCGTGTCGATAATGTCGCCGTTGTTGGCGGCCTGGGCGGTTAGCAGGGTTCCGTCCGGCAGGGTGGCCCGCATGTTGAGCGACCCATCACGCACCGGCGCGCCGGGCGTGCGGAAGAAATAGCCGGTCGGGGTAAAGCCGCCGTCTTTGGTCAGCAGGCTGTCAAGCGTGACTGTCGTGTCGCTCAGGGCCGGGTAGGTGTTGATCGTCGCCACCCCCGTCTGGTAGTTGATCTCCCCGCACAGGGTGCCGACGCCGGTCGCGCTGTCTTTATCCCGATACAGGTTGCCGGATCCGTCGTCATAATATTGACTGCCATCCATCGTGAACACCACCGATCCTGCCACCAGGGGTTCGACGGTATTCGGGGCCAGGTCGATGGTGAGCGGGGCGGCGGCAACGCTTTGCTGCATCGGATCCCAGCTGATCACCTCGTCGCGTTCGTATTTAATGGTCAGCGCAGAGGTAAGCGTCTCTCTGGCTGAAACCGATTGTCTCTGCATGGGTCAAACCTCCAGTTCGGGTCAGGTTATCCGGTCCGCTTTACGGTCGCATACTGTGTGAAGATGTATCGGTAATATTCATACGCCCTGCAGGCCAGAAACGAGATTGCGCCGGTCGAATAATCCACCGTGCCCACGTTGGCGTCACGCTCATCCACCAGGTTGCCCTGCCCATCGTCGCGGATGGTGCGGTTGAGAGTCTTGGTCGACGTTCCGCCCGTTGCGTAATGCACATCGATGCGCTGCACCGTGTATTCAAGCCCCACGCTGCCGGGCCGCACCGGGGTTTCAGGGATGGTGGCGGTCACGATCCCGCTGCCGTCCGCGCTCTCGTTGGCCGTGGCGCTGTTGGGGTTGTGCTGCTCGTAGTCGATGGTAAATTCTGTGCCCGATTCCGGCACCGCGGTGGGCGCAAAAAATACCCGCCCGTCGTGGTACGATACCACGCCCGTGGCATCTCCGGTGATCAGGCCAAAGCCGTTGTCCGTCGCCGCGCCGCCCGTCCAGGTGATCTGCACGCTGCCCGGCTTGATTCCCTCATGCGGCAGGGTCGCGTCAAGGCGCATCGGCTCAGCATCCACCACCCCGCGCCGGTCGGTGATCTCAATGCCATGACCCCACTGGATGATGATCGAGCTGCCCACGTCAGGCAGCGCCCCAAGCGTCAAAATCATGCTGCCCGAGCCATAGTCCACCGTGCCGGTGCCAATGCCCTGCTCGTTGCCCACCAGGACGCCCTGGCCATCGTCATACAGCTCGTACCATTTGCCCTGCGCCATGTAGCTGATGCGAATGCTGCCCGGGCTTGGCAGCGGGTCGGTCAGGCTTGGGGTGTAGTTGTACGAGCGGTTGGCCAGCTCGATCAAAATCTCCTGCGAAGCAATCGCTTCGGGAATGGCCACCGCAGGCGTGGCCGTAATGCTCACCGTTTGCGACCAGGATGTGGTGCGCTCAATAATCACCTGTCCGCTGTGGTATTCCACCGTGCCGGAATAGCCCCCGTCGGTATCCTCCGCGACCAGCACCCCGCGCCGGTCGCGAAACACATGCCCTTCGATGGTCAGCGACAAAGAACCCGGCAGCACCCCATCCGTCAGGTGGATGCTGTTGGTCTCGTTGCTGCGGGTGCCCGAAAAAGAGAGCGAACCGGCAGGGCCTTTGGCAATCATGCTTACATGGCTTCCGCCCATCAGCTGATCCACCAGCGGTGTTTCGATCTGGCTGGTCGGCACCAGCTGGGCATAAATGCTGTTGGCCCAAAAGTTCATATCCCCCGCCGTGGCTGGCTGCGCCATGCGGCTCACCCCGTAATAGCTGCTGGCGTCGGCCACCACCGTGGCATGGATGCGGGTATCCGCCCGGGTGGTGTACGGGGTCGGCTCGATCCCCGGGAAAGTGTACTGCAGCGCCGCAGACAGGCCCATGGTCAGCACGTCCACCGTGAAATTGCCGTAGTTGGGGTGCGCAAACTGCACCCGCTCGGTCGAAATCTCCGTGATGCGCACATACTGCTGATCGCCCGTCACCGCGTTGCGCAGCGCAATGGTCTGGCTGACCTCCGGCGGCTCGGTGCCGACCTTCGCAAACGCGGTAATGGCCCGCTGCCCTTCAAGCTGGTTATTGAGCGGGCGCCACAGCATCTCGTGGGCAATGCTCACGTAGCTTTCCACCCGGTCTTTCGCGTTTTCGCGGATGTCGTAAAAATCATCGGTGGAAAACAGCGTCACGTGCACGTTGTCGTCTTCCGGCGGCTCGGTGATGATCGCATGCGCCCCGTAATACATATCGGTGTTGTCCGTCATCACCGCCGGAAACGCTTTGCGCAGGCTCACGCGGCCATACACCCGGTCGAGCCTACTGATGTCGGGGAACAGGTTGTTCACCACCCCGTCAATAATCTCCTGGCCGGTCATCTGCCCGCCGCCGTCGTAATAATCGGTCAGGCGCTGGCTGGCCATGAGCTTGATGTCTGTTTTCTGGATGGACATGGTGCCTCCGCTTACTTGGTAATATCCTGATTAAAAATCATGCGCCCCTTGACCGGCGTGTCGATATAGCCCGCGGTGTCTGTCACCTCGATATCGAAGTAAAACTCGCCCACCTGGTCGGCCTGCTCTGCAGTCAGGGGGAAAACCACCTTGCCCGCAGCGGCGTCATCGATCTGCCCGGCGACCTGCAGCACGTAATCCGCCGAGGTCGGTTTCTCCATGTTCGAAACGCTAAGCTTGAACTGATAGCCGGTCACGTCTACGGCGGCTTTGTTCTTGCGGGTAAAGTTGATGCGAATGGGCTTTGTGTCGCCCCGGTAGCGTGTGATGTTCATGGCTTATTCCCTCAGCTCTGCGATGATCGGGTCATCGTCCAGGGTGGCGCAAAGTGTCTCGTCTTCGATCTCGACCAGCAGCGGTTCGTCTTCGATGGTTGCGGTGTAGGCGTCTGCGTACACGGTCACGGTGCCTCCTGATGTTGTTTCTCCGAGCCAGTCCGGGTAAATGGTCATTGCGGCGTCCTTGAGAGCTTGTCACCGGAGACATTGAACACATGCAGCAGCGTGGCGCCGTCGTCGTCGTAGATGGAAACCGTCTGGCCGTCGCCGGAGATGAGCGCTTTGTTCGTCTGCATCTTGCGGGCCTTGGTGCTTTCCGTGGCGGCGGTTTGTAAGAGCGCGGCTTGGGCCGAGTTGAGGCCGTCGCTTGTGACCACCACGGTCGAAGCTGCGGACTGAATCAGCAGCACCTGAACGCCTGCGGAGTAGGCTACCGGGTCGCCAGAGATCCCGCCCACGAGGTTGCCGCCTGCAATCTTGGCGATGTAGTTGCCCGGCCAGAACTTCACCTGCCACGGACTGATAAGGTTGACGGTCATGCCCACAAACACCCCGTCGCCCAAGTCTTCCTTGCCGCTGGCGGTTGCGATCTGCGGATGGACGATCCCTCGGTCAGACGCCTCCTCGGTGCGGATCGCGTCGATCAGCGCCTGACAGTCAAGCGTGTCCTGCGGCTCGGTAATATTTATCAGTTTCTGGTCATGGTCAAACTCAATAGCCATGCCCGTCCTCGCTTAGAAAGTGGCGGTAGGGGGTGGTCTCGAACTGCTCCCCCGTGGTCGTGTCGATGAGCTTTATGTTGTGGTTGAGGCTGCGAAACTCCATGAATCTGTAGTCAAACCGCTCCCCGAACACCCGGCGCGAGAGGTCAATGAATAGCCGCTGCGCCTCGGCCTGATCCATCGTTGTGCGGATGGTGGTCAGCTCGGGGCCGGTGCCCCAGAATTGCGAGCCGGGTTGTTTAGAGGACATTGACCTCATCCTCCACCTGCGCGATGTAGACCGTGGCTCCGTCGCGTACCAGATACCCGAAGGTCTTGTAGGGCTGGTAGTTTGGAGAGCCGGAGCCTTTGCGCACCCGCACCTCGAAGAGCATCGGGTTGGCGTAGGCCGGGATATTCTCAAGGGTGATCTCCGAGGTCTCCGCAACCCCTTCAGCCAGCACATCGGAGAGATCAGAAGCGCGAGCAATCCAGTAGCGGCTCCCAACCACGATGTTTTGCAGCATGATGCTGGCGAAGAACAGCGGGTCGGACGGGTTGCGAATGCGCGAGAGCGTCACCCCGGAGGCGTGGTAAGACGTAGCGCTCTGCGGCGGTGCTGTGATTGACATTGCTCCTGCGAAACCTGCAAGCATCCTGATTACTCCACGATGATTTCGGGGCAAACGAACATATACTCGTCCACCGTGTTCGCAGTGCGGCAAAAGAAAATCTGCGCCTGCATGAAGCTGTTCTGCTTGATCGCGGTCGGCGTTGTTACGATCAGCTCATGCCGCGAAAAGCTCTTGGCACCGTAGAAGGTTTCTGACCACGCGGCGGTTGAAGGAGAAAGCGCCCCACCCTGCACGGTGTCGACGGTTCGTATAACCCCATCATCGCCTTCGTATTGAAAAGTCATAAAGATTTCATTACCTGTCGCCCCGGCGAAATCCTCACTTAGCAGGATATTGGCTTTGATAGTCTTGGTGGCGGGGGCAAGGTCGTACCATTTGCGCATAGGCGGAAGAATCAAGGGTCTTGAACCCCCCGCCACGGTAGTCGGTGCGACACGGTAGCTCCACGGGGTGTTGTTTCCGTCAGGCAGCACTGCATTCAACGTGGGGTAATTCAGTCCCTCGCGCCACTGAACAGTCCCCTCGTAGTCAGGTAGAATGAAATCTGCGAAGCTTTTCGGAATATTTGCCACAATTGAAAAGGCTCCGCGGCGTCTGTCTATCTCCGTAAGGGGCCCGATATCAAATCCGGTCATGTAGAACCCAACTTTGCGGTCATACGTCTCGTTTTTATAGAGCCTCATCAATTCTTGCCCGCCGACAATCGCACCGCCATAGATTCCGAACGCGCTTCCGTAAGAGGTTCCTCCGGTGTATCCGAAAACGACAACGCTGCTTGAGTTCGGGAGCCTAGACAAATCTATGCAGGGATTTACGAGGCGGGCGCACCCGTAACTCGTTGTCCTAAACATTGCATCCCCTGAATCGTAGCCCCCAAAATCAAAATGTCCGTTTATGATTACACCGTCTGGGATATAAATGTGCGAGTAATAGGAGTCGGCCCCAACAAAGCTGAAGGAGGAAAGCACACCAGAACAGGAAATTGCAGCGGAGTCGTCTGCGGTTGCCCCGGACTTGTCAAGTAAAAGATTTTTGTTGGAACCATTGACCGAGGCATACCCTGGAACCGTCACTCCGCCGTTTCCACAGGTGAGTGTAAACAACCCACCTTGCGGCCAAATGCTCCCGTTATCAAATTGGAAGCGAGTCACCGCAGAAACAGAGCTTCCATCAGCGAAAGTAAAATCTGCCGCAAGCGTTGCCCCGAGGTCTGAGGTTCCGTCGTGGGTGCGGATGAAGACGGTATCACCAGCATCCAGCGTACCGTAAGCAGGCGTCCCCGAACACGACGCCACAAAGTCGTTCCACGCACCCACTCCTCCGTCGGTGGTTGCCGGGTCAGGGCTGGTGCCATCCCCGTTGAAAGTGGCTGAAACGTCAATATATTTGCTCGCCATCGGTGAACCCCTCTTAGCTTACGATGTTGTCAGATTATTCTTTCCATCTTTTGTTGTTCACTATGTCCCCAACGGTCGCCATCAACTAACTATTGGGTCGTTTGCCCGGATCGCGGCGACACTCATGCCGGTCGAGGTCACGGTGGACTCAACCTCAAACGGCAGGATGCCATAACGCCTCACCCGCACCAGGGTGGGGATGTCCACCGAGTAGGTCAGCGTGGTCTGTGCCACGGTGGACGCTGCCAGCTCGTCGATGATCGCGTTCTGGATCGTGCCGCCGGGTGCGTCCAGCTCGAAGACCGCCACCCGGTCGCCTGCCTCAACGCCTGTAACCTTGACCGGGATGACGTTCGGGGGAACCTGTGTGTCCCCATCGCTGTCGATGAGCTGGTAGGCTTTGGCGTCGGCTGCATCCATGTTCTCGATCCACACGCCCTGTGCGCCGAAGAACGTCCCGCCGGCGAAGGTGCCAAAGGGTGCGGCCTTGACTTCGGTAAAGGTCGGATCAGCGGCCAGATACTGCTCACCGTCTACGGCGTTGAGCGTTGCGGCTGAATCGTGCCGGGTCAGGTACTTGAGATATTCATACGCCTGCTTGACCGGGCGGCCTGCGCAGTCAATCACCACATCATAGGGCTGGAGCCCGTTGCCGTTGCCGAGGTCTTTCGTCACCGCGCCGAATGTCACCGTGATGTCGTTGTAGGTGGCCAGCGTAGCTTCTGCGGTCTGGTTGTTAAGATCGGTCGAAGTCGCAAGCGGCACGGCGTTTCTGCCGCCAGAGGAGACATCCACATCGAAGTGGTCGAAACTGTTGCCCAGATCGCGGATCATGACCAGCAGGTGCCCGGCATCAATCAACACGCCGCCCTGCTGCACCCGCACGAGGATGTCAATGTGATCGGTGCCCCAGAAGATCGGCAGCTCCGCACCGTCCTGAATGACGTAGATCTGTGACCCTGCGGCAATCGTACCGAGAGTGTAGATGTTGGCCCACAGGTCATTGTTGGTGGTGTCGTTGATCGAGCCACCAGTCAGGAACTCATACGAGGCCGCAGGGATCGACCAGCCGTTAATCAGCCGATATTCCACCGGGGTCTGTGCTGACATCGGCACCGGGTCATCCATCTGCGTTGCGTCATCAAAGACATCCATCAGCCATGAATAGAGCTGGTTGACCGTGTAGATGGTCGTACCCGCCGTATGCGTGATGGTCTTTAGGGCATAATCAATTGTCCAGTCGTCTTGAATCATCGTCGGTGCTCCCGGGCTTAACGGTTATAGATCGACCCGCCGCAGCGGGGGCATTGTTTTTTCTCGTTGAGGGTGTGGCCGCAGGTCATACATCTGCCCATCGCTCGTCTCCTAAACTGTGACTTCCTTACCCGTGGCCCGCTCCCAGCGGATCTGGTCGGTGCCGGTTTCGAGTTTGATCTGCTCAAGGGTCTCGCGCACGTCGGCCAGATTCACCACGCCGCTTGCGCCTTGAATCTCTGCCACGCCGTCCTTAACAATCACCACAGCCGAGAGGGTGTAGGGATCCTTGGCCTCGGCGCTGAAGTGCTTAGGGCCAGCTCGCAGCAGCAGCGCACCTTCCGGCAGCGGGGTGAGTGAGGCGGGCATCTATCGCCCCACCAGACCGAGCAGGGTCTGCGCTGCGGTCTGTTCACGCTCGGCCTGCGCTGCTGCGGCTTTGGACGATGAGGATTCCAGCTCTTGGATTTCGAGCGTGCCGGTCGAGAGATCCGCTGCCAGCCCCTGCACCACCTGATCCTTGGCGCTGCGGAATTTCACCACAGTTCCGTCAGCCTTGGTGATTTCAAGGGTCGTGGCCGGGGCGCAGGCGGTGAGCAGCAGGGCGGCTATTAGTGCAAATAGGGGCTTCATGCGTAAACAACCTCCATTGTGGACAGCGGGTTTTTGTCGTTCCAAAAGGCCGGGCCGCCGAAGTTATCCACGGCCCAATAGTATTTGTAAGCGCGGCGGGTGCGCAGCCATGCCAGAGGCTTAAAGCGGGTGCTGGCTTCGATGATGCGCAGCATGTTGTTGAGGAAAACCCGGTCGGCTTCCTGTTTATCCGCCAGCGTCTTGCCCACGTAGTACATATAGTCGTGGATATTGGCCGCTTCGGCGATCGAGAGCCCGTAGAGGGTATTTGGCACCAGCCAGCCGTAACCTTTCGGGCCTGCGCCGTTGCAGATCCGCGCCTTTTCTTCGGGCGTGAGCAGCCAGTATTCTGCGGGGGCGTAGAGTTCAGCTTGAGCCACCGATCTTCTCCTCTGTCTGCGGGGTGCCTTCTTTATCCGGGCTGATTTTTGCGAGGATCAAGACCACGCCGGCCAGCACCCAATACTTGAGGTCGGCTTCGGCGAGCAGGGTGATGACTTCCGGGGGGATCCCTTCACCTTTGAGGGCTTCCTGCGCCAGCTCTGTCAGCGAGGCGGCGATGACCCCAACGGTGCCGACCTTGGTGCTTCTGGACTTAAACAGTTTCTGCATGGCTCATAACTCCATCAGGTACAGGGTGGCGCGGTAGGGGTGCGTCCCTTCAGGCCAGCTGTGCTCGTAAATCTGCGTGGCGGTGAGGCGGTCGCCGGTGAACACCACGGTGCGCGGGGTGCCGTCGTGCAGGGTGAGCGTCATCTGTGTGCCGGGCTGGTTGGCTTTGGCCCGCAGGGTTTCGAGGGTGTCGCGCTCGATCCAGCCAAAGTCGTCGCCGCCGGTCAGGGTAATGGCACGGCCGGTCTGCTGGGCGTCTGCCTGTACGACCACGGCGCCATCGGCCATAATGTCGGTCTGCTGGGCCACGGGCGTCCACTGGTATTCATCGAGCCAGAGCAGGTCGTCCGGCAATGTGATTTCGTCGAGCGTGATCATGACACCACCATCCCGGCCTGGCGCAGCAGCTCGAGCATGCGGCCTGCGTCGGCCTCGGCAAAGGCGCCCTGCACCTGTTGGCCGTCCGGGGCGCGAAAGTTAAGGGTCAGGGTGCGGCTGCCGCTGGTCTGCGGGGCGCTTTGCGTTGCGGTGCGCGGCTCTGGCGCGGCCAGGTTGCGGGTGTTTTGCGCTTCGAGTTCACGCAGGCGTTGCTGGTACTGCTCGCGGGCGTAGTCGCGCACGGCGTAATCAAAACTTGAGGCGCCGGGGTTTCCGACGCCCCCGAGGTACTGGCGCTGGTAGGCGTTGAGCTCTTCCAGGCTCTGCATCTCCTGCACAGCGGTTTTTACAGCATCGAGGCGGTCGTAAAACCAGTTGCTGAATTCTTTGCCGGCGCTGCGGGTGGCCTTTTGCAGATCGCCCATCTCGCGCTTGGCGTCGATGGCGGCGTCTGTCCAGCGCCGCAGCCCGCGTGTGGCCTGCTCGCCTGCTTCTTCACCCGCCTTGCCTGAGTCGCGCGCGGCGCGCTCGCTTTCACGTAGGGCGTTGGTGACGGCCCATGCTGCTTTTTCCAGGTCGAGTTCGGCGGCTTCCATGGCGCGGCGGGCCTGGATAAACTCTTTTGACTCTGCGCCGTATGTCTCGCGCGCCAGCTCAAGTTCGCGCTGGCGCATCTCGACTACCTCTGACAGGTAGTCGCGCTGGGCCTGCAGGCGGCGGCGGTTGGCAGAGAGTTGACTGACAACGCCAAGGTCTTCCATCTTCTGAATCTCGAACAGGCGTCGGTCGAGGGAATCTTTTAGTTCGCGCTCTTCGGCGTAGATCTCCTGCACTGCAATGCGGGTTTCTTCGCGCTTGGCTTCGGCCACGGCGGCAACGTAGGCTTGCTGCGCTTCGAGCTTGCGGGCGAGGGCGTCCTGGTATTCGTTATCGGCTTCGGTGAGGTGCCGCATGGCGGTGGTCGCGTCAAAAAGCTCATCACCCAGCGCCTCGATGCTGCTGCGGGTGGTGTCTGCGGCGGCGGGGGCGTTTTCCAGCGCCTCGTTTAAAATGCGCTGGCGCTCTGCGGCGTTGAGGGTTTCCAGGTTGAGTTCGCCAAGATCCTGCCGCAGGGTGGCGAAGGTCTCCGCGCGGCGGCGGGCCAGATCCTGCTCGCGCTCCTGGGTGCGGCTGAGCTTTTCGGCGGCCTGCTCTTGCGTCAGGTAGGTGCCGGTCAGCTCGTCGCGCACCACGGCCCCTTCGCGCAGCAGGCGATTGAGTTCGTAGATGTTTTCGATCTCGAGCCCGGTGGAGGCTGCGGCGGCATTGGCGATGCCCTGGGCGCGGGCGGCGCTCTTGTTGGCGCGCTCTTCGGCGGCGGCGGCTTCGTTCTGTGCGTCGCGCATGTCGAGGTAGGCTTTGGCGGTGGCGCCAATGGCCAGGGCTAGCGACCCATACAGGCCGATGCGGGCCATAAGGGCGGCGTTGAGCGCGCCGCCACTGCCGAGAATCGGCGGCAGCCGGGTGCCGGAGACGTTTTTGACCGCCCCGGCCACGCCGTTGATCGATCCGGCAAGCGCGACGATAGTCCCCCGCGCGGCGGTGGCGAGGCTTTTAAGCCCCATATTCCACAGGGTAAAAGCGCCGCCCGCGGTCATCAGCGCGGCAATCATGTTTTGCACCGGTGCGGGCGCTTCGCGGATCACCTTGATCAGATCGCGCAGACCTTCAGCGGCGGGCACGATATATTGCGCGGCGAACTGACCCAGCTCCATGCCGAGCGACTGCAGGGTGTTGCCCAGCATTTTAAGCTGCGCCTCGGGCGTGTCGGCCATCTTGTCATAGGCGACTTCCATGCTGCCGCCGGCGTCTTCCATGCCGGCCAGGCTCTGGCGCAGCCCTTCCATGTTCTGGGTCAGCGACAACACCCCGGTGCGGGCTTCGACGTCGGGGATCAGCAGGCGCATCTGGTCGATACTCAGGTTTTTCTCCGTGATCTGCTCAAGGGTGGGGATCAGCCCGTTCCAGGTGATGCCAAGCGCGTCAAACTGCTTTTTTGCTTCGGCGGTGGGCGCGGCCAGGGCATTCAGCGCACCCTTGAGGGCGGTGGTGGCCTGCGGGGTGCGGATGCCTGCTTTGGTCAGCGAGGCGATGGCGGCGGAGACTTCCTGGTAGCTGACGCCTGCGGCCTTGGCGGTGGGCAGGGTATCGCCGATGCTCTGCGCCAGTTCCGGGAACGTGGTTACGCCGTTTTTGACGGTGTTGAACAGCACGTCGTAGACGTTGCCCAGCTCGTCGATCTCGAGCCCGTAAGCGTTGATGACGCCGATGCCGACGTTGGCGGCGGTTTTGGTGTCGGTGACGCCCGCGACTGCGGCCTTGGCCGATTGCTCCAGAACGCGGGTGGAATCCGCCAGGGCCACGCCCGCAGAAATGATGTCGTATTCAGCGGCGGCAAGCTCGGTGGCGGCCTGCGGGATGCGGGTGGAGAGGTCGGTGATCTCGTTGCCCAGGGCCTTGAGGTCTTCGGTGCTGGCTTCGGTCAGGGTGGAGACTTCGGCCATGCGGGTGGAAAACTCGCTGTACTGCTGAAACGACTTGACCACGGTGTAGCCGACGGTGGCCAGCCCGGCCAGCCCGGCGCGGGCGTCGCGGATCGAATCGGTCCAACCGTGAGTGTTGCTGGTCAGCTCTTTGGTCTTGCGCTGCAGCTGGACCTTGGCCTGGTACAGCTCCTTGGCGCTGACCGCCCCGGCCTTGTGGCCTTTCTGCAGTTCGCGGTAGGCGCCCTGCAGCTTGTCGAGTTCGGCCTTGACCTGCTTCGGGGCTTTGACGTCGAGAACGCCGCGGGCGGTGTCGAGTTTGGCGTTCTGTTCGGCTTCGGCGCGGACTTCCTGCAGGCTCTTTTCGAGTTTGGCCTGATCGGCGGCCAGGCTGGTGGTGCTGACGCCTGCGTCTTTCAGGGTCTTGCGCAGTTTGCCCAGCTTGTCGCGGTTTTTTTCATACTCGTCTTTGAGGCCGGCGGCGCTTTTTTTGGCGCGGTCGAATTCGCGCACTTGCGCCTTGGTGGGGTTTTCGGTGGCCTTGAGTTCTTTGGCCAGCCGCCCGACTTCGGCGGTGGCGTCGCGCCAGGCGGTTTCGGCCTGGGCGGTGTCTTCTTTGAGGCGGCGAAACTCGGTGATGCCGCTGAGCGCTTTCTGTGCGCTCTTGGCTTCATCTCCCAGGGTGGCAAGCCCGTCGTTGACCAGGGCCAGCCCGCGCTTGGCCAGCTCGTGATCTGTGCGGATAATGATTGAGAGTTCTTTATCGCGGGTTGCCATGGGTGCCCTTTGTCAGCGGGTTTGCTCTTATTTTTTGCTCTCGGTGCAGATCAGCTTTAAAAACGAGTAGCCCCAATCCCAGGGGCGGTGGTGTCCGGCGCGAACCAGGTCCGCGCACAGGGCCATCAGGTGGTCATTGTCTGGCGGCTGGTGACTTCGCGCCCCAGGTCCGCCAGCCGCTTGAGGGTCGAGAGAAAAAAAGGGTTGACCTCTTCGACAGCCTCCCACAGTGGCAGCAGGGTCGAGGGGGCCAGCGATTCAAGGTCTTCAGCCTTGAATCCGGTGCTGCGCTCGACCACGGCGACCGGCAGGCGATCGTGAAACACGAGGTCGAGGGTGTGCACGGCGGTGGATTCGCTGTTGAGGTACTCGCTGATTTCGGCGATGGTCAGTTCTTTGGCGGTGACGTCTGCGCCTCTGAAGGTGATGACTTTTGATTTTTTCATGCGGGCTCTCTCCCTGGGTGGTTCGCGGTCAGGGCGCACGCGGTGCGCCCCTACGGGTGTTTTATACGGTGGCGGTTATTGTAGGGGCGCAGCATGCTGCGCCCCTACGGGTGATGTTTATTCGTAGTAGATGACCTCGAAGGGCTCGTCTTTGCCTTCGGGGATTTCGCACAGGCCCTCGAGTTCGAGCGGCAGGAAGTCTTCCGACAGGAAGTCGACTTCAGTCGTGGGGCGCAGCCGTGCGCTGTAAACCAGCACTTTACAGTTGCGGCCGTTGACGTAGTTTTTGCCGTCAAGCAGCAGGCGGCAGCGGATGATGGGGCTGGTGCCGCCCACGATCTTGCTGGCGGTGACTTCTGCGGCGTCAAAGGTGAGGTTGAGGGTGCTTCCGTCGAGGCTTTCTTTGATCACTTTGATCAGACCCAGGCGGGTGTTGACGGCGTAGTCGACATCGACCTCATAAGTGGTGGTGTCGGTTTCGTCTTTGACGACCAGGTTGCTGATCTGCTCTTTGCCGATCTCGATCCAGCGGTCATAAATGCCGGTGAGGCTGGCGGTGGCGCCGGTGGCGGATGACTGGCTGAAGGCTGAGACGTCACCCAGAAAGGCGAGTGCCATGTTTTCGGCATCGAGCTGGTTGAGGGTCAGGTTGATGTTGGTGCGGCCGGGCAGGGTGGCGCTGGCGATGACCTGCCCGTAGTTGGTGCGGCCGCGCCCGGTCTGCTCGCGCATCTCGGATTCAGGGTTGAGGGCAAAGCGGGTGGTGGCGCCGGCCACTTTGGCTCCGGTGAGCGCGCCCGCGTCGGTCATGCGGTCAATGTAGAGGTCTCCGGACCCCAAAAAACTATCGGCCATGGCTAGATCCTTTCTTCAATCGTGATGGTGAACGGGCTGTAAAACCTGGGATGATAGGTGTGGCTCATATCGTCACTACCCTGGGTGAGCTTGCCGAGCTGGGCTTTAAACAGGCTGAACACGGCTTGCTCGCGCAGCCCTTCGGCCAGCAGGCGCCCGGGGTAGGTGCGGGTTTTGACCTGGTAGCTCTCGCCGTCGGGCAGCTCGAGGGCGGTGGTGTGCTGCTCTAGCTCGCCGTTGCGCACGGCGGCGACCAGGCGCAGTGTCCAGATGTTGCTGCGCTGGTGAATGCGGTTGTCGTGCGTGACGGAGAGGATGCCGATAAAGGGGTAGCAGGTATCGGGCAGCTCCTGCTGCTCGTCGAAATCGATCTGCACGGTGGGCGGGCCTTCGCAGTTGGCGAGGCACCAGGCGATCAGCTCGAGGTCTTCGGCAAGGACCTGCTGCACTTTTTCGAGCAGTTCGGCGGTGGTCATCAGCTCTCCTCCCGTAAGTAGATGTGCACTTCGCCACGCCGGGCCTGGCTGCGCAGCACGCGAAAGTGCTGCTCGTCAATGGTAATGCGCTCGACCGGCAGCGGCCATAAGCCCTTGTCGGTGAGGTGGCTTTTGATGGCCAGGGCCAGCCAGGGGTTGGGCGAATCGCTGATCAGGTCGGTGACGTAGGGGTCGGCGACGGTGTCCGGTTCGCTCAGCAGCACGTCGACGCTATCGGCGCCGATGATGGCTTCTTGCCCGTCTTCTTCGATGGCTAGTTTCAGCGCCAGGCTTTCATCGATGCTCATTCGATCACCCTGCCGCACAGCCGGTCGTGTGCGGTGCGTAGCTTGCGGATCAGCTCGCGCTTGGGAAAGTTGCGGCCGGGGCAGCTCTTCTCGGCGAAATCGCTGTGAAATCGCACCTGGTCGGGCTTGAATCCGTAGGCGATCATCAGCCCGAATACGAGGCGAAACAGCAGGTGCATGGCGTCGTCTGCGGGGGGCTTCTCTTCATAATTGCCGACCATGCAGATGCCGATAAAATTGTTGTGACCCTGGGTGTGGGCGCCCTGTTTGTGCAAGGGCCGTCCGCCAAGAATTTCGTAGCGCTCGCCGATCTGCTCGACCCCGAAGTGATAGCCGATATCGCTCCAGCCGTTGTGCTCGACATGATAGCGCTTGATCGCGCCCCAGCTTTTGCTGGCGGTGTCTTCGGTGGCGCTGTGATGGATGATGATGCCCTGGTGCATGCCTTACCTCGCGAGACTGATCAGCGCGGCGACGGCACTGATGATTGAGCAGACCACGGGAATGCCGATGATGACTTTGAGCCCGCCGTGGATGCGGTCCTGCCATTCTTTAAGCTGTGCGATGGCGCGGTCTGTGGAAGCCATGCGCTCGTCTTCGATCTGCCGCAGGCGTTTAAACACCACATCCTGCGATTTTTCCAGGTGCTGGATACGGGTTCGGTGTTCTCGATCTTCGACCAGCGTCGATCGCATTTCGTGCATCACGCCACGCAGCTCTGTAACCAGATCGGTGATGCTGGTCTTGATCTCTCTGATTGTTTCTTCCTGGGTGCAAGGCTGCACTAAACAACTCCATCAGCTTAAAAAAAACCGCGCGACGGTCAGGAGGGAGAGGGCCTGGACCGCACAGGCACCGCCGCGCGGCAGGCGATTATTTGTTTGCCGCTTCGAGCTCTTTCCAGCGTGCGGTGGCGGCGGCGGTGATAGCGTCGCGCTGCTCGTCTTCGGGCACGAGCTTTTCCAGTTCTTCGAGCGTCTGCGCTTCGGTGATCTGCTTGATCATCTGCGCTTCTGCCGGATCCTTCTTTTTGAGCTCAGGTTCGACCGGGGCCTGGTATGGGGCAGCAGCGCCAGCGGCAATCAGGCTTTCGGCCACGTCTTTGACCACGTCGAGCGTGGTTTTTGCGGCGTGGTACTGGCCTTTATATTTGACGGTCTGCTTGAGCGTGACTTTCATGGGAACTCCCTTTCTTTTTTTACGCCGGGCCGCGTTTATTTATGCGGCCCGGCGCTTATCTCAGGCGTGTCGCTTAGCCCAGCACGGTGGCGATGACAAAAGCATCCGGCTGGTTGAGCGCCATCAGCGGGGCGGACTGCACCATCAGCCAGCGCACGCTGGGGTCTTTGGTCGTCCAGCTTTTCGGGAAGCGATTGGCGGCGACCAGGCCGGAGTCAAACGCCTCCATGTCTTGGATTGCGCCCCACAGCTTGCTGTTCTGAGCGCGGCGTGATCCCATGATGACCTTGTTGGCAGGGATGGCTGCGCCCTCGAGGCCGGTTTCTTCGTCAACGAACCATTCGTCGTAGGTCCACAGATCGACACTGACGCCGGGGCGGTCGATGCGGCCGAGGTAGGCCACGCCGTTGGGCAGGTTCTCGGGCACGATCATGCCGGTGTCGATGCGGCGGTTGTTGAGTTCTTCGCGCACGGCGGTGTTTTTGATGAAGGCTTCGGCGGCGTCGCTACCCATGAGCACGTCGGTGGGTGAGAGGCCGCTATCCTGCCGGCACTTGCGGGCCCAGGTGGCGAGATCGCCCAAGGGGTCAGATCCGGCGTCGCTCCACAGGTCGGTGCCGGTGAGCGTGACTTTGTGGTTGCTGTCCATCTGGAAATCGACTGTGACGGTCTGGTCGGCGGTCTCGCCTTTGATAGTCATGACGACTTGCCCGGCGGTGAGCGCCTGCGCGGCCATCCACTCTTCGCGGCGAGTGACCATGTCGTAGAGTTCGCCGAGGTCTTTGGCAAGCTGCTCTTGAGCGCGCATCTCGGGGGTGCGCCCGCCGGCGTAAAGCACCTCGCCGGGGCTGCGCTTGAGCAGATCGCCCGCCGTGGTGACGAATTTCGGCTTGACGTAGCCGGGCTTGAGTGTATTGGTCGTAAACCCGGTGCGCTCAACCACGCGGCCTTCGGCCAGGGGGTTGACCAGGGGCGCCAGGCGACGCTTGCCCTTGACAATGTCGACATCGACGGAGGCGGTGTCAAACTGCGTGGCGCGGGGGAAGAACGTATCGCGCAGGAACGTGCTGGGGCGTTTCATCTGGTCGACGACGTCGAGCATGGTGCGGGTGTCGAAAATGTCGATCATGCCCGCGAGGCCCAGCAGCGGCGCCAGCGCCATGATATCGAAATGGGTGGCAGTGGTGGCGGCGCTGGCTTCGGCGCCGGGGTAGCACAGGACCGCAACGGCAAGCAGCAGGGCCCATACGGAGAAACTGGTGAATACTTTTTTCATGGTTCGGTCTCCTTATGATGTGTGCCGTTTACGCGCTGACGGCTTTTTTGAGGTAGATGTTGAGGTCGCGAAGCGCCTTGCGGTGCGTATCGGCCGTGTCTGCGCCGCCGAAGGTCAAAGCCCCTTCGTTGAACGCGCCGGAGAGAAACACCACGGCGTTGGCGTCGGCTGCGGAGGCGTCGGTGTCTTCGGCCAGGATGCAGACCGGGTTCTGGATCGATGCGGTGGCGGATCCGGAATCGACGGGCACGAGCTTGTCGCCGTTGACGCTGTCTTCGGCCAGCACGGTGCCGCGGGTGAGGGTCTGGCCTGTTTTGACGGTGCGAATGTCGGTCACCGCCGGGTAGTCACTGGCAAGCAGCTTGTCGGGGGTAAAAGTTTCCATTTTGCGTCTCCTTTATCGAGTCAGTGGGGCGGTGGTTTATTTGACGCTGCCGGCCTTGGCCATAAAATCGACCACGTTTTTGCGCTTGGCATGCTCGTCGTCCTGAACGCCTGCGGCCTTGACGCCCTTGGGGGCGGCGGCTGTGATAGCGTCGAGCATCTGCTGTTGGGCGGTGCTGGCGGCGGCTTCTGCGGGGGCAACGCTGATGCCGAGCTTTTTCACCTGCTCTGCGTCGAGCCCTGCGTCAACCACGGCCTGCAGTTTGCTGCCGGTCTCTTCGCCGAGGGTTGCGCCGACCAGGTCCATGCAGCGGGTGCGCTCTGCGCTGGCGGCTTCGGTTTTTGCGGTGTCAGCTTCGGCCTGGGCAATCATGCCCTGGCGGGCTTCGGCCTGGATCTGTGCGTACAGATCGGGGTGGTTCTCTTTAAGTTCTTCGAGAGTCATAACTTTTTTCTCCTTAACGTTGGCCGCGCTTGGGGCGGCAATCTTTCTGGACGTGGTGCCCGTGCGGGCGCTTGCGATGGCTTTATCAGCGGCGGCGACTTCGTCCGCGAGTTTCATGGCGACAGCTTTTTTGCCCTCATAAATTCCGGCCTGGGTGTCGCGCACGGCCTGCACCTTCATGCCGCGATTGCGGGCGACGGTCTCCACGAACAGGTCGTAGGTGTCGTTGACCTTGGCCTGCTGCTCTGCCAGGGCGTCGTCGCTGAGCGGCTGGTGGGGCGAAAAGTCGGCTTTGCGCTCGCCTGCGTAAATGTGGGTGACGGTGATGCCGGCGGCGTCTTCAGCGCGGGAAAAATCGGCGTGAGTGGAGATCACCCCGACCGAGCCGACGCCTGCGGTGCGCGGCAGCACCAGGTGGCTTGCGGAACTGGCAATCAGGTAGCCGGCGGAATACGCGCCCTCGTTGGCGATGGCGGTGATGGGCTTTTGGCTGCGGGCCTGGTAGATGTGATCGGCCAGGTCGAAGGCACCGCTGACTTCGCCGCCGGGGGAGTCGACATCGAGCACGATGCTGTGCACGGAATCATCGGCCAGGGCGGTATCGATGGCGCTCTGGACTTCGGCGTAGGTCATGGGGCCGCCGCTGGGAAAGTCCATATCCATGCGACGATGCAGCAGCGGGCCGTAAATGCCGATGATGGCGGTGCCGTCCTGCACGCGGTATCCGGCTCGCTGGCGTTCGCGGTCGCTGACGGCGGCGAGGTCGGCGGTGGGCAGACCGACCAGGTCGATGCCGGAGCGTTGGCCGAACAGGTGCAGGATCACATTCAGTTTCGGCTCTGAGATCATCAGCGGGCGGTTGAAAATCCTCTCTGCAATATGGAGGTATTTCATGCGGTTTCTTCTTCCTGCGGTTGTTGCTGCGGGTTCTCGGGGTCTTTGGCTTCGCGCACGTTGGGCGGGTCGGGGTTCAGCCCCAGCTCGCGGAACGTGTCGCGCTCGCGGGCGCGCTGCTTGGCCTGGGCCTCCCAGTCCTTGTTGCGCTTGGCGGCGATATCTGCCAGCGTGGTGGTGCAGGAGTTGAGGCCCATAATGTCGGCGGTCATCTCTTTGACGGGGTCGACGTTGGTGCGCTCTGGCCCGACCCAGGTGGCGGCGCAGTATTCGGCGCGGTAGGCGTAGAAGTCGGGTGCGCCTGCGGGCAGCTTGATGCGGCCGACCAAAACGGCTTCCTCGAAAAACATCTCCCAGATGGTCTGGCAGTAGTGGTTGACCAGCCAGTCCTGGTAGAGTTCAAAAACGCGCCAGGCTTCCTGCAGGGCGGCGCGGGCGCTGGAATAGTTGGTCTTGCTGAAGTCTTTGCTGATGACCTCATACGGCATTCCGGTGGCGGCGCCGACGGCGCGCAAGCTGGTCTCCACAAAGATTTCGAAGCTGTTGCCGGGGCGGTCGCTTTTGAGGATGTGGGGGCGCTCGCCGCTTTTGCCGTACATGATCTGGCCGGGGGGCACTTCCTGGTATTGGGAGGTGGAGCCGTCTTCGTGCTGCTCGGTGCCGACGCCGGGCAGGTTGGCGACGTCGTAGGGGTTGGTCTTTTCGATCCACACCGGGAAGGACGACGCGATGATGGCGCCAAGCAGTTCGTAATCGAGGTAGTCGGCGAAGTTGCGGAAAAAGCTCATGGCAGGCGCCAGGATCGGCACGCCGCGCACCTGCTCGGGCGTTTTTTTATGAAAGCGGTGCATGACCACGGGGCGATGGCCTATAACGCGGGGCAGCGCGATATAATCGGTGAAGGGCAGCCCGGCAAGCGTTTGACCATCTGCGGGGTTGGCGATGTAGTAGCCGAGGGGTTCGCCGAGGGGGCCGAGCTTGATGCCGTCGCGCACGTCGGGCGATCCGATCAGGTTGGCCGGGGTGCGCAGCCGAGCGGGGTCGATCGCCTGGATGGCGAGCCGGTAGCGGCGATTGATGTCGGTGTCGATCATAAGCGGCAGGTTGAGAAATTCGCCGTTGACGAGCGTTGACCAGAGGTTTTGAAACTGGATGCCGTAAAAGTCGCTGACGCCGGTGGCGTCGCCTTCGCGGTTCCAGACTTCAAATTCCCATTCGGCCTGTTCGGCGATCTCTGCGGCCTGCTCTTCGGTGATGCCCAGCCGCTTGAAATTGGGCTTGCTCTGCGGCCACAGGCCGGGACCAACGGCGTTGACGTCGATGGACTCGATCAGGCTGCAGGCGTGAGGGTCATTAAAGACGAGGTCTTGCGAGCGGGCGACCAGGGCTTCGCGCTGGCGGCTCTCTTCGCGATATCCGACGCGACGGGGCGACCAGTTAGACATGGCGCCGCTGGCGGTCCCGCCGGTGCGCGAAAAGCCGGGCATGCGTCCGCCGGGGATCATGGCGCTTTTCTGCAGGGCGTTGGCCTGGCGCTTGGCCTGGCGGATCTGCGCAAACTTGGAAGGGGCATCAGCCACGGCGGACCCTCCCGGCGACTATCTGCGGGCCTGCGCCCGTGGTGAGCTTGACGCGCTCGGTCTGCAGCCACTCGAGCGTGCACCGGATCTCGGGCAGGTCGGCCTTGGTGACGGTGCGCTGTCCGCTGCCGTGATTGATGGTGTAGCTTTGCGCGGAGGCGAGCGCGATCAGCGCCTGTTTGTAGGCGCTGATCTGCTGGTCAAGCTCCGTTGCTGTGAAGAGAGGTTTAGTCATGCCCCCGATTATGGGGGCTCAAATCTGGCAAGTCATGCACGTGGTGCACGTGGTGCACGTGGTGCACACTTTTTTTCGTTTCTTTCATTTTTTTTTACACGGTTTCGAGCATGGTCGCGGAATTCTTGAACCGCTCGACCTCGGCAGCCGGGACACGCATCCCCTTTGTGGATCCAAACCGAAACGCAAGCAACCCGCCTTCGTCCTGACCTTTCTCGATCAGGTTGTAAACATGGCGGCGCGACACCTTCAGCCGGTGGGCAACTTCAGTCACAGTGAGCATTTCATTTTTCTTGAATACAGGTTGCACGGTGATTACCTCCCTCGATTGTGGAACCAGCTTGGGCGGCTGCGGGGTGCGTGGGCGGCCTGGTGCTGGGTTGGTTTTGGTTTTTGCGGGGTGTCTTTGGGTTTGGGGCGTAGTTTGACCAGGTCGATATCGACCAGGGCGAGTTCCATGTAGGCGCAATCCCACAGGTGGTTCGGGCGTTTTTTGGGGTTTTGCCAATAGCCGTTTTCGTCGCGGACTTCGGCGCACATTTGCGCTGCAAAGTCGTTGCCGGTGTCGCGGTGCAGGTGCCAGGCTCCGGGATCGCCGGGGGGCACCTGGAGCTTGGCGGCGAGACGGTTTTTAAATTCGGTGGTGTGCAGGCGGTGCAGGTTGATGCCGCCGGGCAGCGCGCGGTTGGTGCCGGGGATTTTGTCGAGCGCCTTGACGGTGTGCAGGCTGCTGAGCTTCTGGAAGCCTTTGAAGAGCTTGACTCCGGGGTTCTGGTAGGCGAACAGGTAGGCTTCGGCGGTGCGGGAGAGTTCGGACTCTGCGGATTCGCCGCCGCCGGAGTCGAGCCCGCGCAGTGTGACGGCGTGGCGGCGGCCTTTGTGGTCGGTAAATTCGGTCTCGAAAAAGATCTGGCGCAGGGCCTCCCAGCTGTCGACAAAGCCGTAGCGCAGCAGCCAGCTCTCTTGCTGCAGGCCGTAGCCCCAGGCGGTGATCTTGTACCAGAAGCCGCGCTTTTGCATGTCGGCGACGGCGGTGATGGCGGCGATGGGTTCCTGGGGAAGTTCGCCTTCGGCGCGGTCGTCACGCAGGGCGAGGATGGCGTCTTCCTGGCGTTCGACGACTTCTTGTTTGTAATCTTCCACCTTGTAGCCGTTGGCCCATGCGACCTTGGCGGTGAGGTCTCCGGCGTCGGCTTTGATTTTGGCGGCGGCGATCTCGGACAGGGGGATGTTGGGGAAGACCCACGCGGGGATATGCCAGCCGACGGTGTCGGGGCGCGGGTTGTCTTTGCCTTTGGTGATGAGCGGGGCGCCGCCGTGGTAGGCGATGGCGCGGCGCTCTTCGTCCCACAGGGTGCCGCAGGCGGGGCAGGCGAGCGCGAGGTCTGCGTGCAGGGCGTTGTCGGGGGTAGTGCCTTCGGGAATGTGCAGGTGATCTTCGCCGGGGGTGACGAGTTCGCCGCAGTCTGGGCAGCGCATGGCCCAGGTGTTGAGCTGCGAACAGTTCTGTGTGCCTTTGTGGATGAAGCGGCCTGCGGGGGTGGATGCAAAGACATACTTGGAGCGGTGCCGGTCATCGCGGGCGCGCTTGAGAAAGAGGGTGATGGGGTCGGAGCCTTCTGAGGTGCGCTCGGGGAATTTGTCGCATTCGTCTGCGATGTTGACGCGGCCGAAGTAGGCGGCCATGGAGCCGGGGGAGTTTGCCCAGGCGGGAAACAGGCGAATGCCGTGGTTAAAGCGGATGGTGCTGCGGCTGGTGTCGTCTGCTGCGTGGCTGATATAGCGGGCGATGCGCCCAGGGCGGCCGTGGTCGTCTCGTGCGCGAAACACGGGGATGATGCGCTCGCCGATGGCTTTGCGGGCGTCGTGTTCGGTGGGCATCAACCAAAAAATATTGCCGGCCTGGCTGCCTTGATCGATGGCCCAGCAACAGGTGTTGAGCAGGATCTGTGTTTTTGCGCCGCGCTCGGGCAGGCATATCCACACCTGGCGCACCCAGGGGTGGCTGATGCTGTCCATGATGGGGACGGCGTGGGGCACCATCTCGTTGCGCCAGCGGCCGGGCTTGGCGTCGATCTCGGTGACGCGGCGGTAGCGTTCGGCCCATTGGCTGATGCTGAGCTTTTCGGGCGTGCGCAGGCGGCGGCGCAGGGGGCGCGGCGGGCGGGCGGTGACGGTGCGGCCTGCGAGGTGCGCGAATGGGGCGAGCGGTTTGATGGTGTTGGGGATGAGGCTCATTGGTCGTCGTCCTCGATCTCGGCGGTGATCTCAGCGGTGTTGGCGATCTCGTTGCATGCGGTGGCCAGGGCGTCATCGACGATGGCCTGCACTTCTGCGAGGCGGGCGGGTTGTCCGCCGCAGGCGTGGATGATGGCGAGCAGGGCTTTGCCGATATGGTAGGCGGTGGCGTCGCGCAGGCGGCCTGTCCACACGCAGATTTCTTCGTCTGCGTTTTCGCGGGGCACCCAGGCGGAGTCGAGCTGGCGGCGCTCTTCGTCGCGGCGCATCTCTTCGCGGTCGGCCTTGGCGGCCATGAGCCGGGCTTCGTCCCGGGCGGTGTCGATATATTCTTCGTCGGGCCGTGGTGCGGGGGTACGGCGGCGCAGTTCGGCGATCAGCATGCGGTCGACGTCTGAGCGCAGGACGCGGCGGCCGTTTGTGGTCATCTCTTGCCGCGTGAAACCGGAATAGGTGAGGGTGCCGCCGTTGTCGGCGTACCAGGTGTACGCGGCTTTTTTGTCGCGGAACCATGCGTTGCCGCTATCCGCTGCGCTGTTCTGCTCGGGGTGGTACTTGGCCCACAGGCGGTCGAGGGTATCGTCGTAGTTCTGCTGGCAGGCGTCTTTGTCGTCGCGGGTGGCACGGCCTGGCGATTCCTGAAACGCGCGCATGGCTTTGATGCGGGCGTTGTGGGCAAGGCTTAGTTCGGCCTTGTCGGTGTCGTCGGCTTTTTCGAGTAGTGCGGCGAAGCGGTCTGTCATTTTGACACCTTTTTTTCAACGCTGAGGCGCGGAGAGGGTAGAGGCGGAGAGGAAGTATCAACATCAAGACCGAGAGCTTTTCGCTGGTACTCCAACTCCGCTGGCGTCTTGTGCGCCCAGAAAAATGTGTTATGCCCTTGGAGATAAACGTATGTGTCAACCAGGAAAAACAAAAAGGCCAACAACATAAAAAATTTGGGTATCCGGATTTCCTGGTTGTTTTGTATTCATTCACCTGTTACCTCTAATTCGGAAGTTGTGGTTGTTGCCCCGGTGGTATAACTATTCCAACGCTCAATGGCTTGGTCTTCTGTATACCCAGCCGGACCCCTAGCCCCACACGGACAGGCGATAAAGTCCTTGTGCTTTGTAGTCCAACCAGGAATGTCAGCATGAAGGTCGATTGAGTTGTCAGAGATAATCAACTCGTCACTTTTGCAAAACGGGCATGGTCTTAACTTCATCGTCTCCCCTCTGCTCTTTCCAACGATCGCATCACCATCGTGATTGCATCTGCTTGTTCTTCAATCGTTGTTTTTTGAGATGTCATCACCTCTATAGCGGCATTTAACGCTTCATACATCTCTGGAGCCGAAGCAATGAACAGGGCGTTTTTAAGTCCAGCGCGGGCTTCTGTCCCGTATGCCTCCGCAACCAGCTCGCCAGTGTCTGTATCAGTAATCTGGGCGTACGGCCTGCCATTGCAATACGACACCCGCCATTTCCTTTCCGGCTGAGGCATTGGACCAAGTTCACACTCATTACAAATATTTTGGTCAGGTACTCCATGTTTACACGCCATCACTAATCATCCCTTCTGTGTCGCTTGTCACCACGACTGCAATAGACAAAAGCTTCGCTGATTCCTGAAAAGTACTCGCATTCTGAGCAGACTATTGACCCGGCCTTTCTGTCTTCTACCCAGATGCGATTAAATGGGCATTGAGTTGTCAGCACCATGAAGCGCGATCCTGGTGGCCCTGCTTCGTACCCGGAAATTCTGACTTTCACAGCAAAGCCTTTGCCCGATTAATAGCACCAAACCATTCACCATTCGTCACAGGCCGCACGTCTTCGCCAAACTCTTCCTGGTCAGAGCGCTCCATCAGCTCGACAAGCTCCTTGATGGCTTCTCTCATCTCATAAAGCCTTATATCTGTTTGTGTTTTCATCACCTACCTCCTTTTGCTATATTGCTCGTCAAAGTTTCCATGGAGCCTTTAATGCTGAATATCCCTGACCTCGATTGCGTCATTGCCTCTGAAAACCATGATTCCTACATCATCGATGCGAAGTCCTCTTGGCATGATGCGAGACCGATCTGCGAAACCTGCCACTCCGCAAACACAATCAGATTCGGCACCAGAAAGCGGAAGTTCCAGGATCTCCCCATGCACGGGAAGAAGGTCACGATTAACTACCACCTGCGGCGGTTTAAATGCCTTTCCTGTGGCTCTGTCATCACCGAGGATGTTCACATCGACATGGACACCAAGAGAACCGCCACCAAGCGTCTCGTCGAGTACGTGGCCAAGCAGAGCGCTACAAGAACGTTTACCAGCCTTGCTGCCGAGATCGGTGTTGACGAAAAGACCATCCGCAATATCGTCACCGACTTCAACGAAACACGGTCGGAACTTCAGGTTGTTGCCACACCCAGGGTGCTCGGCATCGATGAGGTTCACCTGGTCAGGAAGATGCGCTGCGTCTTCGTCGATATCGAAGCGGCCAAGCTTTACGACATGATCGAGACCAGAAGCCAGAAGGCTGTCACCACTTACCTGATGAACATGCCCAACCGGAAAGACGTTGAGATCATTTGCATTGACATGCACTACCCCTACAGACGAGCCGCCCATGCCGCCATCAAAGACGCCACTGTCATCATCGACAAGTTCCACGTCGTTAAGTACGCCAACTCCTGCCTGGACATGGTTCGTAAGCGCCTTAAGGATGAGACCGTCAAAGCCAGGAAAGCCTTGAAGCGTGAGCGTTTTGTCTTGCTGAAAAGGAATCATAGTCTCAAACCCTTTGAGCACATGAATCTTGATATCTGGTCCAAAAAGTACCCCCTACTTGGACAGGCGTACAAAGCCAAGGAAGAGTTTTTTCACATCTACGACGCTGCTGACCGCCAGGAAGCCGAGGATCGCTTCGATCAGTGGATTGTTGATTTACCTTCTGAGCTTGAGGAACCATTCAAACCCCTGCTTTCTGCTACTTCCAACTGGTACGACGAGATCTTCAACTACTTCGATTACCGCTACACCAACGCCACCACTGAGGCTATTAACGGCATTATAAAAATCGCCAACCGGACAGGCCGTGGCTACTCCTTCAACTCTCTCCGACACAAAGTCCTTGCCGCCAGTTACCCATCAGAAACAACCTCGAACGACCCTTTTGACACCGGTTCTTTTTTGCTGTGAAAAAACCACTAATTCCGAAGAGCCAAAAATTTCAAGTCTCCCACAGTCAACTCCTCCTCTGCGCCTCTGCGTTTAAATACTGGCAGCCTCTGCCACAGCACTTTCCGCGAAAGCCATATTGGCCTGGACGATGGCTTTCGCGATGGGTGGGCAGACGCTGTTGCCGCATTTTGCGACCTGCTCGGTTTTTGTGATGGGGTGTCCGTCTGCATCGCGGTCGATGATGTAGTTTTCCGGGAATCCTTGTGCGCGGTAGAGTTCGCGCGGGGTGAGCATGCGCATGCCGATGTCGACGATGCTGTAGTGCTCGCCGCGCACGGTGACCAGGCCGAACCTGTCTCGCGATGTGACGGTGTGCAGCGGATCGCGCAGGTTAGGGTCCTGATCGGTGCCGTAATACTTCATCAGAAACGCGCGGACCTCGCCGATATGGTTGCCGCCTGCTGTGACTGTTGGCATGGGTTCTGTGACCGGCTGACCGTCTCGGCAGGTGCCGCGCAGTTTTACGAGGCTTGATGTGACCAGGGCGTGGTGATCTGTCGCGGTGACGGTGTGCACTGGACCGCTGACTCCGGTGCCGACGACCCCGCCGTAATGCTTGGCGAGGAAAGCTGTGACCATGGCATGGTGACCGCCTTTGGTCGATGAGCAGATCGTGCGCAGCGGTTCACCCGTGGGCATGCAACGCGGGGATGATGCATTGGCGTGCTCGGTGAGCACTGGGGCGACCAGGGCGAAGCGGTTCTCCGTCGTCTGCGTTTTGAGCGGGTCAGACATTGACTGCCCCCTGAAGTCGTCGCCCTTGGATCCGTAATAGGAGACGATAAACGGCTCGGGGCTGTTGACCACGTAGCGCATGACGCCCTTGGCAATGCGGCGCAGGGTTGCATCGGCCAGGGGGCGCTTGCGCTCGAAGATGGACGGGCACGGGACACTCCAGTCGATGCACTCGGCGGCGGTGCGCCAGGGCTTGATCTGCCCCTTTTTGACATGGGGGCTTTTGGGGTCGCCGTGGGTCGGCGCTGGCCATGCGATGGGCTTTCCATCGCGGCGGGCGATGACAAAGAGCCTTTTGCGGATCGTTGGGGCGCCGTAGTCGCAGGCGCGCAGCTCACGGTGTTCGACACGGTACCCGAGCGCCTCGAGGTGCGAGCACCATTTTTGAAATGTCTGACCTTTGCGCGCGGGGCAGGGGCGGTTGCCCTTGAGCGGGCCCCAGGTGCGAAACTCTTCGACGTTCTCGAGCACGATGATTCGAGGCTTTACCTTTGCGGCCCACTTGAGCACGACCCAGGCCAGACCACGGATGTTTTTTTCAACGGGCTTGCCGCCTTTTGCCTTGCTGAAGTGCCTGCAGTCAGGCGAGAACCAGGCGAGGCCAACGGGGCGACCGCTGCAGACTTCTACCGGGTCGACGTCCCATACCGATTCGCAGTAGTGGCGGGTGTGCGGATGGTTGACGGTGTGCATGGCCACGGCGATGCGGTCATGGTTGACGGCAATATCGACAGGGCGACCGATCGCGGCTTCGATGCCGGTTGAGGCACCACCGCCGCCGGCGAAGTTGTCAACGACCAGCTCGTCGAAGTTGAATAGAGCCTGCGGGTGTATTCTGTATTTGCCGGGATTTTTTGTCACCTGGGATCCCCCTCCTGATCTCAGTTAAACGGCACGTCGTCGTGCGGGGCCTGGTCGCCATGGTGCTGGCTGTCTGGGCTGCGGCCGAGCATCTGCATTTGATCGGCGATGATTTCTGTGATGTAGCGGTCTTGGCCGTCGCGATCCTGGTACTTGCGGGTCTGGATCTTTCCTTCGATATAGACCTGCTTGCCTTTGTGCAGGTATTTGTCGCAGATTTCTGCGAGGCCGCGCCAGGCGACGATGTTGTGCCATTCGGTGCGCTCTTGCGGTTGGCCGTCGCGGTCTTTGAACTTTTCGCTGGTGGCGAGCGAGAATGTTGCGACGGGGGTGCCGGTGGGCGTGTAGCGCAGCTCGGGGTCTTTGCCGAGGTTGCCGACCAGGATGACCTTATTGACTGACATTTTTTCTCCCTTTAAAAAACCCCGCCCGCGGCCCCCTGCTTACGGGCCTATCCCGCTTGGCTTTTGCCGCGGGAGGGTAAGTCTGAACGGCTTTTTGCGTTAAATGTTCCTTAGTTATGGCAACAATCGTCTATTTTCCGATATGTTGCAGACCTGCCCCATTGTTGATATGCGGCTTTTTCGCTGTATATCCCGATGTTGTACGGCTAAAAATCGTTAAGGTCGATGCACCCTTCATCAGGGTAATCATAAAAGTGGGCAATTTTATATTTTTGCCCCTCTTCCTGTTTTTCAGAAATAACAATTTCAGATTCTAAAATTTCCTCATCAATGGGGTATGTGTGGGCGGCTATGGTTAATCCAACAAATTCAGCCAGCGCACATATTTCTTTACCTGTTAAAATCATGTCCTACCTCCTAATTTCTGCGTTGCCGCACAACAACCAAATCAACCGGACAGAAAATACGTCTCTGCAAAATTTGGAGAATGCGGTTGTTATCAAAACTGTTCGCCGCTGCCGGTTATCAGTGACCGTTATATGGCTCAGCTGCACTCTGGGCAGACCCCGTTTTCATCTAGTACCTCGTCTCCACATTCTAGGCATATGTCGTACCTGCCGCGCAGCATGTCATCTGGGCCTAGATCAAAGCGCCTGCACAACTCAGATGCTGTGGTGCTGCCGCAAGCAAAAACATCCTTCACTGCGGTCCACCTTGGGTGCATTCCGGTCTCTCTTGGTTTTGCATTTTTCACTGCTCGCTCAACGAGCAATTTGTCTGCAATCATCGCTACCTCCAAAATTCGTATAACAACGGGTCGCAGCGGAGTGTTCAACTTCTCTGCGACGCGATAATGTCGGGACCCCCGAACGCACCAGCGCACCCGCTGAACCCTGGGGGCGTTATGGCGCTTATGCGTACTCGCCGTTTTTATGATTCTCAATCGCCGCCCTGCAGTAGAAAACACCATCTTCGAGCGGTCCAGAGGTGAAGTTGCAGCAAAACTCTTCACCGTCAGGTGCTTCTACCCGGTAATAGGTTTGCTCCCATCCGCCAAGGCATTCTTCGACCTCGACCTCCCATTTGTATCCGTCAATTTTTCCACTTTCCTTTTTCATAAGAACCTCCGCGCCATAACCAATCGCTCAAGCGGACGCCGGACGCTACGCGCCGGGTCCGCCGCTTACCTCATCGTTATGGCGCTAATCGTTCCTTTGAAAATCTCACTCCGAGTTCAGATGCGCATTCTTCCAGATAATCAGCAACGGTTGCACAACACCCTTCCTGAAAAGGTTTACCATCGTATTCGATGCTTGAAACAAGAAATTCCGCAGGATCTCCGCAACCGCAGCGACACATTTTATTGACCCTGATATAGCCAAATCCGTTAGGAGTCGGCACCTCATACAGAACAGTTTCCATCTCCGTGGCACCTCCGCGCCATAACCAAACATTCAACACCGTCTCCGCTTCGCTACGCGGGTTAATTCAAGCCGTTAGGCCTCTCCACCGTTCCAACTTCTTTCGGGATCGGAATCCCACAGGCAGAAGTCGATAAACGAATCGAACATATCCCCATATTCGTGAAAACGCCGATAACGGGCCTGTGAGCGTGTCATGGGACGAACCTTTCCCATTTCTAAGTACTCAATGCCGTCAGTCGGATGGTAATTGTTGACAGTCCCCGGTTTCTCGCTGTCAAGTGTGACGCCGATGTAGTTGCCCCGATCCTCAACGATGATTCCTGGGTTCCCGTAGGCCACAACCCGGCGACCAATGCAGGCCGGAACGCCGTAGTGTTCTTGAACGTATTTACAGTCCACTATTTTCTCCTTTTTCGCCTAACAATGGGTCGCATCGGAGTGTTCAACGCTAGCGCGTCTCGAAAGCGAGGTACGGCGCGACCGTTTATCCGCACCCGCTGAACCCTGGGGCGTTAGCCTGCTAGCCACGCAATGAAGACGACCAACAGGGCAATTCCGAACGCTACCCACGCAACTTCTTTGCGGGCCGCGTCAACACCACGGTAGTATGCCTCTACTTCTCTTTTCTCATTTTCCCCGCCGTACATGTCGGCCATGTCAATGTGTAATTGGCGTGTCAACGGTTCGAGGTCTGGCATAATCATGTCTCCGTTTGGCAGGCTAACCACGCAAATCAACGCGGACGGTTGCACCGTCCGGCCTCTTGCGAGGCATGGTCACGCCGCCGGTTATTTGCAACGTTAAAAATGCTCTTCCTCTCCCAATTCCAACCGCTCAAACCACACCCCCAAGTGCCTCAACCTCTGCGGAGCGGGAGCCATGCTGGAGACAACCAGGCCGCGCTGCTGCATCCAGGTGACGACGTCGACGCCGTCGATCTGATCTTTGCGTCCTCTATTGGGCTTTGCCATCGATGACGCCTTTGATTTGGTAGTATCCGCGCTCGCGGTTTTTGTTGATGACGACCTGCTTGAGGTGCTGGAGATATTCGGGAGACTCATCGCGTTGCAGCACGCGGAGGAAGGTTTCGAGGCTGTGGTGCAGGTCCATGATCTCGGTGTCGATATCGAGCACGTTGCATGCGGGGTCTTTGAGCGCCTCTTTGATTTCTTTGACCTCGCTGAAAACGTGTTCGAGCTGATCGGCGATGGAGTTTTCGCGGGCGAATTTTGTTTCTGGCCAAGTGAATTGCATGGGATCTCCCTATATTTTGTCGGCGATGATTCTGAGCTGTGCGGCGATTTCGTTGATCTCTTCATTTTGTTTCTGGATCATACGCAACACTTTTTTGGGTGTGCTTTTTGGCCAGCTTTCTGACTTTCCGGACAGCCGTGCAAAAATCAGATCGTTTGAGAGGCGGATCAGCTCGTCTTTTTGCGAGGGCTTCGGATCTGGGCTGAATGCCTGGTCGAGCATGGCTTCGACGTTGTCGAAAAACTGGACGGCTTTTTCCACGGCTTTTGGGTCGATTTCTGTGCCGGGGTAATAGTCGATGGCGCGCATGGCGCTTTGCTCGACTTTTTCGAGCCGGTTGTAGCGGGCGGATTTTTGCTCTGTCTGCTTTTTGAGGCCATCTGACAGGGCACAGATGAGCGAGAGTATGACGGGGCCCTGGCTATCCATGGGACAACCCCTTTTCTCTCGCACAGCGAGGACAGGCAACCTCCATCCCGAAAGGGATGTCTTGCAAATATTCAGGAACCTCGACCCAATCATGGTCAACAAGACCACCAATGCCTGCGAGTTGTGGGCGGTGACAAAAAGCACATGAGGCACAGGGTGTTAAAATAGTTTCTGCGTCTCCGCTCCAGGGCCTAACACTCTCAAGTTCAAGCCCTTTTTCATGTGCCCACTCTGCCGCTGCTGTGGGCGAGTCGGCCTCAATAACAACACCGTCAACTTCCTTGTATCTGACTACGTAATTAGGACTCACTGCTTTCCCTCCCTTTCAATTTTCGCCCGGCGGCGCTTATCGTTGAGGCCCAAGCCCAGGCGTTTTGTTTTCAGAATTTTTGCGTCGTTGCCGAATGCCTCTTTGATCTGGATGAGGTGTTCGGACTGCTCGGGTGTCATGCCGCGCAGCATCTTGATTTCGCGCCAGCTAAACGCTGCGCAGGCGGCCTGGCGGCGTATGCTGTGGCGGTCGCTGATGATATAGGGGTGGCCGCTGTGGCTGGTGCCGTGGACGGCGTCGGGGTCGACTTCTGCAGCGGGGGTAGTATTAACCGTCTCTCCCCCTGCCCCCGGGGTGGTGTCATACAGGGCAGGGGTGCGCTCGGCACGTGGTGCTTTGGGTGCGGCCTTTGAGACGGGCGGCAGCAGGCCGGATTCGATCCAGGCGCGGAGATCGGCGGCGGGTAGGGCTGCGTAGTCGCCTGGATCTTTTCCGGCGGGTACGGGCCAGTATTGGGCCTGGCGGTATTGGCTGCGCCATGCGGCTATGGCTTTGGGGCCGGCGCCTGGTTTGCCGTCTTTGCCGGGGTCGGCGTCGAGGCTGAGCAGGATGGTGGGCAGGGGCTGCAGGAGCTGGTGCAGCTCTGCGGGGATGCCGGTGTTGACGGTGCCGAGGGCGATGGCGATGATCTGCGGGTGTGCGGCGGCGCAGGCGATGGCGTCGAGTTCGGCTTCGACGATGATAGCGCCGCGGGGTTTTTGGTCGCCCTGGGGCTGGATGACCAGGGGGGCGTTGCCGCTGCCTTCGATCCAGACGTACTTGAGGTCGGGCAGGAAGCGGTCGCGGTCTTGGCTGGTGCGGCGCACGCGGATGCGGTGGATGCCTTGGGCCTGGTCGTAGATGGGGATGAGCAGGCCGGCGGGGATCCACAGCGTGGGTTTGCCGTCGTCGCGGGGCGGCAGGCCGATCTGGCTGCGCTGGATGTTGCTGTTGCGGGTGAGCCAGCCGAGCTTGTGGCGGTTGATGGCTTCGGGGGTGATGCCGCGGCTGTTGAGGTACTGGATTTGCTCTGGCTCTTTTTTGAGCTGATTGTGCGCCTGGCGGGTGAGCTGGTCGGCCCAGGCGGCCCAGATCTGCTGGGGGCTTTTGGTGGTGGAGCTGGGCAAGGTTTTGCTGCTGTGCGCTGGTGAGGGGGCGAGGGCCCGGGCTTTGGGTGGTTTGGGGCCGGTGCCGTCACCGAGGCGGCATGTGCCGCGCACGGGGCAGTGGTGGAGAGTGCAGCCTTTGCCGGCGGCCTGGTGGGCTTCGGGGCAGCTGAGTCCGTCGACTTCGCGCAGCCAGGTGATGAGGTCGCCTTTGAAGTCGCAGGAATAGCACTTGAACCCGCCGTCGGTGCGCAGGTTGAGGCGGTTGGTCTTGTCGCTGCCTCCGCATTTGGGGCAGGGCCCGACGTAGCGTCCGGATCCGCTGCGGCGCAGGTTGTGTTGCTTGGCGATGTCTTCGGCGGTGGTCATGGTTTTATCTCATCCAGAGGGTAAAGTCTTTAAAATCCAGCAGTTATAAAATCTGCACTCAATTGGCACTCAATCTGCACTCAATTGGCACTTTTATAACTTTACGTTTTTATTATATTTTTTAAAAAAGAGTGCCAAAGTGCCGATTGATTGTTTACGCGCGCGTGAGGACAAAAGTTTTCCAGATGCGTTTCTGTGTGTTTGATCCGCGCGTTTATGGGGGTGTATATTTTTGCTCTTGTGCGCGCGCGGGACATTAATCGGCACTTTGGCACTTTTTTGGAAAAAGTATAGTGATTCAAAAGGCTTGCGCGAGTGCCGATTGAGTGCCGATTGAGTGCCAAACCGTGCCGATTCGTTGAATTTTTGGCACTGGAGGGTGTTTTGCATCTTATTTCCCTCCTTTTTTGCTGGTGATGTAGTCTTCGACCTGGTCGATGATGTCGTATTTGAGAGTGACACCGAGGCGCGGTTTTTTGTTGTTGGAGCGGTCGACTTCGTAGCCGGCCTCGGAAAATTTGCGCCCAAGGGTGTTTTTGGTGGGCACGCGGTCTTCGCGTCCGTCGCGGTTGATGGACCACCACCATTTGAGGGCGTCGTGCAGCTCGGCGGCGCTGGTCTTGTACGCGGGGTCGACGTGTCCGTTCTGGACGTGGGCGTTGAGGCATTCTGCGAAGAATTGGCCGAACCAGTCTTCATCCTTGGCGTGTTCTTCGACGCTGGCGAGGACGCTGCTGGGCGGGCTGAGCCCTTGTTCCTGCCACTGGAGGCAGCCGCGGACGAGCCAGGCGAGGATCCCTGGGATTTCTTCTTGCAGTTTTTTCTTGAGTTCGGGGTCTCGCTGCCGGAACCATTGGGACATGAGCGGGTTTTTCTGGGCTTCGGCTTCTGGGTCGTTGACGTATCTGTATGGAAAATCGATCTTGAGTAGCCGCTGCACCAGGGCGAAATCTTTGGTCAATCCATGGGGCAGGTGGTTTGTCTGTAAGAAGAGTTTGTGCGTGGGGGCAAAGGTAATCTCGCGGCTGAATAGGGGCCGGGCGGTGATGTCGTCGCCGCCGGTGAGGGCCTTGATGCCTGCGCCGTCGATTTTTTGGCCCTCGTTGGTCTCGGATGCTACGGCGAGTCGTTTGCCGAGCAGGGAGACGAGGTGTTCTGATGTCTGGCTGGGACTTGGTTCGTTGCGCTGCTGCAGGATCATGCCGCGATTGACGAGGTGGTAGTAGGGGCCAAGGATGTGGCTGATGATCTCGAACAAAACGCCTTTGCCGTTGCGGCCTGGGCCGGTGAACACGAAAATATGCTGCTCGGTGGTGAGGCCGGTGAGGGCGTAGCCGAAGACGCGTGCGAGAAATTCGGTCATGATGCGTTCGCCGTTTTCGAGGTCGCCGGTGATCTCGGGCAGGAAGTGTTGCTCCCATAGCTCGCATTTGGCGTGGGGGTCGTATTCGACATCGAGGGCGCGGGTGAGGCGGTCTTCGGGCCGGCCCTGGGTGAGGGCGCCGGTGCGCAGGTCGATGACGCCGTTTTTGACGGGCAGCAGCCAGGGGTTGCGGTCGAAGTCGCTCTCTCTGGCGACCATATCGGGTGCGACGATGGGTGCCCAGAAGAGGGTTTTTTCTGCGCCGCCTTTGCTGCGCAGGCGGTTGGCCCGTTTGGTATAGGCGTCTTTTATCTTGCCCAGGCGCTTGAGTTCGTTTTCGTCATCCGGATCCGCTTTCTCGATCAGCTCGTCGATTGTCTTTCCCTTGGATTCGTACTCGATCGCGACGTCTTCGACTGAAGAGAACACCAGGCCCTGGTCGTCAATCTCCCAGACGCGACCGTTCCAGCGTCGCCACTGTCCGTCTTTGGGTGTGACGTTGAACAGGAACTTTTCGCCGTGGATCGAGGCGAACAGGCAGCCGTCGCCGCGCTCGTTGGCAGCCAGGCATTGCCCGACGTACTTGTGATCGAGGGGCTGGCGCTCTTCGGGCACTTCGAGTTCGGCTGCGCGCTGTTGGACCTGCTTGGCTATCTCCTGCAAATCAGACATTAATACTCACCCTGCATGCGACGCTGCCAGCGCAGGACGCTGTCGGTACTCATCCCGGCGGCTTGCGCGATTGTCTTTGTGGCCACACCGATGATGGAGAGCGCGGCGACAACGTAGACTTGGCGTTCGTCAGCTGTGGCGCGGCCCTCAAACATCGTCCCGGTGCGCCAGCTGTAGCGGCGGCCGCAACCGGCGCACACCACCGCTAACCCTGCGCGGAAACGCTCGGCGTCATGGTCGACTGCACTGGTGCGGCAGTCGGGGCAGATCGGCCCGGCAGGATGCAGGCGACGCATCCACCAGGTGCGGCACTGACCGGCATCGAGGCGCTGGTGCAGATTTTCAATCGCGCAACTCACTTCGCAACCTCCGATTTCAAAAAGAG
>NPID01001085.1_pt3 | contig 45938 bp, 41 predicted proteins | sample 8637491 | NCBI WGS metagenome assembly NPID01 (sample SAMN07420843, study PRJNA396082) | bioreactor metagenome | isolation source: sample BA6 brine-fed electro-methanogenic bioreactor BA | place: Japan: Kochi | collected 2016-06-14 | reverse complement strand
TTAGTGGACACTAATGATAAAATTCTTTAACTAAAAATAAATTGAGTTTACTTATAGGAAGCATCTACACATTTTGCGCGGCGAGTTCTTTTAAGCGATGGTATTTCAATAAGCGAAATGCCCAACACCTTCTCAATGGATGCAATGGTTTCGAGGGTAAGGTTCTCTTGTCCCTTTACCACCTTATTGATGTACTGGGGAGTAACGCCCATAGTATCGGCAAGTTTCTTTTGAGTCATACCATTTATTGGTTTTTGCCGTCTAATTTCCCTGAGAATTCTAAGGGCGATCATAGCCGACTTATCAAGCCAAACCTCATTCTCGACACGCCACTTTGCATCTTCGAGCCATCGCGATTTATCTTTGCTAACTATTTTTTCAAATCTTTTAAGAGTTTCTGATTTCACAACTACTAAGTTTTGAAATTTTCAAAGCATTAATGACTGCTCAGGGAGAAATTTTTAAGCCTATAAATATAGAAAAAATACCCATTAAATCAACCTATAGGTTTATTTTTTTCGTTTATTATCAAAATATGTTTCTCAATTAAGCCACTAAAGTTTCGTTAAGTTCTTGTATAACATCTTGCATTTCATTCCCAAAAAGCTGGTGCATCCGCCCTCTTCCTCCCTGCGCATCGAAAGGGGTATAATCCAGATCATCCACCTCGATATGGTATGAGCTAACGATATGATCCTTTATCATACGTAACCAATCGACCTGCTCGGGCGAGAAGCGGTTATGCTGGCCTGCATTCTGCTTGAAAATCCATATTTGGAAATTCTCGTTTATGGTTTTATCGAAGGGTTTTAGCTGAGTATCGATTCCACAGGCTCGTCTAATTAAGGAAACCAACGCAGTAAGTTCATCCTTGGGTTGCCGGCTTTTCACACTCTCAAGGGCAGCGTATGCATTCCACACATAATCGGGAGCAAGCATAGGTTTTTCCAGCTTAATCTTCTCCATCACCTCCTTAATCATTTTAAAGGTAATGCTACGGCGGTTGTAGGGCTGATTGTAGAATATGCTTAAAGCCTTTATCTCGTCCTTGTTCCGTTCGAGGTACTCGGTAAAATTCCTTATGGTTTCCTGAGCCTTCTCGGTGGTAAAACTATCCCATTCCGATTTGGTTACCGTATCGATATTAATATGGTCGATAATCTGCTCGTGCACCTTGCGCACATTCTCGATGTAATCGTTCAATTGTCCATTAAAAGTGGTGGCAGCCTGCCTAATTAACGCCTGCTGAGCTTCATTTTTTGCCTCCTCGAAATGTGCAGGGGTTCTGTCCTTTATAGGTATTTCGTTTAACTTCTGCTGTGCTATGCTCTCTATCTCATCGGGGTTAAAAGCATTAATAAGCTCTTTGGTTATCTGCTTTAGGTTTTTGCCACCAGAGTACTCCAGAAGTTTCTCCTTTTCCTTGTCGGTAATCTGCTTTTCTAAGCGGATTAATCGGTTTGCCAGCGAAAGGAAAAGATCCTCGTCTTCAACCCCCATGGTAATGGCACCCAAAAGATCATTGAGGGGAACGGTAGGCTGGCGTTCGAGTGGACGGCTATCTGTTTTCTTCGATTTTGTTGCCCCAACGGCATCAACAATTACAAAGTGGGTTTTGGTGCTAGCGGTTCGGGTAACCTGCATGAGCTTATCACTGTCGATGGTACGTGTTCCGCGTCCCTTCATTTGCTCAAAGTAGTTGATGCTTTTCACATCGCGCATAAAGAGCAACACCTCTAGGGGTTTAACATCTGTTCCGGTGGCAATCATATCAACGGTAACAGCAATTCGAGGATAGTACGAATTGCGGAATCGATTTAAAAGCGACTTGGGATCCTCGTCAATTCTATAGGTTACCTTTTTACAGAAATCGTTGCCCTCGTCGAACTCCTCACGAACAATTTTTATGATATCGTCGGCGTGGCTGTCGGTTTTGGCAAAAATTAGGGTTTTAGGAACCTCAAAGTCGCCATTCTCATCCACACGGTTAGCGAAAATTTCGGTTTGCAACGCTTTTCGGAACTCTTTTATGATATTGCGGATTTGGCTAGGGTTAACCACCTTTCTATCTAAATCGTTTCGGGTATAATCGGTGTCCTCATCCTCCTGTTGCCATCGTCTTTGGCGGGTTAGCTTATCACGACGGTCGACAAACCAGCCTGCTTTTACAACATTACCATTTCTTGAGATATCGGTCTCAATGGAATACACATCATATGGCACGTTCACGCCATCGGTTACCGATTCCTCATAGGTGTATTGGCTTACCACATTCTCGTTGAAGAATCCAAATGTTCGTTTATCGGGTGTGGCCGTTAGCCCAATAAGGAATGCATCGAAATAGTCGAGTACCTGTTTCCACAGGTTGTATATGGAGCGATGGCATTCGTCCACTACAATAAAATCGAACTGCTCAATGGGTACTCTAGCCGAATACTCAACGGGAACGGGTTGCTTCTTGTTGAGTTGGTTTTGCATCCATGAATTTTCGTTTGGATTAACGAGCTCTTCATTTTCATCCAACTCTTCGCCCTTTAGTATGGAGTATAGCCGTTGGATGGTGGATATGCAAACCTGGCTATCGTTTGCAATATAGCTCGATGATAGGCGCTGAACATTGTAAAGTTCAATAAATTTCCGATTATCATCGGTTGGCTTAAAGGTCATGAACTCCTGCTCTGCCTGCTCGCCAAGGTTCTTTGTATCAACCAAAAATAGGATCCGTTTGGCATCGGAGAACTTAAGTAGCCGATATATAAAAGTGGCTGCGGTAAAAGTTTTCCCTGCGCCCGTTGCCATTTGAATAAGAGCTTTTGGGCGGTTGTTTTTGAAGGATTTTTCGAGATTCTCTATGGCAACTATTTGTGCAGGGCGAAGCCCAGTGGGATCGAGTGGGGGTAAATCGTGCAAACGGCATCGTAAACTCTTCTCCTTTTTCAACCATAGGGCTAAGGTAGATGGCTTGTGAAAGCTAAAAACATTTCTTCCACGTGGTTTGGGATCCCTGTAATCGGTAAAACGGGTTACAATCCCAGTACTTTCGTAAACAAAGGAAAGCGGATCGTTCTGCAGATACTTTAGCTTTGCCGTTGCGTAATCCTTCGATTGTTCCTCTACAACGGTTAAGCGATGCCCTTCCTCCTCACGTTTTGCCTCAATAATACCAACTGGTTTTCGGTTAACAAACAGCACATAGTCGGCTGGGCCAACATCTGTCTGGTACTCCCTAACTGCTACACCTTGGCTAGCCGATAAATCAACCTTGCTTTTAGATTGCACCGTCCATTCAGCATCCATCAACATCTTGTCGATGCGGTCTCTTGCAATCTGTTCGGGGTTTTGGTTGTGGTCGTGGGGCATATAAAAAAAATCTGATAATACTACTAAGCACTAAAAGTAGTAAAGATATGAGAAATTGTGTAAAGATTGGGCAAAAAGTTTAACCAGAATCTCGATTACAACACCATTGATATCCCCACAAAATGCATGGCCATAACCACATTTGTTCGTGCCAACAGGCTTGTTGATGGCGTTCTGGTTGATGCATTTGAAAAGGGTCTAATAATGAATATACTTAGGTCAATTGAAAGGCAGTTAGGATAATCGCTTTCTTAAAAAAATCGGATCACTTTAATATTTCAACAACTATTTTAGAAATTGATTGTATTTTCAGAGAAAGAATCTTTAATCTTTAAAAATTATATTTTATATGCCATTAAGAGCACTAATTGATGGTGAAGAGGTAATATCTGTAAACCTTAGCCCACTAGAATGGGAAAACTTAAAACAAAGTATAAAAAAGGGTACTAATAAAGTAATACTTCCTTGTTGTAATCAAACTGGTTTTTTAAGAACAAGTATTAAGGGATTAAATCACTTTGTACATCAGAAGGGTTCAAATACTTGCGATTGGAAACCTGAATCGCCGCAGCATCTTTTATCAAAATCAGAGATCACTAAAGCATGCATTAATAATGATTGGGAAGCAATTCCCGAATATGCAGAGGGTAACTGGAGGGCAGATGTTCTGGCAATAAAAAATAGCAATAGAATTGCTTTTGAGGTTCAATGGAGTAATCAAACTGCTGAGGAAACGATAAATAGACAACAAAAATATATCGCATCAAATGTAAGGTGCTGTTGGTTTTTCAGAAATGTACCAAAGGAATTACAGGGTAATACTTATGACAAACTCCCGTTCTTCGAAATAAAAGAAACAGAAGATAAAGAGATAGTTACAAGGTTTAACAATCAAGAAATTCCCTTGTATAATTTTGTCGATAATCTCATGAAGGGTTATCTTAAAATACGTAATAATTATCAAATAGCCGAAGAGCAAGAGATAGAACTATTTATTAATGAAATTAGATGTGAGAAGTGCACAGAAAGGCAACATATATATTCAGTTGGTCACTTTCTAAAAACAAAATGCGGTAAAGAGGTTTACGTTGACCTAAACAGCCATCCAGATGTCATAGAAAAAATCAGAGATTTCCTAGAAACTCCATTGGGGAAAGGTTTTAAAATTGGTTTTGGTAAAACAATCAAAAGGTTGAATCACAATTATAGCTATTATGCTCTTCGCTGCACTAAATGCAACAAACCTTTTTCAAGCTATTTTATGGGTATTAATCAGAATAATCTAGAAAATGATCCTACGTCCAAAAAATTTAAAATTAACATAACCTTTAAAACAGGTTTTGAATCAGATGAAATCCATGAAAATCAAAACGGGAAACATTGGTGCTTCTCAAAAACAAAGGACTTTTGCACTTAGTTTACAATAAAGTTTTTCAAAACCCTTTACTTTTTAAATTTTCATCCCTCCACGTTTAATTTTTTTGTAATTTTGATTTAAAGAAGGGGATGCTCAAAACATTTTTGCCACTATTCTACTTACGGGCAGTCACTTTTTAACTTACGGTGTACAGTACAGTTTAGAAATAAACATAAAAAAGAAACCGGGCCTCCTCAGACCCGGTTTCACACCCTAAAAAATTAACCTAAAAGCAACTAACCTGAAACCAACTATAAACCCTAAAAATCAGGTTGTGTTACATAAACAAAAACGTGGTTTCAATGTTTTTGTTTCATTTGTTTGGCAAAATAATATATGATTTACATCATCAAAATTCTGCCAGCAGCACCTGTAACAAGAACTACACCACAAAGATACGAAGTTTTTAGCTATGAATATATCTTACTATACTAAAAATTGGATGATATAAAACACCCTTTTTCAAGGGGCTTAGTTTTAGGTATGTTTCTCGAACAAAATTTATATCGTTAACGCTAATATCCTGCCCTCTTTTATTGAAAATTACCGAACAAGCAATGGCTGTTTTAAGCGTTGTTGCTTTTACCCTTACTGTATGCTCCGAGTAGCGAGCCGGGTGAAAATGGATGTATCTACCCTCAAACCTGCCTCTGGTTACTACCCACCTCGAACCGTCGGAGATGTTAACGCGCAAATATCGCTTGGCAGTTGCTTTAAGCTCACTCATCAGAGATAACTCCGAGAACATGGATTTTGAGTTAAGATTCTGGCCTATCTCTTCAGCTATTTGCTGCGGTGATAGCTGCCCAATGTAAAAATCGATTAGCGTACCATTAACCGAATTGGCCATTTGATGAATCAAACCTACATTTCCCAAATCGACCACCTGGCTAACCCATTGCTTAACATAGCCCAAATGGTGCTTAAGCGAGTTAAATGCGTATGGAGCGGGTAGCTCTCGATCAAAGTTTTCGGTTATGGTTGCCACAACGTTCGTTTAGTCAAAACTTATAGCTAATCATTAGTAAACATAAAGTTAGCAAATGCCCTTATAAATAAAAAAAGGGTTAGCTGTGTAGCTAACCCTTTTAAATCTGTCAATCAGCAATTGCTGAAAATATTTAGAAACTTAATAATTCGTCGAACCTAGATAACGTTAAATCTTGCACTTATTCACAAGATTATCAGACACAAAATAATTAGAACAATAAGAAATGGCTACTAGTATTCAGACCTACGGCCTTGACCCCTAGAGTTTCCTCCACGGTTGTAACCACCACGCTGGTTTCCACCGCGGAATCCACCGCCGTTTCCACCTCTGGACTCTTTCCTTTCTTCAGCCTTGTTAACTACAATAGTACGACCATCAACCTCAGCACCATCGAGTTCTTCGATAGCTTTGCGAGCTTGTTCGTCATCGGGCATTTCAATAAACCCAAAACCTTTACTACGTCCGGAAAATTTGTCGGTAATAATTCTGGCTGCCGAAACTTCGCCGTACTCTTCAAAAAACTCCTTTAACTCAGACTCCTGTAGTCGAAAAGGAAGACTTCCACAAAAAATGTTCATCAGATAACAATTAAAATTTAGTTAATAATACGGGGGCAAAAGTACGCTAATTTTTAATAGCATTAGCCATATATGAAGTTATTTTGATGAATATCATCATTTTTATTGCTAGTCACTTCAGAAAAAAAAGCGCTGGCAAAATACCAGCGCTTTTAACCTATTTGTAATAAACCAGACTAAAAGCCAAAATGGATACCCTGAGCTAATGGCAAATTGTTACTATAGTTAATAGTATTTGTTTGCCTACGCATGTACTGCTTCCAGGCATCGGAACCCGACTCGCGGCCACCACCTGTATCCTTCTCCCCACCAAAGGCACCACCAATCTCTGCGCCCGATGTACCAATATTTACGTTAGCAATACCACAATCGGATCCACCTTCGGATAAGAACAGCTCCGACTCTCTTAAGTTCTGAGTAAATATTGATGAGGACAACCCTTGCGGAACACCATTATTGAGAGCAATGGCCTCATCAATGGTTTTAAACTTCATAATGTAAAGAATTGGGGCAAAGGTTTCTTCCTGAACAATATGATAATGATTTTGCGCTTCAACCAGCGCAGGAACAACGTAATTACCCGATGCGTACTTATCGCCCGAAAGAACATCTCCGCCAAACAGGAGTTTCCCTCCCTCCTTTTGCGATTCTTCAATGGCATAGGTAAATGCATTTACCGAAGTTTTGTCGATAAGCGGACCAACAAGCGTTCCTTTTTCGAGCGGATTACCAATATGCTCGCTAACGCTCTTGTAGGCTGTTTTCAGCTTTTCAACAACCTTATCGTAAACGCTTTCGTGTACTATTAGCCTGCGAGTGGATGTACAACGCTGACCAGCTGTTCCAACGGCTCCGAATACAACCGATTTTATAGCCATCTCGAGGTTTGCACTTTCAGCAATAATCACAGCATTATTTCCACCTAACTCAAGAATTGAACGACCTAAGCGCTCGCCAATAATTGCTCCAAGCCTTTTTCCAACAGCTGTCGATCCTGTAATTGAGAACAACGGAATACGTTTATCGGCTGCAAAATTATCGCCCAAAACCGATGACTTAGCAATTACCAAATTAAAAACTCCCTCGGGCACTTCGCACTCCTTAAGGACATCATTTATAATTTTTTGGGTTGCAATAGCGGTAAGGGGTGTTTTTGAACTAGGCTTCCAAACTACCACATCGCCAGCTATAGCAGCAATCATGCTGTTCCATGCCCAAACGGCTACAGGGAAGTTAAATGATGTGATTAACCCAACTATTCCCAAAGGCTGATACTGGTCGTACATTCTGTGCTCAGCTCTTTCGGAGTGCATGGTAAATCCATTGAGCAAACGCGATTGTCCCACGGCAAAATCGCAGATATCAATCATTTCTTGCACTTCGCCTAAACCCTCCTCGTAAATTTTACCCATTTCGAGGGTAACCAGGTAGGCAAGATCTTCCTTTTTTTCTCTTAACGCATCGCCAATTTTACGAACAACCTCGCCACGCTTTGGAGCAGGTACTTTTCGCCATACCTTAAATGCTTCCTGCGCTTTTGCCATTATAGTTTCGTAATCGTCAATGCTAGCGTTTTTAACCTTAGCAATTGGCTTACCGTCAATTGGAGAAATCGAAGTTGACTCGTCGCCTCTGGCAGCTAACCAGTTGGAACCGGTGCTAACACCGCTGTTAAGCTCATCAATTCCTAATCGTTTTAATGCTTCTTTCATGTTTACTATTTGATTTTTAAAATAATTAGTTACTCCATCATGTAAGGATATCTGTAATCGGTAATTGGGACAAAAGCCTCTTTTATGGTACGTGGGCTTACCCAGCGAACTAAATTAAATTCACCCCCTGCCTTATCGTTTGTTCCCGATGCGCGCGATCCACCAAATGGCTGAAGTCCAACAATTGCTCCGGTGGGCTTATCGTTAAAATAGAAGTTACCTGCAGCATAGCGCAACCTATCGCACAGCTGACCAAGCGCTACTCTATCTCTACCGAAAATAGCACCCGTTAAGCCATATGGCGATGTTGTATCGCAAAGTTCAACTGCCTTATCCAAATCCTTATCCTCATAAACAAATACAGTTAGTACAGGTCCAAAAATTTCTTCCTCCATCGATTTAAACCTTGGGTTTGTAGTCTCAATAATTGTAGGTCGAATAAAGTACCCAGTGCAATCATCGTAAGTTCCACCCGCAATAATCTCGGCTTCGGGCGACGATTTAGCAAACTCGATGTAACTAACAATATTCTTATACGATTTGTTGTCGATAACAGCGTTCATAAAGTTTTTATGGTCCATAACATCTCCCATCTTTATGTCTTCGGTCATCTCAACTAGCATCTTTTTAATACTAGGCCATAACGATTTTGGCACGTACATACGCGACGATGCTGAACACTTCTGTCCTTGGTACTCAAACGAGCCCCTAACGGCATTGGCCGCTACCTCAAAAGCATCGGCTGATGGGTGAACAAAGATGAAATCTTTTCCACCTGTTTCGCCCACAAGCCTTGGGTACGATTTGTAGGATGGAAGATTTTTAGAAACAGTGCCCCATAGGTGGTTAAAAGTACCATTTGAACCCGTGAAATGGATTCCTGCCAAATCTTTTGACTGCAACACCTCGTTCCCAATTACTGGTCCGCTTCCTGGCACGAAGTTGATAACACCCGCTGGTAAGCCAGCCTCCATAAAAATCTTCATCAGGTAATAGTTCGATAGTATTGCAGTTGTAGCAGGTTTCCAAACAGTTGTATTACCCATCATTACCGGAGCCATGTTGAGATTCGATGCTATTGATGTAAAGTTGAAAGGACTAACGGCAAACACAAACCCTTCGAGCGCTCGAAACTCCATTCGGTTGAGCTGATTGAACGCCGATTTGGGCTGAATTTGGTAGATACGACTTGCAAACGAAGCGTTGTATTTTAAAAAGTCGATGGTTTCGCAAACAGCATCAATCTCCGATTGGAAGATATTCTTGCTCTGCCCAAGCATGGTTGAGGCGCTAACCAACGCACGATATTTTGTTGATATCAGTTCGGCTGCTTTTAGCAGAATTGACGCACGAACTGTCCAAGCAAGATTCGACCAAATTTTTTGCGCTTTCAAAGCGCTATCAATGGCCATCTTCACTTCTTTCTCGGTAGCCTTGTGATATTTTGCAAGCACAACAGAATGGTTATGTGGCATTACCACATCTTCGGTTATTCCCGTCCTTACTTCTTTTCCATTAATAATTAAGGGTATTTCAATTTCAGTAGTCGATTGTCTTTTAAGCTCTTTATCGAGAGCAATACGCTCGGGACTCCCCTTAAAATAGTCGAAAATTCTTTCGTTTTCGGGCACCTGAAAATTGTACACTGCATTGTTCATTTCCGGAAACTTTTAAATCGTTATGTTTATTTTTTCATATCGGCGACAAAACTAATATTATTAGCGAACTAAAAAAATGAGAAATACCTTTTTATGGGTATTATGCAAAAAAAGTGAGGTTGAACTAATTGTTCAACCTCACCAAATATTACTGGATAGAATAATAAGCTATTCGTATTCCTTTAGAATATCGGCTACACCATCGGGCGATACTCGTCCGTACACTTTTTCGCCAACGGTTACAACTGGTGCCAAACCGCATGCACCAACACAGCGTAAACAGCTAATTGAGAATTTTCCATCGGGAGTAGTTTCGCCTACGTTAATGTTAAGCCTACGCTTAAACTCATCGACTACTTTCTCGGCACCACGTACGTAACAAGCTGTACCAGTACAAATGCTTATTGGGTGCTGGCCCTTTGGAATCATGGTAAAGAACGAGTAGAAAGTAACTACACCGTATACTTTTGCCTCAGAAATATTTAGCTCCTGCGCAACCACTTCCTGAACCTCAGCTGGTAGGTAGCCAAAATGTGTTTGTGCCTTGTGAAGCACATTAATTAGCTCACCGGGTTGATTGTTGAAGGATTTGCAAATCTCCTTGAGCTTGGCAACATCCTCTTTTTTTAGCTCAACTTTAATATGTGACATCTCTAATCCTCCAATTTTAAATGTAAATATCCTTAGGTCCTTTATCGAAGTAGTGGGTATGAAGCAAGTGATGTGCCTTCTCGCTCATTGGTTTACCCAAGAATTCTTCGTAAAGTTTAATAATATATGGGTTTTCGTGCGACTTACGAATTGGCTTACCAGCATCCTCCTCATAAATTGCCTTGGTTCTGGCCTTAAGTATTGCTGAATCGCCATGGTGTAGAGGCTGACCTCCGCCACCAATACAACCACCTGGGCAAGCCATTACCTCAATTGCATGGTAGTTTACCTTTCCGCTACGAACGTCTTCGAGTAGCTTACGTGCATTACCCAATCCGTGTGCAATGCCAATATTTATTGGTAGTCCATTAAAGTCAACTGTTGCCGAACGAATTCCTTCCATTCCACGTAGCTGCTCAAATTCAATTTTCTCTAGCTTTTTGCCGGTTTGAACTTCGTAAGCTGTACGTGTTGCTGCTTCAATAACACCACCCGTTGCGCCAAAAATTACAGCAGCTCCGGTTGATTCGCCCAAAGGACGATCGAAATCCTGCTCCTCAAGATCGGCAAAATTAATATTGAACTCTTTGATTAGGTGAGCTAGTTCGCGGGTTGAGATAGAGAAATCAACATCGGGATTTCCATCAACCTTAAACTCGTCGCGCTGTGCTTCGTATTTTTTTGCCAAACATGGCATAACCGATACTACAACCAAATCTTCGCGCTTAATTCCCATCTTTTCAGCAAAGTAGGTTTTGGCTATGGCACCAAACATTTGCTGTGGAGATTTTGCTGACGATGGAACGTCGAGCATATCGTTGAAGTTGTGCTCAAAGAAGTTCACCCAACCTGGGCAGCAGCTGGTGAGAATTGGTAGCTTTACGCTCTTATCGCCATTAAGGTGGCGAGTTAAACGGTCGAGAAGCTCAGTACCTTCCTCCATAATGGTAAGGTCGGCAGCAAAATCGGTATCGAAAACTTGGTCGAAGCCAATCTCCTTAAGCGCAGCAACCATTTTGCCAGTAACAATGGTACCTGGTTTCATGCCAAACTCCTCGCCTAAAGCAACACGAATTGCAGGAGCAGTTTGAACAATAACCTTTTTGGTAGGATCGGCTAAAGCACGGATTACCTTTGGTGTATGGTCAACCTCGGTTAATGCACCAGTTGGGCAAACAGCTACACACTGTCCGCAGTATGTACAAGGCGACTTCTCGAGATTTTGCTCAAATGCTGGAGCAACTACTGCTTCGAAACCACGGTTAACAGCGTTAAGCGCACCTACGGTTTGAACGGTGTTACACATCATCTCGCACCTACGACACATGATACACTTATCGAGGTCGCGGATTATTGAGGGCGATGTATCAACTCGGTATGTGCTCATTTCAGCATATTCCTCTCCAGGAATTGACCTTACGCCGAGTTTAATGGCCATGTCTTGAAGCTCGCAATGTCCGCTTTTTGCACATGTAAGGCAATCCTTTGGATGATCGCTAAGAATAAGCTCAAGAATTGTTCTGCGGGCGTTGATAACCCTCATGGTATGCGTTTTAACTACCATACCTTCGGTACAATCGGTTGAGCATGAAGGGGCAAGATTTCTACGACCCTCAACCTCAACAACGCAAATACGGCAGCCAGCAGGCTTGTTCTCAATGTTAAGATCTTTTAGCTCCATGTAGCATAGCACAGGGATATCGATTCCCAGCTGCTTAGCCGCTTTGTAGATTGTGGTACCCTTAGGAACCTCAACTACCTTGTTATCTATGGTTAATTTTACTGTTTCCATTTATGCTTCTCCCCTTTATTGAATGTTGATGGCACTAAATTTACACTTCTCGATGCAAGCACCACACTTAATACAGATTGATGTGTCGATAAAGTGAGCCTTTTTGCGCTCGCCGCTAATTGCGTTTACCGGACAAACCCTTGCACAGGCGGTACATCCAACGCACGCTTCGGCATCGATAACGTATTGCATTAGGGCTTTACACTGACCTGCACGGCACTTGTGATCTTTCACGTGCTCTAGATACTCCTCATAAAAATTGTCGAGCGTTGAAAGAACTGGGTTTGGTGAAGTTTGACCAAGCCCGCAAAGCGATGAATCCTTAATAACCTCACTTAGGTTGCGCAAGCGATCAATCTCTTCCATGGTACCCTTACCTTCGCAAATTCTTTCGAGCACTTCATATAAGCGCTTATTTCCGATGCGACAGGGTGCACATTTTCCGCAGCTCTCCTCAACGGTAAAATCGAGGTAGAATTTAGCTACCGACACCATACAGTCGTCCTCATCCATTACAATCATACCACCCGAACCCATCATTGAGCCAGCAGCAATAAGGTTATCGTAATCGATGGGAGTATCGAGGTGTTTTTCGGTTAAGCAACCACCCGATGGACCACCAGTTTGAACGGCCTTAAATTTCTTGCCATTTTTAATACCTCCACCAATTTCGAAGATCACTTCGCGGAGGGTAATTCCCATTGGAACTTCGATAAGTCCAACGTTATTTATCTTACCTGCAAGAGCAAATACTTTTGTTCCTTTTGATTTTTCAGTTCCAATTGATGCGAACCACTCGGCACCCTTTAGGTAAATTACGGGGATATTTGCGAATGTTTCAACGTTATTAACGTTAGTTGGTTTACCAAGGTAACCACTTTCAGCGGGGAATGGAGGCTTAACGGTAGGTTCGCCCCTGTCGCCTTCCATTGAGTGTATAAGCGCTGTTTCCTCACCACAAACAAATGCTCCGGCACCGTAACGAATTTCAATATCGAAATCGAAACCGCTACCTAAAATATCCTTTCCAAGCAATCCGTACTCGCGAGCTTGCTCTAAAGCAATCTTTAATCTTTCAATTGCGAGTGGATACTCTGCACGGATGTATATTAGACCTTTGGTTGCACCAATACAGAAACCGTTGATGGTCATAGCCTCAATTACAGAGTGTGGGTCACCCTCAAGGATTGAACGGTCCATAAATGCACCTGGGTCACCCTCATCGGCGTTACAAACTACATACTTTTGATCGGCCTTATTTTTAGAAGCAAACTCCCACTTTAATCCTGTTGGGAATCCTCCTCCTCCACGACCACGAAGACCAGATTGTTGCATTACCTTGATAGCAGCCTCAGGTCCCATTTCGAATACTGAACCAAGGGCTTGGTATCCTTCGCGAGCGATATACTCATCGATATTCTCAGGATTAATTACACCACAGTTACGAAGCGCAATACGGATTTGCTTTTTGTAGAAACCCATGTGTTTCGAGTCGCTGATGTGCTCTTTGCTTTTAGGATCGGAATAAAGCAAGCGCTCAACCTTGCGACCCTTAATAACATGCTCTGAAACGATTTCTGCTGCATCGGCACCCTTAACCTCGGTGTAAAACGTGTTATCAGGTAATACCTTAACAATAGGGCCTTTTTCGCAAAAACCGAAGCAGCCAGTCATTATAACTTGCACCTCATTCTCAAGACCATTCTTGGCCAGTTCAGCTTTTAAACTCTCTACAATGGAATCGCTTTCCGAAGCTCGGCAACCGGTTCCACCGCAAACGAGTAGGTGCGATTTGTATTTTGCCATTATCTTATCCTCCTTTAGGGGTTATTGATTGTCGATAGTATTATAGTTCATAGGAATAATGCCGTCAACCAGCTCGCCGTTTTTGATGTACTTCTCAATAATCTCATCGGCCTTTTGGTTGTCAACATAACCAAAAACCACTGGTTCCTGGTTAGGAAGTTGCACCTCAACGGTAGGCTCGGCATAGCAGTAGCCCATACATCCGGTTTGAGTAACCACAGCATCGATGCTTCTCTTTTCGAGCTCATCGATGAAGAATTCCATCACGGTTTTGGCTCCAGAAGCAATACCGCAAGTTGCCATAGCAACTTTAACCTGCACGCGGCTCTCAGGATCCTCCCCTTTTTCCCTGAGGTCGATCTTTGACTGAAGCTGTTCCTTCATCTTTTTAAGATCGGCCAACGATTTTACTTTTGTCATAATTGGGTCTCCTTGGTTTATGTGTTAATGAAATAACAATCGAATTGTAAGTTTTGGAAAGCAAAATTATTTAATCTGTAACACATTTTAAGTAAAACGATTATGTTTTATAACCTAGGTTGGTTATTTATAATTCGTCTAAATTTAAACTAATCATCTCCTTAAGCATTTTTCCTACTTCGGGAGTGTTGATAGGAATGCCTTCGAGCGCTTCGTTAACCTCATCGGTATTAAGTGAAAACTGATTTCCGTTTTTTACGTGTGTGTACTCAAACTTTATGTTTGGATTAGCAGAAATTAGCATAACAATTACCCCAACAATATCACCAAGGGGTTGCCGGTCGATATGGCTCAGTCCGAGCACTGCCTTTACTGTTGTACCTGAGCCCTCCGTAGAATTAATTTGCAGCTTACCACCTGTGCTTTTACAAGCATCGTTTAGAAGCGGAAGCCCCATGCCTACCTTACGTGTGGTGCGTGATGTAGTGTAGGGATCGATAACCCTTTTCAGTACCTCTTGGGACATCCCTTTTCCATCATCGCCAATGGTAATGATAAGCTGATCGGCCAAACTATCCTCAATCACTCCAATAGAAATTGCCTTTGCTCCTGCATAAATTGAGTTTTGCGTAATATCGAGAATATGAAGTGAAAGCTCTTTCATTTTATGTTTGACCAATGCTAATGGATTACTACTTTCTTAACCACTTGTGTTCCTTTTGATGAAAAGCGGATAAGGTAAACACCCGAAGGAAGCGAACTTGTATCAATATGATAAGTACCGGCTAAACCGATAGAGCTAATTACTCCACTTTTATGCTCGCGTCCGTATAAATCAATTATCCGATAGCTAATACTACTTGCCCTAGTCGAAACTTCAACGTTTAGCTGTTCCGACGCGGGATTGGGAAAAACTTCAATGCTAAAATTGGGTAACTGGCTATTTATAAATGAAGATGTTGGTTCCTGAAGCTTAAAAACCCGTGTCGATTTTGCATCTAAGTTATTAACTGTTATGCTATACAACTCTTCTGCGTTAATAGTAATGGACTGATGATTACTTCCCAGCAGGTTATAAAGAGAATATTCGCCAGCTGTTATGCCAATAATTGGCACGGTTAAACTTACCGATGCAACTTGAGTATTACCCAAATTGCTCACAACAAGGATTAGCTCATCGGCATGCTGACGGACAAAGGCAAAAACTGAACTGTTACTTGATTGCACAGGCTTATAGTTGCCTTGCCTAAGCGATATGTTATCATTCCTGATGCTAATTAGCTTGCGATAATGGTTCCACAACGAGTTCGGATCCGCTTTCTGTGCTTCCACATTTTTTGTTGTGTAATCGGAGTTTACCGAAATCCATGGAGTACTTGTTGTAAACCCAGCATTTGCATTACCGCTCCATTGCATCGGAGTACGAATGTACTCATCGGGTTTTACGCCTGTCATCCCAATTTCCTCACCGTAATATATATAAGGTATACCCGGAAGAGTTAGCAGCAAGGATGCAGAAAGTTTTGCCATTTCCTCATCCTCATCGAGCACACTCATAATCCGGTTCATGTCGTGGTTTGTAAGGAATGTTCCAAACTGCATATATGGATATGCTGCAAGCACGCTGTTAAGCGTTTGCTTTAAATTGGTTGCATTTCCACTAATAACTGCGTTAACCAAAGCATCGGCTAACTCAAACTCAAAACAATAGTCTAAGGCATCATCGTTAACGTAGGGCATAACAACTTGGGTTGATGCCCACGCCTCGCCAACGGAGAAAGCATCGGGATTGACACTCTTGTAGTATGATCGAAAATCTTTCCAAAACTGGATAGTTTCAGGGAGGTTTTCCAAGTCTTCACCTTCTTCGTAAATGTACTTTACAGCATCGAGCCTAAACCCATCAACGTTCATATCCTCGAGCCAAAACCGAGCAATGTCGAACATTTCATCTTTTACCGCCTGAGTATTGTAATTTAAGTCGGGCATTCCCGACCAAAAAAGGCCATAGAAATAGCTTCCGTTGCTATAGTGCCAAACGGTTTGCCCCCATGGCCCTGAAAAGCCGGGGTTTGTATCGCTCCAAACATACCAATCGCGCTTATCCGATTCGGTATTGGCTGATTCAGTAAACCAGTTGTGCTGGTTTGAGGTATGGTTCATAACCAAGTCGATTATCACCTTAATACCCCTAGCATGAGCCTCGTTAACGAGCTGAACAAAATCGGCATTCGATCCGTAATCCTGCTCTACGGTTCGATAATCGGTTGCATCGTAACCATGGTAGCTAGGCGATTGCATAATTGGCATTAGCCAAATTCCGGTAACACCCAAATCGGTGTCCGTATTCGGATCGCCATCGTTTAGGTAATCTAACTTTTCAATTAACCCTTGAATATCGCCCTTTCCATCGGAGTTGCTATCGTAGAAACTCCGAACAAAAACTTCGTAGAATACTGCATCGTTCCACCAGAAGATTTGCTTTGATCCAACTTTTATATAATCGCTAAATGTTTTTGTTTGCTGCTCGTTGTCAGCGTTTTTTATGGTAAGAGTTACGCTATACTCCCCTTGGGAAGCGTATGTAACCAATGGATTTTGCAGAGTTGATGTTGATGGAGTTCCGCCCGGGAATTCCCAAATCCATTCCACAGGGTTGCCCGTGGAAGTATCGAAGAAATTGATGGTCTCACCCACTTCGGCGTATACTGCTGATGACGAAATTGAAACATTAAGAATATATGATGGGAACTCATCGTTATACCAAAACTCTACAACGCCATCCTCCTCAACGGTGTAAGTTCGATTTGGGCCTCCGTTTGGGAATTCCTCATTGCCATCCCAAAGCCCATCAATTCTACACTTAAAACCTACAACCTCACCAACTGGGAGTGAAATGCTTACACTATAAATCCCATCAGCATCACCATCGGTCATTGGGTTAGGTGTTGCCCCCCACTCGTTAAAAGTTCCAGCAATATCAACAAACTGATTCTCTGGAGAGAAGTTTCCCAACTCAATTTGATAATTCATATTTACCCTGAACTCAACAGTTGTGCTCTGCGAATAACCAAACTGAGTTATGCAAAGTATAGTAATTACCTTTACTAACATTCCAACACTTTTCATATTGAAGGCGTTTTTAAATATGGTGTTTGCATGCGATTCCCTAACAAGTTACATAAAAATTGAAGCGGACAATAAACCATAAACAAACCTGTGTTTTGGCATTTTTAACTATGATTTGCAGCAAGTTTATTTTTTTATTCTTCACCTGCGAAATGAGATAAAACTCTATTCGCTTTATTTTTATCTTTTCCTTTTACCACAAATAATGTGGCTCCATTTACCCCATATACTTGACCAATAATTTTTGTAACAAAATTTGATTCTGCCAGAGTCAATGCATCTCTTTGATTTTCGCAAAAAAATAAAATTAAAGATATTTTTGAATCTTTTGTCTGAAAACAATATTGCTTTTGAATAAGGGATTGATTTACAATAGAATCCACAACCATTTCACATTCTAGAAATTCTTCTTCATAATTATTTAGAAAAAATTCCATCTGTTTCTTGTTTGGGTGTTTATCACTCAATTCATTCAAATGAATTTTCATTTTTGGGATCTCTATTTCAGAGTTCGTCTTTCGATTTTGGCACGATAGAGAAATTATACCAATGAGCGAATACACAAGTAAAAGACTTCGCATTTTTCTTCTTTTAGAATTCGACACAACTTCCAAATGTGTAATTTTATCTAACTATTCTGCGACCTTGCAGCTCGGCAAATGCAAGACCTAACTCAACACATGTGGGTTCGTTTAAATAGTACTCAGTAAAGGTACTACCAATTTGATCGATGTAATGCGCATCGGAGTTTTTAATTAATGGCATACGTTTAAGATAGGAATGCTTAGCGCTAAAATCGGTGAAACTAGTAGATCTGAATACCTCCAAAGCATCGAAATTTAAATCGGGGGGTATAAAACCAAGCTGGCTAATTAGGCTATATCTGGGTCTATCAACATGAGCTGGGATAAACAAACCTCCAAGCTCATGCACTTTCTGCTCAATTTTCTGAATGCCAACATTTAATGCAGAAATAAGCAACGGTTTTATATGCTGAAGAATTTCATCTTGCTCATTTACCTCAACCTGATAGCCAAACCTATCGGGATCGTTTGGGTAATGGGGCAGGTTTTGCTCAATAAATTGCTGGAAAACCGACCTTTGCTGTTCGCTATCGAAAAGGCATAAACAATGCGCCTCCTCCTTTGTGGTAACTTCGGCACCAAAGAGAACCGCGATACCATGAACTTGAGCAAGTTTTCGAATAAGGGGTCCGTGTAGCGTACTGTTATGATCGGTTATGGCAATTAGGTTTAAGCCCCTATCCTTGGCCATGGCAACAATATTGCGAGGGCTCATTTCCAAATCGCCGCAAGGCGAAAGGACTGTGTGGATATGTAAATCGGCCCGATAGGTCTGCATGTTATACCTTTTAAATTTTATTCGCCATTTACAAAACTAGGACAACGCGAATAAAGTATCGCCTATCCCTTGAGAAGCTCGTATAACTTGCCAGCTATTTCGAAAGTTTCGAGATTAGTTCCAAGAATTGGAATGCCCTCCTGATTGCTTTGCTCTGCTGTGTCAATCTCTGGCACAATTCCCTTTACGAGAATAACTGCAGCCAGCTCCTTAAGCGATGCAATGGCCATAACATTTTTATGATTCTGAAGTGTAATCCAAATACTTCCGGAGTTTGCATTTCCCATAACATCGCTCAGCAAATCGGAAACGTAACCTCCATCAACTTCGTTTGCTAAACCCTCTTCACCGGCAAATACTGTTAGGTTTAGTTCTTTTACTATTTCTGAGATCTTCATTTTTATTGATGATAAGAGTTTATTATATTTAATGGAAATCTTCCTGCTTCGCAGGTTTTAAGCTTAACATACAAGCATATCAGGGCTTCTTTTTCGAGCCTGCGTTCTTGTTGCAATCCTTTTGAAATCTGTCCTTTCCCCAAATTTTTTCCATAATTCGAAATGAATGATCGGGGTGTAGCTTACGCGTTTGTTCCATGGTTTTTTGGAGAAAAATACAATGCGATATTGCAGCCTTACCTTTTACAATATCCTCAGCAAGGGCTTGGCATGATGGTGCTCCACAGGATCCGCAATCAATTCCGGGTAAAAAACACATAATGCGCTGTACCCTCTCCATTTTTTTCATGGCCTTAGCCATATCTTCATCGAGTTTAAGCATGCTCCGAGGTTTAACCGGATCGATGCTTGATCGGCTGAGTATGAAACTGCCGTACCCTTTTATCCTATCCTGACTAGTATTAGGAATATCCGTTGCATTTGCCTTAATATTCCGTGAACGCTGCCTAAGGCGTTCGGCAGTTAAAAACCTATTACCCGAAGTTAGTACACCTCCTGCGCATCCTTCATCGCATGCTCTTATCTCAAGAAAATCGATATCGGATATTTCATCATTCTCTAATTTCTCAAGAAAATCAATCACATTATGCAAGCTGTCAATAGCAAGGCTTTGACCTTTAACGCTAGTTGCCTCTCCGTTAGTAAGGCTCCATAAAATGCTGCTATGATTAATTGTACTAGCATCGGAGGTATCATCAATTTCAACATTTTTTTGCTTAATAGAGCGAAGAACCTTATTGTAAATCACATCCATATTTATAACCCCATTTACCTCAGAATGCTCTTCGCCAACGGGGCTTTTTATTGCTGCAATTTTAGCAGCACAAGGGGTTATGTAGAAAATGCCAATGTCCTTCTCGTTAACACCTTCATCAATTAGAAGCTTTTTGTAGTAGATTGCTGATAGGTCGAGTGGAGGTTTAAGCAGCATGATATTATCGACCAAAGCAGGAAACTTTACCTGAATTAGCCGGACAACCGCCGGACAAAATGATGAAATAACAGGCTTTGGGCTCTCAGCATTAGCAACATATTTATCGATTGCATCTTTCAAAATATCAACGCTATTCTCCGCTTCAAATACGTCGGTAAAACCAAGTTCAATTAGCGTGCTATACACTTCGCCTGGTGATATGTCATTTGGAAACTGCCCAAGCAACACAGCAGGAACAAGAGCAACTCGCCTTTTGTAGCTAAATATCTTGCTAAAATCATCCTGTTCAATTATAATGGCATTTACAGGGCACACCCTATAGCACTCGCCACAATCGATGCATCTATTATCGTATAGTTCAGCCTTCCCATTCCTAACCCTTAACGCTTCGGTTGGGCACACCCTCATGCAATGCGAGCAACCAATGCACACATCTCGTTCAATTTTTAACGCATGGTGAAAAAACTTGCCTTCCATTGCACAATTATTTTGGGTTAAGTTGTACAATTATCTCAACGGTTGTTCCAACATCAACCTTGCTTCTAATCTCGAAGCCATCTGCATTCGACTGAATATTAGGCAAGCCCATACCTGCTCCAAACCCCATTTCACGCACCTCGGGCGATGCAGTTGAATAGCCTCGCTGCATGGCTAAATCAATATCGGGAATGCCTGGCCCTTTGTCCTCTAGGCGCATGCGAATTCTGTTTGTATCAATATCAACGTATATTGTGCCGCTATATGCGTGTGCCACTACGTTAACCTCAGCCTCATAAAGGCAAACAACAACGCGTTTAATAAGTTTGGGGTCGACGTTTAGCTGCTTGAGCACCTTTTTAACCTGACTTGATGCATAGCCAGCATGTGAAAAATCGCCCCCTTGTATTGTATACTCAAACTGCATTTTACCTTAATAGATGATTGCCCCACAAAATAACACAATTTTAGGTATCTTAAAAAATTGGTTTTAAGCCTTTACCATAAAGCAACCCCGAAGCTTTGAACATAGAAGCCTCACACTCAACTAAAACAATTCCATTTTCGCTCGCCAAATCTACCATTTCTGCTGAAACATTTTTATTTCGAACAATAACAACACATTGTATATCGGACATTTCAGCCGTTCGAATAGCCTGAACGTTTGCTAAACCGGTAAGTAAAACCATGCCCTCAGTTTGAGTGGTAAGCACATCGCTCATTAAATCGGAGGCAAATGCATACTCCAATTCTAACTCAAGTTTATTTTCTCCACATAAAACCTTAGCATTTAATATTTCAGCGATTTCTTTTACCTTCATGGCAATTGGGATTTGAGTATGAATAACATTACATTTGGTAAAACACACTACAAATATATGCAATTATGTGTTATCTACATAACACTGTTATATATTTAACACCATATGCGCTTTAAAAGAAAGGTTATTCTCTCATGTAAACCACAAACTGCTTGCTCTTTAGTTGGTTTTAGCATAAAAATGATATTGCTCATCAATTAACGGATTTAACCTATTCGTGTTGATCTATAAATATCTTTATTATTAGAAATGCTTTACTTAAAGTTTGATAGAATCTTCTGAAAAAAACTTTTCAACTCCTATCTGTTCACTTTCCCATATTTTTAAAAGCAATAAATGAACAGATCAAATCAATGGAAAAGGAATAAATTAAAACAATCTTATTTTAATCCGATCAATTAACCTGAACAATTTGTATTTTTAGGCGTTATTAAAATTAAAAAAGATGGTTCAGGATATTCTTGCTCTTACAACAGTTTTTGTTGCTGTAATTTACGCATTTTGGGGTATTTACAAAGCGGTTACACCTAGTAAAACCAGTTCATCTACCCAGTGTTGCGGATGCAGCTCATCGGGTTGCAGTTTACAAGCAATTAAAGGTAGCTTTAATAAGTAAAAAAATAGGCTGAATTAATGAATAGGCTTAAATCCATATTTACTATCCTACTAAGTTTTCACCTAGTACTAGCCATGGGTGGGCTAAGCCTTTATCATCATATATGCAGCTGTAGCCCTGAGCCTAAATCGAGTACATCAATTATTGTTGAACAAAACTGCTGCTCATCTAACAATGATGACTTTGGTATTTGTCATGCAAGCAAAGACTGTAACGGTTCCGAGTGCAACCAATGCAGCTGCGAGACAGAGGTTAAACTCCTTACTGTTGACAAAACTATACTTGTAAATTATCATAAGATTAAAATTTATAAAAACGATCTTTTACTAAACCCTTTAGCAGAATTTTCACAACCTACTGAGAATGATAATTCAAAAATTTTATTCTCTACCGAAAATGACGAATCGCCCCCTAAACAGGGGAAACAGATTGTAATTCTTCACCAAAGTCTCAAAATCCCTCCTCACACTTCATAGCTAGCGCCCTAAACTTTTTGGGGTGAATTAATAGTTTACGTTCATTTTACTGATTGAATGTAAAACTCCGTGTATAACTAAAACTCTCAAGCTATGAAAACAATAATAACAATTGCAATACTATTATTCGCATTGCTTAGCCATGCCCAAAAAATAGATGGGCATATCTCTGAAAAAGGAGATAACGGTAAAACTAGAACGTTAGCAGGAGCCAACGTATTTTGGCTGAATACAACCTTAGGTACTACAACCGATACTAATGGGTATTTTATTTTGTCTCGCCCTGAAGGTGCCAAAGACCTAGTGATAAGTTTTGTTGGTTTTAAAACCGATACGCTTACCATATCACCCAACCAAACTCATGTCATGCACACCATGAGCAGCAGTATTTCGATCGACGGTGTAATAGTTGAGAGAAGTAAACCAAATGCTCATTTCGACAGGGTAAACCCAGTACAAACCCAAGTGATAACCCGAAATGAGCTAGAGCGCGCTGCTTGCTGCAATTTATCGGAAAGTTTTGAGACCAATGCATCGGTAGATGTTTCGTACACAGACGCTGTAACAGGGGCTAAACAAATCCAACTTCTTGGTTTAGCCGGCACCTATAGCCAAATACAGGTGGAGAATATTCCCGCACTTAGAGGGTTAGCATCAACCTTTGGACTAGGTTACGTTCCTGGTTCGTGGATGGAATCCATTCAGGTTTCGAAAGGCACTGCCTCCGTTGCCAACGGATACGAAAGCATAGCGGGTCAGATAAATGTGGAATACAAGAAACCATGGGAGGATGAAATATTCTTTGTAAATGGATATGCTAACAGCATTGGCATGGCCGAGTTTAACACCAATTTCAGCACCTCGCTTTCAAATAACCTATCAACTATGGTTCTTGCCCATGTTGAGAACATGAGTATCGAGAACGATCATAATAACGATTCGTTCCTAAACCATCCATTGGTTAAACAGTACCACGTGCTTAACCGCTGGAAGTACCAATTTGGAGGTTTCGAATCGCAAATGGGAATTCGTTTACTCGACGAAAAGCGCAATGCTGGTCAGCTAATGCAAAACGACATTACCAACCCTTTTAGCATAGAAATAAATACTCGCCAGTACGAGGGGTTTGCAAAAGCAGGCTACATTTTCGATAGGCCAAACACCTCGCTTGGGCTAATCGCATCAGTAAATCAGCATGAACAGCAATCGGCTTTTGGGCCTACTATGTATAACGGAATGCAGCAAAGCCTTTACTCAAACCTTGTTTTTATCACCTATTTAGGCAGAACGAATCATACAGTAAAAACAGGGCTTAGCTTTGCTTACGATTACTATAACGAAAGCCTAAATGATATTTCGCTAAATCGTACAGAGACAATTCCTGGCGCTTACCTTGAATATACATACAAATGGCTCGATGCCCTTACCTTAATGGCTGGAGCAAGGGTGGATAATCATAATTTACATGGAAATCTATTTACACCAAGGCTTCACGTTCGCTATCAGCCGTTTGAGCAACTAAACATTAGAGCAAGCGCTGGTAAAGGTTACAGAACCGCAAATATTATTGCCGAAAACATGTACCTATTAGCGAATTCGCGAAATATGGTGTTTGTTGAAGAAATTGGTATTGAGGAGGCTTGGAATTATGGAATTAACATTACACAACGATACGAGTTAATGGGTAGAGAGCTAGTTATAAATACCGATTTCTATCGCACTCAGTTCAACAATCAGCTAGTTGTAGATATGGATCAGGATCCCAATAACGTATACTTCTATAACCTTGATGGTGATTCATACTCAAATAGTTTACAGGTTGAAGCAAGCTATAAGCCCGTTGAAAGACTCGATGTTACAATAGCTTACCGATGGAACGATGTGCGTAGCACAATTAACAGCGAACTTATTGAAAAGCCCTTAGTAAGCAGGTACAAAGGTTTTATTTCAACAAGCTACGAAACATTAAATAGAGAATGGCAATTCGATTACACGCTACACCTAAATGGAGAAGGTAGGTTACCAAATACAAACCAATTTCCGGAAGAGTATAGAAGGAGTGAAAATTACCCAGCATTTTTTACCATGAATGCACAAATTTCGAAGAAATTTAAAAGCGTGGACGCATACATTGGCATGGAGAACATAACTGGCTTCACCCAAAAAAATCCAATCATTTCAGCTGACAATCCCTATAGCCCCTATTTTGATGCATCAATGGTATGGGGACCACTAACAGGCCGAAAAGTTTACGTTGGGTTTAGGTATGCAATTAATAAGTAATTTATTAAAAGCAATTAGAACAATACGAGCTAAACAAATGTTTACAAACTACAAAACGCGATAACTATGGAAACACTAAAACTTAACATCCCCAATATGAAATGTATGGGATGCGTTGGTACAATTGAAAACCACCTGAACAAGGTTAATGGAATAAGCAAGGTAATAACCGATTTACCAACGCGCACAGCAACAATTGAGTATAACGGCGATAAATCAATAAAAAGCCTAATTATTAAAACGCTTGAAGGATTAGGCTACCCTGCCGAAATAGTTTAAGTATTTGTTTTTAACCAAATCAACATTTACGATATAACCCATATGGAAATAAAAGTATAACGCAAAGGCGAATGCATAAAATCTCAAACTAGCACCAAAAAGTTTTGGCAGTATTGAGACATGTGGGTTTCCTGCCTAACGGCTGGCATGTATTCGACCTTTGAAAAAAAAAGCAACCATTATGAAAGCTGTAACAACAATTTTTATGAGCCTGCTCTTTGTAGCAGTATTTGCCCCTGAGCTAAAAGCTCAAGAGCCTACAAACGAAAAAGTGGTAACCATTGAGGCAAACATGTCGTGCGATGGATGCAAAAAAACCATTGAAAGCGGTTTAGCTACCGAAAAAGGAGTAAAATCGGTAGTAGCCGACTCGAAAACTAAGATGGTAACCGTTACCTACGACGCCAGTCAAACAAACGACGAGACCCTAGTAAAATCAATTAAGAAGATGGGGTACAAGGCTAAGGTAAACGAGGACGGTAAAAAAATGCAAAAGCACGAAGCATCGAGAAAAACTGGGGGTGGATGTTAACCCTGTTTATCAATTAAAAAAACCGTGCAGTTAGATACTACACGGTTTTTTTCTATTTAAGCTTATGCTTCTTTTTAAACTTAGGATATAAATCCTCAACAACCCACTTAAAATCGGGAGCAATACTGATAATCTTTACGTAAGTTCTTTGGGCGTTTGCAATTTGCCCAGCCTTTTCATGGGCTAGGGCAAGCTGAACGTAAATATTTAAGTAAATCCAGCTAATTGGGTTCTTGCCCGAATAATTCTGCTCCATTAACCGAAGCGCTTTATTGTAGTATTTTACAGCCTCCTCCGGATTACCTCCAAACATTGAAGGAGCATAATGGGCTGCATTTGCCTTTTCAATTAGCGCTTGTGTTGAGTTAGGATTAATGGCCAACGCCTCATCAATTAAGCTCATGCTACGAGGGCCAAGAAATGGCGCTTTGTATGGGCTTAGTCCAATATTATAAGCAACAAGAGCAGCCTTTATCGCAATAACATCAGCATTACGAGGTTGGGCTTCAAGCAAATTCTCCACGTTACTTTCGGCTTTTACAAGATACTTACGGGCACTTTTTGTGTCTTTAATACCAATAAGGTATCCGATGTATCCATACTGGACTTTAAGAAGATCGTAGGTTATTGTGCTTTGTGAAGTTGATTCATATTCACCCTCTAGCAGCTTCATTACGTTTACCCAAACCTCCATGTCACCAACTTTATAGCTTTGGTAGAGCAATGAGTCGTGCTTAGCATTTAATCTATTAGCCTTAGCCGAATAAGTGACAAGAATCAAAAAAAGTAAAAAAGGCAAAACTTTGAATAACTTCATAAGCAATTAGTTTGATATTATTCTTCCTTTCCATGTAGCTTTTTTGCTAAACCGATATGCTAAAGCACTATATACTATATGCAAAAAAGCAGCATGCTGTATTGGCCAAAGTATAACATTTAACCAAACTGATTGTTCCGAAAGCCTTGCAATTAGCATGCGTGCAGATATTAAGGCAAAAAAGAACAGGAAGGCAAGCGGAAAAGGGAGGCTAAAAAGCACAATAAAAGGGCCAATAGTTCCGAGTAATGCGAACACAATTGTAACAAAGATGCTTCCCCCAAAGAAAGCAACTACATTTTTTGTAAACCCATTAATTGCTTCAGCATACGAACCATACATTCTACACGAAATATCATCGGTGCCAAGTAATGTTGCCATTTTTAGCCTTTGCCTTTTAACTAATCGGCTTATGCTAATATCCTCAGCTGCCGATAGCTTAACCTTTTCGTGCCATTGATTCTTTCGATATTGCTCAGCATTAAACATCATCATTTGGCCATTGGCAGCAGACAACGATTTTCGTTTGCTCCATTTAACTAACCGTAAAAACAGCAGGCTTAGCAGAATCCAGTTCATGCTGGGCACCACCAGTTTTTCGCCGAAAGAATTTAGCTGCTGACGAGGAAACATGCTTAAAAGCGTCAATTTCTTTTGCTGAGCATATGCTAAGGCACTCTCAACAAAATGTGGCGATACCGTAACATCGGCATCGAGAAAAAGTAGCCAATCGCCTTGTGCATGCGAGGCAAGCTGGTAACAGGCATGGTTTTTCCCCAACCACCCAAGTGGCAAGCCCGTTCCTTCAATTACCCTAACCCGCTTATCCGCTTTTGCGATTTCATTTGCAATTGATAAGGTTTTATCTGTTGATTGATCGCTATATATTATTAGCTCAAAATTTTGATAGTGCTGGGCTAAAATACCCTTTACTGATTTCTCAATATTTGCCTCCTCGTTACGTGCAGGAATCAGGATAGAAACTAAAGCATCTTGAGGGGGATTACCGTGCGGAAGTATAGGACGCGTAATAAAATTTAAAAAGGCAATAAAAAACCTTAGCACTGCCAGAAAAACAATAAAAAGAGAAACGTAAAAAAATGGGCTCATCGGGGGTAAATGTTATCTTGATTTATTTTACTCTCAAGGAGGTGTTCATTAAAGGCGCTTTCAACTTCAGCAGTGCTATATCCACCTTTATAATCCTTTAAGGCAATGGTTAAAGAAGGTCGCTGTTTAGCATAGTAATCGGTTAAGCACACAGCAAAAACTATCTGCACATTGTGTGTTTTAGATAAAATCTTTTCAATGCCCTTACGAAACTCAACACGATTATGATGCTGGCTCTGCAGCTCACCTTGCGGATACATTACCAGCAAATTTTCAGGTTTTGATAAAACTCTTCTACAATATTCAATGCTCTCAATAATTGAGCGCGAACTTCGATTGATTGAAAATGCACCAACCCTTGAGAAAAACATGTGTTTTCGCAGTTCCGATTCGAGCATCATAACATGAAACTGCTTTTTTATCACTCTTCGGTTTAAGTACCACGCAAAAAAACCATCCCACCAGCTAAAATGATTAGGAACAAGTAAAACCGGTCTGTTTTCGTCAACCAAAATGCTACCTGTAATTTTCACCTCGCTGAAATTTGAGGATAAAATCCGGTTTATGTATGCATTTAACAGCCACATGTGAATTTTGCTATGCCTGGGTTCAACTATCATTTTTTGGTGGTTTGTTGCAACAGTTCACAAATCTACAAATATTTAGATTAGCAAAGCATATGAAAATATTACTCGACAATGAGAATAACGAGCTGAAATATTCGCTAGCTTTGTCACCTTCAAAAAAAACTCATAATTTTTTATATATGCCTAACCAATACCTTAAAGTTAGCATGCAAACTGCATGGGGATTAGCATTAGCACAATTCATACTTTTTTCCCTTTCATTAGCCAGTTGGCTAAATATTATTGATTTTGAACCTTCAAGCCTCAATAGTCTATTCGTTATGCTCAGCGCTGTAATAACAATAGTATTCGCTAACGACATGATAGCAAACAAAATAATAAACCGATGGTTTTGGGTGTTCTCGCTAATTGTGCTAAACACCATAACCCCAATTGTATACCTTATACAACGCAAAAAGTTAATTAGACTAGGTGAAAAGTTAAAATAATTGAAGCATGCAATCGATATTTAAACCAAAACTTTTCTCTGTTCTACGAAATGGTTACTCATTTCGTCAACTGCAAACCGACTCATTGGCAGGCGTTATAGTTGGCATTGTTGCGCTTCCCTTGGCTATTGCATTTGCCATAGCATCGGGCGTGTCGCCCGAAAAAGGTTTAATTACGGCTATTGTAGCCGGATTCCTAATATCGTTCTTTGGAGGAAGCAGGGTGCAAATTGGAGGCCCCACAGGAGCCTTCGTAGTTATAGTATTTGGCATTATTGAGCAGTATGGTATTGAAGGGCTAATCGTATCGACCTTTTTAGCCGGGGTTATGCTCATTGCTTTTGGGCTTTTACGACTGGGCACAATAATTAAGTTTATACCGCATCCGCTTATAGTTGGCTTTACAAGCGGTATTGCAGTAATTATCTTTTCAACTCAAATAAAAGAATTTTTTGGGTTATCCATCAATGAGGTTCCGTCGAGGTTTATTGAGAAATGGGGAGTTTACCTAAACGCTGCCGATACTACAAGTATTTACGCGCTTAGTATTGCTGTCGGAACAGTTCTTTTAACCGTATTCTCGAAAAGGATTAAAAAGAAAATTCCAGGTTCGTTTATTGCAATTATTGTAATGACAGTGTTAGCCATGCTTTTTAAACTTCCGGTAAGCACAATTGGTTCGGTTTACGGCGATTTACCAAACACGATTAGCCTGAGCATTCCGAGTATCGACCTAGGAAACATCTCAAAATATATAGCACCAGCATTTACTATTGCGCTGCTAGGCGCAATTGAGTCGCTGCTTTCGGCTGTTGTTGCCGATGGGATGATAAGCGGTAACCACCGATCCAACACCGAGCTTATTGGACAAGGCATTGCTAACATGGCCTCGGCAATATTTGGAGGCATTCCGGCCACCGGAGCCATTGCCCGTACCGCTACAAACGTAAAAAACGGTGGAAGAACACCCGTTGCGGGCATTGTTCATGCAATTACCCTTTTGCTCATAGTGCTGTTTTTTGGCAAATGGGCAGCACAAATTCCACTAGCCTGCCTAGCGGGGATACTTGTGGTAGTTGCCTACAACATGAGCGAATGGCGATCGTTCTACTCAATACTTAAAGGCTCCCGATACGATATACTCGTTTTGCTAGCCACATTTTTTTTAACGGTTCTGGTAGATTTAACCGTTGCCATACAAATTGGAATGGTACTGGCAGCCTTGCTGTTTATGCAGCGTATGGCAAATGCCAGCCATGTTGTTGCCGCCGATGCCGATATGGATGCGCTGGAGGACTATTCAGACCTTCCTCAGGGAGTAGAAGTTTACGAGATTAAAGGTCCTTTCTTTTTTGCAGCAGCTCAAAAATACCGTGAAACGTTAAAGGCCTTTGGAAAAAAGTCGAAGGTGCTCATTTTACGCATGCGCTTTGTTCCGTTTATCGACTCAACTGGCATTCACAATTTCCGAGAAACAATTAAATACCTCAAGGCTAATGATGTACGAATTATCTTATCGGGTGTGCAACCCGAGGTGAGGAAGGAATTTGAAAAGGCAAGAGTAGATTTTTTAATAGGCAGAAATAACATTTGCGATAACTACATTGAAGCCAAGGCAAAGGCGCTAAAAGGGCTTGATTAGATAACGTTTATTAACCTACACATACCTTTATAATCACCTGGTGAGAATAAAAAAAAGAGTGACCACTTTGGATCACTCTTTTTCTGTATTTTATGCTTACTTCTTTAACCATTCATCGAGCCAGCTAAAGAACTCGCGCTGCCATACAACCGCATTTTGCGGCTTTGTTACAAAGTGCGTTTCATAGGGAAAAACAAGCAAGCGACTGGGTACTCCTAACAGCTGTGCTGCATTAAAGGCTTGTAGCCCTTCGGTGTAAGCAATGCGATAGTCGTGTTCACCAACAATAACCATAATTGGAGTATTCCATTTATGAACCAGCTTATGCGGGCTATTGGCGTACGTGCGTTGAGCCACCTTATTGTTCTTATCCCAATATGGTCCGCCAAAATCGTGGTTTGGAAAGAAAGTTTCCTCGGTAGATGCAAAAAAGCTTTCGAAGTTAAACATGCCATTGTGCGCAATAAACGCTTTGAAACGGTTCTCGTGTACTCCAGCCAAATAGTAAACCGAGTAACCGCCGTAGCTAGCACCTACTGCACCTAACCGATCCTCATCAACCCAAGGCTCTTGCTTCACATTATCAATGGCACTAAGGTAATCCTTAATGTTTTGTCCGCTGTAGTCGCCCGAAATTTGCGCATTCCACTCCTGCCCAAACGATGGCAAACCCCTTCGGTTAGGAGCAACAATAACATAGTCGTTTGCCGCCATAATCTGAAAATTCCAACGATAGCTAAAAAATTGGCTAACCGCACTTTGAGGACCACCTTGGCAGTAGAGCAATGCCGGATACTCCTTATTGGGATCGAAATTGGGTGGTAGAATTACCCAAACAAGCATTTGCTTACCATCGGTGGTTTTAACCCAACGCTGGGTAACCTCACCCATTTTAATATTATCGTAAATATGCTTGTTAATAAAGGTAAGCTGAGTTTCCTCGCCTGTATCGGGGTTTATTGTATATAGTTCGGTGGCCATGCTCATACTCATTTTTTGCGCCACAAGCGTTCCTTTAGCAGGCGAAAACCAAGTATAGTTATGCCAACCATCGGTTACTTTCCTTATCTCTTTTGTTTCGAGGTTAACCTTATAAATTTGCTCTGTAGCGTTTATACCACTGGTAAAAATAATATTACTTCCACAGCCGCTCCAAGTAATGTTATCTGCATTTTGGTCGAAATCTTTAGTAATGTATATTCGGTGCCCCGTTTCCAAATTCATTACAAAAAGCCTATGCTTATCACTTTCGTAGCCGGGAGTTTCCATGCTTTGCCAGGCAACTTGCTTTCCATCGGGCGAAAAGGTTGGGTGTAGGTCGTACCCCATCATTCCTTCGGTAATGTTTTCAGTTAGATTTTCGTCAACATGATAAAGGTAAATATCGGAGTTTGTAGTTGTGGCCAAGTTCTTTCCATAATACTTTTTGCAGGCATAGGCCAAAACTTTTCCGCAAGGGCTCCAAGCAATATCGCTATCGCTAAAATAGGGCGACATGGGAGCATCCCATGCTTCACCTTCCATAATATCTTTGGCTTCGCCAATTTGGCCATCGCTATAAGGAGCAATAAATATATGGCTAAAGCTTCCATCGCGCCAATAGTTCCAATGGCGATACATCATATCATTAGCAATACGAATATTCACCTTTGGCATATCGGGATGAATTTCGGTGGGCTTTTTCTCAAGCTGTACATTTTTGGTATACATTATCCTATTGCCCGATGGAGCATAGGCAAAAGAGTTAATGCCGCCCTCAATTTTGGTTACCTGCATGGGGTTTGTTCCATCAATGTTCATCTCCCAAAGCTGCGTGTTGCCGCTGCGAGTTGATAGGAAACCGATCTTTTGTCCATCGGGGCGCCACTGCGGGCTAAAATCATTGGTCTCGTTACCTGTTAGTTCAGTTGGTTCACCACCTGCAACGGGTATTGTATATATGTTTGTTACCCCCTTATTCGCCTCCATTGAGTAACGGGTAACGGTAAATAGAACCGTTTGGGCATCGGGTGAAACCTGTGTTGCTCCAATACGACCAAATTTCCAAAGAACCTCGGGGGTTAACCTTCCGTTTGCAATTTCTTGAGCCGTTAGCTCGGTATCGGGAGTAATTGGCTCCGATTTTTCAGATGCCTTTTCTTGGCACGATGTAAGCGTGGCAAATAACGCCATAGCAACTAGTGTTTTAAGATTAAGATTTCTCATATTCTCTTTGTTTATTTGATTTGTTCTCTCTTTTGAAATTATTGATGTACAAAGTATAATAAAAAGTGATTGCTTTTGTAGCTTAAAACTCGCGCAATGTTTCGTGAATACCCTTATGTATTTCGTACCAAAAATCGAGTGCTGCCTGCTTTTTATCCCGATCGAACTTTTCAATCCATTGGTTAAGCTCGGTGCTGGTGTCTCCATCCTCGTTACGCTTCTTTTTTAGGAAGGTGTAAATAAAATCTATACTTCGTTCACTTTCCCAAAAAATTGATGCATTTCGGCTATTTATTCGGCTTGCAGTTAGCTTAAGCGATTTAAGAAACTTATCCTTATGCCCAAAAAGCGAATCGATAATGTCGGGCATAATATCTTCAGCCCAAGCCCTATGAAAGCGGCACACGCCGGTATTGTCCATCATCAATTCCTTAATCATTCGGCGCGCATTTTCGCGACCGAGTTCTCGCGGGGTAATAAACTCTTTGCCATAGTTCATGTAGTACTTACCCATAATAGCCATTGGCGACAAAACGCCTGGACTCCAGTATTGGTTTGGTACAATCCAACCCTGACGGGCAAATGCGGTATACACAAACCTATCGAGTATTCCCTGTCCCTTTTTACGCGCTAGCTGTCGAGCAAATTTTCGAGCACCCTGTGCTAGGTTTATTGCCCCATTCTCTTTAGCCATTTGATCGAGCATGGCTACTCCGAGTTGTGCATTGTGCATTGAGTCTTCAACCACTTTAAACCCTTCGGGCTTAAAAAATGGTTTTCTCGTAACACCAATGTCTTCGGGCAATATTAGCCCATCGGCAAGGCACTCCATTAGCCACGACAAAATTCCGCCAACCGATATCGCATCAAAGCCCAACGTATCGGCATGGTGATTTAGGAGTTCGGCAGCACGCTGATCGAACACTCCGCACAATGGTCCCATGGTTTGGTATGGCTCATAATCCTTTTTGTACTTGCCATTCATTTTTTTGCAAACCGCAGCGCAAGGTTCTCCACAGGTTTTCTGCTGCTTGGTTTGAATTGTTTCTTCGTTAAACTGTTTTAGGTAATGGTTAACCACAAAATCGTTGTGAATTCTCAACCGCTCATCGCGCGACATGTAAATGCTTTTATAGTTGAATGCAATTATGCGCTCCTCGAGGGTTGCAAAGTTTACTCCTAAGGTTCCTCCAGTATCGAATTTTGGGTCGAACCGGTACTTAGTGGTCGATTCGATATCCTTGGCCGCTAACTTTTTGTTGTACTTATCCTGAAACCATTCATCGGCAACGCTTCTATCTCTAAAATCTTCATCAATATGAGTACCCCCATAAATAACACCAACAATACCATGCTCTTGTAGCATTTTACTGCCAAAACCTCCCCTACCGGCCCAGGTATCAACATAGGTTATTTCGCCTTTGCGTATTGGTGCCGATACAATTCCTCCAAAATCGGTAAACATCGATGCTGCCCCTGTTGCCAAAACCCGAGGGTTATTCTCGTACCTTGAGCCGAAATGTTCAAAGGCTTTGTCCATCACAGCGTAAACCCCTTTTCGCCCGCTTTCCCATATTTCCCTCCTTCTAATTGGGAGTAGCTCAATTTCAATATCTTCACCATGATTTCGGTTAAGGTAAAGTATTGATGGGGTATAAGCCTTACCTACTATGCTAAACATATTTATTCCGAGGTTATCGAAAACAAGTCCAGCGCCCCCCATCGATGAAATATAGAAACCATGCCAACAAGGTGAAATGCCGGAGAATATCAGCCTGTTTGACCCAGGAAAAATTGAACCAGCCAGCAAACCAACTCCAACATTTAGACTATTGTACTTGTGTGCAAGGTGAATGCCCAAATCAACAGGTCCAAAAAAATCGCCAACTTTATAACGGTGAAGCTTATAGTACGAACTTGAAGCATCAATCATTAGCACCTTAAGGGATGGAGAACTCATAGCTATAAAAGTTTGGGTTCGTTACTCACAAAAATATAACATTTTTTGAGTGCTTGGGCAAGTCAGCGGCATATTCACTATTTTTGATTTTGTTATCTTCGCATAAACTAAAGTCAATAAATGGCTATGAAGATAACCGAAAGATTGTTTGGAGAGCTACCAAACGGCAACACAGCAAAACTCTTCACTTTTGAATCGGAGAACGGACTTACCGTAAGTATCACAAACTACGGTGGCATAATAACATCAATACATATGCCCGATAGGCATGGCTTAAAGGAAGAGATTTGTGCGGGTTTCGACAATTTGAGTGATTACCTGAAAGGCCATCCACACTTTGGCGTTTTGGTAGGTAGATATGCTAATAGAATTGCCTTCGGGAAATTTGCTATTGATAATAAAACCTACAATTTACCCATAAACAATGGCCCAAACCACCTGCATGGAGGGAATAATGGTTTTCACACAAAGCTTTGGAACTATAAAATTGAAAATGAACAGAATAGGATATCGCTAATCTTAAGCCACACGAGCAAACATTTGGAAGAAGGTTACCCAGGAAATATAGATGTAAACGTAGAGTACACCATTGCTGATGATAACTCGTTACAAATTCACTTTATTGCAAAAACCGATATGCCAACGCATGTAAATCTCACTAGTCATGGCTATTTTAACCTTAGCGGTTTTAAGGAAAGCGTTAGCAGGCACAAGCTAATGCTTGATGCCAAAAGGTATGTTGAAGTTAATATGAATCAAATACCCACGGGCAGGCTAGTCAATTGTGAGAATACTCCCTTCGATTTCTCGGAATTCAAATACCTTGCTCAAAGCATTCAGGATATTGCTGGTGGGCTCGACCATTGCTATGAACTTTCAAATAGCAGATCGACAAAAAGCCCTGCAGCAATTTTAAAACACGAATCAACCGGAAGGTCAATCACCGTTTACACTACCCAACCCGGCATACAGATATACACAGGAAACTCTCTCGATGGATCAATTAAAGGCCACAATAATACTATATACCAAAAACATGCTGCTGTATGCCTAGAGACGCAGCATTTTCCTGATACACCAAACCATCCCAATTTTCCATCTACTCTACTAAAACCAAACGAAGTGTTTAACCATGAGGTTAAATATGTTTTCGAAGTTGAATAATGATTGGCCTTCACAGTGTTAATTTTCCATAAAAAACAACTGGAATTTTTACATATTTTATTGATAAACAAAGAATTGGTAATCGCAATAACTTAATTGCATGACCACTTTACTTTAACCATTAAGCAAATGGGCTATATTTGTGATGTAAAACAAAAACGCATATGGCACTAACCCTCGATACTAAAAGTTTAGAAAAACTAATAGTAGTTGGCGATCGAGTATTAATTAAACCCAAAAACCCCGATGAGAGAACCAAAGCCGGATTACTACTCCCACCGGGAGTACAGGAAAAGCAAAAGGTACAATTTGGGTATGTTATAAAAGTTGGGCCAGGATACCCAATACCAGCCGCCACTGAATACGATGAGCCGTGGCAGAAGCGTAAGGAAAACTCAAAGTATTTTCCCCTTCAAGCGCAGGTTGGCGACTTGGCCGTTTACCTTCAGGATAACGGAACCGAGATAGAATTTAGCAATGAAAAATATGTGGTTGTACCATTCCATGCTATTTTATTGCTTTTGCGTGACGAGGGCCTTTTTGAGTAGAAAAGCTGAAACAGTATTTTTTTTTAATTCATAATCGATATATTTGCGAACAAATAAGGTAAATCAATAAATTGTTAAACACTACCAGATAGCACTGTAGTAAAACCAGTAAAAAAATGAAAAAAACTTCATTAGTAATTAATATTGTACTAGTTCTTGCCGTTGCGGCACTTTACGCTTTACATTTTATGGGGAAACCCACTGCTGGAGAAAGCACTGAAACTGGCACAGATACTGAAAGCATGGTAAAGGGTGAAGAAGCCATTGCATGGGTAAATATGGACTCTGTTCTTGCTAACTATGATATGTATTTCGATATCCAAAAGGAACTTGAGGGCAAAGGTCGAAAAATGGAAGCCGATATGACTAGCAGAACCCGTGCTTTTGAAAAGGAAATGATAGACTTTCAGGATAAGGTACAAAAAGGGCTGGTTACCCGCTCAGTTGCTCAGCAAATGCAACAAGACCTCGCCGTAAAAGAACAAGATCTTTACGCTTTTCGCGATGAGTTGCGCATGCAGTTTGCCGAAGAAGAGCAAGTTATGCTCCGTAAAATACAGCACAGCATTACCGAATTTGCAAAAAAATATAATAAGGATAAAGGCTATCAGGTTATCCTAAGCGGTTCATTTGGTGGTCCGTTGCTATATGGTCATCCCTCAATTGATATTACCAAAGAGGTTATCGAAGGCCTAAACACTGAGTATCAGGAAAACCTTCCGAAGAAAAAATAACAAAGGTTAATAATCTGGAATAAGCCCCTAGCCCAAGGGGCTTTTTTTATAATGGCAAACAGCTACTTTACACGGAACAATTTTGTTGCACGAATTACCGAGCAACCCCAATCGCAGCTAGGAATATGCGTTGTACTCCCATCTTTTAACGAGCCCAATTTGGAAGTTGCCCTTAATGCTCTGGGCAAATGCACAAAGCCACACTATAGCGTTGAGGTATTGGTGGTTGTTAATTATCCTGAAAATTCATCGGACGAAATTAAGACTAATGCTCTTGAATGCATTGAGAAGATTGAGAATGCGAATAAAATGTTTGGCGACAAAACCTTTCGGTTTATCGCATTAAAAGCATTTAACCTTCCAAAAAAACATGCAGGAGTTGGCTTAGCCAGAAAAATTGGAATGGATGAAGCCGCTTGGAGGTTATTGCAATCCGAATGCAACCACAAAATTATCGCTTGCTTTGATGCCGACTCTAACTGTGCCCCAAACTATTTGGTAGAGATTGAAAAGCTCTGGAAAGAAAAACCTGAAACAGCAGCCTGTTCAATAAGATACGAACACCCTATAGCAGGGACTGATTTTTCGGAAGAAGTTTATAGGGGCATTGCACAGTATGAACTTCACCTAAGGTACTATGTTGATGCGGGCAGGTACATCAATCATCCTTATTCGTACCAAACCGTTGGTTCGAGCATGGCATGCAGTGCTAGCACCTACATAAAGTATGGTGGTATGAACAAGAATAAAGCTGGTGAAGATTTTTACTTTCTGCAAAAAATAATTCCTCACGGGAACTTCGAGGAGCTGAATAGTACTGTAATCATTCCATCTCCCCGGCCATCAACTAGAGTTCCCTTTGGAACTGGCAGAGCCATATCAAAATACCTAAGTGAGCAACAAAGCGAATATCTTACCTATAACTTCGAATCGTTTTTAAGCCTGAAAGGCTTTATTGAGCGAGCGCCATTAGAGCTTTATACAGCAAGCAAGCAAAATATTAACAAGCTATTTGCCCAACAACCCGAACCATTAAAGCAGTACCTCCAAACGGTTTCGTTTGAAAGGGCAATAGAAGAGATTAATGGTAACACAGCAAATGCCAATAGTTTCTCAAAAAGATTTTTTATGTGGTTCGATGCATTTAAGCTGCTTAAATACCTAAACTTTGCCAATGAGCATTACTACTCCAGAAAGCCTATAGGCTCCGAAGCAGCCAAACTAGCGACTCTATTAAAACTTCAAATTAAGCCAACCAGCCTATCGGGCAACGACCTACTAAAGCTATTTCGCGAATTCGACATGAATACAACTCGTTAGCAACGAAACACACTGCAAATTTCGTTCGAATACGAACACTAACTGTCTGAAAACAAGCATGCCGCTTAGCAACTCAAATGTTAAATAGCATTTTTTAACAATTAGTTATCAATTGCTTAAACTTTTTGGCATGAATTTCGTTTATCTTTGCACAGAGCTAATAGAAAGTATAACTAGTAGAATTATTCAAACAAGGTAGGTTAACATAGGCTTACCAGCATTTAAAAAATTAATAATTGGTTTAGGTTTAGGTTAGGTTTACAAATAGGGCACAAAATACCCTATAAACGAAAAAGTCCACCCTAAGGTGGACTTTTTTAGTATTATTACTTTTAAGTAATTATGCAGGATGAATAGCCTCTACTGGGCAAACATCAGCACAAGCACCGCAATCGGTACAAACATCTGGGTCAATCTTATAGATATCACCTTCAGATATAGCCTCTACTGGGCACTCGTCAATGCAGCTACCGCAAGCGGTGCAATCATCGGAAATTACGTAAGCCATTTCTTTGTTTTTTTAAGTTAAACTTCATTCATGAATGCACTACAAAAATACTAGCAATAATTTAAATGAAAAATAAAATCAACGTTTTTACGATATTTATAACCAGTTTAAATATGGTTAAGCAAACATTGCATTATCAAAGCTGTTGAGCAAGCTAATTACCATCCAAGCAGTAAGGCCAATTGAGTGATCTAAAACCGTTTANNTGGCTATGGAGTGACCCGCCCGAAAGCTTTTCGTTGCCAACTCCCACTCTAAAGTAAACCGAGGGGATTTTCTGCGCATAGTATGCAAAATCGTCGGTTGTCATCCTAATGGGTAGCTCAACCACCTTGTCGCTTCCCAAATACTGACTAGCATACGAGACTGCACTTTGAGTTATAATCGGATTATTGCATAACACTGGATAACCATTCTTTATCTCTACCTCACAATCAGCTCCCATCGAATGGGCAATGCCTTTTGCTAGCTGCACTATTTGCTGATGTGCCTTAGCACGCCATTCTTCGTTCATGGTTCGAAATGTACCCTCGATTTTAACCTCATTGGGAATCACGTTGGTTGCACCATTGCCCACTATTTTCCCAATTGAAAGCACCGTTGGAATGGCACTTGGTGCATTTCGGCTTACAACTTGCTGCAACGCAACAACAATTTGCGACGCAATTAGCACCGTATCGGTAAGCTGATGTGGAAGAGCAGCATGTCCACCTTTGCCCTTCACGGTTAAATAAAGCTCATCGCCCGAAGCCATATAGCTTCCCGAGCGAAATCCTGCAACTCCAACAGGCAATTCAGGCAAAATGTGCCACCCCATCATTATATCGGGCATATTCTTCTTAAAAACATCCGATTCAAGCATTAGAGTTGCTCCACCGGGCAGCAGCTCTTCACCAGGCTGAAAAACTAGCATCACTCTTCCCTCTAGTGAATGGCGCAATTGCATAAGCACCTTTGCCGTTGCCACAAGGTTGGCCATGTGCAAATCGTGCCCACATGCGTGCATTACATTTGGCGAAACGCTTGCAAAGCTCAATCCGGTTTGCTCTTGAATTGGCAATGCATCTAGTTCTGCCCTAATAGCAATGGTTGGTCCAGACTTTTCACCCTCAATTAAAGCAATCACTCCCGTACCGCCAACCCCAGTAAAAAGGTCTACTCCAATTTTTTGCAACTCCTCAGCAATTCGTAAAGATGTATTATACTCCTTAAACGATAACTCGGGATGCTTATGAAGGTATTGGTAAAGGGCTAGGGCTGTGTCAACCTCTTTTTTGGCAAGTTTCTGAATTGTGCTAAGCATTTTTCTATTTATCAAATATCATTTTGAGCGAAACAAGAAGTATAAAAAAGCCAAAAAGCTTTTTAAGCAATTTTTCGGGAATACTTATTGACATTAGCGAACCAAGGTAGCTACCAACAACAAAGGCAAGCGCAAGTACTACCACAAACTTAACATTGATATAGCCAGCCTTATAGTAGTTATATGCGCCCAGCAAGGCTACAGGAAAAACCAAAACTCCAAGACTCGTTCCTTGCGCCTGGTGCTGAGAAAACCCCATAAAAAACACAAGAGCGGGCACAATAATAATTCCGCCTCCAAGTCCAAAAGCCGAACCGGTAAAACCTGCAAGCAAACCTATAACAATCAGAATAATTATTTCAGGTAAGTTCATAGTTTAAAAATGATAGCTATAGCAAATATAGCCAAAATTGAACACAAACTATAAGAACTACTACTATGGAATAGATTTTGAGTACATTAAATGGCTTATAAAGAACAACGATTGATAAAACTTTGTACTTTTGACATGCTAATAAAAAAATCGTTTCACAAAAAAATACTTTGCTATATGAAAACGCTATTCGCATCATTACTACTTTTTTTTAGCCTAGCTACGATTGCACAACAAGCTGGGCCGCAAGTTCAAGTAACAAAAAATGTTCATAATTTTGGTATAATCAAAGAAGAAGGAGGACCAGTATCGCATAGCTTTGAGATTAAAAACGCAGGGAATTCTCCATTGATAATAACAAAAGTAACCTCATCGTGCGGATGCACTGCATCGGAATGGCCAAAAGAGCCAATTTTACCAGGAGCCATAGCAACAGTTAAGGCAACTTATAACCCCAAGAACAGACCTGGTTCGTTTATACAAAGTATTACTGTATATTCCAATGCAGCATCAACAGGTACTGTCCTAACCATTAGAGGACAGGTTGAGCCACGAGAAAAAACTCCTGAAGAAATTTTCCGAAGAAGAATTGGCGATCTAGGTATTAGCAATTCCCACATTACCGTTGGTAAAGTTACCAATACTGAAAAAGCGTTTAACTCACTTGACGTGTACAATTTTGGAGATAACCCAATTACCGTTACATTCGACAGGGTTCCTAATCATATTAGCATTGAGGCAAAACCCAAAACCATAAAACCCAAAGAAACTGGAAAAATTGAAGTATCGTTTGATGCTAGTAAAACTGATGATTGGGGCTTTGTGATCAGCAGAATTTCTGTTCTTATTAACGACAAGCAATCGCAGGGTAACCTAATTAGCATAAGCGGCAATATAGAGGAAGATTTTTCTAAGCTTAGCGAGAAAGAGTTAGCAAATGCACCTCAAATATCATTTAGTGAAACCCAAAAAGACTTTGGTACCATTGACGAAGGAGTAGTAATAAAGCATGACTTTGAGTTTACCAATACAGGGAAAAGTGACCTAATTATCAGAAAAATTAGAGCAAGTTGCGGATGCACTACAGTTGCACCAAGTGTTTCGGTTATTAAACCCGGTGAGAAAAGTTCAATTTCGGCATCGTTCCGAACCAACGGTTTTAATGGTCGCCAAAGCAAAACCATAACAGTTATAACCAACGATCCAAAGCAATCGACAATGGTACTTAGGTTAACTGGTTCGATAAACAAAAAGGAATAAAAGACTAGAGTATCAATAGAATTATTAAAAGGGGCATAAAGCCCCTTTTCTCATGTTAAGCTATTCGTCGTCAGTCAAACTTACTCCCCTAACTTCTTGCTCATTGGCATGTCCATAAATCTCTTGGAGAATGTTATCGTACTTTTGGTAAATAATTCTTCGCCTAAGCTTTAGGGTTGGCGATAGTTCTCCTGTTTGTGGGGTCCACTGCTCAGCAACCAACCGAATACGCTTTATTTTCTCGTGACTACCCAAAAGGGTATTCGTTTTATTAACCTCCCTCTGGTACCTAGCTATAACCTCAGGATTAAGAACTAACTCCTTATTATTTTCATAATGAATTTTGTACCTTGAGCACCAATCGTGTAAAAAGCTGAAATTTGGAGAAATTAATGCGCTAACAAATTTTTCATTCTCTCCAACTATCATCGCCTGCTCAATAAAAAACGACTCCTTTAGCTTGTTCTCTATTACCTGAGGGGCAACATATTTTCCGTTTGATAGCTTAAAAATTTCCTTCTTCCTATCGGTAATAACCAAAAATTTGTTGCTCTCTAGTTTTCCTATGTCGCCTGTATGAAACCATCCATCACCATCAATTGCTTCGGCTGTTTGCTCAGGCGACCTATAGTATCCTTGCATGAGGCTTGGCCCGCGCATGAGTATTTCACCATCTTCGGCAATATTCACCTCCACATTATCAACAACTGGCCCCACCGAGCCAAACATAACATTGCCTGGTTTCATGGGGTAGTTAACCGCAATTACAGGCGATGTTTCGGTTAAGCCATACCCCTCGTAAATTGGTGCACCTGCCGCAAAGAATACTCTTGCCAAACGAGGTTGAAGTGCAGCCCCTCCGCTAATAATAAATTTTAGGTTTCCCCCTAGCGCCGCTAGCCACTTGCTGAATATTAGCTTACGTGCAACTTTTAGCTTTAGGTTGTAAATAAATCCATTTCCATCCTCTTTATACCTATAACCTAGGTTTACAGCCCAAAAGAAAAGTTGCTTTTTTATCCCTTTAAGGTCTTTTCCTTTCGCCAGAATTTTATCGTAAGTTTTTTCAATTACCCTTGGTACGGCAACAAACACGGTTGGCTTAACCTCTTTAAGATTGTCGCCAATAGTTCCCATATTCTCGGCATAGTATATCGAAACGCCCTTATGCTGATAAAAGTACCCAACCATTCGCTCGTAAACATGGCTAAGCGGTAAAAAGCTAAGCGACTTATCTGTCGAATCGAGGGGAAAACAATTCTCAACCGCATGCACATTTGAAAGAAAATTTTTGTGCGAAAGCATTACCCCTTTTGACAATCCTGTTGTTCCAGAAGTGTAAATTATCGATGCCAAATCATTAGGACTAATTTCAACTTTTATATTTTCGAGCTTAGGCCCCATTTCCTCAGCAGCCGCATTGCCCTTCTCAACAAGTTCTATCCAATTTGCAGCACCCTCAACCTTATTGAAGGTGTATACAGCCATAATTGAATCGATTCCTTCTGAAATGAGCTTAATCTTTTCGTATAGCTGCTTGTCGGATACAAATACCAATCGCGATTCGGAATGGCTAAGTATATGCTTGTATTCTTCGTCGCTAATTGTCGGATAAATTGGAACATGTACCAAACCCGCCTGACTTAATCCCATGTCAACAAAATTCCACTCTGGCCTGTTGTTGGTTATAGTTGCAACCTTATCGCCTTTGCTTAAACCTAACGAAAGGAAAGCGTAACTTAAGCTATTTGCAAAATTGATATATTCGGAAATGGAATACTCTCTCCAAACGCCATTCTCTTTGCAAGCCAGTGCAGGACTGCTTGCATACAGGGTTTTGCCTTTATCAAGCAAATCGAAAATACGCGTAACGTTCATAATCAATAGTTTTATGTTAAACCCAACAAATTCGAATAAACTAAAAAAAATATCGCATCGTTTAGTAACTTTAACCAAAATTAAAGCCCTCTAAAATATGAAAAAGATAACACTTTTGTTGATCGTTTGTTTAACTTTTTTTGAAGGATACAACCAAAACCCCATTGCTTACAGCATTTTCAGAAACGATGGTAGTGAAGTAACGTTTAACGAAATGGCCAACGAATTAGCCTTAGCCGATGTAACTCTTTTTGGTGAACTACATGATAACCCCATTGCCCATTGGCTGCAACATGAAATTTGTATTTGGCTAAACGAAAATGGAAGCAGCTTAACTTTAGGTGCTGAAATGTTTGAAACCGATAATCAGCTAATTCTAAATGAATACATTGATGGGCTTATATCGCAGAGCCGCTTTGAAACAGAAGCCCGATTGTGGCCAAACTACAAAACCGACTATAAGCCTCTTGTTGAATTTGCCAAGGGAAATAACATTCGGTTTATTGCAACGAATATTCCGCGGCGTTACGCATCAATGGTTGCTACAGGTGGTTTTGAAGCGCTTGATAGCCTTACCGAACTTGCTATACAATACATTGCCCCTCTCCCCATTGAATACGACCCTGAACTTCCTGGATATAAAGCCATGCTAAGCATGATGGGAATGCCAGGCAAAGCAAACAGCAAAGCCGATAACTTTCCGAAGGCTCAAGCGATTAAGGATGCTACTATGGCGTGGAATATTTCCGAAAATCTAATTAATGGTGGCCATTTTATTCACTTTCACGGCACTTACCACTCCAATAACTACGAAGGAATTGTTTGGTACCTTAAGCGCTATAGCCCCAAGGCAAAATACAAAACCATTGCAACTGTGTTGCAAAATAGCGCAGATGCGCTAAAAGATGAGCATAAGGGAATTGCCGATTACATAATTGTGGTTCCAGAGAGAATGACAAGAACATACTAATTCGGCTAGTAGTATGATGATATCCAATTTAAAGCTTCATCTTCTTTAGTAAAAAGCTTTAGGGCAAGATTATGGCGACGTGACGCATAGAGAATTATTTTAAGGTAGTATTTCTTGAATATACTCCCGTCGTATATAACTGCGGCTCGTTTTAAACCTTGGCGAACAGCTCTTGGAAGAGCTACACGTTCGAACCATTTTCGCGCTTCAACCCCAATAAACCCTTGCATTTTAATATCAGACATGAAGTTTACAATTGGATTACTACAATTTTGCTGATACTCTAGGCAAACAGTAAATATTCTGAGGTATTGCTCAAAAGATGGATTAGCTATCCATTTGATAAAAATTGATTCGATGGCTGGAACATACTCAGCTATAGCAAAATCATCATCGTATATAAGTATACGTTCCATTGGAGTTACTATTATAACCTTACATCTTTTGCAATATACAACAAAGGAGGAAATAATCAACAATTCTATTGCAACTTAAGCAGCGCCAAGCATTCCACATGGTAGGTGTTAGGAAAAAAATCGAATGGATACAGCGCCTCAACCCAATACCCATTACTAGTTAAGTAGGAAATATTTTTCGATAGAGTACCAGGACTGCACGAAAGATAGGCTATCCTTTCTGGTCGTGCATAAAAAGCAATCCATTGCAAAACCTCTGTTTCTATTCCTGTACGCGGAGGGTTTGCATACAAAACTATTCGCTTGCCATCATTACGATTTTCATTAACCCATGCTGCAAGTTGAGGAACTCGCAACCTACACGAACCTCTTAAAACGGTAGCCATTGGCGCATTTCGGTTTGCACATTCAACTGCCTCGGCTCCCGTTTCAACACCAATTGCCCGCGAGCCACTTTTAAGCCAATAGGTAAGCGAAGTTCCTGTGCCGCAATACAAATCAACCACAGCGGTATGTACATCGGGCTTTAAAAAATTTGTTGATAGGGTTAACGTTTGCAAATAGAGCTTAGGAATTTGCTGCTGAAATGCTGTAGGACCATAGGCCAAGCCCAACTTATCAATTGAAAATTTATTGTCGAATAATTGAACCCATCCTCCCTTTTCGAATAGTCGTCGGCCAGCCGAGGGATTATAGTGCACCCAAAACCCTTCGATACCTATACTGCTCAGCTGCTGATACAACTCGGCATTAAACCAGCTGTGCTCTGACATTGGCTTATGCTTAACAACAAGCGTACACTGCGCTTTTGAAAGCACCAGAAAGGCTAAAGGAAAAGTATTGCTTGCTGGCAATGACGATGAGAGAATGCTAACAGTTTTATTTACGAGAGGATGATGCACA
>NPID01001697.1_pt1 | contig 45960 bp, 44 predicted proteins | sample 8637491 | NCBI WGS metagenome assembly NPID01 (sample SAMN07420843, study PRJNA396082) | bioreactor metagenome | isolation source: sample BA6 brine-fed electro-methanogenic bioreactor BA | place: Japan: Kochi | collected 2016-06-14 | reverse complement strand
ACATTGACCAGGGATGGTTTGTAACAGGAGCTAAAGAATCGCTGGAGTCAAACCTGGCATATTACCGTGCCCAAAGACAACAGGCTCTGAACAATATTATCAGGATATTCAGAAATGATAGTCTTTGTGTAGCCTCAAACGACAGCATAATTGCTGTTCTTGTAAATGAAAACAGCCTTTCATCGAAATATGCACTGGCCTTTGAGTATTATGCAAAAGCTGACTATTCAACTGCCTCAACTACACTTAATAATATACCCGCTACTTTTAACCTGGGTACAGAACAAGGCAACCAGCATCAGCTTTATGTTGATTATATGAACCTGCTTATCCAGCTAAGTAATCAAAATAAAAGCCTGATGGATTGTGATTCAACGCAACAGGCCATATTGTCAACTGTATTTAATAACGCAAATGGCAGCCTGCAAATGCTGGCTCGCAATGCATTGATAAACCTGGATGCCATAAGCTATATTGAGCCATACATTTTGCCAGGTGAGGGCCTGAAAGAAGAAAAGATCAGGAGGGTACCTGTGCGTAAGTACTACACTGAAGACAAATTTAAGCTCTATCCAAACCCTGCAGCATCTTATGTTATTATTGAATACATTCTTTCAGGTGAGATTCCAGAAGGGTTTGTATATTTCATTGATAATAAGGGTGCAATTGTTAAGCACCTGCCCATTGGCAAAAGTCATGATTACCTTGTTGTGCCTATTGAAGATTTGCCAAGTGGCATTTATTATTGTAAATTCGTTGCTGAGAACAAAGCTTCACAAGTTGAGAAGCTGATTATTTCTCGTTAATGCGCAGCCGTAGATGAAATCTGTTTTTTGTTTGATTTTTATAATGTGTTTAAACCTGATTGGGAGTGCACTTTTCTCCCAACAGGTTTATTTTAACAGCAGATATTCTTTAAACACGACCCAAGCATGGAATACAGCTAACAACATTGTCGAAGTGGAAGGTGGGTATTTAATAACCGGGGGAACTGTTGATACAATATATCATTCAATGAGATGGCTTCCACTGACAAAAGTTTCTTCTACAGGGGAGCTATTGTGGATCAAATATCTGGGTGACTTTGAACATGACTTCTATCCTGGGTGGGCAGGTTCTTTATTCAACGATGATAGTGATATTTTTCTTGCAGGGAATAAAATATTCTTTCAACCCAATTATCATCCATCTGGCCTTTTGGTTAAGTTCACGCAGGAGTTTGATACTCTTTGGACAAAAGTTTTCAAAGGTGATTTAAACCTTCCTTACGACAGCAACCAACATTTTAACAATATGGATATCTGTGAAGATGGAAGTTTTATATTTACCGGAGAGTTATATTTTGGGCAACAGCCCAGCCAAATGGTTTTATTAAAGGCTGACACATTAGGGAATCAACAATGGGTGAAGTATTTCGGTACTCCTGGCCTTAATGCTGGCTATTCTGTTATTCAAACCAGCGATGATGGCTTTGCCATAGGTGGCTTCTGGTATATTCCGGGCAGTTCAGAATATACCGGTGATCCTATTGTTATAAAAACAGATAGCTTAGGCAATAAAGAATGGGAGAAAAACCTGGGCGGGCCGCATAAAGACAATAAAGCAATGTTATGCAAGGCTCCCGATGGAAGTATTATAGTGGGCACCTTATATGCGGACTCGATGAGTGGTCCTGCCCACCATGGCGATCCATTTAGTCGGATACATATTGTTAAATTGGACAATTCTGGAAACATTATTTGGGATAAACTATATGGAAGTAGTGATTACAAATATAATTATCTAACAAATATTCGTTGTTTGGATGATGGCAGTGTTATTGCTTGTGGGCATAGACCTAAAGGTTACCCCATTCCACCTGATAGGTCTGGATGGATAATGAAGATAAGTTCTCATGGAGATAGTCTTTGGTATCGATATTATGAATACCTGCACGGAGATGATAGCCAAAATTATCTAAAAGACATCATACCAACCTCCGACAATGGATTTCTGGCCTGCGGCTATGTATTTCCGATGCAGCCCGATACCGGTACACAGGATGCCTGGGTTATTAAACTCGATAGTATGGGCTGTGATACGCCAGGCTGTGCTACTGGGGTTGGGATAGAAAATCCCCCGTCCCTCGTTTCCCGAACCCCGTACCTGTATATTTTTCCTAATCCAACTAAAGAGGACATAACCATCAGGTACCGGATACCGGGTCCCGGATACCAGGTATTTATTTACGATATGTTTGGCAGAAAGCAAGACGAAATACTCATCCCGCCCGGACAAGAACAGGTACAGCATAGTATTTCAGATTATGCACCAGGAATTTATGTAGCTGTACTGAAGGGTGAAAATGGGATTGTGGCAAGAGGGAAATTTATTAAATCCGGTAACCGGTAACCGGTGGCCGGCAACCGGCCTTGTCCGGCCATGTTTCTTATCTTTGTTAAAATGAAAGCATATCTTTTTCTTGTGTTTCTATTATTTTCGGGCATACTTTCAGCTCAAAAATGGGAGCATAGCTACGGCCAGTCTTATGTAAACGAGTATGGCGTTGATATTTTTGAAACCTATGATAAAGGATATCTTGTCCAGGCAGGAATCGAAGGTCCTCCTTCATGGTTGCTCAAAACTGATATTAATGGCAATTTGATATGGAATAAGTATATTACTGATGAATCACCTTATGAAGATATCTTTTCAACGGTTATATCAGATTCACTGGGAAATATTTATATGCTCGGTTGGAGAGTAATACAATTTCAGGATGGCTGGCCATTGATCGTTAAGTTGGATTCATGTGGAGAACAACTCTGGTGCCGGCAGTTTATCGATGATGATTACGATTGGGGTTGGTTTGACGATGCAATTCTTCTAGATAATGGGGATGTTCTGGGCATGGTGCAAATGGAATCACAAGAGCAGATAGAAATGGTTTTCTTATATAGGATTACATCTGAAGGTGAATTGTTATGGAAAAAATCCTATGCCTCTAAAAATAATTATCCATTGATGCACTCCAGAAACCCTGGAGTCCTGCAATACATTAATGACATGTATATTATCTCTGGATATTGCTATTACGCATATCCAAACAGTCCATCACATGGATATCTAAGGCCCTTGTTTATTGGCGTTGATACCTTATTTCAGGAGCAATTTGTTTTACCTTTTGGTATGACCGATTCAATACCGGGAAAAGCATTTTCTACCATTGCAATTAATGATACTTTGTTTATGGGTGCCGGGCAACATTGGAAATTGACAGATAAAGATGTTTACTTTAATTCCCTTTTGATGTTTTTCAACATTGACGGGGATGAAATATATTATAAGGATATCCCTAACGAGGCCATAGCAGAAGGTGTGGAGGGTAATTTTGTCTGGCAAACTGAATGGATTAATGATACCCTATTGTTTACCACATCAAGCTATGGCGACGGTTATCATGGCAACGATAATGGAGAGTTTATAATTGATACTGCTGGAAATGTATATCATCATGCATCACAACCCAATACTAAGACAAACTGTTCAATGATCAAAACCCATGATGGTAAATTTGTAGTTGTAACATCACAAAAAACCGGCAATTTCTGGGATGTACTTTTATATAAAGTAAACGACACACTGGGCACCGATACCATTTATACCGGCAACTATGTTTATGATAGCCTATGTCCGTATCAAATACCCAGCGATACAATTAACCTTGCTGGATGCTTGGTCACAACCAATATTACAGATGCCCCACGCCCCACGTCTCAAGCCACGGGCCTGTATATTTATCCTAACCCCGCCAGCGAAGCAGTAAACTTCAAATATCAAATATCAGATATCAAATATCAGATATCAATCTACGATTTGTTCGGCCGCAAGCAAGATGAAATACTCATCCCAAAAAGCCAGGACCAAGTAAGGCTTGATATTTCCGATTATCCGGCCGGGGTATATGTTGCTGTGATGAAAGATGAAAAAGGTGTTGTAGCCAGGGGGAAGTTTGTGAAACACTAGGTACGGGGTGCGGGGTGCGAGGTTCGGGGATTGTTTCAGTGTTACATGGTTACATGGTTACATGGTTACACGGCTAAATGGCTACATGGTTACATGGNNTGGCTACATGGTTAAATGGTTAAATGGTTAAATGGTTAACGGAAAGCCAGATATGAGTACTGAGTATTGAGACCTTGAATATTAAAAATTGAGAATTCCTCCTCCCATCTTCCCTTCTTTTCGTCTTTCAGTCTTTCAGTCTTTTCGTCTTCCTTCCTTTCGTCTTTCCGTCTCTTAGTCTCTTCGTCTCAAAGCCTCCTCTTCTCCCCGTCTCAATCACTCTTGCTACGGATGAGGTTAAGGGCGCTGCCGGCTTTGAACCACTTGATCTGGTTTTCGTTGTAGCTGTGGTTTACCGGGAATGTGTGTGAAGTGCCGTCCTGGTGATGCAGCGTAACGTTCAACTGCTTACCGGGGCGGAAATCCTCCAGTCCGCTCACATCGATGCGGTCGTCTTCCATTACGTGCTCGTAATCCGCCTTGTCGGCAAAGGTCAGGGCCAGCATGCCCTGCTTTTTAAGGTTGGTTTCGTGTATCCTGGCAAAAGATTTCACCAGCACCACTTTCACCCCCAGGTTACGCGGTTCCATGGCGGCATGTTCCCTGGAGGATCCTTCCCCGTAGTTTTCATCGCCGACCACAACACTGCCGGGGCCATTTGCTTTGTAATAGCGGGCGGCATCGGGCACGGCCATGTATTCGCCGTTTTCCTGGTTCTTTACATTGTTGGTCTCATCATTATAGGCATTCACCGCCCCGATAAGCATGTTATTCGAAATATTATCGAGATGGCCACGGTAGCGGAGCCAGGGGCCAGCCATGGAAATATGGTCGGTGGTACATTTTCCTTTTGCCTTGATCAAAAGGTTCAGCCCTGTCATATCCTTGCCGTCCCAGGCCTTAAAAGGCGTGAGCAACTGCAGGCGGTCCGATTTGGGATCCACAATGACCTCAATTTTATTTCCATCCTTTGCAGGAGCCTGGTAACCTGCATCTTCCACGGCAAAACCCTTCACCGGAAATTCAATACCTTTCGGTTCATCCAGTTTCACCTGCTTGCCGTCTTCGGTTTGCAGGGTGTCGGTCATGGGATTGAAATCCAGGGTGCCTGCAATGGCATAAGCGGTCACGATCTCCGGCGAAGCCACAAAACCATGGGTGTTGGGGTTGCCGTCGTTCCGCTTCGCGAAATTCCGGTTAAAGGAGGTCATAATAGAGTTCTTCTCCTGTTTATCCGCCCCATGGCGCGCCCACTGCCCGATGCAGGGACCGCAGGCATTGGCGAGCACCACGCCGCCGATCTTCTCGAACACATTGAGGTAGCCGTCCCGTTCCACGGTATAGCGCACCTGCTCCGAGCCCGGGGTAACCGTATATTCCGACTTCACTTTCAGTTTTTTGTCGATGGCCTGCTGAGCCACGGAAGCCGCCCGGGTAATGTCCTCGTACGAGGAGTTGGTACAACTGCCGATCAAACCAACTTCGAGTTTCTCCGGCCAGCCATTTTTCTTCACTGCTGCGGCAAATTCAGAAACCGGTGTGGCCAGGTCCGGGGTAAAGGGCCCGTTGATGTGGGGTTCCAGTTCCGAGAGGTTGATCTCGATCACTTCATCAAAATATTTTTCAGGATCGGCGTAGACTTCGGCGTCGCCGATAAGGTGTTCCGCCATCTGGTCTGCTTCTTCAGCCACTTCTTTACGCCCGGTTCCGGCGAGATATTCCCGCATTTTTGCATCATAGCCAAAGATGGAGGTAGTGGCCCCGATCTCGGCCCCCATATTGCAGATCGTCCCTTTACCGGTACAGGAAATGCTTTCTGCTCCGGGCCCGAAGTATTCCAGTATGGCACCGGTTCCCCCCTTAACGGTAAGGATTCCGGCCACTTTCAGGATCACGTCCTTGGCCGAGGTCCAGCCACTTAATCTCCCGGTGAGTTTCACACCGATCAAACGGGGAAATTTGAGTTCCCATGGCATTCCGGCCATCACATCCACGGCATCGGCCCCGCCGACACCAATAGCGATCATTCCCAGACCGCCGGCATTCACCGTATGCGAATCTGTTCCGATCATCATCCCCCCGGGAAAGGCATAATTTTCAAGGACCACCTGGTGGATGATCCCGGCTCCGGGTTTCCAGAAACCGATCCCGTATTTATTCGACACAGAGGCCAGGAAATCAAACACTTCCTTATTGGCATCGTTGGCAGTCTTCAGGTCTGCTTCAGCGCCTACTTTCGCCTGTATGAGGTGGTCGCAATGCACCGTTGAAGGAACAGCAACCTTTTCCTTTCCGGCCTGCATGAACTGCAATAAGGCCATCTGTGCTGTGGCATCCTGCATGGCCACCCTGTCGGGAGTGAAATCCACATAGGATTCGCCGCGTTCATAGGCCTGGCTTGCCAGTCCTTCGTCGAGGTGGGCATACAGTATTTTTTCAGTAAGCGTAAGGGGGTGCCCGACCTGTTTGCGGGCTGCTTCTACGCGCGAGGCCATCCGGGCATACACGCTCTTGATCATGTCAATGTCAAATACCATTCGTAAAGTCTTAAAGTTTATTCGCTTGCGGAGGACGTTCCTTCCATATTATATTTACAATTCAGTCGGGTTTTTGTTTAATGCTGCAAAAAATTGCTTAATCAAGGGGCTTCCAATCGGCAAAATGATCAGAAACCACGAATGTTTTGGGCTCCGTTGTATAAAATTCATTGGAGTTATAGGTCCAGCCCATGGTCGCTGATCCCCCGGCGCTTTCGGTGGTGATCAGGAAGCGGTTTGCCAGGTGCCCGAAATAATTGGCCTGGTTGCGCGGCAGGTCCTGGTCGCCCCCGCTGGGATCCACCGGGATCCATCCATAATTGGGCAAATAAACCTCCACCCAGCGGTGAAATACATCGTCCATGCAGTCATCGTCACCCCGCACCACGACCGAGCCCACGTACCTTGCCGGCAAGCCGGCGGCCCTGCACATCGAAATATACACGAAGCTGTACTCCGAACAGGAGCCATTTCCCCTGTCGAGCACGGTGGGAGCTGTATTCCAGCCTCCGCTCATTTCGTAATACATCTCATCCATCAGGTAATTGTAGATCTTTCGGGCGATCCAGTAGGGATTTTTTTCATCGCCCACGGCTTCTTCCACTGCTTTTCTGATCACCGGGTGCTCAAGCTGGTATTTCTCGTTATTTTCAAAATAAGCTTCAGGGATATCTCCGGGGATCTCGTCCATTCCCCCCACCCTGTCGGGATCGATAAAATAGCGGATCTCATAGATCGTGGCCGTGGTTATCATCTCCGCCAGGAACTTTTCACCTGCTTCGAGGTTCTTTGCCGTAAACAGGGCTGTTTCCTGCCCGCTCCTGTCGGTCACCACCTCATGCCCGGCATCCATTTCGATCTTTTCGATCACCTGGTTGTCCCGGTTGGCGGGAATGGCCAGGTGAATATCGGCCGTGAGCACATCACCGGGGCCGAAATTGGTGATCATATGGGTGTAGGTCACCTGGGCGTGGCGCTTATTTTTCAAAACAAAGGGATCATCGTCGAGGGCTTTGAGGCAATATAATTTATCATCCTGTGAATCGGCCACCCAGACAAACTCGCCATCCCAGGCCAGTCCGCGCGAAAATTTCCCGGGGACATCGGCAATGATCAGCACCTGCCCGTTTTCAGGATCGACCATATAGATCTCATCCATGCGGCGGTCGGAAACCCAAAGGTACCGACCATCATAGGCCAGTCCGCGGGAGTCGATGGCCGGTGCCCGCATGCTGCGTATGGTGGTCCCGTCGTCGGGGCTGAACTGAATGATCTCATCCGAGTGCTCATCCACACACCAGAGGTAGGTGCCGTCCCAGGCCAGGTCGCGCGGCCGGCCGCTCGGTGCCGGAATCACCTTCTGAACGGTCCCATCATCGGGAGAGATGCGGTAGATCAGTCCCTGATAATTTTCCGACAATGGAATGCCGCCTTTCACATCGGCACACCAGAGACTGCTGCCGTCCCAGGCCAAACCCGTGGGCCAGTAGGCCGGGGAAGGGATCTCGTGAACCACTTCCCCACTCACGGGATCAATGGCATAGATCATCTGTGTTTTACGGTCGGCAAGCCAGAGTTTTTCACCATCGAAAGCCAGCCCCGTCGGAAATTGTCCGGGCGTATCGAAACTGCGGACCACCTCACCGGGATGGGCCATGATAAGTGCAGGCACAAAAAAAGCTGCCAGCAAAACGATCACTGTCAGTAAAGCGTGTTTTTTCATAATACAGGTTTTATTATTCCATCAGCCCCCGGCCTGTTTTTTTGATCATTTTCTTTTCTTTCAGGTCCATGATCAGCTTATCGAGTATTCCGTTGATGAATACCTTGCTTTTGGCGGAGCTGTAATATTTCGAGATATCGATATACTCATTAAGGCTTACCTTCACGGGGATAGAGGGGAATTCGAGCAGCTCGGCCAGGGCCATCTTTATGAGGAGCGTATCCATGAGAGCAATACGCTCCAATTCCCAGTTCTTCGCCTTTTCGTCGATCATTTCCTCATATTCGGAACTGTGCAGGATGGTCATGCGAAAGAGATCAAGCATGAACTTGCGGTCGTCGTCTCCCTCCACTTCGCGGAGCACTGTCGGCAACATTTTATACTCATTTTCGCCGGATCCAAAAGAATGAATCACCTTGATCAGTAAAAAATTAGCAGTGAGGTAGGAATCAAAGGCCCAGAAAACAGACTTGCTTTCGTAATAGTATTCCAGCAGTTCAAAATCGATCAGCACTTTTTTAATGATGCGTTCCAGCACTTCAGCATCCTGCTCATAGCTGGGCTCTGCAAGGTCGAGGTATTTCTGGTAAAATTTTGCGTCCCTGAGAAGGCGGTAAGCCTTGCGGACCATTTCCTGCTCCTCCGACCAGTTGATCTTCAGTTTATCGTGCTGCTTGCGAAAATCACGGTTGTCTTCGATCTTCTCCAGAACCTTATTCTCAATGAAATTGAACCTCGGGTTGAGGTCTTCGTCGGTCGGGAAGAACTTTTTTTTGTTCTCTTCGGTCCGTTTCGCGGCAAAGTCCCTGAGCTCGATCAGGAAAGAAAGCTGATGAATGATCAGCTCATTCACTTTGGTGATGCTGGCCAAAAGATGCTTTTCTCCCTTCGGGAGATCATCCTGTCCACTCTGAAAGAAGGCATATACTGCCTGTAAAACTTTGATCCTTAAATGCCTTCTGCTCAACATTAGTTTAGAACGATTCGGGTTAATGAATACTTGGATGCAAATGTAGAAATATAATTGGAAGGCTATGTTGAATTTTATCAACAGTCTTGCACGCTCAGTGGCATCCGCCCGGCGGAACTTATACTAAATATATATATTTTTCCGTATTTTCGTAGATGCAACCGGAATGCGATCAACATGGAGATCCGTAACATACTGATCAAATATTGGGGATACTCTTCTTTCAGGTCTATGCAGGAAGAGATCATCCGCTCAGCCCTGGACGGGAAAGACACCCTGGCCCTGCTGCCCACCGGCGGTGGTAAATCGATCTGCTACCAGGTGCCCGGATTGGCCATGGAAGGAATATGCCTGGTGGTCAGCCCCCTGATCGCCCTCATGAAAGACCAGGTGGAAAACCTCAAAAAACGCGGGGTGAAGGCAGCCGCCATCCATTCCGGCATGCACGCCCGTGAGATCGCCATGGCCATCGACAACAGCATTTACGGCGATTTGAAATTCCTGTATGTTTCGCCGGAGCGTTTAAGTTCGGAATCTTTCCGGCAGAACCTTGAAAAGATGAATGTCAACCTGCTGGCCGTGGACGAATCGCATTGCATTTCCCAGTGGGGATACGACTTCCGGCCTCCCTACCTGCAGATCGCCGAGATCCGTCCGCTGATCGGAGATGCGCCCGTGCTTGCCCTCACGGCAACAGCAACTCCCGAGGTGATCGACGACATACAGGAAAAACTTCACTTCAGGGAGAAACATGTCTTGCGAAAAAGCTTTGAGCGCAAAAATTTGTCCTATGTTGTGTTCAGGGAGGAAGACAAGGGTGGCAGGCTGATGAAGATCATCAGCAATGTAAAAGGCAGCGGCATTGTGTATGTGCGCAACCGCAGGAAATGCCGGGAGGTTTCCGAATTCCTGAATTCGAACGGGATCAGGGCGACCTATTACCATGCCGGGCTGGAGCAGCGCATCCGCGAACACCGGCAGGAAGAATGGATGCAGGACCGTAAGCAGGTGATCGTTGCCACCAATGCCTTCGGCATGGGGATCGATAAGCCCGGGGTGCGCTTTGTGGTACACTTCGACCTCACCGACAGCCTGGAGGCTTATTTCCAGGAAGCCGGGCGTGCCGGCCGCGACAGCAAACGGGCCTATGCCGTACTCCTATACGAAGAAGCTGATATCCGGAATGCCAAACAAAATCTGGCTACCTCCTACCCCGAACCGGAAGTGATCAGGGCGGTATACAACGGACTGGGGAACTATTTCCAGGTCCCGGTTGGCAGTGGCCGGGAACAGCGGTTCGATTTCGACATATCCGATTTTGCGACACAGTACAGGATGAATGCCGCTACGGTATTCAGTGCCCTTAAAATTTTGGAAAAGGAAGGGCTACTGCTACTGGGGAGCGAACTGGAAAATCCCTCCAGGATCATGTTCAACATCGGGCATAATGAGCTTTATACCTTCCAGGTGGAGAACCCCGGATACGATGCATTCATCAAACTCATCCTCCGGTCCTATGGAGGGGTGTTCTCCGAATTTACCCGCATCAATGAAAAAGAAATTGCAAAACGGGCAAATACCGAAGAGGAAAAGGTAGAAAAGGTACTCCGGAAATTGCATTCCATGAAACTGCTTACCTATGTGCCCGCTGCCAGAAAGCCACAGTTGTTGCTGGTCCAGGACAGGATCGATGCCAAAGGGCTCAGGCTGTCGGCAGAACATTACGGACAACGCAAGCAAAATGCCTTAAAACGTCTGCAGGCGGTACTGGACTATATCCAGTCGACCAAGCATTGCCGGAGCCAGTTGCTGCTGCAATATTTCGGGGAGACCGGCACCCTGCGTTGCGGGATTTGCGATGTTTGCCTCGACCGGAACAAGATCAATGTGAGCGAGATGGAGTTCAACAAGATCCTGGAAAAGATCAAGCCCGCACTGAAAGAAAAACCCCAGGCCCTCAACGAGCTTTTGTTCATTGCCCGCGAATTCCCGGAAGACAAGGTCATTAACGTGGTAATGTGGCTGGTCGATAATGAAAAAGTAGATGTTACCGGGGCCCAACGATATACCTGGCGGAAACAATTTAAAATGTTTTAAATAGCGTATTTTTACAAAAACAAATAAACAAAACATGAAACAATACATTATATCCCTGGGGGCACTATCAGCCATTTTCTTTTTCTTCACCATCTCTTCCGTTGCCCAGGAAGGAGAAGTATATGTAGGGCTGGGCGGCGGCCTGAGCATTCCCCTGTCGGATTATGCCTCTACCGACTTTGACAATGAAAGTTCAGGCTTTGCACGCAACGGAGGGAATTTCAATATCCAGTTCGGCTATCGCTTCAATGAGTACTTCAGCCTCACAGGCATGTTGAACGGATGTGTGAACCGCTATGATTATGTTGAGCTGCAGAACTGGCTCACGGAGCAGTATGCCGATGCCCTTCCGGATACCCGATGGGTGGTTGAAACCAAAAGCTGGGGACAGGGAGGCCTGATGGCCGGTGCCACAGGATCACTCCCCCTGGTCACCAACCGCCTTTTCCTCGAAGCACGCATACTGGGTGGTTTGCTCTATGCCTATTCCCCAGCCATTTACGTGACCGGTGTGGAAGATGGCGAAGAAGACAAGATCCTCAACATCGAACAGTCGAACGCTCCCTCATGGGTGGTGGATGCCGGCGCCGGATTTCGCTGGAACCGCACGCGCAACCAGTATTTTATGCTTTATGCCGACTACATGACCGCCCGGCCAAGCTTCAATGATGTAAGGCTGAACACCAATTTCGGCATTGAGCGTGATGATGCCTTCAGCCAGCAGATGAATACCGTGAACATCAGCATTGGCATAGGATACATTGTGAACTGATCCCAGGGGCCCATGATACTCCCGCCCGAACTTTACTTACGCGAAGATGTCGTCCAACTGGCCCGGGAATTGCTGGGCAAGGTGCTCTGTACCCGGATCAACGGGCTTTATACCTCAGGGATGATCACCGAAACGGAAGCTTACGCGGGAATCACAGACAAGGCCTCCCATGCCTATGGCAACCGCCGCACTTCCAGAACGGAGGTCATGTTCAGGAAGGGGGGAATCGCCTATGTTTACCTGATCTATGGCATCCATTCGCTGTTCAATGTGGTAACGGCCCCGGAGGGGATACCCCATGCCATACTGCTGCGCGCAATTGAGCCTTTGGAAGGCATTGACATCATGTGTGAGCGCAGGGGCCGGGAGCCCGGAAAAGGATTCGCAGACGGGCCCGGAAAGCTTTCGCTTGCTATGGGCATACATTTCAGTCATTCCGGACTATCCCTTCTTGGAGAGCAAATATGGATCGAAGACAGGAACATTCCGATCCCTGAGAAAAATATCCTGGCCGGCCCGCGCATCGGGGTCGACTATGCCGGGGAGGATGCCCTGAGGCCATACCGCTTCCTGTATTCCCCCATGGCATAAAAAAAGGGCTGCCATCATTGGATAGCAGCCCTCCTGGAAATTTTTCAGGTAATTATTTTACTGTGTTTGACAGTTCGTTACCAGGTTTGAATTTAACCACTTTTTTAGCGGCAATCTTAATTTCTTTTCCAGTTTGTGGGTTTCTGCCTTTTCTGGCAGCGCGCTTTGATACACCAAATGTACCGAAGCCTACGAGGGCTACGCGATCACCTTTTTTAAGTGCTGTAGTAGTAGCACCGATGAATGATTCAAGAGCGCGTTTGGCATCTGCTTTGGTCAGACCGGCATCTGCGGCCATTGCATCAATTAATTCTGCTTTATTCATTTTACCACAATTTTAATTAATAAATAGTTTGAAAACACTGCAAATATAAGGGTTTTCGAGGCGATGTCAAGTTTCAGACGCAAAAACGGGCATTTTTGTTAATAAGTGGGGCATTTTGTTAATAACTCCGCCCTAAAACGCCTATTTCCCTAGCATTTTAACGAACTTTCAAGGGTTTCAGAAGGTTTTTTATAAGTGTCTGGGCTTCAGGCCCGCCAAAAAATCACGGATAGAAAGACGCTTTTTACCCGATTGCTGGATCTCGAGCACGGAAATGCAGGCATCGCGACAGCAGATATCGAGGTAGGTTTTGTAATCAGTCAAGACCGTACCGGATTTATTGAAACAATGGCATTGTTTTATTCGCGCCCGGAAGATCTTGACGAATAAGGTTTCCTGCCCGGGTATATCGATCTCAGTATAAGCCCCGGGAGATGGGCTCAGGCCCCGGATCTGGTTATAAATTACACCTGATCCCGAATTCCAGTCGATGCGGCAATCCTCCTTGAAGATCTTCGGAGCACTCATAACCGGCTCTCCTTCGGCGAGCAAACTGTCCTGGTCAATGGTTTCCACTTTTCCGTTCCGGATGGCCTCTACGGTTTTTACCACCAGTCCGGCACCGATCAGCATCAGGCGGTCGTGGTATTCCCCGGCTGTTTCATCCGGGCCGATAGGAGTTTCCTCCCTGAAAATAATATTGCCCGTATCGATCTTATGCTGCAGAAAGAATGTGGTCACCCCGCCCCTGCTTTCGCCATTCATCACCGATCGGTTAATGGGTGCTGCACCCCGGTATTGGGGCAATAGGGAGGCATGCAGGTTAAAGGTTCCCAGTTCCGGCATTTCCCATACTTCCCGTGGCAACATTCGAAAGGCAACGACAATGAACAAATTGGCATCGTATCCCTTCAGGGTTTCCAGGAAGGCATTATCCTTAAGTTTTTCAGGCTGCAGGACATCAATATCTTGCTCAAGGGCATATTCCTTTACCGGCGATTGCCGGAGCTTTCTGCCGCGCCCTGCAGGCCGGTCGGGAGCAGTAACTACCGCACAAACATCAAAACCGGTTTCCACCAGGGCCTTGAGGGAGGCCACGGCAAAGTCCGGGGTTCCCAGGAATACGATCCGGATCTTCCTTTTACTCATTTGGGAATTAAAAGTAAAAAAAATACCCGGTCTAACGAACCGGGTACCATAAATATAGTATGATTATTCTTATTCTTCTTCCATCAGGCGCTCAACCCTGGCAATATTCCGCTCGATGGTACGGCCTTCGGCACTGCGGTAAAAATCACGGTAGATCCTGTCGTAGGCATCAAAAGCATCTTCATATTCCTTCATCATTTCATAGGTCATTCCGGCCTTGTAAAGGAAAAGCGGGGTGGTAAAATCATTCTCACTATGCTCAGCCGCTTCCATATAGTAGCCGGCAGCCCTGTCAGGCTCATTCAGTTCGAGATAAGCATCGCCAAGGGCTCCTAAGGCCATGGGACCAATGATATTATCGACCGGATCGTGATCCTCGAGGTATTCGATAGCTTCTTCAAAATTCCCTTTCTTCAGCAAGCAGACCCCGGCATAATACCTGGCAAGGTTTCCTGTTTTTGTACTGCCATAATCATCAATGATATCGATGAACCCAAGCGCGTTTCCGTCGCCGTAGAGGGCACGGTCAAGCGAATCGGCATCGAAATATTTCTGAGCCATGAAGATCTCTTCCTGTGCATTTTTTTCCATCGGGCTGATGTAAAAACGCTGGTATCCGAAATACCCCAGGACAATAATGATGATCCCCATGATCACATAAATCAATATTTTCTGGTTGTTCTCAATAAAACGCTCAGATCTTCCAAGCGCCTCTTCAACAGCAACCATGCGGTCTTCACCTGCAGTTTCTTTCTTAGCCATAAGTAATTCTAATTTTGGTGGTGCAAAAGTAGTCTTTTTCTGTAAATCATAACAGCCTGCAGCTGATTTTTTATAATGAAGCTGGTCAGGGCCGGGATCAGGGCCTTTTCACGGCCAGGTACAAGCATCTCAGCCAAATAGCTAAATTTGCATAGAAAATAATACTCCCCCGAAAATGGACACTGCCCTTCGCAAGAAAATGCTGGCCTACATGGAAGGTTTTATTACCGACAATAAATCAGCACTTTTCGACAGCATTATCACGCAACGCACAAAACACATTACGGTAGCACTTGAGGATATCTATCAGTCGCAGAATGCCAGTGCCGTGCTCCGTACCTGCGATTGCTTCGGGATACAGGATGTGCATATCATCGAAAACCGGTATACTTACTCCATCAATCCCGATGTTGCCCTGGGAGCGAGCAAATGGCTGAACCTGGTAAAATACAATAGGGGTGAGAACAATACCCTGCAATGTTACCAGTCCCTTCGCGAAAAGGGGTACACCATCGTGGCAACCACTCCCCATAAGGACGACTTGCTGCTGGATGAGCTTCCGCTGGATAAAAAGATTGCCCTGGTGCTCGGGACCGAGCTGGAAGGCCTGTCGGAGACAGCCATCGAATATGCCGACACTTTTGTAAAGATCCCGATGTACGGTTTTACGGAAAGTTTTAACATTTCCGTTTCAGCCGCCATCATGCTGCACCACCTTACTGAAAAACTAAGAGCCTCCGAAATCCCCTGGCAACTGAGCGAGGAAGAAATGATCAATACCCGTCTGGGCTGGGTAAAAAGCGTGATCAAGCGACCCGAGATCTTTGAAAAACAATTCTTGCGGTCGCATGGATTGGATTGAAAGACAGAGACCTTGAGAATTTTTGCTATATTTACGAAAATTTATTCGTTTAATTAAAAGCATTGACACATGGGAAAAGGTGACAAAAAGTCGAAAAGAGGAAAAATTGTGATCGGTACTTACGGAGTACGGCGACCGAAGAAAAAGAAAAATAAATTCACCCCACCGGAAACGAAACCAAAGAAAAAGGCCGCACCCAAAGTAGAAAAGGAAGAAAAACCGGTTAAAAAGCCCAGTCCGAAGCCTAAACCCAAAGTAGAGGCTGTTCCCAAAACAGAAAAGAAAGAAACCACGGCAAAAGCCAAAGAAAAAGTGGTAAAGGAAGAAAAAGCGGAACCCAAGACCGAGAAGAAAGAAAAAGCACCTTCAACAACGAAAGCCAAAAAGGCCCCGGCCGCTAAAGCCACCAAAGAAAAAGCGGAAGAAAAAGAAGAAAAGAAAGTAGAAAAAGAAGAAAAGAAGGAAGAAAAAGACGACAAGAAAAAGGAATAAGCCCGATCTTGTCATACAAACAATACAATGGCGGTTGCTCAGAAAGCGACCGCCTTTTTTTTGAAGTTCTCGCCCCGCTCCTCGAAATTCCGGAACATCCCATAGCTTGCAGCAGCAGGGGATAAGAGACAGGTATCCCCGGCCCGGAACCGCTTTTTCATTTCCTCAAAGGCATCGTTTAGGCCATCTGCAAAGATCATCTCAATGCGCTCATGCAGCTCTGTATGAAACTCTTTCATCATGCGCTTCCCGGCAGGCCCCATAAACAACAAACAGGACACGGGATGCTCAAACAGGTAATCGCGCAGAACATGATATTCCAAACCGCGATCAAAGCCTCCAAGGATGAGAAAATCCACTTTTTGTATAGTTTCCAGCGCCCGGATACATGCTTCGGGAATGGTTGCTATTGAATCGTTGTAGAAATTCATCCCATTGAAGGTTCCGACAAACTCCAGGCGGTGCTCCGGCCGCTTATAGGTCGCAAGCCCCCGGCGTATTTCCCCGGGCTTTAGTCCCATTTCCCGGCAGGCCAGGATCGCAGCCATCATATTGGCTGTATTGTGCAGGCCCGGCATGTCTGCCGCTGCTCCAGGATCAAATAATAGTTCCTCCCCATGCTCCTTCACATGAATGCTTCCCTTGCTTAGGAAAGCATCTGCTTTTTCTGAGCCTAGCGAAAACGAGCGTTTTCTCAGGCTTAGCGTGTGCTGGCTAACAAGTTCGGCAATGTAGGGATCATCGGCATTGTACACCAGTGTCCCGCCCGCGGCCTGCATCCTGCTGATGTTGAACTTGGCCATTTTATAGGCCGTAAAATCCTTGTAGTGATCGAGATGTTCAGGAAAAATATTGAGGATGACCGCAATATGGGGGGCAAGCCGGATGTGCTCAAGCTGATGCGATGACATTTCAAAGATCACCTCAGCTTCCTCATCCAGATCCGGGACCAGGTCGAAGGGAGGTATACCAATATTGCCCGACAGGGCAAGGCTTCGGCCTGCCTGCTCAAGGAGGTGATGAACCAGCGTAGTCACGGTGGTTTTGCCCTTGGTACCGGTAATCCCGCAAACCCGTTTCGAATAAGCCCGAAGGAAAAGGTCGGTTTGTGAGCTGATGATATCGGGCGAATAGCTGTCGGCCAGAAGATCAAAAGGTATTCCCGGAGATTTTATAATCAGGTCGAAATCATTGCTTCCCGACAGGTAGTCTTCCCCAAAACGCAATCTTAGATGCGCATCCCTGCTGAGCTCATCAAATCCTTCTCCCGCCTGCGGGTTACGGTCGGCAATGCTCAGGGGCATGTCGGGGAAATACCTGCGCAGAAAGCGATACGAAGACCGGCCTTCCCTTCCGAAGCCGAGCAGAAGAATTCTTTTTCCCTCCAATATATGTTTGATCTCAGAAGACATGCAGGGCCATTTTTAAAGTGTTCACCATTTTTTTATCGGGGATATTTTCCGGTCCGAATTCCTGCAGGAGATGAGGAAAAGAGAGGCTTTCTCCCGCTGTATCCTGCATTTTTTTATAGTGATTGAGCAAGGCCGGCAATGGGCCTTTGTTCCTGTTAATGGATTCTTCGAGCGCGGCCCTGACCTCATTCAGGGTACCCACGCATTCAAAAGGCTTTTCCGGAGCCAGGCCGCTCAGTTGCTCCAGCAAAGGGATCAGGGTTGGTTCATTAAAAAGATCCTTGCCAAAAATGCTTATCAGTTCCTTGCTGCCCAGGAAGGGATGAAGCATGATAAAGGTAAACAGGCATTTCGGACATTGACAACACCAGCGGTCTTCCCTGCTGCCGACATTACAGCTTTTAAATGAACCAAAATGCCCGGAATACCTGGAAAAAAGGCCGGCGATCTGCAGTTCATTCAGGGGTCTCAGCAAACTGAAGTAATGAATATCCGGGCTGATGTGATCGCGAACATATTGCCGGAAGTCGTTCTCAAATTCCATGGATTTGGAATACTGGTGATTGATGTCAGTACCCGGGATACTGGGCTCATTGGCGCTCGACTCATTCGACAGGGCGATCATGGGTATATCGTGCAGGTATGCGATCAGGAGGCTGGTGAAGGCAAGCATGGCCGAGAACGGGGTGTGCCCGTTCAGGAAACCTTTCTCATTCAATAGCAAAAGTTCAGGATCGATACTCCTGCTGCTCGTCAGGATATCGCCTTCGGAATACCCGGCCCGGAGCGCTGATTCCATGCTGGCCGTCCTGGGATTGATAATGAAAGGAACACAATCCCATTCATCCGACAGGAGTTCCAGGCTCACCACAGAATCTTTCCCACCCCCGACAGGCACCAGGATCCTTTCACGGTCAAAACTCACGGAACTTGGAGTATCAGGGGATGCTCCCGAAGCTTCTATCCGAATAAAATCCTCTCCCGGAATAATGCCGTTGGTATGAAAAAATTCACCCAGACCGTGGCGAAAGAGTTTTTCCCACCAGGCGGCCTGCTCAGCATCAAGGCCGCCGGCATTCACCAGCAAGCCGGGCGGACAGGCAGCCTTCCAGTAGCTGATCGATTCCACCATTCCCAAATTAAAAACAATATTCCTGAATAGGGAATCCGACAGTTTTTCCGCATCAAAATCTTTGGGCAGAGAAACAATATGTTCCGGACGAAAAAAATACCTCCTGGAGAGTGAAAAATCAAAAACTATGTGTAAATCACTGCCTTTCAGAGTATAGGAATACCCCTCATAATAAAAGACCGGAAACTCCTTCCGGAGACGGGAATATAATTCTGCCCTGGGGATACGCATTTGGTCCTAATGGTATTATTTTTGTACTAGAGATATCAAAGGTAACACATTTGTACAATTGTGCTGCATGACAGACTTCAACAAAATATTAAAGATAAAGACCAACAACCTGAAGCCTTCCAGGGGAAAGATCCTAATTTCCGAACCCCTGCTGGCCGATAATTATTTTAAGCGTTCTGTTGTGCTGCTGGCCGAACACAATGAAGAAGGTTCCTTCGGCATTATCATGAACAAGCCCATCGACAATAACTTCAACGAAGTCGTTTCTGATTTTCCCGATTTCGACGGTAAGCTGTTTCTCGGGGGGCCGGTAAGCAATTCAAGCCTGTTCTTTATCCATACCCTGGGGGATATGATCGAAGACAGCATGAAGATCATGGACGGGCTGTACTGGGGAGGGAACATTGAATCTGTCAGGGAATTATTGTTGCTCAAGCAGATCGGACCTGAACAGATCCGTTTCTGTGTGGGCTATTCGGGCTGGGCGAGCGATCAGCTGGAAGGTGAATTGAAACGCAATTCCTGGCTCGTAGCAGGGCTTCCGGCCAATACACTCATGGAAACCGAACCCGATGAACTATGGGAATACGCCCTCCAGAAGCTGGGGCGCGACTACGAATACTGGTCAAACTTCCCGGTTGATCCACGCATGAACTAAGATCCGGATTTTTTTACCTTGTACCCCTCTTTTTCAAGTATACCCAATAGTTTATCACGCTGATCACCCTGAATCAGGATCTCCCCGTCTTTTGTACTCCCGCCAACGCCACAGGCCGATTTCAAGCTTTTGCCCAGGGCTTTCAGGTCGTCATCCGTACCAACAAATCCCCGCACTATGCTCAGCATCTTATTGCCTTTCAGCCGCTGCAGATGGATCCGCAGATCCTGGCTTGCAGGGGGCAGGGTGGCTTCCTCCTGCTGCTCATCATAGTTGTATTGAAAATCCGGATTGGTGGAGTAAACGATTCCTTTGGGTTGTTTTTTTGCACACATGGTATTGGATTAAGGGATGATCACATTCAGGGAGGAAGGCCTGACACTTACCGTCACCGACTTCCCCATTTTTACCGATTCACCGTCAACATTGGCGGACTTTCCTTTTTTCCGTTTCACCCTGACCTCGCCGGCCCGGAAGGTCTCCATATACTTCGAACGGTCGATCTTCCGCCTGAGCATGAGATTCAGAATTCCCGGGAACGCCCTGAAGGGAGGTTTTTTTACCACACATACATCCACCAGGCCGTCGGTGAGGGAGGCGCCGGGGGCGATGCGTGTATTGTATCCAAACTGGTTGGAATTGGCAAAGCTGATAAAAAATGCTTTTGTTTTGAGCTCCCTTCCGTCGATATCCAGCTTGTATTTATGCGATTTGTATGAAAAATACTCACGAATAGCAATACGGGCATAGGTCAGAAAACCCCGTTTCCCGCTTTTCGCGAATTGCCTGGCCACGCGAGCATCAAACCCCAGTCCGGCGATGCTGGTAAAGAAGTGCTCATTAATGGTACAGGTATCGATAGGCAGCACCTTGTTCTGCAGAATCACCTCCAGGGCCTGAGCGGTTCTTGAAGGGATATTCAGATGATGAGCAAGGCCATTCCCCGATCCGGCGGGAATGATCCCCAGTATGGCAGAAGAGCCGGCCAGCACAGCGGCAATTTCGTTAATGGTGCCATCCCCGCCAACAGCCACGAAGCGCTGAAAGCCCATCTCCAGTCCTTCAACAACAAGTTCTGCGGCATGCCCCGGATACTCCGTTACATAAAAAACAGCTTCCAGCCCTGTTTCCCGCAAATGATCCTCAACGATCTTACGGAATTCGGGTATCCCCTTTCTCCGGACCCCGGAAATAGGATTGATCACAAATACGATGCGCTCATCATTTCCGGCTTTCATCTCCACGAAAATTCAGGGTTCAGGGTGTCGCTGGCAGACAGGAAAAACCTGGTGGACTTTTGCGTCGTCATGATGCAAAAGTAAATAATTCTGAATTCTGCCATTCAGTTTCGCCTGCCGGCAAAGGGCATGCCTCAGCTATTTACCGATACGCTCTGTGCAATGGAATAGCTGAAAACGTATTTGAAAGGATAATTGTCACAAAAATCCACCATGTTCAGGGTAACCCCGTGACCATATAACCTTCGGAAGATCTCCCCTTCAAATTCATCGACGGAAACCTTCACTTCGCATTCACGCTGATCCGTATCAACAAAAATATCGGCAGCAGTCTGAAACACATTTTGCAGGCATTTTCTGACTTGTTGTACTTCTGCTTCCATAGGAGCGAAAATATCCTTCAACATTTAAGTGAAGGTTAATTCTGCGTTAAGTATTCATTAAAAGGCAAAAGGAATCAGGAGTGGGATGCAACCATTCGACGGCCACCAATGTCTTGTATGAGACATATGTGTTTACAGCGGCTTAAATTCCAATTTCAGATAACGCAAATTCTTCATGGCCGGTTTAATAATATTTTTATTTTTGCCATGAGAGAAGAAAATATAAATCAAAAACACTGACATGGAAGAGAAAGAAAAACAAGACCTGATCCGGGAGGAGATATATTCCAGGGTGATACGGGCCGGAAAAAGGACTTACTTTTTTGATGTGAAGTCGACGAGAGCCGGAGAACATTATCTCACCATTACTGAAAGCAAGCGACGTTTCAATAATGATTCGGGAAAGTTCTTTTATGAAAAACACAAATTATTTCTCTACAAAGAAGATTTTGAAAAGTTCAGCAGGGGGCTGGAAGAGGCCATTACTTTCATAGAAACAGGGGAAAAAGCTCCGGAACCCGAACCAGAGCCAGAGCCAGAATCTGATCCCACAAAGACCAATTCAATATCCTCCGTGGAATTCGAAGACCTTGAGGATCCGGAAGATAACAAAGAAATATAAGCAGCCCGCTGAAGGCTTAAAAGCTGTCGGTGCCGGCAGCTTTTTTTTTGCAAAAAAATTAACATGAGTTAATAACTAATTCAGGGCGGCCCCGGTTAAATCTGATAATCTTCGTACTTTTGTTTTCAACATAAACAAACCAACATTTCTTTTAACAACATGGGAAAAGTAATTGCCATTGCAAATCAAAAAGGCGGGGTTGGCAAAACCACCACGGCCATAAACCTGGGCGCAAGCCTGGCAGTACTGGAGTATAAAACCCTGGTCGTCGATGCCGATCCCCAGGCCAATGCTACCTCCGGCCTGGGCTATGATCCCAAGAAGGTCCAGGCCAGCATTTATGAATGCATCATGGACGACCATGAACCGGAAAAGGTGGTCATGGAAACCAGCACTCCCTACCTCTCGATCCTTCCCGCCCATATCGACCTGGTGGGCGCCGAGATCGAAATGATCAACCTTCCGAACCGGGAAAAAATGATGCGCAAGGTGGTTGACCGCGTCAAAGATAACTTCGACTTCGTCATCATCGATTGCTCCCCCTCGCTTGGATTGATCACCGTGAATGCCCTGACCGCATCCGACTCGGTCATCATACCGGTGCAATGCGAATATTTTGCCCTGGAAGGACTTGGCAAACTACTGAATACCATTAAGATAGTACAAACGAGGCTGAATGAAAAACTTGATATTGAAGGCATACTACTGACCATGTTCGACAGCCGGCTGCGCCTCTCCAAACAGGTAGTGGATGAAGTAAAAACCCATTTCCAGCAGATGGTCTTCGAAACCCTGATCAGCCGGAATACCAAGCTCGGGGAAGCTCCCAGTTTCGGGGAAACCATTATCATGCACGATGTGAACAGCACCGGGGCTATCAACTACCTGAACCTGGCCAGGGAGATCCTTCAGAAAAACGAAATGACCAATATCAGGGAAGCTGACAAATACATAGACATTACTGATGAAGACTAAGAAGAAAGCACTTGGAAGAGGATTAGATGCCATATTGCAAAGTCCGGAAACGGATATCACCTCCAAAGACATATCCGGCAATTATGTGGTCGGAGCCATTGCCAACCTGGAAATTGGAAAGATCGAAGCCAACCCCTTCCAGCCCCGCGATGATTTCAATGATGAGCTGATCGATGAACTCGCTTCTTCCATCAAACGACAGGGGATCATCCAACCCATCACCGTCAGGAAAATGGGTTACGATAAATACCAATTGATCTCCGGCGAGAGGAGGCTTCGCGCGGCAAAGGCGGCCGGGCTTTCAGAAGTTCCCTGCTATATCCGCGTGGCCAATGATGAGCAAATGCTGGAAATGGCCCTTATTGAGAACATTCACCGTAAAGACCTGAATGCCATCGAGATCGCTATCAGCTACCAGCGGCTGATCGAAGAATGCCAGCTCACCCATGAAAAACTCAGCGACCGTGTGAGCAAGAACCGCTCCACCATCACCAATTATCTGCGCCTGCTGAAACTGCCTGCCGAGGTGCAACTCGCTATCCGTGATAATACCATCAGCATGGGACATGCCCGGGCAATCCTGGCCGTGGAAGAGGCAAAAGATCAATTAAAAGTACTGCAGAAGGCAGTAAAAGAAGAATTGTCGGTAAGGCAGGTAGAAGAACTGGTCAGAAAGCTGAACAGTAGCCCGGAGAATGAAGAAAAACAAGCGGAAGGGCTGCCCGGATTCTTCAAAGATTCGGCTGACACCCTGCGCCAAAACCTGGATACAGGGATCAGGATCCGAAGAAATAATAAGGGCAAGGGGCAAATCGTTATTTCATTTGAATCTGACCAGGATTTCAGCCGAATCATGGGACTGATCGGAAAAGCAGATTCCGAATAATTATGATCAAACCTCAGCGGACATTTTCAAGGCGTGCCGCATTTCTTGCGGGATCCTTACCCGGATATTTATCCCGGGGAATAGTGTTCTGCTTTCTGCTGATCGCTTTTATTTCACCACAGCAAACCCGGGCACAACAACAGGCCGGGTACCCTGCCGATACCCTGCTCAAAAAACCCCACTCCCCTACCAAAGCGGCCCTCTATTCCGCAGTCCTGCCCGGGCTCGGACAAGCCTACAACCGGAAATTCTGGAAAATCCCCATCGTGTACGCAGGCTTTGGTCTGATCACCTATTTCATCATCTCAAACACCCAGGAATACAAGAAATACAAGGAAGCATACACCTATGTAGCCAACGGCGACAGCACCTACATCGACAACGACTACGTGGGAACCTATGATGAACAGCAACTGCTCGACGGGAAAGATTACCACCGGAGGAACATGGAATTGAGCTATATTCTCTGCGGACTGTGGTATGCCCTCAACATCATCGATGCCAGTGTTGATGCCCATTTTTTCGACTACGACATCAGTGATGACCTGAGTCTCCGGCTCGACCCGATGATGCAAGTGCGCCGGGAGGACCTGGGAACCGTCAGCGGGGTTAAACTTACCTTAAAATTTTAAGCAGTGAAAATCGCTATTATCGGATACGGCCGAATGGGAAAAGAGATCGCCGGGATGGCGGAAGAAATGGACCATGAGATCATTGCCCGTATCGACAATGAAAATGATTGGGAACAAGCAGGCCCGGTCCTTGCTGAAGCGGATGCAGCCATTGTATTCAGTACTGCCGCGAGCACCAGGAACAATATCCTGAGATGCTTTGAACATGGTTTGCCCGTAGTTTGCGGCACCACAGGCTGGGACGAAGAACGCCAGGATGTTGAACAGCTTTGTATACGGGAAGAAAAAGCATTTTTCTATGCCAGCAATTTCAGCCCGGGCATGAACATGATGTTCGAACTGAATGAACGCCTGGCCGAACTGATGAGCCGGCATCCGGACTACCGCATCCTGATCGAAGAGGAACATCATAGCGGAAAGAAAGATTCACCCAGCGGAACTGCCATCACGCTGGCGAAGGATATCCTCCATCACCACCCGGTCAAGGATACCTGGGTCAACCGGCCCTCTTCGGCCCCCAATGAACTGGAGATCATTTCGATCCGCCGAAACCATGTCCCCGGCACGCATTATGTCAAATACGATTCCGACATCGACAGCCTTGAGATCAGGCATACGGCCCACTCCCGTGAGGGCTTTGCCCTGGGTGCCCTGCTGGCAGCCGAATGGATACGCGGGAAAAAAGGTGTATTCGGGATGAAAGACTTGCTCAACGACAGCAGGTGAAGGCCATCTGCCTTTAACAATATTTAACACTGAATCTGCCACAATCATTGAAAATTCACTTTAATTTGCTGAAAATACTGTAGGATTATGAACGGATACATGATTATCACCATAGTTTTTCTGATACTGTCTATCGCCGGATTGTACAGGATATTTCAAAAAGCTGGCGAAGATGGCTGGAAGGCAATCATTCCCTTCCTTAACTTCTACATCTGGCTGAAGATCATCAAAAAACCCCTCTGGTGGTACATCTTCATCCTCACCCCTTTCATCAATGTGTTCGTGATCCTGCTCATGGTCGTGGAGATCCTGAAGTGTTTCGGAAAAGAGAGCATCGGCGCACAGGCCCTGGGGGTGATCGTACCCTTCTTTTACTTGCCATACCTGGGGTTTAACGCAAAAGAAAAATACACCCATCCCGATCAGCGCAAGAAAGTTAAAAAAGGTGCCGCCCGCGAATGGGTGGATGCCATCATTTTTGCGGTGGTGGCGGCCACCATCATCCGGACCTTCTTCATTGAAGCCTATACCATTCCAACCTCCTCCNNCTGAGGGGCGATTTTCTCTTTGTGAGCAAGGTCAGCTACGGACCCAGGGTTCCGATGACCCCGCTTTCGTTCCCCTTCGTGCATCATACCCTGCCCATGACTAGTACTACAAAGTCTTACCTGGAATGGATCAAGCTCCCCTACTACCGATATCCCGGTCTGGGAGATATCGAGCGCTATGATGCCGTGGTTTTCAACTACCCCGACGGGGATACCCTTTCGACAGTTTACCAGAGCAATGAAAGCTATTACAGCCTTGTCAGGAATTTTGGGAAACAAAATGTCATGAACAACAAACGGCAGTTCGGCGATATCATCGCCCGCCCGGTCGATAAGCGGGAAAACTACATTAAGCGCTGTGTGGGCCTGCCCGGCGATTCCCTGCAGGTGATCGACCAGCAGGTTTACATCAATGGAAGGGCACTGGAAAATCCGAAATACGCACAATTCAGCTACCAGGTAGTGACCGATGGTTCAAGGCTGAGCAACCGGCTGCTCGACAAACTCGGCATTTATGAAGTGGTCCCCTCAGGCAATCCGAAAGTCTCCTACGTTTATATGAACGAAGATGCAGCAGAAAAACTCAAGGAAACACCCATCGTGAGAACAGTTACGAAGATCATGCATCCTGATGGCAACCCCGACGATCTGAAGCGGATCTTCCCCTACAACCCGGAATACGCCTGGAGCGTGGATAACTTCGGCCCCCTGTACATCCCCAAAGCCGGCGTTACCGTGGATATCGACACCGACAACATTGACCTGTACCGCAGGGTGATCCATGCCTATGAAGGCCATGAGCTTGAAGTAAAAGGCAATAAGATCTTTATTGATGGTGAGGAACGCGACACCTATACCTTCGAAATGAATTATTACTTTATGATGGGAGATAACCGGCACAATTCGGCCGACTCCCGATTCTGGGGGTTTGTACCCGAAAACCACATTGTGGGAAAAGCAGTATTTGTATGGCTTTCGCTGGATCCCGACAAGGGATGGTTCAACGGAAAGATTCGCTGGAACAAGTTGTTTCGCATAGTGAATTAGCCTATCTTTGTATTATCAATCAAATTTGAAAAATAAAACGTATATGAAAAAAATTCTCAGTTTCATGATGGTCGCAGCGATCGTCATGGGTATTAGCTCATCAGCCATGTCGAAAGAATTCAAAGGCGTGATCAATTACAAGATCTCCTATTCAGGCATGGAAATCGATCCCGCGATGTCAGCCATGATGCCGAAGATCGCCACACTCACCCTCAAGGGAAATATGTCGAAATTCGAGATCAGCATGGGCCAGATGGGCTCACAGATGCAGATCATCAATGCCGGAGACAGGACGGTGACCAGTTGCATGGACATGATGGGCCAGAAATTCTATTATGTTGAAACCGAAGAAGAGATCAATGAAGGAGATGAAGGCGATGCTGATGTAAGCGTTGAAATTAAAGATGAAACCAAGGAAATTGCCGGTTATGAATGCAAAAAAGCCGTGATCACTGTAAATGAATCCGGTGAAGATATGATCTTTACGGTATATTTCAGTGAAGAGATCGGTTCTCCCTCCATGAACTTCGACAATCCCTATTTCAAAGAAGTTCCGGGTGCCATGCTCGAATTTGAGATCGAAACCGGCCAGGGCATGCGGATGAAAATGGAAGCCACTTCCGTTGACAAGAAAAACGTTTCCGACTCGGAATTTGAAGTTCCTGAAGGATATGTTAAGAAAACATCTGCCGAGATCAAGCAAATGTACGGCGGAGGAATGTAAACCATCCCGGTATTCCCGGGGATGAGATCATCCAATGAAATAACAGGCACCGCATAATTGCGGTGCTTTTTTTATACCTTTGTAAATCTATCAGAAACCGCATCCATGGCCATACGAACAAATCAGCTTAAGAAGAACGAAACTGCTGATGAAGCAGCCAAAGGAAAAGCGAAAAAGAGAAAAAGCAGGAAAAAACCTAGCACCCGCAAAAAAACAGGACTGTTTTCTTTCCTGAAGAATGAAAAGTTCCAGCGCATACTGGGTTTTTCGCTCATCCTGATCGCTTTTTACCTCTTGCTGTCATTCATCTCCTACCTGGTAAACTGGTTTTCCGGGAGCAGCGATGACCTTTTTTCAGTAACTTCTTTTCATGCTATTCTCACAGATCACAGCCTGGAAGCCCATAACTGGGGCGGACGGCTGGGAGCTGCCCTGGCCGGAACCTTTATTAAAAAATGGTTCGGTGCTCCATCCCTGCTCTTCTGCCTGTTCTTTTTTGTGTGGGGGTATAAACTGCTGTTCAGAAAAGCATTGCTTCCCGTAGGGAAAACCTTCCGCTGGTCGCTGGTGGCCCTGCTCTGGTTTTCGCTCGCCTTTGCACTGATCTTTAAAAATACTGATTTGAACATCCTGGGAGGGATCTTCGGCCACGAGATCAATACTTACCTCGATGGCTTTGTCGGACCGCCAGGAACCATTTTCCTGCTCATTTTTGTGCTTTTCGGGTTCATTATCCTGAATTTCAATTTCTCTTTCAGGACCTCGTCAGGGAAAGGCCCGAAATCAGGTAAAACCTCCGGTGACACTGAAACTAAAAGGGCAAGCAATCCGAAAGAAGACCTCTATAATACCGTGGAATTTTCGGTCAGTGAAGATGAAACCATAAAGGATGAAAAAACGCCTCCTGAAAACCGGGAGGAAGAAGAAAAAGAAGCCAATCCCGGTCCGGAAACAAAAGAAACTGCAAATACATCCGACCTTCCTTTTGATCAGCCTGAAAACAAAAACCCCGGCGAAGGAAATGCAGAAGATGAAGTAGAGCTGACCATTGAAGAAAGCCAGCCCGAGAAGCAATCGGAGAATGGCGGTGGAGAACGCTTTAGCGTGGATACGGAATACGACCCCACCCTCGACCTGGGGCACTACAAATATCCCACACTCGATCTGCTCGACGATCACGGTGCCGGAGGAGTAAATGTTGAAAAGGAAGAACTGGAATCGAATAAGGACCGCATTGTTAAAACCCTTTCCAATTACAACATCCAGATCGACAAGATCAAGGCCACCATCGGTCCTACGGTAACCTTGTACGAGATCATCCCGGCCCCGGGAGTCAGGATCTCAAAGATCAAGAACCTGGAGGATGACATTGCCCTGAGTTTGTCGGCCATGGGCATCCGCATCATTGCCCCTATTCCCGGCAAGGGAACCATCGGCATTGAGGTGCCGAACCGCAAGAGCGACATTGTATCCATGAAATCGGTGCTTTCTTCCGAGAAATTTCAGAAATCGAAATACGAATTGCCTTTCGGGCTTGGGAAGACCATCTCCAACGAAAGCTATATTGCCGACCTGACCAAGATGCCCCATATTTTGATGGCCGGAGCCACCGGGCAGGGAAAATCAGTTGGTTTGAATGCCATCCTTACTTCCCTGCTGTATAAAAAACATCCCGCGGAGCTGAAATTCATCCTGGTCGACCCGAAAAAAGTGGAACTGACCCTCTACTCCAAGATCGAGCGGCATTTCCTGGCCAAGTTGCCGGATTCTGAGGAAGCCATCATTACGGATACCCGCAAGGTGGTCCGCACACTGAACTCCCTTGGCATTGAAATGGATAACCGCTACGAATTACTGAAAGATGCACAGGTCAGGAACATTAAGGAATACAATGTAAAATTCATCAACCGCAGGCTGAACCCTGAGCACGGTCACCGTTACCTGCCCTACCTGGTGCTGATCGTGGATGAATTTGCCGATCTCATCATGACGGCCGGCAAGGAGATCGAAGGCCCCATTACCCGCCTGGCCCAGCTTGCCAGGGCGGTAGGAATACACCTGATCATCGCAACGCAAAGGCCCTCGGTGAATATCATTACCGGGACCATCAAAGCAAACTTTCCGGCCAGGATCGCTTATCGCGTGATCTCCAAGATCGATTCACGCACCATCCTGGATACGGGCGGCGCCGATCAGCTCATTGGGCGAGGCGATATGCTGCTCTCGACAGGAAGCGACCTGGTGAGGTTGCAATGTGCTTTTGTAGACACACCGGAAGTGGAAAAGATCACTGATTTTATCGGTTCCCAGCGGGCCTATCCGCATGCCCTGCATCTTCCCGAATATATGGATGAAGAGATCGACGGACCGGATGATTTTGATCCGAACGACCGTGACGAGCTTTTTGAAGATGCCGCACGCATTATCGTGCAGACCCAGCAAGGCTCTACATCACTGCTTCAACGCAAACTGAAACTGGGGTATAACCGTGCCGGCAGGATCATCGACCAATTGGAGGCTGCAGGCATCGTGGGACCCTTTGAAGGCAGTAAAGCCAGGGAAGTGAAAATCGGGGATGAAATGAGTTTGGAACAGTTTTTGAAAGATTTAGATGCAGAAAACCAGAACTAATATGAAAAAATCAATCATACTCATAATCAGTATATTGATCGGATTCGCCGGATATACACAAAGCAAGAAGGCTGAACAGATCATAGAAAACATCACTTCCAAAACCCAGGAATATGAATCTGTAAAATTTGTTTTCACCTTCACATACGATGATCCGGGAAGTAATGATGAGGTCATGGAGCAGGGAACCTTGCTGATCAGCGGAGACAAATATGTACTCGAAATTGAAGGACAAACCGTTATCTGCGACGGGGAAACCATCTGGACTTACATTGAAGATGCCTGGGAAGTGCAGATCAATGCAGTGGAGGAAGGCGATGAATCCATTACACCGTCGAAATTGCTCACCACCTACAATGAAGAGTATAAAGCCCGTCTCGACAAGGAATACAAAAAAGACGGGGTCCATTACCAGCGAATTGAACTTAAGCCCGATGAAGGGAAGAAATGGGTTAAACTGGATGTGGTTGTAAATGCGGATAAGGAAGAGATCTCGAAGATCACCATACACGATAAAAACGGCGGCAAGGTAAGCTATACCATCGATGAAATGATCCCTGATATTGAAGTGGATGAGAGCACGTTCACCTTTAATATTGATGACTATCCCGATGTGGAAGTAGTGGATATGAGATAAGCTTTTTCACTCCCGTGATCCTCAATCATACTTGAAATCATCACTTTTCTGCTTTCAGAATAAACCCTACGGGGTTCCCGGCATCTAAGAGGTATTCAATACAATACCAGCAGTGCATAAAGACGACAGGGAAATACTACAATTGATTAGAGAACCGGGAACCCGGGACAAGGGATTCAATTTCCTGGTAAGGAAGTACCAGCAAAGGCTTTATTGGCATATCCGCAGGCTGATCATCGATCACGACGACACCGATGATGTTTTGCAGGAAACCTTTATCAAGGCCTGGAAAGGCATTCAGCGCTTCCGTTCCGATTCAAAGTTGTATACCTGGCTGTACCGGATAGCCACCAACGAAGCCCTTTCTTTTATTAAAAGGTCGAAGCGGCAAAACCATGTACCGTTGGAAGAAGGCGGTGCTGAACTCGCCAGGCAGATGGATACCATGCCGCTGCTCAGCGGCGACGAGATCAGCCGGAAACTGCAAAAAGCGGTGTTGTTACTCCCCGCAAAGCAAAGGGCTGTATTCAATCTCAAATACTTCGAAGAAATGAAATACCAGGAAATGTCGGAAATATTCGATACTTCGGTGGGAGCCTTAAAAGCATCCTACCATCTGGCAATAAAAAAAATTGAAAAACAACTCCTGCCCGATTAAACCCCGGGCGGTTTTGAAAATCAAACGAACAAATGAATCCAGACAAGAACATACACGAAAGCGAAAAAAGATTGCGGGAAGCCTTTGGTAAGGAGACAGCATTTACGACGCCGGAGGGATATTTCGAAGATCTTCCCGACCGGACCATGGATGCTATCCGCCAATCCTCCGGAAAGCATGCCCGCCTGTCAGGAATTCGAAAATTCGCTGCTGCCGCAAGCATTATTATTCTGCTCGGATTGTTCGCCCTGCTGATCTTCAGCAATCGCGATAGCAGCATGGATGAAAGCATTGTATACAGCCAGCAGAATCTTTACGAAATGAGCATCAACAGCCTTTTCGACCTGGAAGACACCTATATCCTGAGTTTGGTTGGAGATGAACAGCCTGAAATACAGAACCTCATGGGCATTGACAGCCTGAGTATTTCTCAGGATGATATACGGGAATATCTTCTGGCGGAAAGCAATATAGAATATATGATCATAAACAATTATTAAAAGCACTACTATGAAAACAAAGAGAGTATCAATAAGCATGATTGCAATGATCCTGGTCGCAGCCTTTATTTTTCCGGCCCAGGTGAATGCCCAGGGAAGGAAAGATCAAAAGAGGGACCGCGAAGAAATGGTAAAAAGGGTCAATTCAGCGAAGATCGCCTTTATCACGGAAAACCTCGACCTGAGCCCGGAAGAAGCGCAAGTCTTCTGGCCTGTGTACAACGAAATGAACAAAAAACGGGATGAACTGATCCTTGAAACTTTTGGTCCTTTCAAGCGGGAAAATGAACAGGAAGAACCTACTGAAGCTGAGGCCAAAGAGATGATGGCAAAACGTCTTGACAATGAAGAAGCCCTGCTGAAACTGAAGCGGGAGTATCATGAGGAATTCCTTAATATCCTTCCGGCTACAAAGGTCATGAAACTCTACGAAGTAGAACATCGGTTCAGGGGCCACCTTATCGATAACTTCAAGCCGGATCGCGGTGAACGGAAGCAGGACAACCGCATGGGCGAAGCCCCTCCATGCAGGGAAAACAACAGGCGGTTCCGATAGTCCCTGCAGCATACCGATCTTTGGATAAACATATCGTACAGGTAAAAATGAAAGAGGCCTTCCGCATTGGAAAGGCCTCTTTTTATTGTTCCGTATATTCAGGTGATGACCGGCCTGATCAGTCTTTCCATTTATAATACTCCCCTACCAGGCTGATCGTACTTTCATCCACTTCCTGGATAAAGGTGGTCAGGTCAAGTTGCTCACTTTTGTTTGACCAGAAAACCACTGGCATATAATCCCCGCCAAATTCACCATTGGACGATTCGTATGATTCCGTATCGGGAGCGGTGTTTACACAAAACATGTATGGCCCTTTCTTTTCATGACGATACAGGTGTACGGCCTGCAGGTCATTGAATTCCATGGTTATTTCCCCACACAACTGGTTATCTATTACATAGAGGCGCTTTTCAATATTCGAGGCCATGGGATAACGGTCGTCGATGGTCGTGCCATAAAGGTAAGAATTGAGCAATTCATCAAAATCTTCGGCCGACACATCGAGCGTATCGTCCATATCTGACATGATGTTGATGTAGGAAATGGTCAGTTTACCTGAATTGTCTCCGGTGATTTCCCAGGAGTACTCTTTCTTTTCCACGGTGAGGCAACTGCTCAGAAAGAAGGCCAGAAACGCCAGGGCTGTCAGCCTTACTGCAAATTTTTTCATAATCAAGTTGTTTTAAAAGGTTAACTTATACAATGCTTCCCAGCCGGGATTATTGTAAATTTGCTCAAATTTAACCAATAATTCATATCCACCCTATGAATACTTCTGTTGAAATCAGCTACTACCCGCTCAATGTGGAGTACATTCCTCCAATCAAGGGATTTATTGAACGTTTAAACCAGCATGAGAACCTGAGGGTTCAAACCAGCGGCATGAGCACCCAGGTGTTCGGTGAATACCGGGAAGTGATGGAAATCCTGACCATGGAGATCGAAAAATCCTTCGAGCTGCCGCATTCGGTATTTGTGATGAAGATCATTAATGCAGACCTTGATATCCGGTGATTTTGCTTGATTTTTTCGACCTGTTGTATCAGAACCTGCTGGATACACACTGGCTGGAAGCCATTGCTGTTGTGTTTGGCATCGCCAGCGTATGGTTTGCCAAAAAAGAAAATATCCTGGTCTTCCCGACAGGGATCGTGAGCGTACTGATCTACATTTATATCTGCTTTTTTGCCAAGCTCTACGCCGACATGGGCATTAATTTCGTGTACTTTGTTATGAGTGTTTACGGGTGGGTGATGTGGAGCAGGAAAAACGATAACCGGCCGGTCATGCCGATCCGCTGGTGTACCCGGAAAGAACACCTCTTGAGCGGAATTATGCTGATCGCTTTTTTCGGGTTGCTCAGTTATTTTCTCAGCACTTACACCGACAGTAATGTGCCCATCATCGATTCGGCAACAACCTCTATTTTTATTGTCGGGATGTGGCTCATGGCCCGCAAGAAGATCGAGAACTGGATCTACTGGATCATCGGTGATGTGATCTCCATACCCCTGTATTTTTACAAAGACCTGGCTTTTACCAGCATACAGTTTATGGTGTTTTTAGTCCTGGCCATCATGGGGTACATGGAATGGAAGAAAAAATTTAACACGGCCAGCACAAGCTAATTCAGATCCTATCGAAAAAGAAAAAATATACCGCGTGGCCATTACAGGCCCTGAATCCACCGGAAAATCGGAGCTGGCCAGGTCACTGGCCGAAAGATACGACAGCCTCTGGGTGCCTGAATATTCCAGGGAATACCTGGCCGGCCTTGATCGGAAATACTATTACGGGGATATTCTGGAGATCGCAAAAGGCCAGTTTGTCCGGGAGCAGGAAGCGACAGCAAAGGCAAATAAAATCATTTTTATCGATACTGAATTTATTGTCAATAAGATTTGGTGTGAAGATAAATTCGGGAAATGCCATGCCTGGATCAACGAAATGATCAGCGAACATGTATACGATCTTTATTTGCTCTGCAATACTGATATTCCATGGTCGCCCGATCCGCTTCGCGAAAACCCCGGTGACCGCGATCGTTTGTTCGATCTTTACATGGATGAACTTAAAACCAGGGGGCTTCCATTTCATGTAATCAAGGGAACCGGTCCGGAGCGAAAGGAAATGGCGGCCCGGATTGTATCGGCGGAATTTGAGAAATACCAAAAACCCAAACCATAGCAGGTGGCATGTGGCATGAAACAGGAAACAGGATATCCTGCCGTTTACTGAACGAATTCTACCGTAAACTGATTTCATGCTCATAAACTTGCCATAGGCGTTGATTTGTATTATTTTCATGGCATATTTGTTTTCCGGGTCATTGGTTTTTGATTGAATTTCAGGTCCGGATAGCAGATTCAACGGCAAAACAAGGATTTCAAAAATCCTACCCCGCTCCATTTATACCCGGCCTTCAACTGTATCCCAAACGTTGGAGGCCATTTTTGTTATCCGCGGGCTGCTGTATTTTCATTACTTTTGCTGTGCCAGAGCTGACGCCTATGAATAAGCAGACCAATAAACGAATTCATGTGCTGTATTTACCCAAATGGTATCCCCACCGTTACGATCCCATGCCCGGCTTATTCATTGAACGGCATGGCATTTCGGTGCTTCCGCACTGCGATATTTCGGTTTTGTATGTGCATTCGGATGATCAGCTGAAGGAAAAATGCTATGAGTTTGTTACCAGCCAGGATGAACCCCTGAACACCATCCGGATCTATTTCCGCCGCTCGAACACTGGCTTCAGGCCCTGGGATGCCATGATCAATGGCTGGCGGTTTATCCGCAGCCATTTCAAGGGCTTAAAAGCAATCAGGAAGAGTTTCGGAAATCCGGATATCATTCATGTACATGTTCTGACACGGCACGGAGTGATCGCACTCTGGGAAAAGATCCGGAGGGGAATACCCTTCGTGGTAACGGAACACTGGACACGTTACCTCCCGACAACCAATACCTTCCATGGAAGTTTCCGGAAATGGATGACCCGTATCGTAGCCCGCAGGGCCTCGGCGATCATGCCGGTAACGGCGAACCTGAGGGATGCCATGATCGACTGCGGATTGAAAAACAAGAATTATGTGGTCATTCCGAATGTGGTGGATATAAAGATGTTCTCACCCCTGCCGGAGAAAAAGCCTTCGGATAAAGCCAGGATCATCCATGTTTCCTGTTTCGATGATGACCAGAAAAATATTTCAGGGATTACCCGTGTAATCAAACGCCTGTCGGAAAAAAGGCAGGATTTCAGTGTTGACATGGTTGGCGAAGGCATTCATTATACCGAATTGCTGCAATACGGGGAGAAAATGCAGGTTAAAGACCGCTTCGCCACCTATTATGGACTGAAGGAAAATACGGAACTGGCGGCCCTGATGAAGGCCGCCGATTTTATGATCATGTTCAGCCGGTACGAAAACCTGCCGGTGGTGATCCTGGAAAGTTATGCCTGCGGAGTGCCCGTTATCTCGACGGATGTTGGAGGCATCAGGGAACACATGAACGAAGACCTGGGCATTCTGCTGGACTCTGAGGATGAAGAAGCCTTTTACCGTATCCTCGACAATATGCTTGATCATTACAAGGATTATGATTCTAAAAAGATCCGCAAATATGCAGAGGATCATTTCAGCGAGGAAGTGATCGGCAAGCAGTTATTTGAGGTTTATTCTTCGGTTCAACATTCGTAATTAACGGCGATTTGCTCAACAAGATACTTAACACTTTCGGCACAAGAGGCCTCTCGGCAGTGGTCAATTTCCTGATCGCCGTGGTCATTTCGCGTTATCTCGGCCCGGACGGCAAGGGGGTGCAGGGCATCATACTGACCACCGTTGCTTTTGTGCTTGTATTTTCGAACCTCGTCGGGGGTGCCACACTGGTGTACCTGGTTCCGCGCTTCCGTTTTTCCCTGCTGCTTTTCCCGGCTTACACCTGGTCGGTAGTGATCAGTGCCGCAGCCTTTGTTTTGCTGGGCACCACCGGGCTGGTCGACCATGAATTTGTGCTGCATATCAGCCTTCTATCTATACTGAATTCATTTACCAATATCCACTCCACCCTGCTGATCGGGCGTGAGAAGATCCGCACGGCCAACCTCATCAGCCTGATCCAGCCCCTGCTGGTGATCATCAGCTTGCTGGTCGCATTTCTCCTTTTCAATCTACACACCATCGAGGCCTACCTGATCGCCCTTTATATTAGTTTTGGTCTGAGCATGCTGGTCAGCCTTGTTTTCACCCTGAGGGAATTCGGCATCCCGGAATGGCAATCGGGCAGGGAATACGTTATGGTGATCGGGGAACTTTTCCGGCTGGGGTTCATGAACCAGATGGCACATATTACCCAGATGATGAGTTTCCGGCTAAGCTATTACTTCCTGGAACTCTATCACGGGGAAGCCAGCGTCGGGATCTATTCCAACGGCATACAGATCATGGAATCCATCTGGCTGATCAGTAAAAGCATTTCGCTGGTGCAATATGCCCGCATTGCCAACACCGACGACCGAAAATATGCGCAGGAGCTGTCGCTGAAGCTTTTGAAGGCAAGTATAGGGGTAAGTGTGCTGTGCATTGTTCCACTGCTGCTCCTGCCTGAGTCATTTTTCCTCTTCATCTTCGGGGAAGGATTTGCAGGCGTTAAAAGGGTGATCCTGATCCTGGCTCCCGGGGTGCTGGTATACAATATTTCCATCATTCTCGGGCATTATTTTTCCGGCACCGGGAAATACCATATCAATACCATTGCTTCCGGCACCGGTCTCATTATTTCTATCGCCCTGTACATATACCTGATCCCGACCTATGTAGCTGCCGGAGCCGGTATCGCTGCAAGCATCAGCTACGCTGTCACCAGCCTGGTGGTGCTGTTGTTCTTCATTCGGGAAGCGAGGCCGGGGATCGGCCGCTTTTTGCCGGAAAGGTCCGACCTTGAGGACCTGTGGGGGCTTCTACCAGGACAAAAGAGAAAAAACAACCCCTAGAAAACAGGCATTTAGCTTATATTTGATAGAACGTTTCAGTGTATTTACCAAATTAATCCAAATGAAAAAGTATTATTACAGCGAAGATGGGCAAAGCTTTATGCCTGTCAGTGATCAGGAACAATATCAACTGGCAAGGGCAGGTCAACCAGGAACCAGGGCCACCGACATCCTGGTTTTGGTCGGACTATTTTACTGGTTCTTTACAAATATTATAACCTTTGCAGTACGCTATTTTATCCCGGATTGGTGGGATTCTCCGTGGGTCTTTTTCAATATAGGCACCAATATTCTGTTTGCAGCCATTCCGTTCATTATGGCCATATGCATCAAAGACAAAGTGATCAAAATTTTCGGATTTGTGCTTGCTGGTTTGCTGGCCATATATTTTCTTTTCAGCAACATCGAATGGCTTCTTGATTACATATAGAGGCTGTTCATAGGGGATCATGGCCGGGAAACGGATCCAATTTCGCCCCAGGCTGTTTTATTGGATCCTGAGGCTGAAGGCTTCCTCCTGTTTAGCTATAACAGAAGGCGGGAAAGAGCGTATCGTCCCGGGGAAATACATGGCGCACATGGTATTTCTTACCGCATACAGATTATTTTCCGCACCATCCGGCAGCCCGGCCAGGATGGCATCCAGGGTTTCATAACGGATATTCCCCGGTTGCCAGGCATAGTCGTGCCAAACCACAATACTATTCTCGTGCAAAAGATGCTGAAAAACACTTTCCGTATCTTTTTTGATCGAGGCATAATGATGATCACCATCGATAAAGACCAGGTCGAATTTCTTTTTCAGTGAATCGAAATCATAGTCCATCGAATCGCCCTGAAGATGCGTAACATTGTCGAATTCCCGCGAATACATCGCGTACTGGTCGATATAGTCGTCTGAACGGCCTTCGTCGCGCATATTTTTTATGGGAAGGTTCAGGGTAAATACTTCCCGGGCATGGGGAGCCACATTGGCGGCACTTTCCCCCCTCCAGGTCCCGATCTCGAAATAGCTGCAATCCCGGATACTGGCTGCCAGGGATTTGAGCAGTGCCAGGTCGGTGGGCAGCGACCCTCCTTCCATGAAGGCATAGGGGCTCACCTCCGTTTCCTTATTTTTCAAAAGTGCTTTGAGGGATACTTCATGCAAACCCTTGCCCTTTCCATATTCTTTCTCCACATGCCGGCGCCAGTTATCATCATCGTCGATGATCTTGTTCAGCAGATAAGGTCTCCTGCTCAGGAGCGAAAGGGCACGGAAAAGTTTCGACAGTTTATTCATTTTCGAAAGATGGAATATCAATGAGAGGCAAAAATACGATTTATCACTGCACCACCTTGTAGAGCACATATTCAACATTCGCCCATTCATATTCGCAAATGTAATCCTGCGAACGGATAAAGTCATGGATGGCCTGGTCGGAGATAAGGGTATGGGTGAGGACATAATCCGCATCGTACTCGAAGATCATTTCAGCAATGCTTCTGGCGTCCGCCTCTTTGGGGTTGGCCATGGCCTGCCGATGGGTGTATAATGCCAGAACCCTTGGTTTCACAAATACCACAAGGGCATCTTCGGGAGTGTTTTCACGAATATATTCAAAGGCCTCCTGTGCCAGTTCGTTCTGGGGCCCGTCGATGGGCTGATCCTGGGTTTGGATGATATACCAGAACATATTGAGATAGGAAACCAGCACCAGCAGCCCGAGGAACCAGGCTTTTGCCGATTTGTGAATCCCGGGGAATATGCTCACCGTTTCCAGGCCCCTGACCAGGTAAAAAGCCAGGAATGGCATGATGGGAAAGAGAAAACGTATTCCGGCATGACGATACGGATAAATGATCAGCACACCCAGGTAGAGGATCACGAGCATATCCAGGAGTTCCAGACGGCGGAAAAAATGACGGATCATGCCCAGCAGGGTAAAGCTAAAGATCACGGCCTTCAACATAAGCGGGAGGAAGTTCCAGGAGCCTCCCCAGGGGGAGAAGAAATACTTGAATTGTTCGGTATAATAGGCCAGATTTGCCAGTACGGTAGCATAGAGGCTTTCTTCCCCCCAGATGCCGGTGTAGGAACCGCCTTCGGCCTGGGGTACGGCAAATACCCAGTTATTGAGGACCAGGTAAACCATTATGGAACCTACCCCGACCAGGAATCCGCAAACACATTTGCTGATGGGAGTATTGTCTTTTTCGATGAAACGTTTGCGGATCGCATAAATGAGTACGGCGATCGGGAATACCACACCGATAATCCTCACCGACATCAGCAGACCACCCAGCACTGCTATGATGATCCCCATCCAGAAGGGCCCTTTGGCATATTTCTCGAACAAATAAATGCATAGCAACAAGAGAAATGTAAAAGGAAATTCCGACATGATCTCCAGTTTCATGTTCAGGGTCCAGGGATTATACACCACGATCAGGACGAGAAACATGCTTGCCAGGTCGCTAAAATATCTTCGAAGCCACACGGCCATAATCAGTCCGAGGCCAAACAGGAATGCACTAAGGTATAGAGTAAATGCAAAGATGCTGTTTCCCGCCAGGGCATAAACGGGACTCAATATAAGCGGGAATCCAATGGGATAGGCCGGAGGCCCAAGCACAGGGTTTTCAGGATTATATACATAGAGGCTTTCCGATTGAGGGATGCCCTTAACGATATTCTCAGCCTGCATAATATAGCCGGCAAAATCACCTCCCCAGTCGTGCGAGCTCTTAACATTAATAAAAAACAGGGGCAGGAGCAAGACTGCCATTAGCCAGATAAAGCGGCTGCGTTTGTTGAATAGAGATAGAAACTTCAAAACTGTAATATTTACTTTCAAAAATAGGAAAATTGAGAATACTGCCAGCAGAACTACAAGCAAAAGCTTTACCAGGAATACCCGAAAGAAGTGCTGACGCCCCAGTCGTTCTTTGAAGCCACCTCATCGATGGGCTGGCTGTCGTAATTATCCCACAGATTAATACCAAAGTAAAAGTCGCTGAAGATCTCAATCCGGGCATTCAGTTCAAATTCAAGCCTGTAGCGGCCCCAGTTCGTCAAACTGGGGTAGGCATTCACATAGGAAAACACACTGATCTCCGGGTCGTTGAATTTGAAAATCCGATAATCGGCTCTGAAAACGCCTTCAAGGCTTTGAATTGTTGTATCAGAGGATGAACGCTCGGATGAAACCAGGACCCCCATGGTGGTGGAAAGAGCATTCAGGTTGTTTTGAACGATATCAACCCCCAGGCCAAGCCCTCCGTAGAATCTGGAATCCGTACCCAGCTGTGTATTTTGTTGAAAACCGGCAAATGTTCCCGCAAACCAGCTTTTCCGGAAAAAATAGTTGTAGCTCGCAGAATAATCCTGCTTTCGTATACGCTCCCTGTCTTGCTGATCCGTAAAAATGGAACTGGCATTGATGGTCGAATATGACTTCTGGGCACGGTATTGCACATTCCCTGAAACGTTAAACTGTGAGACCGTACTGGCCTTGGAAAAAGAGTATCCCATGTCGATTGCACCATCAAGACGCTTCCAGAAAGCATTTTTCACAGGATAGATCTCTACCAGTTCAGCGATCGGTTCTTTGATCGAAAAGGAATTGACTTTTAAAATGACATAACCAGGGGTTCCGGAGGTATCGAAAGTGCCAAAAAACCGCAGTCCATTGGCCAGCTGAACGGTAAACTGCTCTTTGGAATAAAAGGTTTTGATCCGGTCGAACTCAATATTCAGCGTACCCATGCCATCGGTTTTGAAAAACAGTATGCCATATTCAAAGCGCTTGATCTCCCCGGTGATCCGGTCGCCGTTAAAAAGAAAGACCGTATCCGTTTTCGGGCCGGCCATCGCTCCGCGGGAAAAAACCGTAAAGAGAAGCAGCATCACTATTTTAAACCAATATTTTTTCAATATTCAAAGGTGCTAAAATGCTTATTATTACTGGCTGACATCCTGTAAACAAATATAAAAAAAAAGAAAAATTGCCTGAGTTCTCAGATATTTGATTACTTTTGCCGAAACTATTTAAATTATTACAATGAACAAAGGAACAGTAAAATTCTTTAACAACGCCAAGGGATTTGGTTTTATTAAAGACGCAGAATCGGACAATGAATATTTTGTCCACGTAACAGGTCTCATCGATGAGATCAAAGAAAACGATGAGGTCACTTTCGAATTAACAGAAGGTAGAAAAGGTCTTAATGCGGTGAATGTTAAACTCGCATAGCTAGTAATAGAATTCACACTGAAAGATGTAGTCCCTTCCGCTTGCGGGAGGGACTTTTTTTATTCCTGCGGCAACTCATCCTTCAGCACCTCCACGGTCAGTCCACGGATATATTCCTCTTCTACCTCAAATCCCAGTTTTCGGGCCATTAAAGCATCTTCGAGGCCGCCGGCAAAATCATCCCCCGAAACCCGGGCAAGGGATCGCCTGAACCATATCTCTGCATTTTCCGGGTTCAATTGTATGGCTTTAGTGTAGTCAAGCTCGGCCAGGTCGAACTCTTGCATCCACACATAGGCCTTCCCCCGGTCTTTATAGAAAATAAACCGGTATGGATCCAGTCGGATGGCTGTCGAGAATTCGGGAATTGCTTCCGCAAGTTTATTCATGCGCTGGTAGATCAGACCCCTGTTATAATACCCCAGGGGCTCATTTGGCTCTAGCTCCACAGCCCTGTTCATACTTTCCATTGCCTTCTCATTCAGCCCGATACGCATATAGGTAAGTCCACGGTTCAGGTGTGCCTTGGAGTATTCGGGTTCAAGTTCAATTGCCTTCATGAACTCAGCCAGGGCAAGCCGTGGAGCTCCCTCCTCCAGGTAGATCAAGCCAACATTGTTGATGGCCTTATATGCCCGATCATTTCTATGGATGCACTGGCTGTAATCCGATTTGGCACGATCAAAATCCCCCATCATGGCCCAGTGATCGCCCCGAAGATAAAACGCCAGGTGATCATCAGGGTATTGCGTGATAACGCTGGTCCAGGCCTTTCCGCTGTTCTTCCAGTTTGGCAGGGCCCGATGGGTCTGGAAAACAATCCATAGCATCCAGGCCAGCGGAAATATGAGGCTAAGTTTCCAGAAGGCAGGCTTCGATCGCAAATAGGCAATCCCATGATAAACTGCCCATCCCGCCAGGGCAAAAAAGCCCAGTCCCGGCAAATAGGCGTCACTTTCATGGGCATTTGATGATCCGTAGGGAGAAACAAGAACGGAGAAAGCCAGGGATGAGATCCAGACCATCAGAAATCCTGACAAACCGGGTTTTCTTCGCCACAGCATTACAGACAGGGCCAAAAGCAACAGCAGGCCTGCAAGACTGAGAATGTGCATGATGCTCATGGTAGCGGGGGCCGGATGATAGGCTGCAGGAGCCAGGGGGATAAGAAACTTCCAGGCCAGCACAGAAACAGCATTGAGGTACATCATGAGATCCTGTAGTACAGTCCCTGGATGGCTCATAATATCCGGGCTTTCCGGGACCAGTATTGCGATAATAAGGAAGAGGGATCCGAGCACAAAGCCGGGAGAATTGGCAATAAACCATTTCCGGTTCACCCTCCCCCTGTAGCGATCAATAAAATACAGCAGCAGCGGCAGCAAGACGGCCACCGGGCCGGAGAGCAAGGCGAGGAGAAAAAAGAACAATCCCAGTGCAGGGTATATCTTTTTACGCGCTCCATTTTCCCTGACACCCATAAACCAGCTTAAGCTGAGCAAGCTAAAAAAGACGGCCAGCAGCTGTGGACGCGCAGTGATCCAGGCCACGGATTCCACATTCATGGGATGCAATGCAAAAAGCAAAGCAGCCGGAATATAGACCAATGGCTTGCGGAAGAGTGCTTTCATGAGCCCGAAAAAGAGGAGCACATTGGCCAGGTGTAGCAGGAGGTTAACCAGGTGGATCCATCTCAGGGGAGATGTACTTGACAGCTGAATATCAACAGCATACGAAAGCATGCTCAGGGGCATATACCTGCCTCCCGATGAGCTGAAGAAGAGGTCTGTGATCGTATTGGCATTCAGGTGCGATAGTACAGTATTATCGATGAGCAGTTCCTGGTCGAGACCGGTGATATATGAGAAGTCCGTGACCGGCAGGTAGAGTATCCCTGTGAGAGCCACAATAAGCAATACAGATCCTGCATTAAGCAGATTAGAAGCATTCAGAAGTTTGATACCCGGCAATTTCATTTTACAATCCGTACATATAAATTTAAATTCCTCTTTATTAAGGCCAGGGGGCCTGGAATTGAAGATTCAGCCAAACTTAAAGAAAATATTAAGAAATCTTACTATTTTTACTTTTGAAAAAAATACCATGGGGCATTTAAGCATTGTCCCGGCACAAGCAATTGATTAACCAAACATCCTTATTAACCAAACACCAATTTTTATGAAAAACCTACTTCTGTTTATTTTCTTTGCCCTGACTGCGAGTTTCATCTTTGGGCAAAGTGAAACCTCCATGGCTCCGATCCTTGAAGAAGCCGTACCCATTATTGAAACCATTGAGGGCGAAGACCTGGAAATCGTCAGGATGGAATTCGATATTATCGGAGAAGACACCAAGGCCACATATCGTTACCTGCACGAAGGCTGGGAATATGCTATTATTGCCTTTGGCGATTACCGCGTAAAAGATATGGACGTGATCGTTTACAAAGATGTGGACGGTACCTGGGTGGAGATCACCAAAGACGAAGACATTGATGCTACTGCGGTTGTGACCGTTGAGCCCAGTTACACGGCACAATACATGATCGAGATCGATTGCTGGGAATTTGAACCCGGTTACTCCGTTGCCCATTACGGGCTCATTATTTGCCACGAGTAAACGAAATTTCGGATATTCGGATCCCTTCCGTGCTGCGGGAGGGATTTTTTTTTGAACAAAAGTTGATCCGGCTTCGTTAACTGACTTAAATAGAGAATATTTATGTTCATTTAACAATTTATTAATCGCTGTATCGAAGGGAAAGTGTACATTTGCAGCCATTTTCGGCCATGCATGGGCTGAAGCACTGTTTATCGAATCATAATTCACATATAATCAATACAATAGAATGACATTAAGTAAACTCAGAAATATTGGTATCGCTGCCCATATCGATGCCGGAAAAACCACCGTAACGGAAAGGATCCTCTATTTTACCGGTGTATCGAGAAAAATGGGGGAAGTTCACGATGGCCAGGCCACCATGGATTTCATGAAACAGGAGCAGGAAAGAGGTATCACGATCGCTTCTGCAGCCATTTCAACCAAATGGGGAGACAATAGCATTAACATTATTGATACTCCCGGGCACGTCGATTTTACCATTGAAGTAGAGCGTTCCCTGCGTGTGATCGACGGCATGGTTGCGGTATTTTGCGCTGTAGGCGGGGTTGAACCTCAGAGCGAAACGGTCTGGAACCAGGCCGACCGCTACCGGGTGCCACGCATTGCTTTCATAAATAAAATGGACCGTACCGGGGCAGAATTTCAAGATGTCGTAAAGCAAATGAATGAATACCTTGATGCCAATGCTGTTCCGTTTCAACTTCCGATGGGAGCTGAAGATGATTTCCTCGGGACCATTGATGTTATAGAACGCAAAGCATACACCTTCAAGGATTACCAGAGGGGTGAGATCGAAATACCTGCTGAATATGCCGAGAATGTTGAAAAAACAAGAAATGAACTGATCGAAAAACTTGCTGATTTCGATGATAACATTGCCGAGCTCTATCTCGACGAACAGGATATCCCGGTGGAAATGCTGAAAAATGCCGCCAGGGAAGCCACACTGAAGCTGCTGATCACTCCGGTATTTTGTGGTGCAGCTTACAAAAACAAAGGCATACAATTGCTGCTTGATGCAGTGGTTGATTACCTGCCCTCCCCGATCGATGTGGGTGCCGTGGTGGGCATGGACCCTGACGATATAGAAAAATCACATACCAGAAACCCCAGTGTTCATGAGCCATTTGCTGCTCTTGCTTTTAAATTGATCAATGATCCTTATGTAGGACAGCAAACCTTTATCCGAATATTTTCAGGGCAGCTTGAAAGCGGTATGCAGATCTACAATTCCACCAAGGGCAAGAATGAGCGCATTGGAAGGATCTTCCGCATCCATGCCAAGGACAGGGAGGAGATCAAGAGCGCCGGAGCCGGCGAGATCGTTGCCCTGATCGGGATGAAAGCCACCAAAACAGGCGACACCCTGTGTGATCCCAAGAACGAACTACTGCTCGAATCCATTCATGTTCCGCCTCCGGTGATCGAACTCAAGATCAACCCGGATAGCCGGAAAGACCAGGGAAAACTCGGAGAAGCCCTGGCCAAGCTGGCCAATGAAGACCCCTCCTTCAGTGTGCGTTTCGATCACGAAACCGAAGAAACCATCGCTGCAGGCATGGGCGAACTCCACCTGGA
>NPID01000066.1_pt2 | contig 46007 bp, 34 predicted proteins | sample 8637491 | NCBI WGS metagenome assembly NPID01 (sample SAMN07420843, study PRJNA396082) | bioreactor metagenome | isolation source: sample BA6 brine-fed electro-methanogenic bioreactor BA | place: Japan: Kochi | collected 2016-06-14 | reverse complement strand
TCAGCTTTGACAGGCTACTAGCCGGGCCTGCGTTATTCAGCCAGGTCGCTCGCGCCGTAGAGCGTGCGCTCTTCCGGCAGCAGGTCGCGCACAACCCGGTTGGCCTGCGTCCACCCGATCAGGGCGTCCAGCGAGTCGGTGACCTGCCACAGGCGCAGCGTGTTATCCCAGGATACCGAGGCAGCGAGGCGACCTGCCGGGTCAAACGCGACGGCGCTGACCGTGTCCTGATGCCCGCTGAAGCGCCGGATCGCCGCGCCCTGGGCGACATCCCACAGGATCACGCTGTGATCGTCCGAGCCGGAGAGTGCCAGCCGCCCATCCGGGCTGAAGGCTACCCCGCGCACCGCGTCGGTATGCCCGCTGAAGCGCCGCACCAGCGCCCCGCTGGCGACATCCCACAGCGTGACCAGCGTGTTGCTGGAGCCGGAGAGCAGCCAGCGCCCATCCGGGCTGAAGGCCAGGCTGTTGATCGTGCTGGGGCCGGTGTCGCCATTGCTGACCGGCAGGCGCCGCACTTCCTCCCCGGTGGCGGCGTCAAACAGCACCAGGCTGTTGATGCCCCCCGCGGCCAGCAGCCCTCCATCCGGGCTGACCGCCAGGCTGAACAGCTCGCGGTCCGCGCCGACCCAGCGCCGGATCTCGCGCCCGATCTCCAGGTCCCAGTGAATGATCAGGTTTTCGGGCGCGCTCAGGGCAGGGCTGCCGCCGGAGCCGGAAAACGCGCTGCGCCCATCCGGGCTGAAGGCCACCGCGCGCACCGGCCCCTGATGGCGATTCAGGCGGTGGATGATCGTCCCGGTGCTCACGCTCCACAGCGTCACGGTGGTGTCTTCCGAGCCGGAGAGCAGCCAGCGCCCATCCGGGCTGACCGCCAGGTCATTCACCGGGCCGGCATGCCCGCCGAAGCGCAGCTGCTCCTCCCCCGTCGCCACGTCAAACAGCACCATACTGCTTTCCGGAGAGCCGCGCTGCACGTCACGCGTCCCGGCGATGATGCGCGTGCCATCGGGAGTGAACGTCATGCCGTAGAGGAAGCTTGACCCCGGCGTCGGCCCGTTAATGCGGCGCAGCTCGGCCCCGCTCGCCAGGTCCCACAGGATCACGCTGCCATCGCTGGCCCCGGTCAGCGCGCGGCGGCCGTCCGCCATAAAGCGCAGCGCGGCCACATTCTGGCTGTGACCCAGCAGGCGCAGCAGCTCCGCCCCGCTGTCCAGATCCCACAGCTGCACCGCCCCCAGCGCGGAGCCGGTCAGGGCGTAGCGCCCCTCCGGGCCGATCGCCAGCCCCCAGCGGGTCGCGCTGACCGGGTCTTCGCAGCCAATGCGCCCCTGTTCCGCGCCGCTGGCCGTGTCCCAGCGCAGCAGGCATCCCCCGGCGAGGGCATAGGCGTCAGCGCCGTCCGGGCCGAACGCGACATTCGTCACCAGCGCACCGCCCGCCCACTGGAAGCGCTCCTCGCCCGTTGGCAGGTGCCACAGCCGCACGCTGAAATCGTCCCCGCCGGAGAGCGCGAAACGCCCATCCGGGCTGAACGCCAGCGCGTGGAGGTTGCCGCTGTGACCTTCCATGCGGCGCAGCAGGCTGCCGGCCTGCAAGTCCCACAGGATCAGGCTGCGGTCAAACCCGGCGGAGAGGGCGTAACGCCCGTCCGGGCTGATCGCGGCATCGGTCACCACGTCGCTGTGGCCGCTCAGGCGATGGAGCAGGCTGCCATCCCGCAGATTCCACACGAACAGCGTGCCATCCTGCGCGCCGGAGAGCGCCGTCAGCCCGTCCGGCCCAAAGCTGAGGCTGGTCACCACGCTGCCCTGCGCCCCCAGCGAAAAGCGGGTGTGGCCGGTTTCCAGGTCGAGCAGCACGATCGGCCCCTCCACCAGCGCCAGCAGGGCCTCCGTCCCGGTCTGGTTGAGCGTCATCTCCAGCACGAAACGATCGGCGCTGGGGCGGAGCACCAGCGCACGCGCGCCGGGGGCATACGCCGCCTCGGAAAGCGCCAGCTGCACGGCCGGGGGCGGGTCTTCCACGCGGGCCGCTTCCAGCGCCAGCGCGATCGCCAGCTCCGGGTTGTTGGCGCTGAGGGCCAGGCGCGCGTTGGCCACCAGCGCCAGGCTGCGGCTGAGGGCGGCTTCCTGCCGGGCAAGCGCTTCGTTGGCGTCGCTGGTGGCGCGGGCGGCTTCGGCGGCGCGCACGTTGAACTCGCTGGTGGCGCGGGCGTGCTGCTCGCTGTTCAGGGCCGCCCGCGCGCGGGCGTTCTGGCTGAAAGCCAGGATCGAGAGCAGCAGCGCGAGCAGGGTGACGCCCGTCAGCAGCCCGACAAACATGCGCAGCTGCTGGCGATCCCGGCGTTCCAGCTCCGCCTGCTGTTCCAGGCGCTGCTTGTCTTCCGCGTTCTCGCGGGCGCGCTGGGCGATGCTGGCCGCCAGGAAAGCGCGCGGTTCACGCATCAGGATCAGGGTCGTGCGGTGCGACCAGTCCTCGAACTGGGTCAGGCGCGCGCCGCGCAGCAGATAGCTGTCGTCATAGCCGGCCGTCTCCCACTCCGTCGCGGCGATGGCCAGCTGGCGCTGCATGCGCATATCGTCGCGGCTCTCGGCGATCCACGCCCGCAGCTGGCCCCACTCCTGGATCAGGGCCTCGTGCGCCACCTCCACGACCGGGCCGCCGCTGATCGGGTCGTGGTCAAAGGTCAGCAGGCGGTACTTGACGAACATGCGCGCGATCTCGCGGGCCTGTTCCTCGTCCTGGGTGACGGCGGCCAGCTCCTCCCAGGGGACGTTCCGCCGGGTGGCTTCCACGCCGTCGCCGGGGGTCACCAGGCGCAGGAACATCTGGCGCGCGGCCTCGCGCCCGGCGTCATCCAGGCTCTGGTAAAGCGCGTCCGCCCGCCGGGCCAGCGCGCCCAGCACGCCGCCGCTGGCGTGGTACGTGCCCAGCGTCAGGGTGCGGTCCTCGTGGCGCTCAAAGATTTCAGTCAGCGCGTACTGGAGCATGGGCAGCGCGCCCGGCTGCTCCCCCACATCCGAGACGATCGTGGCGACCAGCCCCGGCTCCGGCATGACGCCCACCCGTTCCAGCGGCCCCACGATCGCGCGCACCAGCTCCTGGGCGGTGAGGGGCAGCACGACCTCGCTGCGCTGGCGGAACAGCGCGCCCAGGTCCGGGTAGAGCAGCGGCCGGTCGTAAAAATCGGCGCGCAGCGTGACGACCACCCGCAGGCGGCTGTCGGGGGCCATGAGCGCTTTCAGCAGGCTGTGCAGGAAGTGCGTGCGGGCGGCTTCATCTGCCACCTGGGTGAAGATCTCCTCGAACTGGTCGATCAGGAGGAACAGCTCATGCTCGCCCACGGGGGGCAGCACGCGCTTGATGGCGTAGCTCAGGCCGTCCTCGTCCTCCCGCAGCAGGCGCAGCAGCCCGGCCGGGGGCGGGGAGGCCACCCGGGTAAGTGTCGCCTCCAGCTCCTCCAGGGGGTGCGCGCCGGGCATCATGTCCACGATGATCCAGCGCTGGGCGCCGGGGATCGCGCCGCGCCGCAGGGCGGGGATCAGGCCGGCGCGGGCCACGCTGGATTTGCCGCTGCCGCTGGGGCCGACAATCGCCAGGAAGCGGGCATTGGGCGCGGGATCCTGCAGGCGCTCAATGATCTGCGCCACCAGCGCCTCCCGCCCGAAGAAGTCGTCAGCGTCCTCTTCCTGAAAGGCGCGCAGCCCCTTGAACGGGTTCTCCACCGGGCGGGTCTGGCCGGATGCGCCGGGCGCGCCGCCGCGCAGCAGGTTCAGCGCGCGGGCGTGGGTCACCGCCTGGGTGCGGTTGCTGGCGTTGAGCTTGCTGGATATATTGTGGATGTGGGTTTTCACCGTGCCGACCGCCAGGATCAGTTCGCGCGCGATCTCGCGGTTGGACATGCCGGCCGCGACCAGCTCCAGGACTTCCAGCTCGCGTTCGCTGAGTTGTGGGGGAGGATCGGGCATGTGGGGCGGCGAAAAGCTCATGCTGGTGTTGGCCTGCTTTGGGTTATCAAGCATTGACGGGCGATTGCCGCGGCTCGCGCCTGACGGTCTGCCTAGTATAAATCGGGGCGCTACAGCCGTCCAGCAGGGGGAGGACGGGCGTGCGCTCAGGGTATGGAGTGATGCATGACCACTGACCACCCCCTGCCGGGGACTGCTGCCCCCTCGCGCGGGTTCCGGGCCGCGATTCTGCTGCTGATCGGGCTGGCGCTGATCCTGCGCCTGCCGACGGTTGGCTTCAGCCTGCCGTATATCGACCACCCCGACGAGCCGAACTACTACCTGGCGGGGCAGGAAATGCGCGGCCTGTATGACAGCCGCGGCTACTGGGAGAACTCCCCGCCGGCGTATATCTGGTTATCCACCGCCGTGCAGGTCGTCACCGAGCCGCTGGGCGCGTTGGGCATGGCCGCCCAGGTGCGCCTCCTGCGCCTGCTGGCGGCGGCCCTGAACGTGACCACGCTGCTCCTGATCGCGCTGACGGCCCGCCGCGCCGCGGGCGACTGGGCGGGCGTGATCGCGGGGCTTAGCTGGGCGATCTCCCCGCTGGTGCTGCTCAACGGGGTCTACGCCCTGCCCGACCCGCCGGTGTACGCCGTCGCGGCGCTGGCGCTCTGGCTGGCGGGGGAAGCCCTGGCCGCCCCGGGGCGCGGGCATTGGAGCGTGTGGAGCGTGGCCGTGGGGGTGCTGGGCGTGGCCTTCAAAGCCTACCTGCCGGCGCTGGCGCCCGGCGTCCTGGCGGCGCTGATCCTCACGCGGCGCGGCTGGCGCACAGAGGGGGCGCGCAGCCTGCGCCGCCTGCGCAGCCTGCGCTACCTGGGCTGGCAGGCGCTGATCATCGCCCTGACCGGGCTGTGGGTCGTGTTCGGTATCGGATTCGCCCCGGTGGGGGAGATCGGCCCGGCGAACGGCGGCGCGAACTCCCTGCTGCGCGAGATTCAGGAAAACGGGCTGGGGCGGCTGTTTAACCTGGGAACGGTGGTCAACAACCTGCGCTTTGCGCTGCGTCCACTGGGGGAGGCCCCGACGCTGTGGGCGCTGGGGCTGGGCGCGGCGGCATGGGCGGCCGGGCGCTTCTTCCTGCGCCGTGAACGGGGCGCGCCCCGGCTGGATACGCTGCTCATGATCGCGGCCTACGGCGTGATCGCGGCCTGGGTGGTGGCCGCCTACAGCCGCGTGACCCTCAGCCAGATCCGCTACATGATCCCGGTGACGGTGGGAGTCTGCGTGCTGGTGGGGGCAGCGTTCGCCCAGGGGGTCGCGCTGTTCTCCACCCGGTGGCGGGCGCTCGCCGGGATCGGCCTGCTGGCGCTGTACGGCGCGGCGATCGGCCTGCCGCAGCTCCAGCAGGATATCGCCATCGTGCAGGATCGGAGCCGGACCGACCGGCGCGCCGATGTGCGCTTCTGGGCGGAAACCACGCTCGACCCCGGCCCCGTGCTGCTGACCGCCGACAACCACAAGACCTTCAACCACGTCTGGAGCGGCATCCCCGTGGCGAAGTGGTTCGACTGGATCGAAACCGACGACCCCACCGCGCATCCTGCCGCGCACTGGCGGGAGGAACGCGGCGTGGAGTACGCGCTGCTGACCGCGGGCGACCAGGAACGCCTGCAGGCGACGCCGCAAGGTCGGGCGTTCCTGGCGGAGATGATGCTGCTGCGCGACTTCCCCGCGCGGGCGGATCGGCGCGGGCCGGGCATGGCCCTCTACCGGCTGTGGCCCCCCCAGGTCGCGGCGGAGGTTCGCTTCGGCCCGGCGCTTCACCTGCGCGGCTATGACCTGGAAAACCCGGCCCCGGCGCCCGGTGAGCCGCTGACCCTGCGCTTCTACTGGCAGGCGGAAACCCCACCCCAGGGGGATTATTCGCTCTTTGTCCACCTGGCCCCGCCGGACGACCGCAGCCCCGCCGCCCAGTGGGACGGCCCGCCCGCGCGCCTGGAACGACCCACGCCGTCATGGGACGCGCCCTCCGAGACGCTGATCAGCCAGTCGGTCACGCTGTCCCTGCCGCCGGAATTGCCGCCCGGCGAGTACCGGGTGCTGATCGGCCTGTACGATTACCAGACCGGGGCGCGCCTGCCGGTGACGGTGGACGGCGCGGTGGGGCAGGTCCTGCCGGATGATACCCTCCATTTGCTGACCATCACGCTGAAATAGCGAGGCGCACATGCACGTCCTGCACATCACCAAGGCGACCGGGATCGCCGGCTCGGAAAACCACCTGCTGACGCTGCTGGCAGGGCTGCGGGAAAAGGAGGTTGACGCCCGGCTCCTGCTGCTGGTGGAGCCGGATAACCCGGTGGAGGCGCTGGTTCAGGCGGCATCGGCGCGCGGCATCCCGATCGAACGCGAGGTAATTCGCGGTCACGTGGACCCGGCGCTGCTGGCCCGGCTGACCCGGCGGCTGCGCGCCGCCCACCCGGACATCGTGCATACCCACCTGCTGCACGCCGACCTGCACGCCATCCCCGCGGCGCGGCTGGCCGGGGTGCGGGGCGTGGTCTGCAGCCGCCACAACGACAACGCCTTCCGCCGCCGCCTGCCCATCCGCCTGCTGCACCGCGGGCTGTGGCGGCTGACCGACGCCGGGATCGGCATCTCCGGGGCGATCACGCAGTTTGTGGTTAGCGTGGAGGGCGCGCCTCCCGCCAAAATGACCACGATCCGCTACGGGCTGGCGCCCAGGCCACAGGCCGCTGGCCAGGCAGCGGCCCCCGACCGGGAGGCGGCGCGCGCTGCGCTGCGGGACGGGCTGGGCCTGCCGCCGGACGCGCTCCTGCTGGGCATGGTCTGCCGCCTGATCGAGCAGAAGGGCATCCCCTATGCCCTGCAAGCCTTCGCCCGGATCGCGGCGGAGTTTCCGGCGGCGGCGCTCGTGATCGCGGGGGACGGGCCGCTGCGGGCTGAGCTGGAGGCGCAGGCGGATGCGCTGGGCGTGGCGGATCGGGTACATTTCCTGGGCTGGCAGGCGGATCCCGCGCCGGTCTTTGCCGCGCTGGACGTGTTCCTGATGCCCAGTCTGTGGGAGGGATTCGGGCTGGTGCTGCTGGAAGCGATGGCGCAGGGCGTGCCGGTGGTCGGCAGCGCGGTCAGCGCGATCCCGGAGGTCGTGGTCAATGGCGAGACCGGGCTGCTCTGCCCCGCGCGGGATGTGGACTGCCTGGCGCGGGCGCTCGCGGCCCTGCTGAGCGACCCGGCCCGGCGATCAGCACTGGGGGCGGCGGGCCGCGTGCAGCTGCTGCGTGAGTTCAGCCCGGCGCGCATGGTGGCGGAGACGCTGGCGGTGTACCAGGGGGTGCTGGGCCGGCGCGCCCGTGCAGAGTCAGGAGACCAGAGTCAAGAGACAAGAAAGAACACGCCCGGCGGGTAGGGGCGATTCGCGAACCGCCCGCGAAAGCGCCGAACAACCCAACCCTGCTTTCAGATTACCCCGGATTCTTTTGATCCGTGTGATCCGTGTTGAATTGCCTTTTTCCCGCTGAAGACACGCCCGTGCAGAGGCAAGAGGCCAGAGACCAGAGTCAAGAAAGAACACGCCCGGCGGATAAGTGCGGTTCGTGAACCGCCCGCGAAAGCGCCGAACAACCCAACCCTGCTTTCAGATTACCCCGGATTCTTTTGATCCGTGTGATCCGTGTTGAATTGCCTTTTACCCGCTGAAGACACACCCGGCGAAAACGCAGGACCGCTGGTCGCTTCCGGGCTGCTTAAATCTTGTTGTGGAAGATCAGGCCGAAGCCGCGCCGCGTATGCACGTAATCATGCGTGGGATCGGTGGCGGCCAGACGCTTGCGCAGGCGGCTCACCAGCGCGTCGAGCGTCTGGTCGGTGACGTCCTCGCTTTCCTCGGCGCCCCACACATGCTCGCGAATCTCTTCCCGCGTGACCACCGTCCCGGCGTTTTCCACCAGGAGCTGCAGCAGCGCGAACTGCCCCGGGCTGAGCGGCGGATCGAGCCGCGCCCCGTCGATGCTCACCGCGGCGGTGCTTTCATCCAGCACCAGCCCCGGGATCGGCACGTCCACCAGCGGGATCGTGGCCGTGGCGGCAGGGTCGTCAAACTCCAGGCGGCAATCCCCGCCCAGGTTGAGGTTATCCCCGGATTTCAGGCGGCGCGGTTTGTGCGGCTCGATGCGCTGGTTGTTGACATACGTGCCGTTGGTGCTGCCCAGGTCGGTGAGCATCACCTGCTCATGGGCGTATTCCAGCCGGGCGTGCAGGCGGGAGACGCCGTTTTCATCCAGCACCAGGCTGCAATCGCGCGCGCGGCCCAGCGTGAAGGGGAATTCCTTCAGCAGCACGCGGCGCGTATGACCGTCCTCAAAGAGGATGATGCAGGGGGTGGGCCGTCCGGCCAGATAGTCTGTCATAAGCCCTCTGTTCGGCGCGGGTTCAGGTAACGCGCCCATGATACCAGCATAGGCGCCGGCCGGATAGTCTGCTGGCCCCCGGCCTGACGATCACCCACCGCTTACCTGACGCAGCTGCCAGACGCAACTGCCAGCTGCCATGTAGTCCATCGGAAGCAGTCAGCAACAGAATATCGGGCGTTGGAGGCGATACGGCGGTTCGCGGCGAATGTGTCCATTCACGGCGAATGAATCCATTCGCGGCGAATGTGTCCATTCGCATCGCTACGGGTTGGGTGATCTTTGTAGCGGCGGGATGTATCCCGACGCCTGCCCTCCAATTGCTAAAACATTTCGATAGGTTACTCAGCAATGCGCCCGATCTGCAGGGGACGAGCAAGCTCGCCCCCTGCACCGTCCAGAACGGTTCATCTACTCCGCAATATTCAGGCGGCTTTCCAGCGCGCGCATCGCGCCGAGCAGCTTGTCCTGGCGCACGGTGGTGGTCACGTCGCCGCGGGTGCGCTCCACCACGGCGCGGAGCTGATCCACGCGGTGACGCAGCCCGCCCGTGATCGCGTCCGGGTAGCCAACGCTGAACAGCGCGTCGTAGATCGTGTCCATCACGTCCAGCAGGCGCCGCGCCTCCGCGATCTCGCCGTCGCGCAGCAGGTTCAGCACGTAGCGCCGCATCTCGGAGGCAGCCTCGGCCAGCCCGTTGAGGTACGTGCTGGGCAGGACGTTGAGCGCCTCCGGCGTGGGCAGCGCCTCATCATTCCGCACCAGCGCCAGCGTGAAGATCGCCTCGCAGTATTCCTTGAAGGCGTCCTGCGTGTAGCCGGTATGCACCAGCTCCGGGTAATCCTCCACGTGGGCGCGCAGGGCGTCCGCCGCGGTATGCAGCTCCGCCATCTGGGTTTCCACCGAGTCCCAGTCCTGCTTATGTACCGTCCGGATCAGGGCGGAACACTGGCGGATGAGGGCGCGGGACTGGTTCAGGGCGGCGTCGCGGCGTTCATTGACGGTATCGAACTGGGTCAGGATGGCGGCGGTGATGGCGTCCAGGTTATTCATCGGCCTGCCCTTCGTCGTCCGCGGCGGTGTCGCCGACGCGCATCGTGCTGAAGAGCTGGTCGGCCAGCGTGGGCGGGACCTTGATCTCCCCGTGGCGGCTTTCGTACTTGGCGATCGTCTCCCCCAGCGCCTTGTGCAGCAGCTTGGCGTTGGTGGGGGAGAAGATCAGGCGCGACTGCACGCGCGACTTCGGGCTGCCGGGCAACACCTGGGCGAGGTCAAAGATGATCTCGGACATCGAGTGCGTGATCATGGCGAAATTGACGTACTGTGCGCTGAGATCGGCCGGAATCTCCAGCTTGATCTGGGTGCGCTTCGGTTGCTGCGGCGGCTTGGCGCCGGGGCTGTCAGTCATAAGGTGGTCTGGTCCTGGGTAGTCAGTAACGGGACGGGCACGGGTTTAGAACGGGATATCCTGCAGGTCGGAGGATGACGGGCCGGAGCCGCCTTCCTGCCCGAACCCGCCGCTGAAATCATCCTGGCGGGAGCCGAGGAACTTGACATCGCGCGCGGTCATTTCCAGCGTGGCGCGGGCGTTGCCGTCGTTATCCACCCAGGCGGAGGCATCCACCTCCCCGGTGACGAGGATCTGGCGGCCCTTGGTCACGTACTGGTTTACCACCTCGGCCAGCTTGTTCCAGCAGGTCACGCGGAACCACGTCGTCTTCTCGTTAAGCTGCCCATCCTGCCCGGTCCAGCGGCGATTCACCGCCACGGAAAAATCACACACCGCCGCGCCGCCTGGCGTATAACGCAGTTCCGGGTCGCGGCCCACATTCCCCACAATGACAGTATACTGGTACATTCTTGTGACTCCTTCGCAAGCTCCTGTGCTAGACCTTAGTATACCCGGCTCCGCATAATTTACCGCAAGGGCCGTGCCTGCCAGCGGGTGCGGCAGGATACTCCATTATAGCACGCATGTTCTATAAAAGCGAGTCGGATTTTGACCATCAGGCGCGTTGTCAGCGCGGGGCAAGCGGCCTATACTGGAGCCATCTCGCCGGCAGACAAGCGACAGGAAAGGCCAGCCCGATGCTCCCGATCAAAGACCTGAACCCCACCAAGCGTTTCCCGATCATGAACATCACCCTGATCGCGATCAACGTGATCGTGTATTTCGTGTTCCAGGCCGCCCTTTCCGCGCAGGAAGCCTACATGCTGGCGGTGGACTGGGCGGTCGTCCCGGCGGTGGTCCTGCGGGACTTCAACGGGGAGGCGGTGCTGGATGTCTTCCGCGCGATGTTCATGCACGGCAGCCTGATGCACCTGGGCGGCAACATGCTCTACCTGTGGATTTTCGGGGATAACCTGGAAGACCGGCTGGGCATCCCCCTGTACCTGGCGTTTTACTTCACCGCCGGGATCGCGGCCACACTGGCCCAGATCGGCATTGACCCCGGCTCGGATGTCCCCATGCTGGGGGCCAGCGGCGCGATCGCCGGGGTGCTGGGCGGCTACCTGGTGATGTTCCCCCGCGTACGCGTGCGTGGCCTGATCTTCCTGGGGCGCTTCGCCCAGCTGTCCGACCTCTCGGCGGCGTGGGTGCTGGGCTTCTGGTTCATCCTGCAGCTGATCGAGGGCTTCACCTCGCTGGGCAGCATGGCGGGCGGCGGGGTGGCCTTCTTCGCCCATATCGGCGGCTTTATCGCGGGGGTGGTGATGATGTGGCTGTACCTGCGCGCCAACCCGCAGCCCCCGCCAGAGCAGCGCCGCGACCTCATGTACCAGCGCCATGATCCCCGGACGGGCCGCGGCGACTGGCTGTAAACCCGACGGCTGCAAAACCACCGGGCCGGTCTGCATTCACGCAGGCCGGCCCGGTTTTTGAGTCGGTGAAGGGAGCCGCTCGGCTATGGCTCCGCGGTGGGCGGCTCGATCCCCACGTAGATCGTGACTGTGCCCATCGAGGCCTGGGCGTTGCCATCCGTCACCACGAAGGTGAAGCGGTCAATCCCGCTGAAATTGGGGTTCGGGATGTACACCCGCACCGGCCCCGTGCCATCCAGCGTGCCATAGCGCGGGCGTGATACCCGGTCGAGCGTGTACGGCGGCACGCCGCCCGTCCACGTCAGCGCGACTTGCAGCGGGGTATCCCTGTCGGTACCCAGGGTCAGGCTGGCGGCCTGCACGCTGAGATCGGCCCCGTAGGTGGGGGTAGGCGTGGCGGTCAGCATGATGCCATAGGGCGAGGTGGGCGCGGGCGTGGGCGCGTCACACACCGCCACCACGAGCCGGTACTCCCCCGAAAGCGACTCCGCCCGCCCGCGGGAGACAATCGCCCGGACCAGCACCGGCAGCGCCCGCTCGAACGGCCCCAGCGTGCCGCTGAACTCGTTGGGGGAGAGGCGCTCCAACGGGGTACCCGGCCGGCTGCTGGGCCGCCCTTCGTAATCCCACTTCAGCAGCACCTGCGTATCCTCGCCCACCGGCCCGGCCAGGATCACGCGCACGCCCACCGTCTGCGGCACGCAGTTAGCATGCAGCCCCTGCACCAGCGCCTCAGCCTCCAGCAGGATATCGGCCACCGGCACCACAGTCGGCGTGGGCGGCTCGGTGGGCGCCGGGGTGCTGGTGACGGCCGGCACAGGCGTGGCGGTGGGCAGCAGCGCGGGCGGGCTGGTGGGCGGCAGGGTGGGCGGGCTGGTGACGGTCGCCACCGGGGTGAAGGTCAGGCTGGGCAGCACCATCAGGGTGGGGATTTCCGGGGCGGGCGCGCACGCGGCAGCGGCCAGCAGCAGGCCGGCCAGCACAACGGCCCTCCCCCAGTGTAACAGGCTCATGCGGCGTCTCCCTTCCTGGGCTGGTCATAGACCAGCGTGATACCCAGTACCAGCTCGTTGGTGAAGTGGCGCACCTCGCGCAGGAGCATCAGCCACTCGGTTGTCGGGCGGACGTTGATCACCTCCACGATGGTGAGGGCGGCTTCATGCAGGAAATCGCTGAAAACGAGAAAGCCCTCCATCGCCTGGGTGCCGGTCAGCCCCTGCGTGATCAGGAAATGGGCGTAATCCTCGCCCATGCGCTGGATGTCGTGTTCGCCGCTGCTCTGGTCAAAGGCATCCACCAGGAATTTCTGGAGCGTGTCGAGCATCTGGCGGCCCTTCTGCGCCATCACGCCGCGCGCCTCGGTGGGCATCGTGGCGTACCACTCAAACTGGCTCATGGCGCCGTCGCTGATGTGCATGCGCATGCGGCCCATGGCGTTCTGGATCAGGATCTGGACTTCGGCGGGGGGCGGGCTCTGGCGGGTTTCCAGCCAGGCTTCCAGGTCATCACGCCGGAAGCGGCGGTGACCGCCGGGCGTGCGACGCATGGGCAGCTCGCCTTTATCGGCCCAGTTACGGATCGTGGCCGGGTGCACGCCCAGGATATCCGCGGCCTCGCGCAGGCTTACCCATTCGCTCTTGGGGGGGATGTCGGTCATCAGGTTCCAGAATCCTCGATCGCTCAGCCAGGCAGGGCATCCCTTGCCTCGCGCGGACGATACAGGCGCGCGCCGCCTGTATAGTTTTTTGCAGGTTTACTGAAGTAATTGTAAGTATAAACCGCGCGGCGGGCAAGCCCTGGCCCAGCCCGATGGATCCAGCAGCCGGCCTCCCCCACCGCGCGGCTTCCCTTCCCATGCTAAAATCGCGTATGCTGAACCTGAAGCCTGCGCCCTCCCCACGCGCAGGCGACGGGCGTGATCTGATGCGAAAGGATGGGACCCCATGAGCCGTGTGATTCGTGCGCCGCGTGGCACGACGCTGCGCTGCAAGGGCTGGCAGCAGGAAGCCGCCCTGCGCATGCTGATGAACAACCTGGACCCGGACGTGGCCCGCGACCCCGACAACCTGATCGTTTATGGCGGGCGGGGCCGCGCCGCGCGTAACTGGGAAGCCTTCGACGCGATCATCGCCAGCCTGCAGGAGCTTGAGGGCGACGAAACGCTGCTGGTGCAGAGCGGCAAGCCGGTGGCCGTGTTCAAGACGCACCCGGACGCGCCGCGCGTCCTGCTGGCGAACAGCAACCTTGTCCCGCACTGGGCCACCCAGGAGCATTTTGACGATCTGGAGCGCCAGGGCCTGATGATGTACGGCCAGATGACCGCCGGGTCGTGGATTTACATCGGCACGCAGGGCATCCTGCAGGGCACGTATGAGACGTTCGGCAGCCTGGCCCGCCAGGAGGGCTGGGGATCGCTGCGCGGCAAATTCGTGCTGACCGCCGGGCTGGGCGAGATGGGCGGGGCGCAGCCGCGCGCCGTGACGATGAACGAGGGCGTGGCCCTGATCGTGGAGATCGACCCGGTGATGATCGAGCGCCGCCTGAAAACGCGCTACCTGGACGAGTCCACCGACGATCTGGAGGACGCGCTGCAGCGGGTGGAGGACGCGATCCAGTCCGGCACACCGAAATCGATCGGGCTGCTGGGCAACGCCGCCGACATCCTGCCGCGCCTGGTGCGCATGGGCATCACGCCCGACGTGGTGACCGACCAGACCTCCGCCCACGACCCATTCTCCTACGTCCCGCACGGCATGGGCTTCCAGGACGCCGCCGCGCTGCTGGCCCGCGACCGGGACGAATACGAGCGCCTGAGCATGGCGAGCATGGCCGCCCACTGCCAGGCGATGCTGGACATGCAGGCGGCAGGCGCGGTGGTCTTTGACTACGGCAACAACCTGCGCCAGCGCGCCTTTGACGCGGGCGTGAGCAACGCCTTTGACTACCCCGGCTTTGTCCCGGCCTACATCCGCCCGCTGTTCTGCGAGGGCAAGGGGCCGTTCCGCTGGGTGGCGCTCTCCGGCGACCCGCAGGACATCTACACCACCGACGCGAAGATCATGGAGCTGTTCCCGGAGGACGCGCATCTGCATCGCTGGCTGAAGATGGCGCAGGAGGGCTTTGAGTTCCAGGGCCTGCCGGCGCGCATCTGCTGGCTGGGCTACGGGGAACGCGCGCGGGCGGGGCTGGCCTTTAACGCGCTGGTCGCCAGCGGCGCCGTGAAAGCCCCGATCGTGATCGGCCGCGACCACCTGGACGCGGGATCGGTCGCCAGCCCCAACCGCGAGACAGAGGGCATGCGCGACGGCACGGACGCGGTGAGCGACTGGGCGATCCTGAACGCCCTGATCAACGCGGTGGGCGGCGCGACGTGGGTCAGCTTCCACCACGGCGGCGGGGTGGGCATCGGCTACAGCCAGCACGCCGGGCAGGTGATCGTGGCGGATGGCACGCCGGAGGCGGCGGCGCGGCTCCAGCGCGTGCTGACGACCGACCCCGGCATGGGCGTGGTGCGTCACGCCGACGCGGGTTATGAGATCGCCATTGACGCGGCCAAACGCCATGGGATCAAAATGCCGATGCTGAAGTAAGGCGGCGGTTCTGACCACGCAGCTGGGGCGGGCGCCACGGGATTGCGCGCCCGCCCCGGTTTGATCGCCCGCAGGCGAATTGCCAACAGCCAACAGCCTACCGCCAACAAGCCAATAGCTAACCGCTAATCTGCTACCACGTCTTCACCCAGCCGTAGCCCTTGTACGCCTCCGTGAAGCCCAGTGACTCGTACAGCCGGTTGGCGGGGACCTGGTCCCCGGTCTCCACCGTGATCGCCAGCGCGCCCAGCGCCTTCGCGCGGTGCAGGCCCTCGATCATCAGCGCCCGCGCCAGCCCTTTGCGCTGGTGGGCGGGATGGGTGCAGACCGGCTCGTACAGCGCGCGGCGGTTTGCTTCGTCGTAGGTCAGGCCCACATGCGCGCCGAAAGTGCCATCCGGCGCCACCGCCGCCAGGGTCAGCTCCTCCCGGAAGCAGGGCGCCCGCCGTGCGAAGTTCGTGAAGTCCGCGCCCACATGGAAGTCCCGGTTAAAGGCCGCATTCAGCAGCACGGCCAGTCGCTCGCCATCCTCCGGACGGTCGGCGCTCAGCGTGTGCAGGCGATAACCCTCCGCCAGCACCGGGACAGGCAGCGCCCACGCCCCGAAGAACATCCGCCGGTGAACCCAGCCCCACGCCTGCTGCTGGTAACCGCGTTCTTCCAGCAGGCGGCGGCGCGGGAAGTCGTAGTCGTAGGCGAAAATCGTCAGCTCTGGCCGGCCCGCCGCGTTTGGCACGCTGAGGTGCGCTTCCGCCCAGTCGAGCATCTCCGGCTCAAGCTGCTCGCGGTAATCCGGATGGATCTGCAGCTGGGCGTCCCCCGTGCCTTCCGGGTGGGCCGCGCCTACGATCTGGCCGTCGGCCGTCTCCCAGACGTGTGCCAGGCCGCGCCACCTGGCCCTGGTGGCCGGGTCGGCGTCGTGGAAGTGACTGCCATCCCAGCGGCGGATCTCCCAGTTGAAGCCCAGACCCGTGATCGGGTATGTCTCGATCAGCAGGTTGCGCACCCGCTCGAAGTCGTCCGCGAAGCGGTATGGGCGCGCGGTGATGGTGGATGAAGCAGTAGTCATGGTCTCCCCCCTTTATGGTGGTGAACTGTGGCGCGCGCCGCAACAAAAAACCGCAGGCGGGCGCGCCTGCGGCAAAGTGCCACGTATCGATAGATTGGCTCAGGTTTCCGAGCAGCATGTGATCAGCAGGCGCAAAGCGACAACGGCCAGCGGTGCGCGTGGCAGCGTGAAGCGGTGTTGTCGCGTGGTATGGCAGCCTACTGTGCCATCGATCCCCTCTCAGTCCTGAAGCACACCTGTATTTTACGCCCGGAAAGGCGCGGCGGCAAGGGTTTTCACCCTCTTCCCTCTCCGACGCTAGTACGTCAGGGACGCTTTGCTGCGCGTCTTTTGCAACTGGGACTGCGGCACCTCGTTGTGGATCAGGGCCAGGGAGATGTCGATTACCTCGCGGGCCTCGTCCGGGGTGGTCGTCCCGATCGTCACCATATCGATATCGCGCAGCGTGCTCCACACAAAGGCCAGCCCCACCACCGGCAGCAGCTTGCCCGCGGCGAGCGGCTTGATTGTCATGACCGGTTTGGCTGCATTCTGGATGATGCCCATCACCCAGTCAGCCTCCACCTGCATCAGGAAGCCCGCCGCGTTATACATCTGGATGTACGTCTCCACGTCGGCCTGCTGCATGTCGGCGTAGACGATGGCCTCTGGCATGTGGGTGGAAAGGCCGGGGATCATGCCCCGTTCGCGGATCAGGCGGGTGTAGCGATCCAGGTCGCGGATCTGCTGGCTGCGGCGGTCGATCAGGGCGTCGGTCACGCACTGGTGGGGCATGCAGATCGTCGCGCCCAGCGCCCGCGCCCGATCCAGCACCGGCTCCGGCTCCTCGGCAGGGTCGCCGCCGGGCAGGATGTTGAAGCTCGGCGTCAGGATGCGGATCATCTCGATGCCGCTTGCGTCCTCTGCATCACGGATGGCGGCTTCCAGCGGCTCGGAGAGGGGGGCCATCACGGCGTTGATACCGTGTTCCAGAAAGACCCTGAGGACCGCGGTCATGCGCTCGCGGGTTTGCAGCGCTTTGATGAAACGATCTTTGGCCGGGCTGGTGTGGGAATAGCCCAGGAACCAGTTCGTGCCGATGATCAGGCGGGGCAGGCTCACGCCGCCAACGGTGGTGCGGGGGAAGGAGGTCATGAAAGTGGTCCTCTGTCAGTAACCGGCAGCTATACTGATTATAGCTGAGGAAGGCAGCGGAGAGGTAAGCGGCCAGCGATCAGGGGCAGACCCAGGCCAGCCCGGGGGTTGGAGCATTCGGGGCGCGCCTCAGCGCCCTGGGCCGGATTGCCCGCCGGTGTGAGCGGCGCGCCACGCGCCCACCACCCGGAGCGTGCTTTCGAAGGCCAGCTCCGGCAGCGCCTCCGGGCGGAACCAGGCGACTTCCTCCGCGTCATCCAGCGGTTGCAGCGTGCCGCCGGTGACCTCCGCCGCGTACACGATGATGATGCTCGCGCCGGGGCGCTGGGTGCTGTGGAACACGTCGATCAGGCGCGTCACGCGCACATCCAGCCCGGTTTCCTCCCGCACCTCGCGGACCGCGGTCGCGCGCGGGTCCTCGAAAGCGTCCACGTAGCCCGCCGGCAGCGCCCACTTGCCGCGCTCCGGCTCCACCGCGCGTTTGATCAGCAGCACGCGCTCCCCGTCCTGGATGAAGGCCGCCGCGGCGACTTTGGGGTCGAAGAAGTGGATATAGCCGCAGTCCGGGCAGCAGGGGCGCGTTTCGCCAAAGCACTCGCGCGCTTCCAGCGCCGCGCCGCAGCGGGGGCAGTAATTGACGGGGGGCAGCACAGCCATCACGGGCATCCTTTTCCGGGCGTATGTCACACCTGCAGGATGGGCTATCTTACCCCCGCCGGAGGGAATCCTCAACGCTGACCGGCGCGACAGCGCGATTGCTGCCCGGCTGAATATGAATTTTTGATAAATCTCGGAATCTTAAGGGTTTTTCCCCGCCAAGGTGTGCTATACTGCGAGCATCGTCGGGTGAGTGAAAGGAGGTGGTCTGAAATGACTTGGTGTAAGGGGGCTGCCCCGTAACCCAAGCAGCATCTCCGCGAGTGGTTCTACGTGGGCCGCTCCCCAACCCAGCGACTGATTCGTCAGTCGTACGCCCGGAGGCTAATCCCCTCCGGGCGTTTGTTTTCCTGCGCCCGCCTTCGCGGTATCATTTCAGCCGGGGTAACCACCAGTTCAGGAGCGTGTATGAGACGCCAGGCTTTTGTGCTCGGGTTGCTGCTGGGGGGAGTCGCCCTCTGGCAGGAATGGCAGCGGCGCCAGCACCCGGTGACGCTGGAAGGCAAGGTCGTGATCATCACCGGGGCGACTTCCGGCATCGGGCGGGAGGCGGCGCATACCTTCGCCGCGCAGGGCGCGCGCGTGGTGCTGGCCGCCCGCCGCGCCGACGTGCTGGAGGCCGTCCAGGGGGAGATCGCGATCTACGGCAGCCCGACGCTGGTCGCCCCAACCGACGTCACCGACGCCGATCAGCGGGCCGCGCTGATCCAGGCCGCGCTGGATACCTTCGGGCGCGTGGATGTGCTGGTCAATAACGCCGGGCTGTCCTACGGCGGCTGGCATCAGGACGTGCCGCCGGAGCAGGTGCGCGCCCTGATCGAGGTGAACTTCCTGGGCGCGGTGGCCCTCACCCGGCTGGCCCTGCCCGTGATGCTGCGCCAGCCCGCAGATGATGACGGCCTGCGCGGGCATATCGTCAACGTCACCAGCATGGCGGGCCGCGTGGCCACCCCCGGCATGGCGGCGTATGTCGCCACCCGGCGCGGGCTGGATGGCTTCTCCGTCGCGCTGCGGCGCGAGCTCGCCGGGACGGGCATCCGCGTTTCGTCCGTGTTCCCCACCTGGACGCAGACTCCCATGGCCGCGGGCGTGGACGAAGCCGCGCTGCACCGCACCGGCGCGTTCTGGGGCGTGGAGCATTTCGATCACCCGGATGTGCCCGCGCTGGCGATCCTGGATGCCGTGCGCTACAACCGGCGCGTGGTGGCGCTGGGCGGGCCGCAGATCCGGCTGGGCCGCCTGGTGGAGGCGCTGGCCCCCTGGCTGGCCGACCCGTACTGGCGTGTCTGGGTGAATCTGGATGCCTACATCGGGCTGCTGCGCGGCCTGGGCGCCTAACCCCCCCCGATCATGACCGCCCCGATCCCTGCCCCTTCCGCCCGCCTTTCCTTCCGGCGGCGGGCCGCGATCCTGGCCTGCCTGCTGCTGGCCGCTTACCTGCTGGTGTATGTCGCGTCCCCGCCCTCGATTGACGGGGCGGCGATCCTGGCCGTGCCGGTCAGCCTGATCCAGCATGGCACGCCGGACATCGGCGCGATCGGCTCCGCCAACGAGACGATCGGCGCCTTCGGCGTGGATGGCGCGCTGTACAGCAAAAAGGGCATCGGGCCGTCGCTGGCGCTGCTACCGCTGGCCGCGCTGGCAAAGCTGATCCCGCTCCTGCCGCTGCGCGCCACGGCCATGCTCCTGAATCCGCTGGTGACCGCGCTGACCGCGCTGCTGCTGCACGACCTGCTGCTGCGCAAGGGCTTCCGCGCGGGGACGGCCTTCCTCACCGCCCTGATCTACGGGCTGGGGACGTTTGCTCTGGCTTATACCAAGTCGCTCTTTGGGGAGCCGCTGGCCGCGCTGCTGCTCCTGGGCGGGCTGTGGCTGGCGGAGACTGCGCCGGAAGGGCGGCCTTCCGCCTGGCGGATCGCCCTGATCGGGGCGGCGCTGGGCTTCACCCTGACGATCAACCTGACCTACGTGGTGCTGGCGGCGGTAATCGCCCTGCACCTGTTCGGGCCGCGGCCGGGCCGCTGGCGCTGGCGCGCGTTGGCCGCGTACGGGCTACCGCTGGCCGCGGCGGGCGCGGGCATCGCCCTGGTTAACACCGCGCGTTTTGGCGGGCCGCTGGCCACCGGCTACGAGGTCGGGCTGGACCCCGGCTTCACGGCCAACCTGCTGCTGGGCGCGGCGGGCATGCTGTTCAGCCCGTACCGCGGCCTGTTCTGGTATAACCCGGCCCTGCTGCTGGCGCTGCCCGGCGGGATCATACTGGCGCGGCAGGATCGGCGGCTGGCGATCACGATCGGGCTGCTGGTGCTGGGCCAGCTGGCGGCCTATGGCAGCTGGTGGAGCTGGCACGGGGGCATCGTGTGGGGGCCGCGCTTCCTGATCCCGGTCACGCCGCTGATCATGCTGGCCCTGGCCCCGGTGGTGGAAGCGGCCCTGACCGCCCCCCGGCGCGGTGTGCGCCCGGCGCTGGCGGGGCTGGCCCTGCTCTCCGCGGGCATCCAGTTTCTCGGCGCGGCCTACAGCTACCTGCCCTATATCGGCTACCTGTATGCGCACTACGGCACCGGCGACGCCACCGCGCTGGTGACCGGGCTGGCTGACCTGGTGTATTACACCCCGGCGCTCAGCCCGATTGTGGGCCACCTGGCGCTGCTGCGGGCGGGCGTGCTGCCGGAAAACGCGTGGATCGCGGAGGGCGTGCTGCGCGCCGATCACCTGCTGGTCGCGCTGGGGCTGGCGGGGGTGGGCGGGCTGCTGGCCCTGCGGCGGCTGGCGGAACGTCCCGCGCTGGCCCTGGCCGGGATCAGCATGGCGGCGGCGCTGGTGATCGTGCCGCTGCTCCAGCGCGACAACCCGGACGTGCAGGCCGCGCGGGCGCTGGCGGAAGCGACCGCGGGCGCGGAGGTGGTCGTGATCGCGTCCAACACGCTCGCAAAAGCCCCGCTGGACATCCTCACCAGCCCGGTTGTGGTCAGCACGCGCGCGCCCAGCCTGCCGGATGACTGGCTGGCGGCGGGCCTCTGGGACTACGCCCTGCGCCGCGCCGGGCAGGGCAGCGGCCAGCTCTGGCTGGCGACCTGGTTCCCCCCCGCCGCGCCCGAAAACTGGCAGGCGCGCCAGTTGTGGGAGCAGCATGCGTTCGTGGCGGAGACATTCGCCGGGGAGCACCGCCTCCTGCATTTTGATCTGCGTCCCGCGCCCGCGCCGGAAAACCCCGGCGGCTGGGCGTTCGGCCCGCTGGCGCTGGAGGGGTACGGGCTGGCGCTGGAGCCGGACGGCGTGCGCCTGACGCTGGCCTGGGCCGCGCGGGAAACACACCCCGCACCGCACACGTGGTTCGTGCATTTGCTGGACGCGGGCGGGCAGATCGCCGCCCAGCAGGATCGCGCCCCGCTGGGCGGCTACCGCCCGACCTCCGCCTGGACCCCGGCGGACGCCCCGACCGTGGATCGGCTGTTTTTCCCGCTGGCGGCGGGGACCGACACAGCCGGCTGGCAGGTGCGGATCGGCGTGGTGGACCCGGCCGCGGGCGCGCCCTACGCGGCCCTGGCCCCGGACGGGGCGTCGCTGCCCGACCCGTTCGCCCTCCTGCCGCTGGAGTGAGCGCCTGTGCGGCCATACGACTGTGGTGTCACTCTGATGAGCTTTAGTAAATTGCTGGGCTTATGTCAGACACGGTATTGGTAGCGTCGCTTTGCAAAGCGACGCTACTACGCACAGGGCATATCAATCAACCGAAAATGATGACACCATAGCCGCATCAAAAAGGTAAACGTCATCAAAGCGACGCTACGCACAGGCCGCGTAAATCAACCAGGGCTGATACCAGCGCAGCCGCACCCCGGCGGGTTGACAGAAGGGCGCAAACACGCCATGCTCACGCCATCAGCGTTCCGGTATCAGCCTGCATGGAGGCGCCATGACCGCCGCTTCACCCGTCACCCCTGACTACAGCAAAAAATGGCTCGTGCTGGGCGCCATCGGCTCCGGCACCTTCCTGGCAACCATCGACGGCACGATCGTGACCGTCGCGCTGCCCACCCTGGTGCACCAGCTCAGGACGGATTTTCCCACGATCCAGTGGGTGACGCTCTCCTACCTGCTGACGCTGACCGTGCTGCTGCTGAGCATGGGCCGCCTGGGCGACATGATCGGCAAGAAGCGGCCCTACATGGCGGGCATGGTGCTGTTTGGGATTGCCTCGGCGCTGTGCGGGATTTCCCCCAACGTGCATGCGCTGATCGGGTTCCGGGTGCTGCAGGCCGTCGGCGCGGCCATGATGCAGGCGCTCGGCACGGCTATCATCACGGAGGCGTTCCCCCCCACGGAACGCGGGCGGGCGCTGGGCATCGGCGGCCTGCTGGTCTCGGCGGGCATCCTCACCGGGCCGGTGCTGGGCGGCCTGCTGATCGATAACATCGGCTGGCGCTTCATCTTCTACGTGAACGTGCCGGTGGCGATCATCGGGCTGTTCCTGGTGAATCGCTTCGTGCCGGAAGGCGGGCGGCGGCCCGGCCAGCGCTTCGACATCCTGGGCGCGCTGACGCTGGGCATCAGCCTGGGCGCGCTGATGCTGGCCCTGACCTTCGGCCAGCACTGGGGCTGGGGGGACGAGCGCACGCTGGGCCTGCTGGCGGTGTTCGCGGCCTTCATGGCCGTGTTCATCGTCACGGAGCTGCGCGTCCCGCAGCCAATGGTGGATCTGACGCTCTTCAGGAACCCGCAGTTCGCCATCAGCCTGACGATGGCCGTGATCATCTTCATCACCATTTCCAGTCGGATCGTGATCCCGTTCTTTCTGGAGCAGGGACTGGGCATCAGCGTGACCAACATCGGCTTCATCCTGGCGGTCTGGCCGATCTCCATGGCCCTGATCGCGCCGCTGGCGGGCTGGCTGTCAGATAAGATCGGCAGCATGAAGATCTCGCTGGCCGGGCTGCTGGTCAGCCTGCTGGGGTACTGGCTGCTGGGCAGCTTCACCCACCTGGAGATGACGCCGCTGATGTTCGCCCTGATCAGCGCGCCCACCGGGCTGGGCGTGGGCCTGTTCCAGTCCCCCAACAACAGCGCCGTGATGGGCAGCGTCCCCAAGGAACGGCTGGGGCTGGCGTCCGGCTTCCTGGCGCTCACGCGCAATATGGGCCAGCTGGTGGGCATCGCGGCGGTGGGGGCGCTGTGGGCCACGCGCACGCTGGCGCATGTCCCGCCGGAGGTGGCGGGGGGGCTGACCGATGCCAGCGCCGCGCCGGCCAGCGCGATCGCCAGCGGTACGCAGGAAACCTTCCTGGCCCTGGCCGCGGTGACCGGCGTGCTGGTGCTGCTGGGGCTGTGGGGCGTGCGGATTGAGAATCGCCAGCGCGCCAGCCGCCAGGCAGAGGCGGCCCAGCACCAGGGCGCATTCAAGTAGCAGCACGGCGCCCGCCCCGATCTCCCTGCTTGATCCGGCCCGGAATCGAGTACAATGACGGTATATTCTTCTTTCTAGAGACAGGAAAACTCTTATGCGCATCGTTATTATTGGCGGCAGCGGGCATGTCGGCACATACCTGGTGCCGCGCCTGGTGGAAGCCGGGCATGAGGTGGTGAATGTTTCCCGCGGGGAACGCGAGCCTTACCAGCCGCACGCGGCCTGGCGCGCGGTGGAGCGCGTGACGCTGGATCGGGATGCTGGCGAGGCGGATGGCTCATTTGGCCCGGCCATCGCCGCCCTGCAGCCGGATGCCGTGATCGACATGATCTGCTTCACACTGGAGAGCGCCCGCCACCTGGTGGAGGCGCTGCGCGGCCAGGTGCAGCACTTCCTGCACTGTGGCACGATCTGGATTCACGGCCCCAGCGTGCAGGTCCCCACCGTGGAAACGCAGCCCCGCCGCCCGTTTGGCGAATACGGCACGCAGAAGGCCGCGATTGAGGCCTACCTGCTGCGGGAAACACGCCTGAGCCGCTTCCCGGCCACCTGCCTGCACCCCGGCCACATCGTCGGGCCGGGCTGGGTCCCGCTTAACCCGCAGGGTAACTTCAACCCGAAGGTCTACGAGCAGCTCGCCCGCGGCGAAGAAGTGCCGCTGCCGTATATCGGGCTGGAGACGGTGCATCACGTCCACGCCGATGACGTGGCGCAGGCCTTCATGGGCGCGCTGGCGAACTGGAACATGGCGGTGGGCGAGAACTTCCACGTGGTTTCAGAGGCGGCGGTCACGCTGCGCGGCTACGCGGAGACGGTGGCCGACTGGTTCGGCCAGCCCGCTAACCTGGCGTATATGCCCTGGGAGGATTTCGCGGCGCGGGTGGGCGAGGAAGACGCCGCCGCGACCTGGGAGCATGTCGCCCGCAGCCCCAGCTGCAGCATCGAGAAGGCGCGCCAGCTGCTGGGCTACCAGCCGCGTTACAGCTCGTTCCAGGCCGTCAAGGAGTCGCTGGAATGGCTGGTTGACCATGGCAGGCTGGATGTGTGACCCCACACTGACACCCGTCCATGACTGCGATCATCCCCTTTGATACGCTGACCTGGCCGGAGGTCGCCGCCCTGCCGCGCGATCTGCCGCTGATCCTGCCGCTGGGCGAGGGCTATGACCCCGCCGCGATCGCCGCCGCGCTGGGCGTGGAGGCGCTCGCCCTGCTGCCCGCGCTGCCCTACGGCTGGCCGGGGAGTTTGCTCCCGGTGGCCCCGGAGCTGCTGCGCCGCGTGATCAGCGGGGTGTTCAGCGGCCCGGCGGAAGACGGCTTCACCCGGCGGGTGGTCGTCCACAGCGGACCGGAGGAAGCGGTCAGCGCGCCCGGCGTGGAGGCGCTGCGCCTGCCCGCCCCTGCCCCGGCAGAAGCCGCGCCCGCCGGCCCGGAGCGCGTGATCCTGATCCCCTGCGGCCACACCGAGCAGCACGGCTATCACCTGCCGCTGAACACCGACACCGTGATCATCGACGCGATCGCGCGCGGCGTGGCCGCCGCCATCCCTGCAGAAGCGGTGACGCTCCCCGCGCTGCCCTACGGCGTCAGCACGTATCGCGCCACTTTCGCCGGGACGTTCAGCCTGGGCGGGCGCGCCTTTGAGGACTTCATGCTGGCGGTGGTGGCGGCGCTGGTCGGACGCGGGGCGGATCGCCTGTACCTGATCAGCGGGCATGGCGGCAACGTGTCTTTCCTGGTGAACGCGGTCAAGTACGCGGGGGAGCAGCACCCCGGCATCTTCGCGGCCACGGCCTGGCTGCACACGGCGGGCGCGCTGGCCGCGCCGCTGGTGGCGCAGCACCGCCGTTCCGGGATCGGGGGGATGGGCCACGCGGGCGAGCTGGAAACGGCCTTCATGCTGCACCTGCGCCCGGCGCTGTGCCACATGGATCGCGTGGTGGACGAGACCGACTTCATCAGCACGCCGAACTACTACATGGACTGGATCGAGGGCGGCGACCTGATCGCCAACCCGCCCTGGACGGACGACACGCAGACCGGGAGCTATGGCGCGGGCAGCCTGGCCACCGCCGAGAACGGCGCGCGCTGGCTGGAAGCCGCCATCCTGGAGAAGATCGGCCACGTGCGCGAGATTCACGCGCAGCAGAACCGCCGCCTGGCCCGGCGGCGCGGGGAATGAAAGCCGGACGGTGACCCGGTTGTACACGCGCCCTGTGACATTCGTAACTTGCGCGTTTTGCCTACAGGCGCTATTGTGCAGTATCAACGAGGGATGTCATTCAAAACAACCAAGCCTGCCCTGCATCCTGGCGCGCTGCCTGGGGAAAACTGGAGCAAAGGACAGATGAGCAAAACCGCATGGATCGAACAAGAGATCGCGACGCTGAAACAGGAGGGCCTGTTCACGCACATCCGCACTATTGAAAGCCCAATGGGCGCCTGGATTCAGGTGGACGGGCAGCGTGTGCTCAATTTCTGCGCGAACAATTATCTGGGGCTGGCGAACCACCCCCGGCTGGTGCAGGCGGTGAAGGAAGCCATCGACCGCTGCGGAGTCGGGCCGGGCGCGGTGCGCACCATCGCCGGCACCATGAGCCTGCACGTCGACCTCGAGGAACGGCTGGCGGCGTTCAAGAAGGTTGAGGCGGCGATCACGTTTCAAAGCGGCTTCAACGCCAACATCGCCACCATCCCGGCGCTGGTCGGGCGCGGGGATGCCATCTTCTCCGACCGCCTGAATCATGCCAGCATCATCGACGGCTGCCGCCTGAGCCGCGCCAAGATCATCGCCTACGAGCACAATGACCCCGCCGACCTGCGCCGCCATATCGAAGAAGCGCGCGCCTCCGGCGAATACAACCGCATGCTGATTGTCTCGGATGGCGTGTTCAGCATGGATGGGGATATCGCCCCGCTGCCCCGGCTGGCCGAGATCGCCAGCGAGTACGACATCCTGCTGATGGTGGATGACGCGCATGGCGAAGGCGTGCTGGGCACCGGCGGGCGCGGCATTGTCGATCACTTCGGGCTGCACGGCCAGGTGGATATCGAGATCGGCACCATGTCGAAGGCGTTCGGTGTGATGGGCGGCATTGTGGCGGGCCGGAAGATCATCATTGACTGGCTGCGCCAGCGCGGGCGGCCGTTCCTGTTCTCCAGCGCGATGACCGTGCCGGACGCGGCGGCCTGCCTCGCCTCGGTGGACCTGCTGGAAGAATCGACCGAGCTGGTGGACCGGCTGTGGAGCAACGCGGACTACTTCAAGACGGAGATGAAGCGCCTGGGCTTCGATACCGGCGTGACCGAGACGCCGATCGTGCCGGTGATGCTGGGGGAGGCGCCGCTGGCGCAGGACTTCAGCCGCAGGCTGTTTGAGGCGGGCGTGTTCGCGATGGCGATCGGGTTCCCCACCGTGCCGCAGGGCATGGCGCGCATCCGCGTGATGAATACCGCCGCCCACGACCAGGACGACCTCGACTTCGGTCTGGAGGCGTTCGCGAAGGTCGGGCGGGAGCTGGGCGTGATCAGCTAAGCGCCGGTGCCGCCCCGGGTTATCCCGCATTCGGCCCCCTGTGCATGCAGGGGGCTTTTGTGTGTGGCGCGGTCGTCGGCGGGCGGGGCATTCGCGAACGCCCCCTGCAACCGGGCATGGTTTTACGTTTTTCGCTCGGCGCTACGGTGCTCGCCGCTTGACGCTGACGCGCGTGCCGGGCGGCCGCGCGGTGTGCTATACTCTCCCCCGATACGCCTGAATGAGATCGCATCCACCCCTCGCCGGGTAAGGAGCGTATTAATCATGACGCTGATGTCACTGTTCCGCCCGCTGACCCCGCGCGAACTGCTGCAGTGGACGCTGCGCATTTATGCCAGCCATGCCACCCGCTGGCTGCTGCTGGGCCTGCTGGCCGTCGTGCCGCTGGTGGTGGTGAATTACGCCGTGGTCGCCCTGCTGCCCCAGCCCAGCTTTGACGCCGAGCTGCTCGACCAGTTTCTGGCCCCGCTGGAACGCGGCCAGATGATGGCGAACCCGGCCCTGCAGCAGGAGCTGATGGACAGCATGCTCCAGAACAGCCTGCTGATGCTCCAGCAGGTCGCGATCCAGCTGCTGGCTCAGGTCATCATCCTGGGGACGGTGGCGGGCGGGGCCGGCGCGGTGATGGCCTCAGCCGCGTACCGGGGCGAGCCGGTGGACCTCGGCGCCGGGCTGCAGAAACTGGGCCAGCGCTTTGGCGCGCTGTTTTCCGGCCACGCGATCGCCGGCGGGATTTTGCTGCTGCTGCTGGTGGGCAGCATCCTGGGCTCGGTGGTGTGCATTGGCGTGCTGGGCATGGGCCTGACGATCTTCGTGTACCTGGGGCTGATCCCGCTGGCGGCCCCGGCCCTGGCCCTGGAGGAAGGCACCGCCGGCCAGCTGCTGCGCCGCGCCTGGAGCTTTGGCAAGCGCCGCGTGTGGATCATCTTTGGCGTCACGGTGGGGCTGTACGCGCTGCGGATCCTGCTCGCCTTTCCGCTGGACCTGGTGCAGGCCGTCATCGCGCCGGGGTCGCTGCTGGTGGCCCAGGTGGTCACGGTGATTGTGGAGCTGCTGGTGCTGCCGATTGGCGTGATCTTCTTCACGCTGCTGTATGAAGACGCGCGCGGCCGCCAGGAAGCCGCCGAACTCGAAGCGCTGGAGCTTGCCGACGAGCTGGAGGGCCGGCAGCCCGCGCCGCGCCAGCCGTTGCTGACCATGGCCGATATGCCCAACATTGTCGGGATTTCGATGCTGTCGCTGGGGCTGCTGTTTGGCTTCTATATCGTGGTTATGCTGCAGGGCCTGATGCTGGGTGGGTAGCCTGCCGCCCGGCGGAACAGGAGTGACGCCCATGGTTATCGCCTGTCCGAAATGTGACTGGCGCCCGCCGCCAAACGCGCGCTGGGCCTGTTCGTGCGGGCATCACTGGCACACGTTCGCCACGCACGGGGTTTGCCCGCGCTGTGGCAAAGCCTGGTCCATGACCCAGTGTTTCGCCTGCCACGTCTGGTCGGATCATGAGGACTGGTACCACGACGATGACGGCGGGCTGACGGTGGAGGAATTCATCCGCCAGTTTGAGCATGATGAGGAACCGGCCCCGGCGGATAAAGCCCCCTCATGCTACATTAGCGTGGGCAGGCGCGGCGGTCTGCGCAGCGAGGTCCCGGCCAGCCAGCGCGCGGCATCCGCGATGGTCAGCGCGCCCTTCCCTGAATCCCAGTAAAGCAGCTGCTTTTCGCGGCTGTCCTGCACCGCCGCCAGCGCCAGCAGGCAGGCGGCCCGGTCATAGTCGCGCTTCAGGTCCTCCGCCAGCACCAGCGCCGTTTGCAGCCAGGCGCGGGCCTGCGGGCGGTCCGGCGTGGTTTCGGCGCGCACGCGGTTCAGGATCACCTGCAGCGGGAGCGAGCCGGTATCGTCCACCACCTGCTGGACATACTCCAGATAGGGCGCGGCGGTGCTGAATTTGCCCCGCGCGGCGTAACAGCGCGCCAGGTACAGGTGACAGCACGCCCGGCCCATCGGGCTGAGGCCCCGAATCGCCAGGCCCTTCTTAAGCGCTTCGATCGCGTCCTGGATCCGGTTCAGGTGGAAGTAGATCGCGCCGCGGTTGACGGTGGCCCGGTAGATCTCGTGGGTGGCGTTCATGCGGGTAGCCAGCTGGAAGTGCTCGTCCGCCCGTTCCAGCGCGGCCACCAGCTCCCCCCGGTACAGCATCACCAGCACCAGGTTGCCGGTCTCGGCCGTCAGATGCCACTCCGCGCCGTGCAGCCGCGCGGTGTGGATGCTGCCGCGGATGTGGTTTTCCGCTTCTCCAAGCTGGCCCATGCTCCAGTACAGCAGCCCCAGGTTGCCCTCCACAAACGACTGGCTGAAGATGTCGTCATGCTTGCCAAAGATCCCCAGCGCTTCGTGCAGATACTCCTCCGCCTCCACATAATGCCCGTTCACCCAACGCATCAGGCCCTGATGCTGGCGTATCTGCCCCAGCATGGCGTTGTCCAGCGTGGCGCACCTGCGCGCGTGCGCCTCCGCCTCCTCCACCTGACGCATGGCGTCTGCCAGCAGGCCCTGCTCCCGCAGAATCAGCGCATCAACCAGCGCCAGCCAGACGCGGGTACGCTGGGCCTCGTCCCCTGCGGCGCTGGCGATGACCGGCGATTCGGTCGTCAGCGCAAGGTACTGCTCAACCTCCGCATGCTGTTCCAGGTACAGGCAGGCATCAACGACGACGTATAACGCGCGGGCAATCAGGCTGGGCTGCCCGTGCTGGCCGCCCAGCGCCAGAAGGCGGGTGAAAATCGCCTTCACCTCATCCCACAGCCCGGCATGAAAGCGCATCACCTGCAGGTCGGCCAGCAGTTTCGCCTGCTGCGGGATGCGCCCGCGCCTGCCAAGCTCGTTTACCGCGAAAACAATCGCATCCTGCCAGACCGGCCAGTCGCCGTTATAGATCGGCAGCGGGTGCAGCTTCAGGATAATGTCGATGGCCGGTTCGGCCAGGCTCTCCCAGTAATGGGCGGCATGCAGCAGGGCGTAGTAGCGATCCATCTCGCGCCCATCCAGCAGGGTCGCGCGGTCAACCTGATCCAGATACGCGGCGGTGGCGCGCAGGGTGCGGCGCAGCCGGACGGCGATACGGGCCAGCCAGCGCAGCTTGCGGCGGTGCAGATGACTCCCCGTCCACAGGCCCGTTTTCCACAGGCGCAGGAGCTGGCCCAGCAGGTAGGCGCGCAGGATCGGCGGGGCATGGACTTCGTTCGTAAACGTGGGGGCCGCGTGGCGGATCAGGAAATAGTGGGCGGCCAGGGCATTTTCCGCAGCGAAGTAACGCTCGTCCGGCAGGCCGGTGACGTGCTGGAGCCAGGCGCGCGTGTCCCCATTCGGGACGGCGCAGCACAGCGCGATGATCACCAGCAGGCTGTCAGCGTGAATAACGGGATCCGGTGACAGGTGCAGCAGCTGGGGCTCAAACCAGTGACTCAGCTTATCCAGCAGATCATCCGGCAGCTGGCGCCGCTCGATGAAATCAAGCACGGTATGCGCCGTGTTCTTGCGAAACTGCTCCGCGATCAGGCGCAGGAAGCCCGGCGACCCGGCGCTGAATTCGTGCAGCAGGTGGGTCTGCTGAGGAGGCAGGGCGCAGTTCACCTGGTAGCGCGCGCATTCTTCCTGCAGCATGCGCGCATACTGGGATTCCGGAAGCTCCCTGACGGGGATGATCGCCACGCCTTCATGGATGCCCAGCGAGCGGCGCGAGGTGAGCACAAACAGCACGCGCAGCGTCAGCGGCCGCAGCAGCGCCAGCAGCCGGCCCACATCGTCCAGCGCTTCCAGGCCATCCAGGACGACCAGGTAATAGGGGGTCAGCAGCCGGTCGCGCAGCCGCGCCACCTGTTCCTCCGGCGGCAAGCCGCGGCCCAGGTCCTCAGATCCGAGCTGGGTCATGATGGCGTTGATGATGTCCGGGATGGTGCAGGCCGGGTCTGGCCGGTCCTCATAGCGGCCAACGGGCGAGACCTGCACAGGGCTGACGTTCACCCAGGCCAGCCCGCCCATCAGGTTATAATGGGCCAGGTCGGCGGCAAGCTGGCGCGCGATCGCGGTTTTGCCGATCCCGGCCAGCCCCTCCAGGCTGATCATGCGCGGGCCGTGGGGGTCGTCGAACATCTGGCGCAGCTCCAGCACGATCCGCTCGCGCCCGATCAGCGTCCCGTAATGGCGCAGGGGCAGCCGGTCAAAGAGGCGGATGCTCTGGATTTCCTGGCGCGCCTGAACTTCGGCCAGGACGACCAGGCGGGTGAGGGCCGCCAGCCCTTCATCCCGGCGGCGGTAAAAGCGCCGGATGTTGATCCCGGCGCTGGTGCAGATGACCTTCATCGTGCCGGGGAAGGTCATGAAGTAGCGCAGATACACCGCGGCCCATTTTTGCAGGGCGCCGTTTTTGCAGGAGAAGCTGGCGCGCAGGAACGCCGCCGGGTCGAGCGTGGCGCCGCTGTCCAGGGGGAGGGGCAGGCCTGCCTGCCGGCTCTCAGTTTCCAGCTCCTCCAGCGTCCAGGCTTCCAGACGGTAAAAAAGCTGGAAGGCGCGCTCATGCGGGCTGGGGTAATGCGCCATCCATTGCAGGCCGCTGACCGACTCCAGCACCGAATCGGGATCGCTCTGGTAAGCTTTGAGGAAGGTTCCGATCAGTGCAGGGGTGATTTCTGTCAGCTCAATCATATGCAGAGTCGCCACCAGAAGCCCGATCTGTCACTTTTCTGTCACTTTTTTCGCATCTTGATTTGATCTGGGCCGATTTCTGGTGGATAATGTACCTGAAATTGCATGGTATCGGTAGCGGCAACTACAGACATTCCATGCAACTGTGGACAGCCTGACCTGTTCACCACCAGCGCCACGCCTCATCCGTACGTGAGGCGTGGCGTTTGATATTATGCCGGGTGGGATGATGCCGCCCAGAAACGCGCCATGCCCTGCTGCTGACCGCGGGAGGACCAGGCGCGCAGCACGCTGCCACCATTCTCGGCCATTTCCCCCGGATGATCCAGAGTACCCAACTCCCCCTCAGCCGGCCAGCTGGCGACCAGCTGCCAGTTGGTGACCAACTGCCAGCGCCGCCTGGAGCAACCGCCCCGTGACCGAGTCCGGGCAGGCCGCCACCGCTTCCGGCGTCCCGGCGACGATGATCTCGCCGCCCGCCTCGCCGCCCTCCGGCCCCAGGTCGATCACCCAGTCCGCGCACTTGATCACGTCCAGGTTGTGTTCCACCACGATCACGGTGTTACCCGCGTCCACCAGCCGCTGCAGCAGCCCTACCAGGTGCGCGGTGTCGGCGGGATGCAGGCCGGTGGTCGGCTCGTCCAGCAGGTACAGCGTGCGCCCGGTGGCGCGGCGGGCCAGCTCCTTCGCCAGCTTCACGCGCTGCGCCTCCCCGCCGGAGAAGGTCGAGGCGGGCTGGCCGAGCTGCAGGTAGCCCATGCCGGTTTCAACCATCAGCGCCAGGCGGGCCTGAGCCTGCGGGACATCCTCAAACAGCGCCAGCGCCTCCTCGATCGTCAGGTCGAGCACATCGGCGATGGTGTGGCCCCGGTAGTCCACGGCCAGCACCTCGCGCTTGAAGCGCCGCCCGCGGCAGGCCGGGCAGCGCACGGTCACATCCGGCAGGAAGTGCATCTCCACGGCCAGCACGCCCGCCCCCTCACAGCGGTCGCAGCGCCCGCCGGGGATGTTAAACGAAAAATGCCCGGCGGTCAGGCCGCGTTCCTGCGCGGCGGGCTGGGCGGCGAAGGCCGCGCGGATGGCGGTGAAGGCGTCGGTGTAGGTGGCCGCGTTGGAACGGGTGGAACGGCCCAGCGGGGCCTGGTCCACGGTGATGATCTTGTCGAAATGCGCCCAGCCCTCGATGGCGTCATGCGCGCCGGGCGGCGTCGCCGCGTCGTAGAAGCGCTGGCGGGCGGCCCGATCCAGGATATCGAACATCAGCGAGGATTTGCCCGCGCCGGAAACGCCGCTGATGGCGATCAGGGTCTGCCCTGGAAAGGAGGCCGTGATGTTCTTCAGGTTGTGCTCGCGCGCGCCGCGGATGGTCAGGCCGGGGCGGGTGGCCGGGCGGCGGCGGGCCGGGATCGGGATGCGCGCGCTGCCGGCGAGGTACTGGCCCGTGATCGAGCCTGGCTCCTGGGCGACCGCCTCCGGCGGCCCCTGGGCCACGATCTCCCCACCGAAGCGCCCCGCCCCGGGGCCAAAATCGACCACCCAGTCGGCGGCGGCGATCAGGCTCAGGTCATGCTCGATCACCAGCACCGTGTTGCCCAGATCGCGCAGGGCGCGCAGGATGGCCACCAGCCGGGGGACATCGCGCGCGTGCAGCCCGATCGTCGGCTCGTCCAGGACATACAGCACGCCCGTCAGCCCGGAGCCGAGCAGCGCCGCCAGGCACAGGCGCTGGGCCTCCCCCGCCGAAAGCGACGGGGCGGCGCGCTCCAGCGTCAGGTAGTCCAGGCCGATCGCCACCAGCCGCCGCACCTGCTCCTGCAAACTCGCCACGATTGGCGCCGCGATCAGCCAGTCCTCGGCGGGCAGGGCTGCCTCCAGCCCGGCGACCCACGCCGCCAGCCGGCCCAGCGGCAGCCGCGACACGGCCACGATGCCTTCCCCGGCCACCCGCACCGCGCGCGCCTCCGGGCGGAGCCGCGCCCCCTCACAGTCCGGGCAGGGCTGCTGCACCAGCAGGCGTTCCAGCTTCTCCCGGTAATCCGTGTCGGGGCCGGTGGCGTGCTCGGCGTGGCGGCGCAGGATGTTGGTCACAACGCCCTCAAAGCGGCCCTTCGCCACGGTATCGGGCGGCTTGATTTCCGGGAAGTGGCGGCGGAATGCGGGGCTATCCACCCCGTAGAGCAGCAGGTCGCGCTGCGGCTGGCCCAGCTCACGGAGAGGCGCGTCAGGATCGAACGTGAAGCCGTAGTGCCGCCCGGCGGCGCGCAGCGTCCCGAGGTAGTAATCCGCCATGCGCGGGTTCCAGCTCAGCACCGCGCCCTCCATCAGGCTTTGATTCTCGTCCAGGACGCGCGCCAGATCGGGGCTGTAGATCGTGCCCAGCCCGGTGCAGGTTTTGCACGCGCCCTCCGGCTTGTTGAAGGAGAAGAAGGCCATGCCCAGGGCGGGCAGGAGCGCCCCACAGTGCGGGCAGGGGATGAATTCCTCCGGCTCGCCGGTGGCGTCGTCGTCTTCCCAGATGCTTTCCAGGGCGCCGTCGACCTCATGCTCCGGCGGCACATCCCGCCCGCAGGCCGGGCAGGGGCGATGCCCCACGCGGGCGAACAGCACGCGCAGGTACGTGTAAACCTCGGTGGCGGTGCCGACCGTCGAGCGCGGCGAGTGGTTGGTATTGTGCTGGTCCACGCTGATGGTGGGCGACAGCCCGACGATCGCCTCCACCGGGGGGCGGCTTTCGTAGGTCACCATCCCCAGCGATTCCATGTACTGGCGCTGGCCTTCCCTGTGCAGGGTGTCAAAGGCCAGGGTAGATTTGCCGGAGCCTGACAGCCCGGTGAAGACGACGAGTTTGTTGCGCGGGATGGAAAGCGAAACATTCCTGAGGTTGTGGAGCCGCGCCCCACGAATCGTGATAGCGGACATTGGTGGTTGTCTCCCCATTGGAATCTACACTGATTATAGGCGGAGAGGGCGAAAGGGTCGCGGGCGTGTTCGGCGTGAGACTAATGGGGAGGCCAGGCCGGCCTGTGACAGGCCACCCGCAAACAAAACAGCGGCCCCCGCGCAGGGCCGGCGTGGTTGCCCACGCCCTGAACGCCCTGCCCGAAGCCCGCTGCGGAACGCGCAGGCATGCCCTGGGGTTAGAATTCCATCTTGTTAAAGCGCCAGATCGCCAGGGCCAGCATACCGATGATCAGGACGACCGTCCCGTAAACCGGCGTGAGGGTGGTCAGCGGCTGGCCGTGCACGTGCATCTGGGCCAGGCCCCGGATATCCTCGCTGATCGGCATCAGCAGGCCCCAGGGCATGAACTTCGCCAGATCCGGCAGGATCCCCGCCACGATCTGGTAGCCGAACAGGAAGGCGAGCGGCAGGCCGATCACGCCGCCCCGGCCCTTGAACACCACGCCCAGCAGCAGGGTCAGCACCAGGTAGAAGAGCAGGTGCAGCGCCAGCAGCCCCAGCGCCGTCACGAAGCGCAGCGGGTCAATATCCCCCCCGGCCAGCATGAACTGCGCGTAGGCCACCGCGCCCTGCAGCGCCACCATGATCACCAGCGCGCCGGCGCTGTTCGCCAGGGCTTTGGCCAGGATCACGGCGGGCCGCGCCACCGGCTTGGAGAGAATCCATTCCAGCGTGCCGGACTGACGCTCATCTACAATCGAGTCCTGCATGATGATCACGATGCCCACGGCACTCGCCATCCCGGCCATGGCGAAGAAGATTTCCACCGCTTCGGGGACGGCCTGCTGCGGGCTGGTGAAGGGCGCGTCAGGGTTGTCACCCGCGGCCTGCGGGACCATCCACAGCACCATCGCCACCAGGCCGTTGATGATCGCCAGCCAGATCACGGCCTGAATCAGCCAGGAGCGGGTGCCCCACCACGCGCCGTTTTCCTTGCGCAGCAGGTTGCCGAAGCCCACCCGCCAGCCCTGCCGGTCAATTCGCTGTAACTGCTCGGTCATGATGCCTGTCCCCCCTCGATAATGCCCATGAAGATATCCTCCAGCTCGTACTTGCGGCGGCCAAAATCCACCACGTTCACCCCGTCAGCCGCCAGCACCGCGCGCAGGAGCTGCGCCTCAGCCGTGGCCTCGTCGGTCACGCTCACCTGCCAGTGAACCAGCCCCTCCGCGCCCGGCGCGGCCGTGATCTGCTGCACCCAGGGCAGGGCTTCCAGCCGGGGCTGGAGCGTCCCCGCCTGCCCCGCGCCGTCGCGCAGCGTCAGCGCGTAGACCACGCCCTCGCTGCCCGCCAGGAGCTGCTCGATCGGGGCCTGCGCCACCAGCTCGCCGCGGTTCAGGATGGCTACCGTGTCGCTCACCTTCTGCACATCGTCCAGGATGTGGGTGGAGTAGAAGATCGTGGTGTGCCGGCGCAGTCGTTCCATCACTTCCAGCACGTCGCGGCGGCCCATCGGGTCCAGCGCGGCGGCGGGCTCGTCCAGGATCAGCAGGTCGGGGTAGTTCACCTGGGCCTGCGCGATGCCCAGCCGCTGCCGCTCGCCGCCGGAGAAGCCCTTCACCGGGCGGTCGGCCTTGTCCGCCAGCCCGACCAGCGCCAGGGTCTCCGTGATGCGATCCTCGATGGCCTGCGCCGGGCCGCTGTAAAAGAAGCGGGCCGTGAAGCGCAGCGTTTCGCGGGCGGTCATGTGGTCGTAAAAGCGCGGGTCCTGGGCCAGGTAGCCGACCCGCTTGCGGATGGCGGTGCTGTCCTGCTGGATGTCCATGCCCAGGATCGTGCCGCTGCCCGCGCTGGGCCGCGCCAGCCCCAGCAGGAGCTTCATCGCGGTGCTTTTGCCTGCGCCGTTTGGCCCCAGAAAGCCGAAGATCGAGTGTTCTGGCACCTGCAGGTTCAGGCCCTTCAGCGCCTGAATATCCCCGAAAGATTTGCTGAGATTGTCGGTTTGAATGACGATCTCGCGTTGCGTTGTCATGGGCTGATACCCCCCTTTGTGATGCGACTGTGTTTGTATTCCCCCCCGCGCGGTGGCACAATGGCCGTGGCAGGAAGGGGGTTCCTATCCCCCTCTACGCAGATTCCTTCCGGGGGGTTGCAGGCTCAGGGCGGCGCGGCGAGCGAGGAGCGATGCATATGCGGGTTGGCATCCTGACAGCGGAACTCACAGAAGCCCACGGCTGGGGGCGCTACACAATCGACCTGATGCGCGCGGTGGCGGCCCGGGGCGGCGTGGAGCTGGTGATCGCGGCCTCCAGCGCCAGCCCCGGCGATGGCGGCCTGCCGCACGTCCGCTACCGGGCGCTGCTGCCCTCGCTGACCCCCGCCCGGCGGGGCATCCTGCCGCGCAGCCTGCTGGCCGTGCCGGGCCTGCGGGCGCTCTTTCACGGCTGCGACGTGATCCACGCCACCGCCGAGCATTACCTGCCCGCGGCCGCCCTGGTCGCGGGGGAGCGCCCGGTGTTCGTGACGGCGCACGGCACCTACCTGCCGGCCAGCGTCCGGCGGCGGGTGGGGCCGCTGTACCGCTGGGCGGCGCGCCGCGCTACGATCCTGCCGGTGAGCCAGTACACGGCCGACCGGGTGTGGGAGGCGCTGCCCGCCGCGCGCATGACCGTGATCCCCAACGGCGTGCATGTGGCGCGCTTCGCGGCCGCGCCGGCGACGCTGCCCGCCAAAGACGGCCCGACCGTGCTGGGTGTGGGCGTGAATAAGGCGCGCAAGGGCTTTCATGTGCTGCTGGAGGCGGTGGCGCAGGCCCGCGCGTCCATCCCCGATATCCAGTGCGTGATCATCGGCTCGCAGGCCGACCAGGCCTACACGGCCCAGCTCCGTGCGCTGGTGGCCGCCTATGGGCTGGCGGGGCATGTCCAGCTCCTGGGCCGTGTCCCGGAGGAGGTGCTGCTGGGCTGGTATCACGCAGCGGATGTGTTCGCGCTGCCGGCGATTAATGTGGGCGACAAGTTCGAGGGCTTTGGGCTGGTGTACCTGGAAGCGGGAGCGGCGGGCTTGCCCGTGATCGGGACGCTGGGCTGTGGCGCGGAGGAAGCGATCGTCCCCGGCGAAACCGGCCTGCTCGTCCCGCAGGCTGACGCGGGCGCGCTGGCGGCGGCGCTGGCGCGCCTGCTGGAAGACCCGGCGCTGCGCGCGGCCATGGGCGCGGCAGGCCGGGCGCGGGCGGCGGAATACGCCTGGGAGCATATCGCGGCGCGGGTGCGCGCCGTCTATGCCGGGGCGGCTGGCGGGTAGATAGCGATTGGCAGGTTAGCGGTTGGCGGTTGGCCAATAGCCAGTGACCAACCGCCAAGTAACCTATCGAAATGTTTTAGCAATTGGAGGGCAGGCGTCGGGATACATCCCGCCGCTACAAAGATCACCCAACCCGTAACGGCGCGAATGGATTCATTCGCCGTGAACCGCCGTATCGCCTCCAACGCCCGATATTCTATTGCTAACTGCTTCCGATGGACTGCACAGATGACAGTCTACCCCATCACGAATACCCGCTTTGATCGCCGCCGCCATCAGGCCCGCGTGCGATAATGAAGGAAAACCCATCCATTCCCAAAACGGCGCTCGTCCAGGAGATCCAGGTGTACGCTTACGTCCCCGGGCAGGACCCGCTTGCCGCGACCCAGCAGCATGGGGATGACGAGCAGCTCATACTCGTCGACAAGCCCGGCCCGGATCACCTGTGCGGCCAGGTTAGGCCCCTCCACCGAAAGATCGTGCGGCAGTTGCGCCTTCAGCGCGCGCACCGCCTGCGGCTCGAATTCCCGCTCGAGACGCGTTTTCGGTGTAGAGACGGTTTCCAGCGATCTGGAATAGACGATCTTATCGGCCGCCTGCCAGATCCGCGCGAAGTCCCGCATGGTCGGCGTAAGGTCGGGGATGACCTCCGGCGTCTGCCAGACCATCATCGTCTCATACATCTTGCGCCCGCAGAGATAGGTGCCAATGGGGCGCATCCGATCGTTGATGAAAGCGGATATCTCCTCATCCGGGGCGGACCAATCCATGCTGTCGGCCTCCCCCGCGATGAAGCCATCCAGCGACATAAGCATGAAGTAGATCAGTTTGGACATCGTGTACCCTCCATATAGCGGTTGGCGAATGGTGATTAAGTGATCTATCGAAAGCAGTTAGCAATAGAAAATCGGGCGTTGGAGGCGATACGGCGGTTCACGGCGAATGTGTCCATTCGCGGCGAATGAATCCATTCGCATCGCTACGGGTTGGGTGATTTTTGTAGCGGCGGGATGTATCCCGACGCCTGCCCTCCAATTGCTAAAACATTTCGATAGATCACTTAGCGATTAGCCTGTTAGCCAATAGCCACCCGCCCTAACGGGCCGCGGCGTCAGAATCATCGAGCCTGAAGGTGCCGGTCTGGAGCGCCCCCGCGCGGCGATAGAAGCTGATCACGGCGCCCGTGCTGGTGACGCTGGACGTCACAAGCGACAGCGTGGCCGGGACAGTTCCGCTGCCAAAGAGACGCTTCCCCTGGCCCACCACCACCGGGAAGATGATCAGCCGGTATTCATCGATCAGGTCGTGTTCGATGAGGGTCTGGGCCAGGTCGCTGCTGCCATGCACCTGCACCTCACGCGTGAACCGCTGCCTGAGATCGGCCACCGCCGTCACCACGTCCGGCACATGGGTCGTGCTGTTCCAGCTGAACGCGGTCTGCGTGCGCGAGGCCACGAACTTCGGGAGCGTGTTCAGCGCCGTGGCAACCGGGTTATCAGGCTCCTGCACCCTGGGCCAGTGCGCCGCGAAGATGTCATACGTCCTGCGCCCCAGCAGGAAGGCATCCGCCCGGGAGAAGATCGCATCCATTGTGTTCCCCATGTCCTCATCCGCATGGGGCACGAGCCAGCCTTCCCAGGCAAACCCGCCGCTCGGGTCCTCACCCGGGCCGCCAGGCGCCTGCATCACACCGTCGAGTGTCAGGAAGGTCGTGATTGTTATGTCTGCCATGGTTTCCTCCTACCCAACTGAATAAATAAGAGTCCAGCTATACTTCAGAATGACCCGGCCGCCGGGAGTCTCCTTTTTTTGCCTCTGGCGGGCCAGAAGGCAATTCGACACGGATCAGACGGATTGCACGGATCAAGAAGAATCTTGAGGGGATTTTGGGTGTGTGCCATTGCCCCTCCTCCCGCGTCCGGCATGTCGGTCTTGTCAGAATTGAGAACTGATGTTCTAATTATACACTGCCTGTCAAGATGCTCATCTGATTCCACTGAGGGGGAGAATCACCATGCCGGATGCCCTGAAAGACACCCAGTACGACACCACCTTCTTTGAGTCCCTGATCGCCGCGATTCAGACCGCGTATCCCGCCTTTGACGCGGCAGCGTTCCGCGCCCGCGTGTTCGATCCCACCTGGGACGATCTGGCGCTGAAGGCTCGTATGCGTCACACCACGCAGGCGCTGCGGGCCACGCTGCCGGGTGACTACCGGGCGGCGCTGGGCATCCTGCGCGAGGCGGCCCGGCACATGCCGTTCGGGCATTTCGGCGCGATGACCCTGCCCGACTTTGTGGAGCAGTACGGGCTGGAGGACTGGGAGGCTTCCCTGCCGGCGCTGGAGCAGTTCACGCAGCTGATCAGCAGCGAATTCGCCGTGCGCCCGTTCATCCTGCAGGACCCGCCGCGCATGATGGCCCAGATGCTGGACTGGGCCGGCCATCCCAGCGAGCACGTGCGCCGCCTGGCCAGCGAGGGCTGCCGCCCCCGGCTGCCCTGGGGCATGGCGCTGCCCATCTTCCAGGCGGACCCGGCCCCGATCCTGCCCATCCTGGAACGGCTCAAGCAGGACCCGTCGGAGTACGTCCGGCGCAGCGTGGCGAACAACCTCAACGATATCGCCAAGGATAACCCGCAGGTGGTGCTGGACGTGCTGCGCGGCTGGGGAAGCATCGACACGCCGGAGATGGCGGCGCTGATCAAACACGCCCTGCGCACGCTGGTCAAGCAGGGCCATCCGGACGCGCTGGCGCTGCTCGGCTACGCGCACGGCGCGGCGGTGACGCTGCGCAATCTGCGCGTGGAGCCGGCGGTCGTCCCGGCGGAGGGCGAGATCACCTTCTCGTTTGACGTGGTGGCGGAGGGGGACGCGCCCCAGAACCTCATGATCGACTACATCCTGCACCTGAAGCGCGCCAACGGCGGGCAGACGCCCAAGGTGTTCAAGCTGGCGCAGCGCACGCTCCAGCCGGGGGAGGTCGCCAGCCTGACGCGGCGCTTCAGCTTCCAGCCGGTGACCACCCGGCGCTATTACCCCGGCGAACACGGCCTGGAGATTCAGATCAACGGCGTGGCCTTCGGGCGGGTCGATTTTGTGGTGGGGGAGGAAGGTTAGAGCGCGTTATGGATGCTGCGCGTACGTCCAGGGGAAGGCTTCGCCTTTAGCCCTCACCCTAAATCCCTCTCCCTCAGGGCGAGGGACCACCAACCTGGCTCCCCTTCGCCCTGAGGGAGAAGGGGCCGGGGGATGAGGGCTGCAACGCCCATCTCAGGCGCCAGGCAGCAGCGCGGGTTCACCCAGCGTCTCCGCCCCGGCCACAATCAGCGCCAGCCACAGCGCATCCGCCAGCAGCAGGTGCACGATCTGCATCCACACCGGGGCCAGCAGCGCCACGTTGATGAAGCCGCCGATCACCTGCACGGCGATGATCGCGTACAGGATCAGAACCGGGCGGCGGGCGCGCGGCGCGGCGGCCATGAACGCCTGCCCCGCGACCAGCAGGAACAGGCTGGTCAGGATGGCGAGCGCCGGGTGAATGACGCGCAGCCGGATCAGGAAGCTGGCGGTGGGGTCGAAGTCCTGGCGCAGCCCTTCCGCCAGTGACTCCGCCGGAAAAAGCGTATCCCCCAGCGCGGTGACCGCCCCCGCCGCGGAGAGGATCGCGGTCGCCAGCAGGGCCGCGCCCAGCATCAGCAGGAGCCGCGCGGGCTGGCCGCGCAGCGCCACCCGCCGCCCGGTCCCGCTGCTCCAGGCGGTGAGCGCCAGGAACGCCAGCAGCACGAACGTGTTGACAAGGTGCAGGCCGATTGCCACCGCGCGCCCGGTCGAGGCGTTATCCGCCACCAGCTCCAGCAGCACCAGGCCCGCGCCCAGCCCGCCTTCGATCAGGATAAAGACGAACGACAGGATCGCCATGCGCCGCGTGAAACGCGACAGCGGCGCGCGGAAGGCCCAGATCAGCAGGGCCAGCACCAGCAGGCCCGCCAGCGCGCTGGTGAGGCGATGCGTCAGCTCGATCAGCGTTTCGATGCGCTCCGGGCGGTGCAGGATCTCGCCGTTGCAGGTCGGCCAGTGGCTGCCGCAGCCCGCGCCGGAGCCGGTGGCGCGCACCACCGCGCCCCACAGGATCACGAGGACGTTATAGCCCACCACGAACCAGGCATAGCGTGTGAAGTTTTTGGCGCGCATGGTCACCTGCCTGCCAGCGAGACACCCGATCAGCACGGCGCCCATTATAGCGTAAACGCGCCGGGAGTCCGCCCGTTTGCGGCAGGCTGCACAACGACTCCCCGGTCGGAAACAGGCAGTTCGGCGCTGGCATCCCGCGGCCCCCGGACGTACACTGGGGCATGATGCGCGGGCTGCGACTTTGAGCGAGGGGCTGAGCTATGCCGTGGGGACTGCTGATTAGCGGGGCGCTGATCGCCCTGGCCGCCGTGATCGCCTACCGGACGATCACCTTCCCGATCCCGCCGGAGCCGGTCCCGGCGGCGGAGCTGCTCCCGGTGGACGCGGAAGCCGCCGCCGCGCACCTGGCCGCGATCATCCAGTGTGAGACCATCGCTTACAGCCCGGACACACCCCCGGATGCCGCTGCGTTTGGCGCGCTGCATGCCCGGCTGCGGGCGGCTTATCCCGGCGTGTATGCCGCGCTGGAGGTGGAAACGGTCAATACGTGGAGCCTGCTCTTCACCTGGCGGGGGGGCGACCCGGCCCTGGCCCCGGTCGTATTTCTGGGGCATACCGACGTGGTGCCGGTGGACGCGGGCGCGCTGGATACATGGCGCTACCCGCCCTTCTCCGGCGCGATTGCGGAGGGCTTTGTGTGGGGGCGCGGCACGCTGGACGTGAAGTGCCAGGTCACCGGGCCGCTGGACGCGGTGGCGGCGCTGCTGGCCGCGGGCTTTCGGCCAGCGCGCACGATCATGCTGGCTTTCGGGCATGATGAGGAGATCGAGGGCGAGCATGGCGCGCAGGCGATTGTGGCCCTGCTGCGCGAACGGGGCATCCGGCCGGCGGCGGTGCTGGACGAGGGTGGCGCGCTGATGGAGGGCGTGCTGCCCGGCGTGGCGGGGCCGGTCGCCCTGATCGGCACGGGCGAGAAGGGTCAGGTCACGCTGGAGCTGGTGGCGGAAGCGACGCCGGGACACAGCTCCATGCCCCCGCCGCAGACCGCGATCGGGGCGCTCAGCCGGGCGCTGGCCCGCGTGGAGGCTCGCCCGATGCCCGCCCGCGTGGCGCTGCTGCGCCCGGTGATCCGGCACCTGGGGACGCGCGCGCCGCTGAGCCACCGGGTGGCGCTGGCGAACCTGTGGCTGCTGGGCGGCGTGGTGCGCCGGACGCTGGCCGCCAGCCCGCAGACCAGCGCCCTGATCCGCACGACGATCGCGCCCACGCTCATTTCCGGCGGGATCAAGGATAACGTGCTGCCGCGGGAGGCGCGGGCCAGCCTCAACTGCCGCCTGCTGCCCGGCGACAGCATCGCGGCCCTGGCTGAGCACCTGCGCCGGGTGATTGGCGATGCGCGGGTGCGCGTGGTGGTACCGAACGGGGTGGGGAATGAGGCCTCGCCCCTCTCGCCCGCCGACTCGCCCTGGTTCGCGGCGCTGGCCCGCACGACGCGCCAGGTCTTTGGCGACGTGCCGGCCATCCCCTACCTGACGCTGGCGGCCAGCGATGCGCGCCACTACCACGCCATCTGCGACCACGTGTACCGCTTCGAGCCGGTGCACATGACGGAGGAAGACCTGGGCCGCATCCACGGCAATAACGAGCGCATCAGTGTGGCCGCGGTGGGCCAGATGGTGCAGTTCTACGCCGCGCTGATGCAGGCCTGGGGCCGGGAGGAGACAGGCTGATGCCCGATGATCCACGCCCCGCCGAGGAGACGCGCCGCACCATCGCGGCCTATGACGCCCACGCTGAGGATTACGCGCGCCGCACCGCCGGGCTGGACCCGGTGGCCGATCTGCTGGCGCGGTTCGTGGCGGAGCTGCCCGCCGGAACTGGCGCCAGTTCCGCTGGCACGCGCGTGCTGGACGCGGGCTGCGGCGCCGGGCGAGATACAGCCTGCCTGAGCGAGCAGGGGTATCGTGTCACCGGGCTGGACCTCAGCCTGGGGCTGCTGCGCTGCGGGGTGGAGCAGGCCCCGGCGGGCCGCTTCGTGCAGGGCGACCTGACCCGCCTGCCGTACCGGGCGGGGGCGTTCGCCGGGGTGTGGGCCTGCGCGTCGCTGCTGCACCTGCCGCGGGAGCATATGCCGGGGGCGCTGGCCGCGCTGCGCCGGGTGATGCAGCCGGGCGGGCTGCTGTACCTGGGCATGAAGCGCGGGGACGGCGCGCGCTGGGAGCTGGCCCCCACGCTGGCCGCCGCGCCGCGTTACTTCACGTATTACCAGCCGGAGGAGCTGGCGGCGCTGGTGCGGGCGGCGGGCTTCCAGGTGGCGGCACTGGAGGAGGACGCGGCCTGGCTGAATGTGTTCGCGCGGGCGGGCTAGCGGGTCACCGATATTGACTAGAATTAGAAACTGATTAGCATCATACTAATGTGAACGATCACATATAAGATCAGGCTTGCTGGGCGCTGGAATCTGGTATATACTGCGAATCAGTAAGATCATTACAACAACTAATGTACATAGTTTTGCCTGAAAAGAATAGTATGGAATGATCGGGAGTGTAAACGCAGATTTTACCGTTATTGTGTTTGCACAAACACCTTCTGGGGTGAATTGACAGGCAGAAATTTCATATTAAGAAGATCATAAATAAGATCAGTAATTGCTGCTGTTGAGGGTAGCTTCAGGCGCTTGTCAATAGGTCTATTAAATACTATAATGCTTGATCGAGGTTGCTGTGCTTTCGGTTAAGATGTTGTTCACGCCTGTGTAACCAATTGCCGCTACCGGGTTGCATAGGCCTATTATCAGACAGGTCAGGTGAACTATGACAGGCAAAGCAGAACGTATTATTCGCGAAGGACCACTAGCAATAAAGAAGGAAACCGGGGGCAGCTCCATGGTGGTCCTCTACCCCCGCAACCGGTATCGCAACGCCTATCTGGAGCGGTACCTCAAAGAGCCGGACTGTGGCCTATACTACTACGCCCTGCACACCACAGATCGCAACCTGCGCAAGTTCCTCAACAATCTCATAGAAGATCTCGACGCCAGCACAGATGGGTTTGGGGGCAACCTGCGCGCCGCCCTTACGGCGAAGGCGAAAGCGCCCGATCTGGCCGCCGCCCTCGCCCGCGACCTCGACGCCCTGAGCAGCGAGCCTTTCACCCTGCTGCTCGACCAGTACGACCGCCTCCCTGAGAAGGAAGAGACCAAGCGTTTCATGGAGGCGCTGATCGACAAGATCCCGGAGCAGGCGCAGATCATCATCAATGCCCGCGAGCAGGCCTATCTGCCGTGGTTCGATCTCGTCAGCGAAGAACGGGCGAAGGTGCTGGGCGCCGAGTTCGTGCCGGAGGAAGCCGGGCCGCCCGCGCCCGTGCCGGAAGTCCCGCGTATCGAGGTGTTCTCCCTGGGCCGCGGCCACACGCTGGTGAACGGCATCCCGGTGACTCACTGGGATGGCGAGCTGCCGAAGAACCTGTTCTTCTTCTTCATGGATCACGAGCTGGTGACGCGCGATGAAATCTTCGACGTGTTCTGGCCCACGCTCTCCGTGAAGGAAGCGACCAACGTGTTCCATGTGACCAAGCGCAAGATCAACGAGCGGCTGGGCTACGACCTCACGCAGTACGCCAGCGGCTTCTACAGCCACAGCGAAGAGCTTGACATCTTCTACGATGTTTTCTCCTTCACGAAGGCTGTGGAAGAAGCGATGATGGCCGACGAGAAGGACGCCGAGAAGCACTGGCAGGAGGCCGTCCGGCTGTACCGCGCCCCGTTCCTGCACCGCCTGGATATGGAGTGGGCGCAGGGCCGGCGGGAGGAGCTGCGCCGCCAGAACGCCCAGGCCCAGATCGGGCTGGGGCGCATCCTGGAGGCGCGGGGCGATATCGCCGGCGCGCTGAAGCACTACGGGCGCGCCCTGACCGCCACGCCGGAGCGCGAGGACATCCACCGCCAGGTGATGCAGCTTTACTTCCAGCAGGGTGACCGCGAGAAGGCCGCGGCACAGTACACGATCCTGGAGCGCTCGCTGAAGCAGACGCTCAACATCGCGCCCTCGCCGGAGACTGTGGCCCTGTACAAGGAAATCACGGGCTGAAACCCGCGATTCAGCGTATAATGGAAAGGCCGGGTGCGTCTGCGCCCGGCTTTTTTGATCTCAGGGTGTGACGCGCCTCAGCCACCCGCCAGCGCGCCCCAGAACAACCGTAAGGCGAAGATCACCAGCGCCGCGAAGCCGATCCACAGCGCGACGCGCCTCAGCCGCCCGCCAGCGCGCCCCAGAACAAGCGTAAGGCGAAGACCACCAGTGCGGCAAAGCCGATCCACCGCGTGCCGCGTCTCAGCCGCCCACCAGCGCGCCCCAGAACAACCG